>ULOP01000043.1_pt1 | contig 16832 bp, 10 predicted proteins | sample 1952681 | NCBI WGS metagenome assembly ULOP01 (sample SAMEA4835606, study PRJEB28245) | human gut metagenome | biome: gut microbiome; material: fecal sample | place: Denmark | collected 2008
CGTCGGTTTCAAGCAAAAGCCTGTCCTTCGGCACAAAAGCCGCGACCTCTGCCGGCTTTACCGCATTTTTAAATGTGACCGCTCCGCCGAGACCTATATACATACCGAGCTTTATAATCTCCTTTGCCGTCTCAACGCTCCCCGAAAAGCAGTGCACAACTCCGCGCGGACGGTGCTTTTTAAGCAAATTCAGCGTGTCCTCATGCGCTTCGCGGTCGTGAACTATAACGGGCAGCGACAGCTCATTTGCAAGCACAAGCTGTTTTTCGAATACCTCGAGCTGTTTTTCGCGGCTGTCTCTTTCGTAGTGATAATCGAGCCCGATTTCACCGATTGCCACCACCTTTTTTTGCGCGGCAAGCTTTTTTATATCGCCGCGCCAGTCGGCGGTCAGCGAATCAAGATTCAGCGCGTGGAAACCGACGGCGGCATAGATAAACGGATATTTTTCCGCAAGAGCTATCGACTTCTCGCTCGTTATTATGTCCGTACCGCAGGTGACGACGCCCGATATACCGTTTTCGGGAAACGAAGACAGCAGCTCATCGCGGTCGCAGTCAAACTGCTCGTCCTCATAGTGCGCGTGCGTATCAAATATATTTTTATACATTATCTTATTTTTGAGCCGTTCGGCATACTCTTGTCAACGAACACAACTTTAACATCGTCCTCGGAGCAGTCCGCGGCAAGTATCATACCGTTTGATTCCACTCCGCACAGCACCGCAGGCTTTAAGTTTGCGACAACAACCACCTTTTTGCCTACAAGGTCCTCGGGCGCATACCATTTTGCGATACCGCTCGCCACGGTTCTGTCCTTGCCCGTGCCGTCATCGAGCGTGAGCTTTAACAGCTTTTTCGCTTTCGGAACCTTTTCGCACGCCTTGACCTCGGCCACGCGAAGCTCAACCTTTGCGAAATCGTCAATGCCTATCTCGGCAACGCCCTCAAGCGAATTTATCATTTTCTTTTCGGCCTTCTGCTGCTCCTTCTGCTTGGCGGTCAGCTCCTCTATGAGCTTTTCACCGTCTATACGGTTAAACAGCGGCGTGGGAGTTCCCACTTTTTCACCAGACTTTAACGCGCCGAAGGCTTTGAGGCTCTCGTAAGAGCGTTCGTTTGTGCCTATCTGCTCAAATATTTTTTCTGCCGTATCGGGCATAAACGGAGTTAAGAGCACCGCAAGGAAACGTATACCCTCAAGCAAATTGTAAAGCACCGTGCCGAGTCTGCCCTTTTTGCTCTCGTCCTTTGCGAGTGCCCAGGGCGTAGTCTCGTCGATATACTTGTTAAGGCGGCGTGCAAGAGTGAGAATGTTCTCCGTAGCGTCGCTTATCTTGTATTCGTCAAAGCACCTGTCAACCTCAGCCACGGTCTTTAAAGCAAGCGACGATATTTCGTCGTCAAGCGGCTCTTTGTCGGCGGGAGCGGCAATTACGCCGTCGAAATATTTATTCTGCATGGCAACGGTTCTGTTAACAAGGTTGCCTATGGTGTTGGCAAGGTCGGAATTGTATCTCTCGATAAGCGATTCGTACGTTATGGAGCCGTCCTGCGCGTGCGGCATCTCGGAGAGAAGATAGTAACGCACCGCGTCAACGCCGAAATCCTTTACAAGGTCGTCGGCATAAATGACGTTTCCGCGGGATTTTGACATTTTATCCTCGCCGAAAAGCAGCCACGGGTGACCGTATACCTGCTTCGGAAGAGGCTCGCCGAGAGCCATAAGCATAATCGGCCAGTAAATGGTGTGGAATCTCACAATATCCTTGCCTATGATATGAACATCGGCAGGCCAATACTTTTTATACATATCGCTTGAGCCGTCGGGATCGTAGCCGAGCGCCGTGATATAGTTTGAAAGTGCGTCTATCCAAACATAGATAACGTGATTCGGGTCAAACGTTACGGGAATGCCCCATTTAAATGACGTTCTCGAAACGCACAAATCCTGAAGTCCGGGTTTAATAAAGTTGTTGAGCATCTCTTTTTTGCGAGCTTCGGGATAAATGAAATCGTCGTGGCTCTCGATGTAGTCCTCAAGCTGCTTCTGATATTTTGAAAGGCGCAGGAAATACGCCTCCTCTTTTGCCTTTTTAACCTCTCTGCCGCAGTCTGGGCACTTGCCGTCTACAAGCTGGCTCTCGGTCCAAAAGCTCTCGCACGGGGTGCAGTACATTCCCTCGTACTCGCTCTTGTATATATCGCCCTGTTCATAGAGCTTTTTGAAAATCTTTGCAACTATTTTTTCGTGGTACGTGTCAGTGGTTCTTATGAACTTATCATATGTGGTGTTAAGTACGTCGCAAATATCGCGTATTTCGCCCGACACCTTATCGACATACTCCTTAGGAGACACACCGGCCTCTTTTGCATATTCTTCAATCTTCTGCCCGTGCTCGTCCGTTCCCGTAAGGAAAAACACATCGTAGCCCTGAAGTCTTTTGTATCTCGCTATTGCATCGGTCAAAACTATTTCATAGCTGTTGCCGATATGCGGCTTACGCGAAGTGTACGCAATAGCCGTAGTTATATAGAATTTAGGTTTTTCGCTCAAAATACAAACCCCTTTCAAATAATATTTATATAAGACCGTTTTGCTGCTTTGCGGCGGTAACGGTGTTTTTAAGAAGTGTCGCTATTGTCATTGGGCCTACGCCGCCCGGAACGGGAGTTATGTAAGACGCCTTTTTGCTTACCTCGGCAAAATCCACGTCGCCGCAGAGCTTGCCCTCGCTGTTTCTGTCCATACCTACGTCTATAACCACCGCACCGTCCTTTACCATATCGGCGGTTACAAAGTACGGCTTACCGACGGCGGCAACAAGAATGTCGGCGCGACGTGTAACCTCTTTGAGATTTTTCGTCTTAGAGTGGCAAATCGTAACGGTGCCGTTCTGCTGAAGCAGCAGCATAGCCATCGGCTTACCCACAATATTGCTTCTGCCTACAACGACACATTCCTTGCCGCAGACGTCGATATTGTAATATTTCAGCATTTCCATAATTCCGGCAGGCGTACACGGCAAAAACGTGTGGTCGCCTATCATAATATGCCCGACGTTTTCCGCGCTAAAGGCGTCAACGTCCTTTTTCGGCGAGATTGCCTTTATCACAAGCTCGTCAGAAAGTCCCTTCGGCAGAGGCAGCTGACAGAGTATGCCGTTTACCGCTCTGTCATTATTAAGCTCGTCTATAAGTGCGAGCAGCTCTGCCATAGACGTATCTGCCGGCAAAGCATATTCGCGCGAGATTATACCGACGGCCTCGCACGCCTTTTTCTTATTGTTTACGTATGTCCTTGAGGCGGGATCGTCGCCCACTATTATAACAGCAAGGCAAACGGAAACGCCTTTTTCCTTTAATTCAAGGCACTCCTTTTTTATACCGTCCTTCAAAAAGGCAGAAACGGCTTTACCGTCAATTATCGTCGCCATCGTTTTTGCGCTCCTTTTGTCTCATCATCTCGCGGCGTTTTTCCGCGCTGATTTTATTTTTCTTTTTATCCTCCTTGCCGTCCTTTAACGCGTCCGATTTTTCGGCATCCTCGCGCACCTCTACGGGTGAAAACGGCTTTGGATGTTTTTTCAGCGAAACCAGCTTTGCCGTAAGTATCGCAAAGCAAACGACAGCTATTATCATTGACAAAAGCTGTGAAACACGAAGATTTGACGAGCCTATATAAAGACTGTCCGTGCGAAGTCCCTCGACCACCGCTCTCTCCGCTCCGTATATAACGCCGTAGCAAAGTATGAGCTGCCCGCTGAATTTGTAGTATTTGCGACAAATGATATATATTACCAAAAAGCCCAAAAGGCACCATACGGATTCATACAGAAACGTCGGGTGAACGGGAACATTCGGAGACATCTCTATGCCCTTTGCCCTGAACAGAGCCTGATTTGACACTATGTAATCGACAACCTTGGAGCTTGTCATGCCCCACGGCATTGTCGTATTTGTACCGAACGCCTCTTGATTTGCATAATTGCCCCATCTGCCGATGCCCTGGCCTATCAAAAAGCTCATTCCGGCAAGGTCAAGCAGCTTTAAAAAGTCCATTTTATCAACCTTACAGGTTATGGCTGCGGCGATTATTCCGCCGATAAGTCCGCCGTAGATTGCAAGCCCGCCGTTCCAAATTTTCGGAATTTCCGAAAGATTTTGGCTGTAATAATCCCACTCAAAGGCTACATAGTAAAGCCTTGCTCCTATAATTCCGCCTATCGTTCCGTACAGCAGCACGTCAAGCATTTTGTTTAAATCCATCTTCCACTTGTAAGCCATTCTGCCGCCGAAAAGCACCGCAAGCAAAAAGCCGAACGCTATAATAAGCCCGTAGAATTTAATGCTGAACGTAGAAGAACCGATATTGAACTCTACAAAGGTCGAATACACATTGAACGTGTGGTCTATTCCGGTAAATTTTACCGCCGTGCCGTCGGGCAAAAAAGTCATATCTTCTTTTCTCCTTTAATTGCTCTTTATAACCGAGAGCACGCAGTTTTCGGTGTCAACGGAGCTTAAAAGTCTCTTTTCAACATCTTCCTTGGTGAGATTTTCAAGCACCTCCATTCCCGAGAAAACGGTCTCTCCGTTAAAGGTCGCCGATACCATCTCGTTGGCAATAGACTCTATATCGTTAAAATCGAACACCGCTCTGCCATACAGCTTGCGGCGTATGCGCTCGAAATCCTTTTCGTCCACACCGTCCCTTTTAAGCTCGTTTATCTTGCCGGAGATCAGCTCTCTGACCTTTTCGGGGTCGCGGCTCTCGCCGGAATATATCTGGCAGGCATAGCCGTAGCCCTCAAAAAATTCAAAGCCGAATGCGGTGTTTATAAGCCCGTCGGAGAGCATATCGGAATAAAGCTTTGACGTCTTGCCGGCAACAAGCTCAAGAATTATATTACTGCATATAACATCTTTAAGACTGCGCTCCGGGGTTTTAACATCCTCCTTGTAGCCGAGTGCAAAAACCGGCGTGGCTACGGGTAAATACTCCTCCACATAGCTTTCGCAGACCTCTTTCGGCTCCTCGTGGAATTTTCTCTCAATCTTTTTTTCGGGCTGCTTTTTAAGCACCTTGTCAGCTACGGACAAAACCGTGTCAACATCCACATTGCCCGCGACACAGAGCACCATATTCGAAAGATTGTAAAAGGTGCCGTAGCATTTGTAGAGCAGCTCCGCCGTTATGTGAGATATAGACTCCACGGTTCCGGCAATGTCTATTCTCACGGGATGCTTTTTGTACATTCCGCGGAGCATGCCGAAGAGCACCTCCCAGGAGGGCTCGTCCTGACACATTTTAATTTCCTGACCGATTATGCCCTGTTCCTTTTCAACTGTTTCGGGCGTAAAATACGGATGGGTTACAAAGTCGAGTAAAATTTCGAGAGAGCCCTTAAAGTCGCCCGAGCATGAAAACAGATAACAGGTCTTATCAAAGCTCGTATATGCATTTGCGCTTGCACCAGTTGCGGCGTAACGCTGAAATGCGTCGAGATCCTCGCTCTCAAAAAGCTTGTGCTCAAGAAAATGCGCTATACCCTCCGGTACTTCGGTAAACTCTTTTTCGCCCGAAAGCTTAAACTGCGTGTCTATGGAGCCGTAGCGCGTACCGAACATGGCATATGACGACGCATAGTTCTTTTTTGGATACACAAGAATTTTAAGCCCCGACTGATGCTTTATTTCGTAATAGCTCTCACCGAGCTTTTCGTTTTTGATTTCTGTGACGTTATTCATCTGCGCCGTCCTCCTTATCCGTTCCCGCAAGCATATAAACGGTATCGAGCGAGAGCGCGCAAGCCGTTTTCTTGACGTCGTCCCTTGTGACCGCAAGGAAGTTTTCTATTGCCTCGTCCGGCGTTACTATATCGCCCGTCAGCTGCGTGCCGTAATATATGTCAAGCGCATCGGGAGTATCGTTGAAGCTGCGGTATGCGTCGCATATGGCTTTTTTGGAGGCTTCAAAATCCTCGTCCGAAAATTCGCCGTTCTTCATAATGTCAAGCTGCCTGTTTATTTCGTCAAGCACCTTTTGCCTGTTTTCTTTTTCGATTCCGCTCTGTATAACGATTATGCCCTTGCCTCTTATAAGCCTTGCCGAGCAGTAATAGCAAAGGCTGAGCTTTTCGCGTACATTCATAAAAAGTCTCGAATACGGGCCGCCGCCGAAAACGTCCGTCATAATTCGGCGCGAATAAAAATCATCGTTTTCATCGGTCATACCGCCTCTGAAGCCGAGAACAAGCTTGCTCTGATTCATGGTAAGCTCCTCGGTAAGCTCGGTTAAATCCTCCGCCTCTTCGACAAAAACGGTCTCCGGCTCATACGGCGTTCTCTCGCCGACGTCCGAAAAAGCCTCGCGTAATTTCTTTTTACAATCTTCCTCCGAAATATTGCCTATGGCGTTCAGCTGAATTATGCCGTTTTTCAGCATAAATTTCCACGCGGCAAGCAGCGATTGCGGAGTGACCTTTTTCACGTTTTCGAGAATTTCATTTTTGGTAAGTCCGTAGATTTCGTCGGCACACATCGTCTCGAGCATACGAGTCATCGCATATGAACGTTTATCGTTGATTTCACCCTCAATATCCTCTGCGGTAAGACGTATTTCCGTTGACAGCTGCTCCGGTGAAAATCCGTTTTCGTCCGCCGACGGTTTTGTAAGAAGCGATAAAAGCAACTCCAGCGACGCGCCCGTGACACTCTTGCCGTCAAAGGTGAGACTGTCGTCTATGCAGGTTATCGAAAGCTGTATACGATAATTCTCGCCGTGTCTTGAAATGCTGCCCGACAAAAGTGCGCCGTAAAGCTCCTCCAAGCGTGAGTTCAGCTTTATAAGCGAATCGTATTTTTTTGACGAATGCACCAAATACGAGGACAGCACGGCATATTCGGCCGCATATTCACCCATCGGCACCAATACGTTAAGCGTAAGGCACGCCGTTTTGAACATATCGGTTTTTACGGTCAAAAGCCTTATTTTATCTTCGGTAACAGAAAGCTTTGGAGTAATTTCCATATTGCGAGAACGCCTCCGAAATAGTTTTTTGAAAGCACCTCGCCCCGAGTGCTGTTTTTCTCGCGGCAAGGCACGGCTTTTAAAGCCTATAATTATTTATTATTGTATCATATAAGCGTCAAAAATTCCACAGCTTTATAAAAAATTTAATTACCGTAATCCCAAAAATCCGCAGTATTTTTATTTTTTTCGCGGCGGCAACCAAAATCGGCTTTTTGAAGTTAATAATCACATTAAACACGTGCGGCTTATGATGTTTAAGCAGACATTGTTAAAAAATAAACAAACGCGTGATAAAGTGTATTAAATCGGCAAAACAGGCTTAGTTCGGTTTACAAAAAAATATATTTATGCTATAATTACGGCACAAAATGCGGCAAAATAATATTAACTATACCGCATTCCACGGAGGACTTACGAATTATGTCAGATTCACACAAGCTGCAAAGAGCAGCGGTTAAAGTAACGCTTGACAAGGTAATGAAATACATTGACAAGAATCCGCAGGAAAACATCTGCAAAATGCTGTCGGTGGCGGAAAAGCTCACCAAAAACATATTCCCCGCAGGCAATCTTAAAAAGATGAAGGAAGTCGTCCGGGATGATAATAATGTATGGACCAAGTACGCCCTCGGCATTTTAAACGACATTGACCGCGATGTAATCAAGAAAATGATTATGGCGTTCGGCTTTGACGCAGGCTACTACGGCACAAAGACCGTTCGCAGAAATCGCGAAAAGCTTCACTGCAACGTGCCGTTCATAATTCTTTTTGACCCCACGAGCGCGTGCAACCTCCACTGCAAGGGCTGTTGGGCTGCGGAATACGGCCACAAGCAAAGCCTTACGAACGAAGAAATGCAGAGCATTGTCTCTCAGGGCAAGGCACTCGGCACTCATGTATATATGCTCACCGGCGGCGAACCGCTTATACGCAAAAACGACATCATAGAGCTTGCCGCAAACAATCAGGATTGCGTATTTTTAATCTATACAAACGCAACGCTTGTAGACCAAAAATTCTGCGATGACCTTAAAAGAGTCGGCAACGTCGCCCTTGCCATGAGCATTGAGGGCACGGAGGAGTCAAACGACTGGCGCCGCGGCGAGGGAGCTTACAACGCCACACTCAAGGCTATGGAGCTTCTTAAAAAGAACAAATGCCTCTTCGGCATTTCGGTCTGCTACACGCGCAAAAACGACGAATACGTAACGAGCGACGATTTCATCGACAAGATGATAGAAAACGGCTCGAAATTCGCATTTTATTTCAACTATATGCCCGTGGGTCACGGTGCCGACAAGGAGCTTATCCCGACTCCCGACCAGAGGGAATATATGTACCGCTGGCTTCGCAAAATGCGTAACGGCAAAACGGGCAAGCCGATGTTCGTTATGGACTTCCAGGACGACGGCGAATATGTCGGCGGCTGCATAGCGGCAGGCAGAAACTATTTCCACATAAATTCCGCAGGTGACATAGAGCCGTGCGTATTTATACACTATTCCGATACAAATATACGCACTCACACGCTTCTCGAGGCACTCAAGAGTCCGCTCTTTACCGCATATTACAAGGGTCAGCCGTTTAACGACAACCATTTAAGACCCTGCCCAATGCTCGAAAATCCCGAGCTTTTACGCAAAATAGTAAAGGAGAGCGGAGCGCATTCCTCGGACCTTTTAAACAAAGAGGATGTTGACGAGCTTTGCGATAAATGCGTAGACTTTGCAAATGAATGGGCACCGCGTGCCGAAAAGCTTTGGAATTCCACAAAGCACCGCGATACGCACACACAGTACTACCGCGACACCGAAGAGGGCAAACGCGAATTCGGCTGCTCCGGCAACTGTGCCTACTGTGCTTCGCACGCCGCAGAAGCTTCCGACTCGGAAAAGAAAACGGACTGAAAACAAGAGCTTTAATAAAGCATAAAGACCGGCTGCAGCAATATGTTACAGCCGGTCTTTCAATTAAGCACCTTTCTGTGCAAATCCGTATGTCAAAAAAATCTCCCCGCAGTCCTGTGAACAACGAAAACAGACTGAGGGATTAAAAAGTAATTTGCTTTCTATTTAAATTCCATAAATTCCTATGGAATCCCTCCGAGTTGCCTTAACGAGGCCCACCTCCCTTTACAAGGGAGGCAATGGCGAAGGTGACTGAGGGATTGTTCAGGCTCCCTCAAATAGGGTGATTCCCCACGGTGTGGGGAAATGTCAAAAGGCTCCCTTGTAAAGGGTGATTCCCCACAGTGTGGGGAAATGTCGCGGAGCGACAAAGGGGACGGGCTCCCGTCAGGAGCTGGCTACGAACGAAGTGAGTAGACTGAGGGATTAAAAGGCAATGCGCTTTTTATTCAAATTCCATATACTCCAAAGAAATCCCTCCGAGTTGCCTTAACGGCAACCCACCTCCCTTTACAAGGGAGGCAATGGCGAAGAATTCGAGCCTCTTTGCCTTTTCAATATACAGAAAAAAGGTACCGGGAAAAACCCGATACCTTTGTTGTGAAGACAGGACAATAGAGATGTTTTTGCGTTTTCGCTGTCTTGATTTGAACACTCTCGGCACAATCATTTTACATTACTCCGTTTCTGTTTTCAAGTTTTTTTACAGCGTAATTTCGATTTCGGTGCCTCCGATAAAGACCACCTTGATTTTCGCTTTTGACTCTACCGCTACGCAATCGAATATCTGCCGGACGACATAATCGGCAAGCAGTCTGATTTTCCTTTTACTCATATCGTTCAGTCCTTTCATTGTTATTCGTTTTTATTGATTTATTGATTGACTTGTAGTATAATTCTTGATATTCAGAGTTCAAAAAACATAATTTTTTTGCAAGCTGCAGGGGTGCATTCTATGGCGACAGTATTGTTGATTATAATATATATCGCTTTTATCGGCTTGGGGATACCGGACTCGCTTTTCGGTACGGCTTGGCCTGCCATATACTCCGACTTCGGTCTGCCTTTTTCATTCGGAAGCTTTGTTACGGTCATAGTGTCATGCGGAACTGTTATATCAAGCATTATCAGCTCTAAAGTAATCGCCAAGCTCGGAACCAATAAGGTTTCGGCATACAGCACGCTTCTGACAGCGATTGCCTTACTTGGCTATTCTTTTGCGCCGAATTTATGGGTGATGTGCTTTTTATCTGTTATACTCGGCATCGGTGCCGGCTCAATAGATGTAGCACTGAATAACTATGTTGCTCTGCATTATTCCCCAACACATATGAGCTTTCTGCATTGCTTTTACGGCGTCGGCGTATCCGTAAGCCCCTACATTTTATCACTTGTTATTGCAGGCAAATCCGGTTGGCGAGGCGGATACAGAATTACTTTTATCATTCAGCTTGCCATAGCTGCGCTGTTGTTTATATCGCTTCCTTTATGGCATAAAGTGCATGGTGCTGAAAAAAGCACGGATGAAGCCGAATTTAAAAGCTTATCGCTTAGAAGCATATTGAAAATTCCGGGCGTAAAAATGATGTGCGGACTGTTTATCACCTCCTGTGCAATAGAATGCACCTGCGGCGGATGGGGCAGTACATTTCTTGTGGAATACAAGCATTTGTCCCCGGAAAAGGCAGCTCGAATTATAATGATATACTATGTCGGGTTGACTCTCGGACGGTTTTTGTCCGGCGTGTTGGCAACAAGATTGCATAGCTGGAAAATAATAAAGCTGGGGCAGATCGTATTAGGTGCAGCCCTGTTGCTTTTGGTTCTTCCGAGCAATGTATATCTGTGCGCCGCCGGAATGTTTTTAATTGGACTCGGAAACGGTCCGCTGTTCCCGAATTTTAATTACCTTACACCCGAAAACTTCGGCAGCGATATTTCACAGTCTGTCATCGGAATTCAAATGGCATCGGCATATATCGGAATCATGCTCGCTCCCGCACTTTGCGGATTACTCGGTCAGACATTCGGTATGGTTATTTTCCCGTTTTACCTGATACTGTTTTATGTTGTCATGATACCCTTGACGATTCGTGTAAGAGCGGTGCTAAAGAAAAACACAAAACAGAGTTAATATCATAAACAGTACCCTTATCAACAAAATTTTACTTTTGCAATTATATTTTTCATCGCCTCCGGAAATAAGAAAGCCGCCTGATTCTCAAAAGAAAACCAAGCAGCTATGTATGTGTTTTATTCAATTGGTCGGATCGGAATTAATTATACCACCGAATTATGAAAAATTCTACCGCCATGTTCAGTGTGGCAGGATCACTCTTCCGCAGAAGTACTCTATGATGGGGTTTGTTATAAGCCTGAATGCCTTGTTTCAAGCGGTTTTGGGGCGTAGAAAAAGTCCGCCGCAATTCTATTGAAATTACGGTGGACTTATGGTGGACCTGAAGAGATTCGAACTCTCGACTTCTACAATGCGAATGTAGCACTCTCCCAGCTGAGCTACAGGCCCGTGAACCCAATTATTATAACACGCGACGGGTAGTAGGGCAAGAGCTTTTTGAAATTTCTCGCATTAAAAATGCTGTTTTAAATTTTACGCCGCAAAGCAGACTCCTTTATCGGCAGTTTGACAAGCCGACAAAGTCCCGTGCAAAGTGATTTTGCACGGGACAGCTTTTTTATTTCTGCTTTTTCTTAATCTTGTTAAGGCTTGCGTTGATTTCAAGGATTTGTTCCTTTGTAAACAAGCCGCCTGCCATCATACATACGCGCTTGACGCTGAAGCCCTTGCCCATTTCTATTATACTCTTGTTGATTTTCATACCCTTTGCCATATCCGCCATACCGCCTGTGGACTTGCCCTTGTTCTTTTTCATATTGGCACGAACCATTTTGAGAATTTTCAAAGCGAGCAATTTGCCCTTTGCGGTAGCCAAAATATCGCCTATGGTGTCGTTTACGCTCATATATCCCGGCGGAGTCTCGATTTCAAACCAGTTGATAACCGCGCCCTCCTCCTGCAATACATAGTCGGGATTCGCCTTATCGACCTTGCGTATGCGGCTCTCGTCGGTGCAGTCGCCTGCCTTTGCCGTAAGCACGGTTTCGCCCTCGTTCGGTACCGAGAAGTAAAAGAACGGAAATTCCCCGCGCTTTTGCACGCCGAGGCTCTTGCCGTTTGCAAAAAGTTCAACGGACGGCTCGTTTGTATAAACCGTGACGCTCGTCACGCTTTCGGGGCGGTCAATATAGCGTTTACCGCAGATGTGCACAAACGGTTCATCCGACAACCACGCCTTATATGCATAAAAAGAGTCCTTTTTATATTTCCTGTCGAACGTAACAAGGCCCTTGTGATTCATTCCGTTCTCGCCGCCCTCGCTGCGTGCGTCTGCGGCAAAGTCAAACATATTCCAGACGTGAGTTGACCAAAGCCACGGGCGAACGGCAATCTGACGAATTACATCCTCGTGATATTTTGCCTGATATTCCTCGGTGTAATCGCCCTGCTGCGGGTCGGAGGTATGCCAATTAAGAGCCTCGCAGCCGTATTCGCTCATACCGACGGCACGGTCGGGATATTTTTTATGGAACTTATCGAACCACGGCCCGTACATATCGGTCTTGCCGCCGTACCAACCGAAATAGTGATTATAAGACAAAACGTCGGGAATCCTAACATACTCCTCGCTCGGGTCGCACATACTGAGCACCGCTATTGTGGTGGGGCGCGTCGGGTCGATTTTATGCACCAAATCATTGAGCATACGGTGATTTTCGATAAGCGACGAATCAGACGCACCGTTCATGGTAATTTCATTTGACAAGCCCCAAACTATTATACTCGGATGATTTATATTCTGATAAATCAGCTCCTTCATCTGGCTTACGGTATTTTCTCTGCCGCCCGGCATATGCCGCGAAATGTACGGTATCTCGGCCCAAACCGCCATACCGCGCTCATCGCATAGGTCATAAAAGACTCTACTGTGCTGATAATGTGCAAGCCGTATGGTATTAGCACCCAATTCGCATATCAAATCCATATCCTCACGGTGCTCCTTTTCGGTGAGCGCGTTGCCGATATCCGGTCTGTCCTGATGTCGCGAAACACCGCGCAGAGGGCAAGGCTTACCGTTGAGGATAAATCCCTTTTGCGGGTCTATGGAAAAGCTGCGGCAGCCGAACCTTACCGAAATTTCGTCTGTTTTTTCTCCGTCCTTCAAAAGCTCCGCTGTAAGAGAGTAAAGATACGGGTCCTGAGTGCCGTTCCACAGATGCGCGTTTTCGATTTCTATAACCGTCTTTCCGTCGGACGCATCGACGCTCTTTTCGCCCACGGGCTTTTTATCCGCGTCCGTCACGACAAAACGAACGGAGCAGTCCTGCGGATTTGTGACCCTCGCGGTTATATTGACAGCTGCGGACAAGCCGCTTACCTTCGGGGTTATCATAATTCCCGACGAGCCGTAAAACTCAAGGTCAAAGTGGCTTTCATCGACTCCGATAACCGTTACGTCGCGGTAAATTCCGCCGTAAAACGTAAAGTCGGCAACCTGCGGATACACCGTGTCGTTCGGGCTGTTATCGGCGTAAACCGTGAGTATGTTTTCGTCCGAAATTTCCGGAATCCTTACACGGAATGCAGAATATCCGCCGTCGTGTGAACCTATTTTTTCGCCGTTCCACCAGACCTCGGCACTGCTGTTTACACCGTCAAACTGAATGTAGTGCACGGGCTTTTCGCCCAAATCGGCTTTTTTAAGCAGCTTTACATAGCAGCATTTGCCCCTGTAATAATCGTTTCCGCCGTCCTGACCGTCGGTGCCGTTCCATGTGTGCGGCAGGTTGACGCTTTCCCAATCCTCCGGCAGAGTTTTAGGCACAGGCTGCTCTTTTTTTGAAAAAAGCCAATTTTTGTTTATATTTATTACTTCTCGCATAGCTTTCCTCCGTGGAAATTATAAAATCACTCTTGTGTTTTTTCTTTTTTATCTTTACCGTCTTTGCCGTTTTCCTGTGCGTTATCGTCAAGAGTATACAAAAACAGCATACTTAAAAAGCTGATGATTGCACCGATAAAAGGAAGAAATGCGGTTACGAAATATATTTTTTCGGGAACGCCCGGTGCCTGCTCAAGCGCGCCGAGGTTCTGATTGTAGCCGGTTGCGCCTATTGCGTAGCTTACTACCGCGGCTCCTACGCCCTGTGCGATTTTACGGAAAAGAGAATAGGTTGCATATATGGAGCTTTCCTCACGACGCCCCGTTTTTTGCTCCTGATAGTCAATGCAATCCGCAACGAGTGCCCACATAAGTGTGAGGTAAAACGCCGCGCCGAACATTGAAACGGCTACGAGGGCTATCCAGACGTAGGGATTTTTTATTCTTACAAACGCTGCAATCCCTGCCGAAAGAGCCGACAGTAAAAACGGGTATGTGCAAAGCTGCTTTTTGCTGAATTTTTTAAGCATGGGCTTTGCAAGGACTATTCCGAGTGCTATGGGGCAGCCCGCAAGCATGGAGGCAATCGTTATAAGCTTCGTGTTTTTAAAATAGCACATAAACACGTACGGCATTGATGTGGTTACGGTCATCATAAGTGCTAAGTAAGCGACGGTGCTTATGGTGGCGCCCATCATCGGCTTATTCTTAAAGAATGACTTCAAAGTGGCAAAATAGTTGAATTTCTGCTTTTCCGAAGCGACGGCAGGTGCCAAGCGCTCGGTTGTCATACGTCTGAGCAGCCAGAATGAAACAAGCCCTATGGCTCCCATAACGCCTACAAAAACGATAAACAGCTCACCTCTGGGGTTATCGTTTTTATCATAGACCAAAAGGGGCAGTAATATCATAATCGGAATCTGAGCACACATCGCGCCGATACTGCGCCACGTTGACAGCGCGGAACGACCGTCGGGGTCGTTTGTGATACAGCTCTGCATAGAGCCGTAAGGCACGTTTACGCTTGTGTAGGCAACGCTCCAAAGGCAGTATATACCGAGGCACATAGCAACTTTTACTCCGTACGGGGCATTCGGAGCATAGATAAACAAAGCTATGCTTGAAAGAAGCAGTACGGGGCTTGCCCATTTTATCCACGGCTTGAATTTACCGTCTTTTCCCGGCTTTGTCGCGTCGCAAAGACCGCCTATAATGGGGTCGTTTATCGCGTCGAAAATTTTACCGAGCAAAATGAGAATTGCAAAATGCTTCGGGTTTATCTTCATACAAGTAACATAGAACAGCATAAGATAGCTGTTTATGAACGCAAAGCTCATATTACAGCCGAAGTCACCGAAAGCATAGCCGATTTTGTCGCGCATGCCGAACGGGCGCAGGGTTTTGCCGTTGTCCATAAGGGACACCTCCGAATTCTCTGTGTCTTTCGGACAATGTGACTTGCGCCGAGTCTTTTATGAATTACCGTCCTTCGGTGCAAAGCGATTTTGTCCTTATTTTGTATAACACTATTATATATGATATCCAAAAAAAATCAATATAAAGCAGAGACGTTAGGCTAATTTGTCAGCTTTTAAGGCGAAAAAAGGAACCGTTTTGGGTAAAAGCCCCTTGCGGTTCCGTTTATTTATGAATGTGCTTCAAAAAACGCGAGCATTTCATCGATTGTTTCCGCGCTTTCGGGAAGATCGGGATAGGCGACGCTCGTTATATGCCCCGACGAACGGTTCACGGTAAGCTGCCAATCGTGATACATATGCTCCTTGCCCTTTTCCGTCAAAAGCTTATCGAGGTCATCCGAAGCAGAGTGCAAAAAGTCCTTGACGCTCGTCACAATATATGCCGGCGGAATGTCGGATTTATCAATTATCTCCTCGGGCTGCAAATACGGATAATACGGCGAATTTTTATAATCGTAGCCGAGATAGCACGACAAAAGCGCGCTGTTAACGCCGTTTTTCATATCAAACATTCCGGAAATCAACCCTATCGCTTTTATGTTGAGTCCGGTGTCCGAAACGCCGTAAAGCGATTTTAATTCGTCGCTCGTATTTACCGCCGCAGTGTAAAATGCAAGCTGACCGCCGGCAGAATCACCCGCAACAAAGACTCTGTCAAGGTCAAAGCCATAAGCCTCGCCGTTTTCCGCCACCCAGCGGTACGACGCCATAACATCGCTCACCTGCGTCGGATATGTTACGTCGGGACACAGAGAATAATTTATGCACACAACTATATATCCTCTTTTCGCAAGACGCGACGCATAGACGCGATTAACCTCTTTTTCCGCATACATAAGTCCGCCGCCGTGTATGTCGATTATCACCGGCAGCTTTTCTGCGGCGTTTTCGGGATAATAAATATCAAGAAGATGATATTTGTTGCCGTCCGAAATATAAGGTATGTCTTTTTTCACCGTCACGCCTGCGGATTCCGTCTGTTTTTTCAGCCTGTTTGTGTCGTAATAATCCATATAATTCCACAGCACCTCGGCGGCAGACGCCACAAAGCCGTCGTTTTTAAGCACGCCGTCGGCGGTTGGGTCGGTTTTTACGGTATCCGCGTCCAATTTAAACAGCCCGTCAAAAATATTTTTAAATCTGACTTCAAGCTCGCCCGTGTCAACATCGTTTCCCGACAAAACGTCCCCCACAAGGCCGTAAAGGTCGGTAAACAGCGCAGTAAGTTCATTTTTGACGTCTATACCGGCGTTTTCGGAAGCGTTGATTTTATTGTCAACGGCAGCCTTCGGCGACTCCACGCTTTCACGAAAGAAGCCGTCGGGAGGCATTTTATTGCACGAAGAGGAAGCGTCGGCACGTAAAAGTGCTGCCGCTTCCTCTTTTTTTGCTATTGAGCCGCACTGCAAAGCGACAAGCAAGGTTGCCGCCGCCAGCAGTATAACGGCCG
>ULOP01034761.1_pt1 | contig 13340 bp, 8 predicted proteins | sample 1952681 | NCBI WGS metagenome assembly ULOP01 (sample SAMEA4835606, study PRJEB28245) | human gut metagenome | biome: gut microbiome; material: fecal sample | place: Denmark | collected 2008
TTTCCTGAAACCAGCCGCCGTAAATCGGTTCGTAGCCCGGATACATGCGGTCGGCAGTCAGAGAGGAAGCAAACAAAACGGTACCAATTAAGAGAATTGGTGACGTGAGCGATTCTTTCTGATACGAATAATATGCCTGAAATAAAAGCAAAAGGGCGCAGCCTGCTTTGTACAAAAACAAAAATTCAGAATACAGTTTGGCAAAGTGTGTGCTGCCGTGTAAAAACAGAGTGAATACAAGCGACAAAACAACACAGCTGCCAAAGATAAGCGTTTCACGCCGAATCAATTTCTTAGGAAGATTTAAAATCGTTCCCTGCAATAAAACCATGCATGGATACATGGCGGTCAGGCAGGCAATTTCCAGTGGATACCACGGAAAAACGGTAAAACTGCCATAGGAAAATAGAACCGGATACAGGGAGACAACAAAAAATAAACTACATAAAATGGTAAAAACCAGCGCATTATTATGTTTTAGCCGGCAGAAAAAGAACAGCGAGCAGGCGGCAAAAAGGAAAATGGCTGCAAGCGTAATGCCGGAGATGAAAAGTCTTGTAGAAAGATATTTCTGGATGGCAGTAACTGTTCCAAAGGCTGGTGGATAGGTAATGCCACTGTAAATATGCGAATAATTGGTGGCAATAATTGTGATATGAACGGTTCCGGAGGCGGTAAAAGAAATTTCTTTATTGCCAATTAAATCTTTATAACGCGCCAGGTCTGGATTTCCCAGCGAGCAGACTTTTTCCTCGTTTAGGTAGAGTGTGTAAGCGGAAAAAATTTCCGGCAGATATAAAGAATATGTCCGTGCCGTGTCTGGGAGAGACAGCGTTAAGCGGTAGGTGGCAGTGCCATTCGATGCCTCGGAAGTACTGCCAAGACTGAAATTGCCAAATGAGCCAAGGGTTAAAAAAGTGCCTCCCGTTACACTTTTTTCATTAAAATCGGAAGGCGTATATTGTTTGCCCGGGAAAAAATTCCACTGATGGGCAAGAAAAATTACGGAATCCCCGGATAAGTCGGCATCGGAACAAAACATGACACCGCCCATCGGGTAAACCGGATTATTTTCGTATTTATTGTTGTAATAGAATAGAAAATGCGCAAGCAGCAGAAAGGAGGCAAAAGGAAGAAACAAAGCGAGAAATAGTTTGATAAAGCGAGGTTTCATCTTAATGTTTCCTTTCTTTTTTGTGGTAGACAAAGCAGCCGGTCGAAATCAGAACTAACACAATGGCACCTATAATTACAAGATGAGGCACGCGATTTCTTTTGACCGGAAGATTTTGTTTGGCAGAGCCGGGTGGCTTGTAAACGCCGGTTTTGTCAATGGTGCGCGTTTTGTTCTCCTGCTTCCATGTGAGCCGGCTGGTTGGAATATTCGTCAAAATTTTACCTGCGGCACGCACTGCAACGGTCACCTCTTTGCCGGAACCGGGAACGATGCTTACCATCAGTACTTCATTGTCTTTGAGATTCAGTGACAGAAGATATTCTGTCGGAATTTCAAGCGTAATATTATCATAAGTAAACGGAACATAGTTTGGATTTGATTCCGCAATCAGACGAAGTCGTTTTCCGGATAGAGAAATACGGTTTGAGCCAACCTGCTCTACTGTCTTTTTCTCACTGGCATGGGAAGTGGTGGCACTGTCTGCCGTATCTTTTTTCATTGATGTAGTTGTGTTGGTATTTGAATCGGATTCTTCTGTACTGCTTGTAATGCCGGTAATCATTCCCTCTGATTTTTGGGCAGAGGAAGAATTCTTCTTTTTTTTCGCGTGTGTTGTTTCTTTTTTGGGAATGGAAGAAACAACCGTCTTTTTGGAAGGAACAGACGTCGCCGGAATTATAATTGCTGCCGTGGCAGTCGGTTTTGGCGCAGATGTGTGGTTTGTAGTCTGCCCGCTGTCCGGTGTCGATACCGGTGAAGTGATTTCAAACGAGTCTTCGGAAGAAAAATCGCCGCCGTCACGGTCTCCCTCAATTGGTTTTGAACGAACGAGGGCGCCTTTCTGCTCCAGACAAAGAATATTGGAGGTAAGGTTTTCGTTTGTTAATTTTACATATAGATATCCGTCCTCTTCAAAAAAAGCGGACGATAACGTGACGCCATCCGGTGTTGGATTAAAGCTTTCTGATGACGTAATAGAGATCCAGTCAGCACTGTTTAACTGAGATTTGGTAAGGGCGGTTTTGGATTTTACATAGGCCCCTTCTATTGTGGAAAAATCCTTAAAATGATGCAAAAAACTCAGCGTTGTGTGGTGGAAAGATGTAAAGGTTGGAAAAATTTCGAACTTTTCCGGGTCAGAGATACAGACCGGAATCGTATAGGTTTCCGAATAGTTCTCTGACAGTTGGAACATTTCTTTGTCATATTGCAAAGTCATAGTCATTTCATAGATGCCTTCTTTTTGCACATCAACCGAGCGGGTGTCATAAGATGGTATCAGTTCCGTGCTCTCGTTTTCATTTTCACAGACGGCGTAGAGAGGGCAATCACTGTAAGCCTGAATGATCTCGTCAAAAGAATCGGAGCCAACCGGACACATGAGCGGAGCAGATAAAAGATCCAAGTCGTAAATTTCTGTAATGGTCAATTTGTCCTGTGTGGATGCCCACGCAAAAGAGACATTCCCCAAAAGTGAACTGAGAATGCCAAGAATTAGTAAATAAACAACCATTTTCAATCTGCGCATAAAAAATATCCTTTCCCGCTACTGATTCAACGAAAAATCCAAAAAAGTCTTTTTTGCCTGCGATAGATTCCGCCGGCTAATTGGTACTTCTTCTCCATTATTGAGAACGAAGTGATCTTTTTCTAATTCACTCACATGCTGTAAATTCACGATAACGCCTTTGGAACAAAGGAAAAACCGAGAATCACTAAGGAGTGGAGCGACTGTTTTTTGAAAATTAATGGCGGAAGACTGTTTTAGCACCTTTTTTTCTAAATGAACTTCTGTTTGGCGCATCACCGATGATAAATAGTACAAATCCGAATAAGGAATGTACAGCGGTGTCCGCTCTACCATAAGTGGAAGCTTCCTTGCTTTCCCACGAAATTTGCGTAAAAAGGGATTTAATGTATCTTCCAGCTTGTCGTAAGTAAGTGGCTTAAGCAAATAACGAAAAGCCCCTACTTCGTATCCTTCGAGTGCATATTCGCGGCTGGACGTTAAAAAAATAATTGTGCAGTCGCAGCCTGCTTCTAATAATTTGTGTGCCGCGTCCATACCGGTAATCTCATCCATGAAAATATCGAGAAAGACAAGGTCAAAGGAATGGTGGGAAAGCCCTGCCAAAAAAAGTTCACCCGACTGAAACGGGTAAATCGTAATACTGATTCCGCTTATATCGAAATAACGTATTAGCAATTCCTGTAGTAATTGGCGGTCGCTTTCTGAGTCATCTACAATTGCGATATTCATTGCTGCCTCCTATCATTTTGCGACATTTACCTATATAAAATTTTAACAAATTCATAAGGAAGGGTCAAGCAATTTTTCACCCTTTACCCACAATTCTGCAAGGTTTGTTGCAGGATTTAGAAAGAGTCGATACAATGAAGAAATGAGCAGAAAGGAGAAATTTTAAGATGGAGATGAAAAAATATCAAAAATGGACGGCGCTTGTGCTGGTTTTGTGTATGTTATTTTCAATGACCGGCTGCGCGGACGAAGAGAAAGAAGCGAAACAGAGTTTCAGTAAGGAGGATACTTGGGTTGTTTATTGGTATCTGTGTGGCAGCGATTTGGAGAGCAATTACGGTGCAGCAACAGCAGATCTAAATGAAATGATGCAGGTTAAGCTTCCGGAAAATGTAAAAGTGGTAATTCAGACGGGTGGTGCGTCAAAGTGGCAGAATGATCAGGTGAAAACCGATCGGATTCAGCGTTATGAGTACAGTGGAGATACACTTACTTTAAAAGATGAAACTGAGCAGGCAAGCATGGGTGACCCGGAGACGCTAAAGGGATTCCTCAATTATGCAGAGGAAAACTATCCGGCAGACCATAAGATGTTGTTGTTCTGGAATCATGGTGGTGGAAGTGTAAGCGGTGTATCTTTTGATGAAAATTATGAAATGGATTCGTTGGTATTAGACGAACTTTCCGCTGTTATGAAAGATGTCTACGGTGACAAAAAGCCGTTTGAGGTTGTTGGTTTTGATACCTGCCTGATGGCAACGGTAGATACAGCGAATGTGTTCCAGAATTATGCGTCCTACATGGTAGCGTCTGAGGAGACAGAACCGGGAAATGGATGGCTGTACAGCGGATGGCTTTCTAAACTTGCAAAAAATCCGGCTATGAACGGTGCCGAACTTGGTAAAGAAATCTGCGACAGTTTTAAACAAGGTTGTAAACAAGCAGGAACAGATGCGGAAATTACACTTTCCGTAACCGATTTGTCCAAGACACCGGCAATAATTGAAGCCTTGCAGAATATGGGTAAGGTCGTTTTGAAAAAAGCAGAAAAAGATTCTTCTGTATGCGCGGAATTTGCCAGAAGTGCCACGAAGGCAGAAAATTATGGTGGTAACAATGATAAAGAAGGATACACAAACATGGTTGACTTAGGGCATTTGGCACAGAATGCAGAAGGGCTGATTGGTGAGAGCAAAGCGCAGATTGAAAAAGCACTTTCCGATGCGATTGTTTATAAAATAAACGGAGACTACCGCCGTCATGCAAGTGGACTTTCGGTTTATTATTCCTATGACGGTGACCAGGAATCAGCAGCCCGTTACCAGCAGATTGCCGCAGAGAATATTTATTCTTCCTTTGTCAATTATTCCATCGGTGCCAATATATCCGATGAGGCATTGAGTGAAAGTGGTGTCGGCGAAGTACAGGAAGTAAGCGGATTTGACGGTGACCTTGAGATGTCAATTAATGAAAATGATTACATCCAGTTGAACATTGACCCGGCAAAATTAGATAGTATTCAAAGCATTGCTTTCAATTTTGCTTATATCAGTGACGACGGAAAAGCAATTGTCTTTTTGGGAAAAGATAACGACTTAGAGTGCGACTGGGAAAAAGGTGTATTCCAGGATAACTTCCGTGGCGTCTGGGGTTCTATTAATGACAGAGAATGTTACATGGAGTTAGTTTATGAGGGCGATGATTATAATTTGTATACGGTTCCGATTAAATTAAATGGAGAAGACAGCTATTTGAGTGTCGCCTATGATTATGAGGCAAAAGACTTCTATATTCTTGGTGCAACTTCCGGTGTGGATGAATCCGGACAGGCGGGAAAAGATATGCGTCCACTGAAAAAGGGCGACAAGGTATCGATTGTCTACTACGCACAGAGTTTAGAAGGCGATGATGAAATTCAGGAAATGCCGGATGAGGAATTTAGCTGGAAAGAAAGTTACCAGTTTAAGGAAAAAGATTTGCCGGATGGAAAATATGCCTTTACTTATGAAGTAACGGATATTACGGGTAAGAGCACGATGTCGGACGTTGCCTTCCTGAATTTGAAAAATGGCGAGATTAAGCCGGAGTTGTAAAAAGAATTTATAAAAAATGCAGAGACTTCACCGTTTCTGCATTTTTTTTGCCGTTTTGACAGAAAGCGTAGGATTTATCAGCAAAGTATGATATTTTGGGAGCACGGAATCTTTTGAGGAGGGGTTTTATGAGAATTTATTTATGTGATGAATCCGCAAAAGAGCGGTCAGCGATAAAAAAGTGCGTAGATAAATATCTGCGTGGCAATTATCAAGTAAGCATAAAGGAATTCAGCTCGGTCGAAAATATGTTATCTGAACTTCCGGTAAACAAACCGAGTCTTATGATTGTAAACCTTCCGGAGCAAAAGATAAAAGACCCTGTGATTGTGCAAAAACTTCAGGGGAGAAAGAGTAATCAGAAGATGATTATGACAGCAGCATCTGAATGCTATGCAATGGATGCCTTTTCCGTATATGCCGATGGCTTTTTGATAAAGCCGTTTGTGCAGCAGCAGGTTGATTGTGCGCTGAACCGTTTTCGGAATATGTTTTATCAAATGAAAAAAAACATATCATTTATGGTAGACCGCACAATGAAAAAATTTTGCTTAGATGAAATCATTTACATGGAAACATGTGGGCATGCGACGATGATACATACGCTGCATGGGGATTTTCGGACGAATTGTTCGCTCACGAGGGCAAAAGAAAAATGCCGGATGACGGTGATTTTGTTACCTGCGGGAAAAGTTACTACATCAATGCGGGCTATATTAAAGATGTTACCAAAACAGAAATTATTTTACGGGGAGGTGAACAAATCTTTATTCCGATACGATTACAAAAGGAATTATGCTTGTTGTGGCAAATGAAAGTAAATAACAATATTTAATAAAAAATTAAAATTTGGAGGATTTAGAAAATGAAAAAGATTGTATCAGCAGTATTAGTATTTGTAATGATGTTAAGTTTGGCAGGATGTGGTATTTCTTATGACGACATCAAAGGTGATTGGACAGCAAAGACAATCAATGGTATGACGATTGATGAATATGCAGCATCCCTTGGCGTTGATCCTAGTCAGGCAACTGTAAATGTAAATATTACAGAAGATGATAAAATGACAATGGTAACTGCAAACGGTGAGACAAAATTTGATTATGAGAGACGTTCTGACGGAATTGAAGTTAAAATGGAAGGTAAAGATGAAATTTACATGTCCATGGCATATGACAAAGACAAGAAGACGCTCACATACAAATTAGATTTGGGAAATGGACAGACAATGGAAGTTGTTTTGGAAAAGGGAAAAGCTGATATGACACCTGTTCAGCAGGACGCTCAGACTCAGACTGACGGAGCTGTTGAAGAAGGAGCTACTGAAGCTGCACAGTAAGGAATATGATGAAAAAATGGGACAAATGGATAACGTTAGCACCAATTGCTTTGGTGCTTGCGTTTCTGCCCCTTGTTGTAGGCAGGATAAACAGTAAAACATACACAGAGAATGAACCGTGGCTTCCCGCAAATGCGGTTGAGTCAGATTTCTTTTTGTATGGTAAATTGTTTGTCCTGTTTTTTTGCTGCCTTTTTATGATTGTGATTTTGGCTCGTATGCGCTTTTGGCGGCAGATTCACGAGATGCCAAAATATCTTCTTCTACCTATATTATATGGTGGTTTTGCAATTGCATCTTCTCAGCATGCAAATCATCCTTTTCTGAGTGTGCGGGGGATGACCGGCAATATGCAGGGGCTTTTCGTAATACTTTCGTATCTGGTTGTGTTCTTTTACAGTTTTTTTTGGGTGAAAAAAACAGAAAATATTTCCATACTGATAAAATTACTTGGTGTCTCAATTGGAATCCTTGGCGTGATTGGTATTTCGCAGTTCTTTGGATTTGATTTATTGTCAATGGGCTTTGTGAAAGAGTTTCTAGGTGGGAGAAAGGCGAGAGTTTCACATTTTATATATTTAACTTTGTACCATTGGAACTATGTGGGGAGCTATGTATCGCTTCTTCTGCCGGTGACGGTGGCAATGATTGTTTATTTCCATGAGGCGGGTAAAAAGCGGGAGAGAACTTTTTGGTTCGTGCTTTTTTATCTGCTGATTTTCTGCCTTTTTGGTTCCCAGTCGCGGACCGGCACGCTTGCGGTACTGGTTTCGTTTTGCATTGGCGGCGTAAAATATCGGAACAAAGTCTGTCAGTACAAAAGAACAATTCTATGCGTCTTGGTTTCTGTGCTTGCAATTTTATTTTTCTGCAACTGGTACATCACAGGGGATATTTTTGGAAAATGGCAGCAGGTTCGCTTTTCTACCAAAGGAAGTAAAAAGTTATCTTATATTGAAACGAAGGATAACCATGTGAAAATCCGCTATAAAAATAAAAATTATTCTTTTGTCATAGAGGGAAGTGGTGAAAATATCACGCTTAAAAAGACACCGGATAGAAAGTGGAAAGCATTTTCATTTGAAAAGAAAGCATTTGCGGACGGTGAAAAGACCGTTTATGGCTATGAAATGAAGTACAAAAAGAGTGTCTGGCGGTTTACCAATCAGCGTGGGGATGGGAAGTATTATTATCTCAATGCAAACGGAAAATGGGATTTGTGTATTCACGCCGAAACGGCACTGCCATCGTGGATGAATGAGGTGGCATCGTTTCGTGGTTTTGTGTGGTCAAGAACGATACCGCTGTTAAAAGATTATGTGCTGCTTGGCGCGGGGCCCGACCAGTTTGGTTTTGTGTTCCCGCATAATGATTATGTTGCCAGATATCAGTATGATTTGTTGACAACTTATTATAAGAAGCCACATAATTATTATCTTCAGATGGGAATTGAGACAGGGTGCCTCTCGCTTGTTCTGATGCTTGCATTTTTTGTGATTTTTTTAAAGCGAGGCTTTGCGGCAGCTAAAGGAAAGTGCCATACGCAGAAAGAGTATTTTATACGGGCAATTTTGATTTCTGTATTAGGATATCTCTTTGCCGGGATGTTTAATGATTCTATGGTAGTAACAGCGCCTGTGTTTTGGTGTCTGTTAGGACTGGGAGCGGGTGGAATGGGTGATAGAGTTAGGAATACAATAAGTTAGACTTACCTAAAAAAGGAAAAACCACAAACCAGCGAGAAACATAATTCGTGAAGCGAATTCTCTGTTTCGAGTCGGTTTGCAGTTTTTCCTTTTTTATCGTAAGAATAGCCTTATTATTTACCCTCTCAATGCCTCATCAATTGCCTTAGCGGCAGCTTTTCCTGCACCCATGGCAAGGATTACGGTTGCGGCACCTGTTACGGCATCACCACCGGCGTATACATTATCACGGGTTGTTAAACCGGATTCATCCTTTGTGATTAAGCATCCGCGGTTATTTGCTTCCAGACCAGGGGTTGTGGAGCGAATCAATGGGTTTGGACTTGTACCAATGGACATGATTACGCTGTCAACATCAAGAACAAATTCGCTGTCAGGTTTTTCAACCGGACGACGGCGTCCGCTTTCATCCGGTTCGCCAAGTTCCATCTCAACACATTTCATGCCACATACCATACCCTCGTCATTGCCAAGGATTTCAACCGGGTTATTTAATGTCTTAAAGATGATTCCCTCTTCTTCTGCATGCTCAACTTCTTCTTTACGGGCAGGAAGTTCTTCCATACCACGGCGGTATACGATGTAAACTTCTTCTGCACCAAGACGTTTTGCACTGCGGGCTGCATCCATAGCTACGTTACCGCCACCGACAACAGCAACTTTCTTTGCGTGCTGGATTGGTGTTTTGCTTCCGTCGCGGTAAGCTTTCATTAAGTTAATACGAGTCAGGAATTCGTTTGCAGAATAAACACCTTTCAAACTTTCACCTGGGATGTTCATAAAACGAGGAAGTCCTGCACCGGAACCAACGAAAATTGCTTCGTTACCCATTTCAAAAATCTCATCGATGGTTAATACTTTACCAATTACCATATTAGTTTCTACATCAACACCGATTGCTTTCAAGTTATCAATTTCCTTCTGCACAATTGCTTTTGGAAGACGGAATTCCGGAATACCATAAACCAAAACGCCGCCGGCAAGGTGAAGTGCTTCAAAAATTGTTACTTTGTATCCTAATTTAGCCAAATCACCGGCAACGGTAAGACCACTTGGGCCGGCACCGATAACAGCAACTTTGTGACCGTTTGGCTCCGGTTTAACCGGTGCGTCTGTGCAGTGCTCTCTGTGGTAGTCAGCAACGAAACGCTCCAATCGTCCGATACCAACCGGCTCGCCTTTGATGCCGCGGACACATTTGCCTTCGCACTGATTTTCCTGTGGGCATACACGGCCGCAGACAGCAGGAAGGGAAGTGGATTCTGAAAGAATCGCAAAAGCACCTTCAATATCTTCATTTGCTACGCGCTCAATAAATGCCGGAATGTTAATCTGAACCGGGCAGGCGCTGACGCAAGGTTTGTTTTTACAGTTTAAGCAGCGACGAGCTTCGTTTACTGCCATATCATAGGTGTAGCCAAGAGCTACTTCGTCAAAGTTTTTATTACGGACATCCGGGTCTTGTACCGGCATTGGGCATTTATTCATATCCATATTTCTCTCTGCCATGATTAATTTTCCCCTTTCTTGAGTAGATTGCAATATTCATCGCGGGCGTGTGTCTCAAATTCTTTGTACATCGTTCCACGGTGCATTGCTTCATCGAAATCAACGAGGTGTCCATCGAAATCAGGACCGTCTACGCAGGCAAATTTGGTTTCGCCGCCAACTGTCAGACGACAGCCGCCGCACATACCGGTTCCGTCAATCATAATCGGGTTCATGCTGACGACGGTTTTGACGTCATATTTTTTCGTTGTCAGGCATACGAATTTCATCATAATCAATGGTCCGATGGCAATGACTTCATCGTATTCATTTCCATCCTGAATTAATTTTTCCAATGCATCTGTTACCAGACCTTTTTCGCCATAACTTCCGTCATCGGTCATCATGACAAGCTTGTCACTGGCTGCTTTGAATTCGTCCTCAAGAATTACTAAGTCCTGATTACGGAATCCAACGATGGCGTGAACTTCAGCACCCATCTGATGCAGTTTCTTTGTGATCGGATAAGCAATGGCACAGCCAACACCACCGCCGACAACTGCTACTTTTTTCAATCCCTCTGTGTGGGTAGGAACACCAAGCGGACCTACAAAGTCGTGAATGTAATCCCCTTCATTTAAGGAATCTAATTCCATTGTACCGGCACCAACAATTTGATAAATAATGGTGACCGTTCCTGCCTCACGGTCAAAATCTGCGATTGTCAAAGGAATTCTCTCGCTATCTTCTTTTGCGCGGAAGATAATAAACTGTCCCGGCTCTGCCTTTTTTGCAATCAAAGGAGCCTCTACTGTGATTTTACTGACAGTAGGATTCAGGGACTTTTTTTCAACAATTTTGAACATAAACAAAATCCTCCATTCATCTGTGTACATAAGTCAACACAATTCTATCATATTATAAGGGTAAATTCAAACGGATTCTTCTGGAAGTGTAAAAAATATATTAAATATCACGATTTTACGTTGTTTTTCTTGACAATAGGGAAAGCGTGATGTATTGTTTACAATATGATGTGGTTTTGAAAACTACATGGAACATAAAAATAATTTGCAGGATATGATATAGGAGGAACGCAAATGGCATTTTCAAAAGGCGATATTGCAGCACCATTTATTCAGGTTAAGGAAGATGAAAACGGTGTTTTGCAGGACATTAAATTTGTAAATGATGATAATTTTAACTTTGCTTATGATGTGGTAGATAAGATGGCAAAGAAAGATCCGGACAAAGTAGCAATGCTTCACATTTCAAAGGATGGAAAGGAACGCTCCTTTACCTTTTATGATATGGCACGTTATTCTTCTAAGGTAGCAAACTATCTTCAGTTTTTAGGAATTAAAAAAGGCGACCGCGTAATGCTCGTTTTAAAACGCCACTACCAGTTCTGGTTTGCGATTTTGGCACTGCACAAGATTGGTGCAGTAGCAATTCCGGCAACAAATCTTTTACTGAAATCCGATTTTGAATATCGTTTTAAAGCCGGTAATGTAGATGCGATTCTTTGTACGGCAGACGGCCCGGTTTCCCGTGAGGTTGATAAAGCGTGCCGCAGTTACAAAAATCTGAAAGTAAAAATCATGGTTGGTGCCAGCCGCAAAGGATGGCGCAGTTTTAACAAGGAAGTAAAATATTTTTCAAGCCATTTCCGCAGACCACATGGTGAGAATGCAATCCATGGTGATGACCCATCGATTATGTTCTTTACTTCCGGTACGACTTCGTATCCGAAAATTACAACCCATAACTTTAAGTATCCTTTGGGACACTATGTGACAGCGAAATACTGGCATCAGGTTGACCCGGACGGCATCCATTTTGCTATTTCCGATACCGGCTGGGGAAAAGCTTTGTGGGGTAAAATTTATGGTCAGTGGCTGTGCGAGGCATGTATTTTTACCTATGATTTTGATAATTTCGATGCAAAAGAAATTCTTCATATGATTGAGAAATACAAAATTACAACATTCTGTGCACCGCCAACGGTTTACCGTGTAATGGTACATTTGAAATTAGACCAGTACGATTTGTCTTCTTTGCAGAATGTAACAACAGCAGGCGAAGCACTGAATCCGGAAATCTTTGAGAAATTTAAGGCAAAAACCGGACTTACTCTGATGGAGGGATTTGGACAGACCGAGACAACATTGACAATTGGTAACCTCGTTGGTACAACACCAAAACCGGGTTCCATGGGTGTGCCGACACCACAGTATGATGTACAGATTATGCTACCGGATGGAACACTTGCCGGTCCGGAAGAAGAGGGTGAAATTGTTATCTGCACAGAAGATGGTGCACCAAATGGTTTGTTTATGGAATATTACGGCGATGAAGAAAAAACACAGAATGCATGGCATGATGGTTATTATCACACAGGTGATACCGCTTACTTTGATGAGGACGGTTATCTGTGGTATGTCGGACGTACCGATGATGTAATTAAATCCAGCGGCTACCGTATCGGACCATTTGAAATTGAGAATGAAATTATGAAACTTCCATACGTTTTGGAGTGTGCCGTTACTTCCGTACCGGACCCAATCCGCGGTCAGGCAATCAAGGCAAGTATCGTTCTTGCCAACGGTGAAGAGGGAACGGATAAACTGCGAAGTGAGATTATGAAATCCTTGAAAAAGAATATTGCGTCATATAAATGGCCAAAAATACTTGACTTTACGAAGGAATTGCCTAAAACTATAAGTGGTAAGATTCGTAGAAAAGAAATCAAGGAGAATGACTGGAATGAAAATGAAGACAACGAATAGTCGGCTTGTCATCACCGGAATGGGTGCTGTGACGCCGATTGGAATTGGCGTAGAGAATTATTGGAAAAATCTTGTGGCCGGAAAATGCGGTGTGGAAGAGATTACCCGCTTTGACACCGAAGAGCTGCCGGTAAAAATTGCAGCTGAGGTCAAAGATTTTAATGCGGAAGACTTTATGCCAAAGAAACTGACGCGTGAAATGGACGTGTTTATGCAGTATGGTTACGCAGCAGCAATGGAAGCAATCGCAGATGCCGGAGAGGAAATTACTGTACCGGAGCGCATGGGTATCGTCGTTGGCACGGCACTTGGCGGTATTTCACCGATTGCAGAAGTGCAGGATGGATTAAGCAAGGGAGAACATAAAAAAGTCAGCCCGCGCTTTGTCCCGAAAATTATCGGTAACGAGGCAGCAGCCCAAGTGGCAATTGCAAAAGGCTATCGTGGTCCAAGTCTGACGGTGAGCACAGCATGTTCTTCCGGCGGTG
>ULOP01021487.1_pt1 | contig 13291 bp, 9 predicted proteins | sample 1952681 | NCBI WGS metagenome assembly ULOP01 (sample SAMEA4835606, study PRJEB28245) | human gut metagenome | biome: gut microbiome; material: fecal sample | place: Denmark | collected 2008
CCCTGATTGAGGATTACTACTGCATAATAATGCTCCCCTGAAGCCATCTTCCACAAGAACAAGGATTAAGACGCTTAAGCTCGAGGTCGAGAACAAGCTCGGCACCAGTCCCTGAAGCCATCTTCCACAAGAACAAGGATTAAGACATGCTGTAATTGCAGCTAACTATGTCGCTTCAAAAGAAGAAGCAACAGCTTTGGAAATAGTGTTTAAAACACCAGAAGGTATTACAATAGAACAAATTGAAAAAACATTACTAGAATTAGGTATATATGGTAGTAGTTATCATTTTAGTACTAATGAATTATCCGTTACTTGCTTCAGTCAAGAGGAAGTTAATAATATCATTGATAAATTAAAAGGTAAATATGAATACAAAGAAACCAACCTCCAAAACAGTAGATACTTGGACAACGAGTCCAGAAGAAATATTTACAAAACATGGCTTAACTCTGAAGTGGGGAAACAAAACAGGAGCTTGTATAATGCCTGCTCCAAAGCACTTGCAATCTGTGAAGCAGCAGCAAGATACCCAGAAGAAGTAGAAGAGTAAAAAAGACTCTGAGACCATCTTACACAAGAACAAGGATTAAGACGACCAACATGCTGCCAGCTCGGAAGAGATCGACAACACTGCCATCATCAGTGAGGTCAGGCTAATCCGGAAGGACATGCCCCGTCTAGGCGCGCGTAAACTTCAATTCAAGCTCGCGGAAAACGGCCATGATATAGGCCGAGACAAGTTGTTCAATCTTCTGCGTGAAAGCGGGCTCCCTGTGTCGCCCTGACTGCCAATTGGCATCAACACTTTCGTGAGACATTTCTCCATTCTCAACATTTTTAACCGCAGTGGACTGAGATCCGTAATTGCCCTGCACCTCGGGCACTTACAGTTTCCGTGAAGCATAAGGCTCTGTTTCACAAGGGATTAGGCATTTTCAGAGTTAATGTTTCGCAAACTCTGAAAACAGCTAATTGTTTACTTACCAACTAATTACGCACCACGACATCTGAGGAGGCCAAAGCAGATTTCCGCGAAAGCGTCGAGGATTGCCGTGATTTAGCTTTGGCGGACGGAGAGTGTATCCCTGAAACGTTTTTGGAGAGGGGCAGCCGTGAGGTTGCTCCTCTTTTTTTTCTACATGCCACCTCCCGATTGAGAAGCTCAAGCGCTGAAAGCAACCATAGGGAATTGATGCCTGCGGGAATGTGTAAAGTAAAAAAAAGGAGCTGTCCGTGACGGACAACTCCCTTGAAGCATAGTCTAGTTTAGTATTTTATTGATTATTTTCCTACATAGGCACCCATGACTTTACCGGTACGAGGGTTGCCTTTCTGGTCTTTGACCACTTCCGTTTCATCGATTTCCGGTTCCCGGCCGCTCTTGATGGACTTCAGCTGGTCTGCCGTCATACCGTTTGTGAGGGCAGGATTGCCTGCGCCGATCAGAGGGACTACACCATTTGAAGCCTTTCCTAGCATTTTCTCAGGATCGAACAAGATGCCTGACATTACATCGTCATCACCGAACACCTTCTCGGCATTGATGGAATAAGAAACAGTCTCGGACCTCTGGTCAATAAGTTCATTCATTGTACTCTTTGCCGCCCAGATACCATCGCGTCCTCCTTTATTGCCGGAAACTATTGAATTATATACTTTTACCTTACTTTCTATCTGAGCTATACCTGAGCAGACATCCGGGCTGCTGGATTTGTTTCCTGCAACAGTACAGCTGATGATATAAGCTTCAGTATCAGTTACACCCTTTCCAAAAATCGCAATAGGAGCATTTCCTGCATCTGTGCCGTAGAAAGTGGTATTGACTATCACCGAGAAGGAATTTTCACGGCCATAGAAATTACTGACTCTCTTCCAGCTGGTAGAAGCTGAATTGTTTTCAAACTCGCAACTGTAAAGATATGCTTTGGCAGTATTAAGCTTCTTGTCCGTGTCGTAATTGTAAAAACCGCCGACAAGCGAGTTCGTGGTGCAGCCGTTACGTCTGATACCGCAGTTTCTGAGAATCATCGTACCCGCATTGTGGATTCCGGCAGCATTTCCGTTTTCCACCATATTGTCAGTTATTTCACAATGCTCCATCTCCACATACGAATTGTTCGTACTGAACATACCGCATGCGAACTTGACAGATTTATTATCCTTGATGAAGCAATTTGTGAACTTGACATTGGAACCGAGAACATAGACTCCGGCACCATATCCGGTGAAGAAATATTCACCGTTCAGTTTATTGGAGCCGGCTTTTGTACTTGTGTTGCATCCTCCACGGACAGTAATTCCATTGATCTGTATGCTGTAGTCGTCATCCTTGGGAGCGGCTATGATAAACACGTGACGGGTGGAACTTTCATTTCCGCTGAGAATGGTTTTGTTGACAGCTGGATCCGCCGCATCTCCTGCTTTAGGATTTGCAGGATAACCGCCGTAAATCCTGACATTCTGAGTCAGAAGGAATGTCTTGTCCGCATCGCTGCTGCCTCCTGCATATTGTGTCGGAGTATATGTTCCGGCTGCAAGATACAATTTGTCCGCAGTAACACACGCCTTCAAAGCTTCGCCGAGATCTGTCGCATCCTCCCAAGAAGAGCCTTTTCCCGTGGCACCCGGTTTGATGAACCATTCATTGCCAAGGTCTTCCGGAAGACTTGGCTCCTGAACCACTTTTATACAGGCTGCTGCATCGCTTGTAACAGACACACGGATTTGTCCTGTACGGGACTTGAGAGTCGTGTTCCGGGTAACATTGAAAGTCAATTCAGTTTCACCGTTTCCGCCCATTCCCCTTTTGTCACTTGTGATTTCTATCCAGTCAACGAGGCTTTCAGCGACCCACGGAAGGTTCGATTTGAAAGAGCCTTTGAATTCTCCACCCGTCTTCCCCACTGCTATATCCTTCTGCCCGGAGAATGTAATTTCAGGTGTCTGCCCGGTATTTCCGCTAAGGAAAGGATATTCGGATTCCTTAGGAAAATCGAGCGTACAAGATGCCAGCGCTGCACCTGTCAGCACGAGGCAGATTGTCTTGAATATATTGTTCATACGTCTTTACTTTTTCGTTACGAATAAAATGCCCGTATACAATGTGCGTTCTTCTCCGCCATTATCATTGGTCCAGTTAATTACATTGTATTCATTCTTATCTTTAGAGGCACGCACTATCATTTCTGAAGAACCGCCGCCGTCAAGATTCATCATATTATGACAGCCTACAGCCGACATGATCTTGCACATATCATTGTAATACAGGCCGTTGGACCATGTATAACGACGACCGTCCGCAACCATCATCCATACTGTCGTGCCGTTTTTCTCGACACCCATGCAGGTTCTCGGATGGCGCTCTGAAAGTCCGTCCTTCTGTGAAGGGATATTCTGGGACACACCGTCAATGATAAGAAGCGGTCCACCTGCCCCTGCCTCCACGATATCCGGATTTTCAGACACTACTTTTTCATAATCAGCCTTGTCCGCCATACGGATTTTCTTGTCCGGCGTCATGTAGAAAAAGCATCTTGGACGATTCGGAAGTTCATTGAAAGTGTTCTTATAGCATTTACCTTCATGATGGAAGATGCCCTGAGGGCCTTTCTGGGCATCCGAGCCAAAATCGGAATTGGTTGCGGCCCACACGAAATGATCCGGACTGTCTGTTTTTTTTGCCATTTCCGTAAGTTTGCTTCCTGCGCTCTGGAACACATCTCCTGCATACACCTGGTCCAGACAAAGATTCGGTTTCGACAGGTCCGCCCTGAGGAACCATATCCTCATAGGACATCCGTCCATGCCGAGATAGCTCAATGCCGTCATTGTCAATCCGTCAGTAATTACAGTCTCACTGTCCGAATAGAGAGCAGCTATCATATCTGTCTTCTCAATGAGCGTTTTAGCCACCTCAGTTTTCGGTTCATTGCTCACATAATCAGGCTGAACAGGTTTCTCCTGACAAGCTGCCAATGCAAGTGAAGCAGCGATTATATATTTCAATGATTTCATTTTCTTGCTGTTTTATAGTTCATTTCCACCCCAACCAGGATTCTGCTTGAGCAGAGGGTTCTCCCTGATTTCTCCTTCCGGAATAGGGAACAATGTCTGTCTCTTGGTGATACCCAATCTTTCGATTGCCTTGCCCTGACGGATATAATCATACCATATCAGGTTTTCACCTATGAGTTCAAGCCTTCTCTCCTGAAGAACGGCTTCTTTAAGTTCGGCTTCGGAGCTTGCCGTGCTATCTGAAAGGCCTCTCATTCTACGAAGCTGGTTAAGACGCTCGCATCCGTCAGGGAAACCTAGTGCCTCAGCGCTGATAAGATAGATCTCTCCGATTCTCGAGATGATTATCGGGTCTGAATATGCCTGTCCGCCAGGATATTTGCCCATACACTTGTCAGTACCTACCGTAACGACGGAAACCGGCAGTCTCGTGTCATTGGCATCGAAAAGATTGATAATCGTCTGCGTCGGGAAATACCATCCGCTACCCTTGTTCACATAATCATACGTAAAGTACTGCGAGCCGAGTTTGACGGATGTTTCAGTATCATCCATATTGAAGGCGAAGATTGTCTCCGAGTTGGCTTTGCGCTCATATCCGAAAATCTTGCTGAAGTCCTTTTCGAGAGCATATTTACCGCTGGTAATAAGGCCTTCTGCGAGTTCGGCGGCTTTCTTCATGTTTCCTTGATAGAGGTATGCTCTGGCGGCAAGAGCCTGTGCAGCTTCCTTGGAAACCATATACATGTCTGTAGAAGTCTCAAGATTGTCGATGGCGAGCTGGAGCTCTTCATTGATAAAGTCCCAGCAGTCCTCAACAGTGTCTCTCGCCACTCTGTCCGAGGTATTGACTCTGAGAATCGGCACGCCTCCCCATCTCGTCACGAGGTTCATATAAATCATCGCACGGAAATAATGTGCTTCTCCATAGATGACCTTATTTGCCTCAATACCGGCCTTTTCCACAGCAGCAAGAAGCACGTTCACATGATAAAGTTCATTATAGAAACTGTTCCATTGACCCGTAACATTCGAGCCGAGCGTCTTCATGTAGCCGTTATAAATATCTATCGGGTTGTAGTTTTTCTGTGTAATGTCACCACCGAGGAGATCGAAGCAAAGATAGCCTGTGGTGCCGGGTTTGTTCTGCATGGCAGAATAAACGCCGTAACGAAGAGCAGAAAGGTCATTTGCCGTCACTCCGTCAGGAGAAATCGCTGAACGCGGATATATATCCAGCATCTGCGAGCATGAATTCAGCACCATCAGCACGGACAGTGCAAGTGTAATATATCTTTTCATTTATATCCCTGTTTAGAAAGTTAGGTTTAAACCGAAAGTAAATGTACGCGGCTGAGGAACATTGAGGTCGTCCACTCCGAAGAATCTCGCATCGAGATTGCTTGAGACTTCAGGGTCATAGCCCGGATATCTTGTAAGAAGGAACAGGTTGTCGCCCTGTGCGAATACCCTAAGCCCTTTCATATGAATCTTTTCAAGGACTTTCTGTCCGAAATTGTAAGAAAGGGTAAGAGAACGGAGCCTGATAAACGAGCCGTCATAAAGGAAGTAATCAGAATTTTTGGTATTCCATGATGAACCTGCGATAGCACGTGCATAGACATTGGTACTGCCAGGACCTGTCCATCTGTTGACAGCCATTTCTTCTCTTACACCATGATTGGTAGCGCATCTCGTAATGTTCTGTCCCTGTCCGAAATATACTTTCGCGCCATAAGAATACGAAAGGAACACATCAAGACTCAAGCCTTTCCAGTAGAAGGTATTGCTCCAACCTCCGCTGAATTTCGGATTGGAAGAGTATTTGACAGCGCGGTCAGTATCATTGATCAGATTTTCAGCATCTCCGTCAAGGTTTGCATACCTGAAGTCTCCGGCTCTCACGCCCTGCGCATAAAGCGCTTCAGGAACCTCGGCATCATACTGGTATACACCGTCGAATTTGAAGAGATAGAATGTTCCCACTTCCTCACCTACTTTGAGAACTCGGTTTCCACCGATTGCGATAAGGTCATCGTTTCCGGTGATGGAAGTTACGGTATTCTTGTTATGGGCAATGTTGAATGAAGTTGTCCAGTGTACAGGTCCCAAATCAAGGTTTCCTCCGATGGTAACTTCTATACCCTTGTTCCGGATAGAGCCGACATTGCTCATAATGGAAGTGGTACCGGAAGTTGCATAAGTAGGCTTGGAATAGAGCAGGTCCGTCGTGTTCTTCACATAGCCGTCGACAATCAATGTAAGTTTGTCATTGAAGAAACCGAGATCGACACCGACGTCAATCTGACCGGACTTCTCCCAAGTCAGCTTAGGGTTTCCGAATACGGTCGAGTATATACCGCTATGCCCCATATAGTTCTTGCCACCAGCCATTTGGGACTGTGAAGAGAATAAGCCGATACCTTCCTGGTTACCTGTCTTACCATAACTTGCACGAAGTTTCATATCGACTCCGCTATCCTTCATCCATGATTCTTTTCCCACATTCCAACCGAACGAAACTGAAGGGAACCAGCCCCAACGGTATTTAGGACGGAATTTGGAAGAACCGTCAGTTCTTAATGTAGCTGTGAGGGTATATCTTTCCTTATAACCGAAGTTAAGACGACCGAAGTATGACTCCAATGCATAGGCGTAAGCGTTGCCTCCATAGCCGGCCACCTCCGCAGCAACTCCGACCACGTCGAAAGAATCAGAAGGAAAGCCTTTTCCGTCAAGAGAAATGTTTCTCGTGCTCACTTTCTGGAATGAATGGCCGAGCATTGCATTGAAAGCAAGATCACCGCCGAGATAAGTATCATTGTAGTTCAGGACAGAGTCGAAACTCAGGTTCATGATGGTCTCATGCCTGTCAATGATCTCGCCGACGCCCTTTCCATAAGGATGTTTGGAGTTATAGAAAGTATAGTCGTACAGTTGGGTGACATCCGTATTGATCGTGTTTTTGAAAGAAATCTTATTATCCAAGAACTTGAGATTCATGTGAGCATTGCCGAGGAATCTGAGGTTCTCGATAAAGGCATTCTGCTCATTGAGAATCTGAATAGGGTTATGGAACGAAAGTCCGTCGGTACCACCGACATAATAACTTCCATCCGGTTTATATATACGGTCATAAGGCCTCTGCTCCAAAGCACGTCCGATAATCATGGTTCCGGCATTTGCTCCCGGCACCTGATGTGTCTTCATGTAGTTTGCGGACATGTTCGCACCGACTTCAAGCCATTTGGTAAAATCGTGCTGTATCTTGGCTTTCAAGTTGAACTTGTCCAGTCTGTTGGTCTTGATGACACCCTCTTTATGGTTATAGTTCGCGCCAATGTAGAAATTGGTGGTCTTGTTGCCTCCTGAGAAGGAAGCATCCGCATTGTAGCTGATTCCCAGTCTGGTGATGGAACCCATCCAATCCATATCAGGCAATGTACCGAAAGGATTATAAATGTGAGTTTTATAATTGGCATCACCTATGGACAAGCCATACTGCTTGTTATAGTTGTCAACGCCCTCATTATATGCTTCCACATAGAGTTTCGAATCCGCCATCTTGATCTTGTTGATGTTAGGGAATTGCGAAACACTCGTGCTGACATTGACACGGGCTGTGGCCTTTCCCGCCGCACCGGATTTGGTGGTGATGAGAATGACACCGTTGCTGGCGCGGGAACCATAGATTGCCGCCGAGGCTGCGTCCTTGAGCACATCGATAGACTCGATATCGCTGGTATTGAGGACGGCCAGTGAACTCATATCCTCACCGAGGTTGGTAAGGTTTGACTTCGTATTCGTAATAGGCACACCATCAATCACATAGAGCGGCTCATTACCTGCGTTGAGCGACGAAATTCCGCGGATGACCATACGCTCACCTGAACCGAGGTTACCGGATCCGCCACTCACGGATACACCGGCGATACGTCCGCTGAGCAGAGCTGCAGGGCTGTCCACGTTACGAAGTTTGTTGTCATCCATCGACATCTTGCTGATGGCACTGGAGACGAGCGAGCGACGGAGTGAACCATAACCTACTACAACCACTTCCTCAAGGAATTCAGAGGATGTCGTCATTGTGAAATTTACATTGCTTTCTTTGCTGACTTTCGTCTCCTGGTCCACGAAACCGAGACAAGTGCATTTAAGCGTGGCAGGCTTGCCAATGTGAGGGAATATGCTCCGTCAATATCCGTAGTCACACCGTCTTTTGTGCCCATTACGAGAATCATGGCACCCGGAACCGGTTCTCCGGCAGAATCGGTAACAATACCTTTCACGGTGAAATTCTTGGCGGCAGCTGCTGAAATCATTGCCACATTGCCATCGATTTTGACGTCGATCTGCTGGGGCTTGAAAATTTCCTTGAGCGCTTCAGTGACAGAAGCATTCTTGATGTCAACACTCACCTTGGACGAAAGATCAAGTCCTTCAATCTGAGTGACAATAGAGATTCCGTATTGGCTCTTGACAGTGTTCAATGCCGACTCAATGGAGACATTGGACACTTTCAGTGAGATGTTCTTCTGCTGGGCAGAAGCCATTACACCACCTGCCATCAGGAAACTCAGCAGGACAGCCAGACAACGCAGAGCCATACCCGCAAAGCATTTTGAGGTTTTTAGCATAGTGAATATTTAAAAAGTTATAATTATCAATAAATCGTATACAAGTTTTCATGTTTCTTCACATGAAAATCCTTGTTTACATTCAATGATTTCAGTATTCCTTCTACATCCTCGTTGTTTACGAATGACGCATAGAACAATTTAGACGCTACATTTTGGTTGGCTATGAATATTTTGACTCCAAAACGGCGTTCAAGGTTATGACAAATCTGCTCGAGAGTCATGTGATAAGCATTGAACTCTCCCCTATACCAACCGGTCGCATTGACCGCATCGACCTCGAATAGCGATGCACTTAAATTCTTGTTGCTCACGGACAATGCAGTTCCAGGGACCAATGTTATAGGATTGACCTGGCCTGGAATCCTGACTTCTACGCCACCTTCGACCAATGTCGTGGTGCTGCTGTCCTCATCAGGAAAAGCCCTGACATTGAACTTGGTGCCGGTTACCTTGATCTGCGTTCCGGCAGCATGTACGATGAACGGATGAAGCGTATCCTTGGCTACTTCGAAGAATGCTTCGCCGCACAGGAAAACGTCTCTCGTAGCACCTGTGAGGCTCTTTTCGCAATTCAGACGGGACTGGGCATTGAGATAGACACGGGTTCCGTCGGCAAGGAGGACTTCCTTGATATCGCCGTTTGCCGCCATATATTCCACATACTCAGGAGCATATACTTCGGCTACCATTTCCGGTTTTTCGATTCTGCCGATAAATACGCCCGCGATGACCAGGCAAGCCGCGGCCACTCCACCGATGCAAGCTTTTATTCCTTTGGATATTCTGGATCTCAGGATATAGCCGCCAATGGACTCATACGCACGATCTATCTGGTCCTTGTCCATCTGCGGAGACGGGCTGTTCCAGATTTCACGGGCTTCCGATATGTCAATTTCCTCTTTCATACGAGTAATCCTTAATGCCTACTTTAGACGCAGATGCCGGATGTCACACGTAACGGAAAATGAAAAATTTTTGTTTTTTTACAGGAACCCACTAAATCTGATATGCGGCAAGCTCAAGCCTCAACTGTCCCAACGCGAGACTGATGTGTTTCTCGACAGTTCTCTTGCTGATTTTCAGGCGCTTGGCAATAGACTCATTGGTCATGTTATGATATCTGCTGAGAGTGAACACTTCTTTGCGCACTGCCGGCATAGCCTCCACGGCCCTGTCAATGATTCCGAGGGCGGTTTTCGCGTCAACAGTCTGTTCAATGCGGGATTCACAACAGAGCTGAACGGCGAAGTTCTCTCTCAACTGCTCAATTTGCCTGCATTCCCTGAAATAGTTATTCACCTCATTATGGGTAACCACGAAAAGATAACTTGAAACGATGGACATTACCTCTTTATCATCTTTTCCTTTGAGAGACAAGTTGTCACGATGCATCCACAACTTGCAGAAGACATTGTGGGCAATCTCTTCCGCAAGCCATTCTTGTCCGCCGGCCTTCAGGGCATAGCCATAGACCTTCGGATAAAACGCATCGAATATTTCCTTAAACTGCTTCAAATTAAAGGGCTGTCATCTGGTTGGTTCACTCTTCAGGCCGCGAAGTTAGAAAAGAAATTTCACTTTTGCACCTTTTAATGACTCACCCTACAGCTCCAGTTCGGCAGACTTCACCCCTTTTGCATTGACTTTCAAATAAATAGAGCCTTCAGCATCGGCGCGGGAGCGGACTATTACGGTCAGCTTGCCGGCGAAGAGGTGCATGTGCGGGAGATGGAACAGTTCAAGCGAGCATGGGTCGCCGTTGGCGATGGCGCGGAGCTCGCCGGCACCGGACACTGAAGCGAAGACCTCGCGGGTATCGGAAGGCACGGTATTGCCGTCCTTATCTACCACACTTACAGTCACATAGGCCAAGTCTTCCCCATCGCGGGCGATGGAATCCCTGTCGCATTCAAGACGGAGAGCGTACGGCTTGCCGGCAGTGCGGACAGACTCCGAAGCTGCGACATTGCCATCCGCATCATAGGCCACGACGCGGATCTCACCCTTCCGGTAAACCACGTCATCCCACATCAGGCGATAACGTCCCTCGACCGCCTCATCCTGAAGGCCTTCGCAAGGCGCGGACGGCGACATCTTGGAGCGGCGTCCCTGGGAAACCCCGTTCACGAACAACTCGGCCTCAGGCCATGATGTATAGACGTAAACCGGCGTCACCTGCCCTTCGCGGCCGGGCCAGGTCCAATGCGGAACTATATGAAGCGTAGGACTTTCCGTGTTCCAGACGCTGCGGTAAAGCCAATATCTGTCCTTCGGAATTGAGGCCAGGTCAATGATTCCGAACATGGAACTGTGGTTCGGCCATGCATCGGTATCGTAAGGGCTCGGCTCGCCCAGGTAATCGAAGCCCGTCCAGACGAACTGGCCCAATGTCCATGGATAATCTTCTGCCAGAGCAAGGTCCACGTCAGGAATGTTCGACCAGTTGCAGGCCTCCATGTCATAGCCGGAAGACTGGTGGTCCTCATGCTTTACGCTGAACGCCTTCTCCACCGGAAAATGGTAGGTGCCCCTGGAACTGACGGTAGACGCCGTCTCGGAACCCAGCACGAGCCCCTGAGGCAGCTGCCCGTAGCAATCCTTGTAACGGAAAGTGCGGTAATTGATTCCCGGAATATCCAGCTGGGCCGCGAAACCGTTGGAAAGCACGCAGTTGACCTGGTCCATGCCACATGTGACAGGACGCGTCGGGTCCTCCCTGTGACAGATGGACTGGAGGAAAGCCGCCGTCTTGTAACCATCGGCAGTGCATTGGGACGGAACCTCATTGCCGATGCTCCACATGATTACGGACGGAGAATTCCTGAACGCATGGAGCATGCTGATCATGTCACGCTCGGCCCACTCGTCGAAATAACGATGATAGCCATTCCGGCATTTGGCATCGTCCCACTCGTCGAAAGGCTCCACCATCATCATGAAACCCAGTTCATCACAGAGACGTACGAGTTCAGGAGCAGGCGTATTGTGCGATGTCCTGACCGCATCGCAACCCATGTCCTTCAGCATTGTCAGCTGATGCCTCAACGCCGGCACGCTCACGGCCGCGCCGAGTGGACCGAGGTCGTGATGATTGCAGACGCCCTTGAATTTCCGGTGCTCGCCGTTCAGGTAAAAGCCCTTCTCCGGAATAAACTCGACCGAACGGATGCCGAAACGCGTCTCATACTCGTCCGTCACCACGCCGTCCACCAAAATACGGGTCAATGCCTTATAAAGGTGCGGGTGCTCCGGCGACCACAGCTTCGGTTCCTTCACCAGAAACTTCTGCACATGACTGTCGCCGTCATGATACAATGCTACCGACCGCCTCGAAGCCACCTTCTCGCCATCCGGCGAAAAAACGTCCGTAGCATATTCTATGTCAATGTTTTCCTTATCCGACTGCAATGAAATCGCCAGAGAGACTGACGCCATGTCCTTATGCACCGAAGGAGTGGAGACGAAGGTTCCCCACACCGGAATGTGCGCCTTGGCGGAAGTACATACCAAGTGGACATTTCTGTAAAGGCCGGCACCCGGGTACCATCTGGAAGAAAAAGGAAGGTTCTCCAGCCTGACAGCCAGGACATTGGAGCCGGACTTGTCCAGATATGGCGTGACATCGCAGTGGAACGGGCTGTAGCCGTATGGCCAGAAGCAGACCTCATGGCCATTGACATAAACCCGCGCCTCGCTCATCGCGCCGTCGAACAGGAGTTCCGCCTTCATCCCGTCAGGGACATTGAACTCAGTCCTGTACCAGCCCACGCCCACGTACGGCAGACCGCCGGTACGCCCGGTCTTGAGCGATGCTTTCGTCTCCATATTCTGCACTATCTGCACATTCTGAAGGTCATTTTCAATGCTGAAAGGCCCGGTAATGGCCCAGTCATGCGGCACGCTCACACTCTCCCACCCCGAATCATCATAACCCGGCACGAAAGCCCCGTCAGCCTCTCCGCGATGGAACCGCCATCCGTCCTTCAGGCAAGTCTCCACTCTGGAAGGACCCGCCTCTGCACGGCAAACCGACATTGAAACACCTGCTGCACAGACAACGGCAGCCAGAAACGAAAACATCTTATTCGACATTCAATACCTCCTTGTTATCTTTCACAAAGATATAATACTCGCCGCAATCCAGGAAACGCTCGCCCTTGTTGTCCACGAAAGACAGGTCGCGCATCGGGTCGATTTCGAATGTGAACACCTCGGACTCCCCTGCCTTCACCAGCCTCTTCTCGAAATGCTTCAGTTCTTTTACCGGGCGGGTGATTCTGCAGACAGGATCGCAAATATACCACTGGACAGTCTCCATTCCATCCACGTCGCTGGTATTCTTCACCGTCACCGTAGCCGTAACCTTTCCGTCCTTGGCCACCCTGTCGGCGGACAACGTAATCGGAGAATATTCGAACTCACTGTAACTCAGGCCATAACCGAACTCATACATCGGTTCTATCTGAATATCCTTGTACCATCCCTGCGTACCCCTTCTCGCCGGACTCCTGCGGTTGTAATAGATAGGAATCTGGCCGGTGGTATAAGGGAAAGTCATCGGGAGCCGCCCTGAAGGATTGTATTTTCCGCTGAGGATTCCGGAAACCGCCCTGCCGGCAGGGATGCCCGGCATC
>ULOP01016249.1_pt1 | contig 11810 bp, 7 predicted proteins | sample 1952681 | NCBI WGS metagenome assembly ULOP01 (sample SAMEA4835606, study PRJEB28245) | human gut metagenome | biome: gut microbiome; material: fecal sample | place: Denmark | collected 2008
TACACGATGAAGATGAGTCGCCGGGAATTCCTCGGTATCTACATTTATGCCAAGCCCAAGAACGAGCAGCAAAGAATGTTCAATCAGGACATGCTGAACAAAGCAGAGGCAATCCGCTGTATCCGTGTCCAGTCGCTTATCAATGAAGAATTCGGATTCCTGGACAAGAACAAGCAAAAGGTAGATTTCCTCGCCTACTTCCGGACAAAGGCACGGGAAAAGTATGAGAAATGGGATTGTGTTTATAATCACTTTGAGAAATTTGTCGGCGGCAAATGTACCTTCGGCGATGTCACCGTGGAACTATGCGAGAAGTTCAGGGATTACCTGCTCAAATGCAAACAAATCAATCATCCCAATGCTTACATCTCACGCAATTCGGCAGCCGGCTATTATTCTACCTTCCGTGCCCTGTTGAAAATAGCCTATAAAGAAAAGATGCTGCGTGAGAACTTGAACGATTTTCTGGAAAAAATCGAATGGAAAGAGGTCAAGAAAGAGTATCTGACACTTGATGAAGTCAAGAAATTGGCAGCTACGCCATGCAAGATTCCAGTTTTGAAACAGGCCTCCCTGTTTGCCTGCATGACAGGCCTCCGTATCAGTGATATTCTGAAGCTGGACTGGCGTGATTTTGAAGTCGGCCCAGACCAAGGCTACTACATCCGTATCTGCACCGAAAAGACAGAAACAGAAGCCACCCTTCCCATCAGTCAGGAGGCACTGGAGTTGTGTGGCGAATGGGGCACCGGAAAAGTCTTCAAAGGCTTAACCCGATCCATGACTCATCATCCCCTGAAACAATGGATTGCCGAAGCCGGAATCAGAAAACATATAACCTTCCACACGGCTAGGTATTACCTTTTATCCTATTCTCTGAAAATAAGCAGTTTATAGAATATGCTTTTTTAATAGGTAACGATTTAGAAACGAGCCAAGTTCTGTATTCTATCTTGTTTTGCATTATTGAAAAGAACACTTTTGTGTTGCAAAGTTATATAATTTACTTTAAATATCACATTGGAAGCTATATTTTATTTATAGCCCTATTATTAGTACCTCTTGACGTTCCGCATTATTTCTGTTTAGCGCAAATCCATGTTTCCCAAGGTAACAGATATGCGTTGTTTGCTTATACTTGCGTATAACCTCTTCTAATTCCTGTATTGATGGATATCCTTCCGTAGTATAAGATAAAGCAATTATAGAATTCCTATGCTTGTATATCAATTCATCCAAATCTCTAATATAATTACTCCGTTTCTCAAATTCTAGATTTTTACCTACACCAATTTCCATATTCACTTTTCTTCTATCTATGTGATTAGGTATTTCAGCATAATACATTAGACCTTCTAGAAAGTGATATCTATTATGATAGGTTATAGTGCTACTTTCACGTTTTGGAAAATATGGAGTATCGATGTACACTAAATCCGCATGCTTGCAACAATTTAAAGCAGAAGTATTAGTAATCTCTACATTTGGTAATATTTCAAATTGAAATTCATTCAATTCTTTTGTAAACTTAAGGAATAAATCTTTGAATGATTGTTCCCACGTAACTTTATTACCAAAATTTGCTTTTACAAAATTTGTCCTTAGGTTTAAATTCTTACGATGAAACAAGTTAAATGGCCTCTTTATCATGCAACTCTGAAATAGAACATAGTATGCGCTTGCCTTCTTTTCATCTTCCAAATACTGAATATTCTGCACAACAATATCAATAATTTCATCTTCATCAGGTGTATAATACACTTGATTGAAATTGTCAGCTATGATACTTTTATATTTTCTTCCTTCTTCTCTTTGTAAAAGCGTTAATGCATCAGTTTCTGTAAATGAACCACGAGGTGAGCATAATAGAGCTTTCGCTATTTCACAATTGAAGGATAGAATATCATTATATATTATGCTTTTGCCATTTTGAGCCATATAATACGAAACAATACCAGTCCCTCCAAACAAATCCAATACAGAATTGAATTCTATTTGGTGAATAGTCAAAGCGGCCCATATCTTATCTAATAATCGACGTTTTGAACCATAATATCTAGTTACAGGCAAATTCATCGGATTATAGAATTTATTAATGTTTTCATTTTTTCATATTCTGGCTCAACAATACATCTTAATGATATATTATCAAACTTTGCTAATGGAATTACAAAATTATATGTGTAATGTTTTATATCTTCTCTCGCTTCATAACCATTTTTAGCGAAATACCAATAGCTTTCCTTTATTGTTTCATCGCAATAAGGGGATATAATAATGTACTCAAATGTCAAATCTGGATACGCGTCCAATAAAAAGGAATGAAATTTTTCTATTTTGCATATTGTATCATCAATATTAAACTTACTTAAAGTGGTTTTATTCTCGAAATAGACTATTTGATGATCATTCTTTTTAACAAGTGCATCTATTTCAATAAAATCATTTTTAGGATCTGAAGTCTTCGAAAGATGCACATTTGTAGCATAATCGCATTCTAACTCTTTTAAAATTTGTGTAAAAACATTCTCAAAATACTTACTCATGAAATAATAACTATATTGAGGTAATAAAGCATATACCTTCTGCGATTCTTTTTCAATGCAGTTATTACAACGGGTTATTTTATGTTTGTCATTTTCTGCATGATTTACCCAATTTAGGAGATTATATTCACTGGAGTTTTTTTCATATTCATATACACCTAACAATGTCTGACTACTTGTAGTGTTAGGAATACCTGTGTAGAAACAAAAATTAGACAAGTATTCTAATCCACTAATGCTATATACTTCTTCAAATAAATGCATAAACTGCGAAGGAATGTTTTTTTCGTTCCCCTTTATGTATAGATTATGATGTAAAAATGATAATAGTTTACAAAAATCACTTTCTTTACATTTTTCAATAAATGGTTTAAGTAGCTTTATATTCGGTACGGCGGATGCTACGCTTTTTGCTGGCGAATATACTTCTTTCAACATACGCCAAAAATAATTTACAGCATTCTGCTTAACAATATAAGCATCTATATTGTTAAGAGGCAAAAAATAATCTCCTAATGTTAAACCGATATTCTCACCATTATTATGAGCTACCTCATTCAAATTGATAGTTGATATTTCACCTACAATAGATGTAAGATGTTTGTCAATCCAAATAGAAGAGTTATCAATAGGACTAATTCTAAATGAATCAAAATTAATCCATTCTTTAGGTATTAAAGTCGATTCTAAGACTTCTGTTCGCTCAATTTTAACAATCCTAGCATAGTTTGCATCTGTCAATAAAGAACATATGCTTTCTTTGTGTTTTTGCAAATTAGCATCTTTGATGACATCAAAGATGCGCTCTATGGGGTTATATCTCTTTATCCAATTTGATATCACTTTTTGAGCACTACTCTTATCAGCACCTTTTATTATAATCAAGTTTCTTTCACGGTATAATAAAAACACATTTGTATTGCTAAAATAATCAAAAGTTGAATACAAACCTTCTTCCAAAAAAGATACTATATCAAACAAGAACGAATCTTTTGTTGTAGATTCTGTTAATTGTTTAATTTCACATATTTCATCTATATTGAAAAGATCTGTAATACATTCATTAAAAGGTTGGCTATTTCGCCTCTCTATAAATATGTCAACAACAAGATGATATATAGAGGAAATCAGTTCCTCCATATTGATCTTGTATGTAAAACAAGTATAATTACTTTTACTAAGTAGTCTCATATTTATTCAAATACAAATTTAGTAGCTATACCAATCAACTCAAGTATATCTGCTTGTTTGTCAAAATTCCATTTATACATATTCAATAGAATGAATAGCTGAGCAGGATTATACTCAATAATTTGAATACTATTGTTTTCTAATGAGAAATCTGAGTATGATAAAGACATTTCGTATGGTACAAAAATGACGAAGCTATGTATACCTTTGTTTTCTATAAAATCATTGATCCGACTTTGAATCTTCAAATTATCATTGAACAAGAAAAAGTATGCTTTCTTAGTAGATTCATCTATAAATGATTGATAGTCGCGTCTTAACAAATTCTTGTCAACATCGTTATAACCTAATGACTCAAGATAATATTTCAGAGGATCAAAAATAACTCGAGAAAGATTACTAAATGCCGATTGGGACTCCAGTTGTACTTTTGTCTCTTCATACAAATCATTTAAAGATTTGTCTGATTTTAAAACGTCTTCTATGGATCGCTCTTCTTTGAATTCTGTATTTCTTATTAATTCTGCTGCAAATTGTATAATTCTTCTATTATTTAGAAGTTTTTGATTTCTAGTAAGTTTTCCTACTATATCTAAAATTTTCTTATCATCTATTTCTATAGATAACAAATCAGATAAAAGTTTTATAAGTTCGGTAAATTCTGCATCCGTCTTTATTTTTTCAATCGTTATGATGTCTTTATTTAACCTTTCATATAATGGAGGGCATAACGCTTGAACATCGACACCGTTAGTTATAGCTAATATTAGGTAATGCCCATTGATTTTATTAAATAAGTCAAGTAATTCGCGATAAGATGTAAAAAAATGAGCCATTCGCTTGTTGGACTTATCATTAATTTTCTCAAGTTCGTCAATTGCAAATAACAAATAAACTCCTCGCGATGCAAGAATATTCATAAATAAAACAAAGACCTCTCGTCGATTAAAATCGGTTAATTTTTGCAATTGATACTTTGCAAAAGAACTTTTCGAATATAAACGCCCCGTGCCCAAGAATATTAGATTTCTAATATCATCTTCCGTTAAATCGACATCAAATAATTTCTCAGTGTATTCCTTTATCAAGGAAAAATCATCATTGAAATTATTAACGAGATTTGCAATATTGAAGTCTGGATCGTCTTTTAAATAGACGATTTGATCTACCAATTCAGTTAAGCATGAAGCCTCCAAATGCTGCATTAAAAATGTGCATAAATCGATTTGTTCAGGATTTGCACGACAATACACCATTTTGATGTTTAAATCATCATGAATGTTAAAGTACAGCTCTAAGTATTTAAGAATATTAGTTTTCCCATCACCATATTGTGCTTGTATGACAGTCGTTTCCATACGAGTGCCATCTATTTTTGACAATTTTTCACCAATATGTTCTTTAGCTTTTGTTTGTCCAATCACTAAATATGGGAGTTCTGGAACTTTACCTTCTGACCAATCGCGACGTATAGCATCAAGCCTTGGCTTTTCCACATTTTGTCTCCCCCATAAATCTATAAATTCTTTCATACTACTATGATATTTTAATTTTCAGCACTGGTGTTTCTCGTATATAAAAGCGTTTCTTTTGATCTATTGTTGATACAATATTTATAAAAAAGATATTATGATTCATTCGCTCTGTTTCATAAAACTCATTTATAAATATATTGAAACTTTTATAACTCATTTTCATATATGCAGACAAGTCGTATAAGTCAACATATCCATTTACACAATCTTGTCTCTTTAACAATGCTTTATAAGCAGAGAAAAAACTTTTCTTCTGTCTGTTTAACTTATTTTTAGTTTTTAATTCAGATTTGTATTCGCTGATATTACTAAGGATGTCTTGATATATTAGCAGATATGATTTCTCCTCTTTTATAAGCCTTATCAAAGTTTTATTAACAAGTCCCTTACTTGATACTGCCGATAACAATTTAACCCAATGATTTCGTACATCATAATAATTTTGATGACTTCTATGAATGTAGTCAAAGTGTGGTATTGGATAATATCTCTGTAAAAAATCAAATACAATTTCATCTTCTTTTAATTCATACCTTAAGGATTCTTTTCGGAGTAAACATATTGACAAAAAGAAATGAGCGTCATAATGTAGCACTTGCCGCATATACATTTTTCTATCTTTCTGCGAAATATTTGAAATCCTCTTATTACGAATTATTTGTTCCGTATTCCATACAAGACTATTACCATCATTATCCAAAAAATGAAGTTTATCAATGGCTAGATTCAAATAGTAACTAGCAGCTTTATATGTCGAATATATTTGTTTTTCTATTCCTTCCCGTTTTTCTTTTGATAGAATTTCTTTTAAGTACGACGGTCGTTCATCTACTGCAATCATTGAAAATTCTAAATACACAGCATTAATAGCGTCTTGTGATGGTATCCCATTAGAATCTTTAGGAAATCCATTATACAACCATTCTAGCAGTATAAAATAAAAATCAACGATTGTATCTTTGTAATAAAAACAATTTTCCTTCTGCTTTTGACGTTTTACATAAAAGAGACATACCCATTTCACAATCCATAATGGTCTATGAAATGGTCTATGAAGGCTATGTAAAACATTATATGTCAATTTCTCAGGTTTCACTTTATATGTAATTATTTAGATGTATATTATTTTCAAGCACAATACAATACACCTAATTTAGATACAAAGATAGTGATATTTCTCTAATCTGTTTTGAATTCTATTAAGAATTTGCATCTTTGCCAACTGAGGACATTCCTTAGGTTATCTCTTAAAGCTTTCAGCATCTATCGTTAATAAAGCAAATTGTTTTAAGGAATTAGAATATGGGTAATATCGAAAAAGAGAAAACTAAACAACCTATAAATTTATTAAAGTCCTAAGTATTAGGACTCTGCCTTTATCTTCAAGAATCCCATTAAAAACGCATCAGGAAAAATAAACTTCTTTTCTCCTAATGTAAATCTGACATAGATAAACTTCTCATTCTTATTGATTTTTACAACCGTTCCTTTGCCAAACTTCTTATGAACTACAGTACTGTCAACCGCTAATTTCTCAAATTGTTTTTTGAGATCACCATCCTCTTTCGTTGATTGCACAGATGGTGACTTCGCAGTAGTGGGTTTATTTACAGGGCGAGATTGTAAAACTGGGACAGAATGAGGTTGTAAGGCTTTTGTTGATTCTTGTTCAGTTTGTTTTTTATCGACTGTTTCACTACCTTTTGAATAGGAATCAGAATCTACCTTTGTCATTGAGGATTGCTGATTGTAGAAGAGTTTTTCATACTGTTCCTTGCGGATGGTAGTATCCCAGCCACCGACTTCGTCTGCTATATGTCTATTGATACCAGTATATGTCAGACTCGCATCTTCATAACGTTTGAATTTGAAGATAGCGTCGTTCATCAGCGGTGCATTAAATACACCGAGTGAACATAGCATATTAAAGTCCTCGACACTTAAACCTGTAACTTTCTTGAACAGTCCTGGCTCTAACTGTGTAATGACATCTTTCAGGCACCTTTCACGATAGTCGGTCAAATACATAAATACGGGAATACGAGTAGCAAACTTTATCAGTTTCTCTTGAATCTGTTTGCGTTTACTCTTCATTTCCTTTTCCTCGTCAGAAATTTCCTTTTTCTCCTTTGGAGTTGGATTGGGATTTTCTTTCTTTGCCTTTTTGACGGCCTCGGATTTATTGATGATGGCAGTAAGGTCATTGTTCAGGTTACGGAACCCTTCTATATTCATTAAGGCTTTCATGGCTTCAGGACTCGCGAGCAAACGTTTCAGTGTATCATTGTCTACATTTACAAGCAGGGCTGATTCCCACCGTTTTGCCAATAACGTAGCCGAAGTTCCTGCCAAAGCGATATCCAAGATGTCTTGTGCATCAACTTCCTTCATGCTGCTTCCATCATAAGCCAGCACAGGAAGAAATTTTATGAACTCACCGACTTTCGCCTCTGGGTTGGATTCGTTTATATCCAGCCTGCAACTGTAATCGGATATTTGCCGTAACGCTCTGTCAAGGGCAAAGTCAAAGACATAGCATTCATTTTTCATTATGATACGTCTTCCATCCTCATCCTTTACTTCCCATGGACTTTGAACTCTAAATGCTGCTTGAAAATATGTTTCCGGACTTTTCAAATTTCGTAGCATGAATATTCCAGTCCAAGGCTTCACGGTAACACCTGTTGTCAGTTTGCCACAAGTTAGTGTTATTGTCTTTGTCCTAAGAGGATCTCCCATATTCGCTTGAACCGGATACAAAGCATCCAGACCGATTCCGGCTGCAGTTCCAGCACATACTGTTACTTTGTAATCGTGGTAAAATTTGTTTTGCCGTTGAGCAAGCAGATTTGCCATAGCAAAACAAGATGCGACATTAGGCAGAAACCAAATTGTGTGTGAAAGTACATTGAGCAATCGAGTATCGCTGAATGGCATTGGAGGACGTTTATCCTGTCCTAACTTCATATCATCTATACTAGCCGGGAGGTATGAACCACGAATAAGATTCAGCCATTTCTGTACCTCGTTCTCATATTTGAATCTGGCATTTGCACCTTTGCCTTCTGCTGCGAAAAACACATTCAGGTCAAACTCATCAAACTCACCTTGCTTTGCTACTTCCTGTATTTCATCAGGCATACGGTAAGTGAGCATTACCATTCGTGGCAGAGCTATATACGGATTGCCGTTACCTTTCCATTCCGTTTTAGCTCGCTGCTCATCAGAATAAGTCCAGTTAAAGATCTGCTCCTCTATAAATTCTCCGGTATTGATGGCTCTGAATGGTGTTCCTGAGAGAAACAGATAATATCGTGTAGAAATAGGAAGCCATGTTTCATTGATGGCATTGCTTGCTTCATCTTTCTGATATTTTTCCGCATCAAAATCTACCTCATTTTCTTCATCTTCCTTTTCAAACAATTCCTTTGCTCTCTCTTTCCAGGCTCCGAAGTGATATTCGTCAAATATTACCAAATCCCAATTTGTCGAATGGATAAACTCATTCTTGGTCTTTATACCTCCACTTTCGTTTGTGCCAAGCAAATCCTGAAACGAACCAAAAACGACAATGGGTCTTGATTTGTCCACACGATTAAACTCCTGGTCAATATTCAGATTATTGTTGCGTGCATCTTTATTGGATATGTACTGCCACCCTTCAAAATCAATATGAGATATAAGGTCTTCTCTCCATGCCGATTCTACAGCAGGTTTGAATGTGAGGATTAAAATCCGCGACAAACCCATTTTCTTTGCCAGCTGATAACTGGCAAATGTTTTCCCGAAACGCATTTTTGCATTCCACAAGAACTTTGGTGTGCGACCAGGTTCTTCTTTGAGTGCCTGATCAAAATATTTTTTAGTCTGTTCTACGGCACGAAACTGTTCAGGACGCATCGTGAAATTCTGTGTTCTGTTCTCAACATTGTCTAAACCTGTACGAAGGGATAATATAGCCGCTTCAACATCAGATACAGAACACTTGAACCACTCATCGGTTTTGTCAAGAGGATTCAGTCGATGACAACCTTTACTTTCAAGAATCTTGTGTATATTTTTATCAGTAAAGCATGATCCATCATTAGCCATTGCTGACTCCACTAATACAATCTCATACTTGATTTTACTTGTGTGCAACTGTTCCTCAATACGTTCTTTAGCTTTACGATCAGTATAACCGATTTTCAAATATCCTTTGTGAGAATCTACTCCAGGCAATCTGTAGGCATATATTGTAGGAGTAACGGCAGGTCGTTGGGGAAAGAAGTTATGTTCCATAGTGTTACTCCATTGGTTTAATCATTGTATCAATAAAAGTTATTTCTGTTGAATCTAAATTATACTTCATATAAAGTTGCCTATCAATTTCTTCTGTAGACAAATTCCAATCTATATCAGAATTGAAAGTAAAATCCTGCATAGGAATTAACTCGAATGATTCTCTGGATATATTAAGTGAATGTCTATTATAAAAGAGAAGAGCTCTAAAAAATTTAGATTTAATATAAGCTAAACAATTCTCTGCTTCTATTTTTGAATCAAAACCACCAATCATTAGAAATGTTTCAGTGCAGATTGTCTTAGGTAATCCTACAATAATTTCCGGTGGCACAGTTGATGTTGTCATATATGCCTTTGAGAAAAATAATTTATACTGATTTATGGATGCTGTATTTTTATTTACATTATTTTCTGCAATATATCCAAAAACTCTTTTGGCTCCACCTTTCTTACCTTTAACGCCATATATTTTTACCCTTGTCTTATCTGAAGCTTCATATACCGTTATATTCGAATATGATTCAGGCGTATTAAAGAAGTCTGCATTAAAACCAAAAGGATTTCTAACAGATACAATATTTTGAAATTTTTTCTTTTCAACTGATGCTTTCTGAATAATGGAGCTTTGTCTATAATCACGGATTATAGTTTCTGAAACATCACTTCTTAAAAATCTAAATGAATGATTTGTCGTTCCGTCCAATGATTTGAAATAATAGTTTACTTTCCCATTATAATCTTTATCCCAAAGAAAATAGCATACACCACCATCTATATGCAAACCAGAAAAACATTCTTTTGCATCTTCAAAATCATGAATGATTTTAATTCGCAAATCATTCATCATAGTTTTTCTAAATTCGTTTAATCCTTTCCCCCCTTTCATCCATCTGGAAGGAACTATCATTGCTATAAATTGGGGAGATAATTTTTTTGCATTCTCAATAAAAATATGGTATAATGGCTTTGCACTATCTCCTGTTCCACCTCCATCACTCATTTGATATGGAGGATTGCCTATAATCACGTCAAATTTCATATCGAATACTTTATTTACATCTAAGTTGTGGATAAATTGATAAGCGTGAGTTTCAAGTTCTGTCCCACGATCATACTCATTTTGCGAAGCTCCACAATAGATACATTTGCCATCTTTCCAGGTATGTTTAATACGTTGGAAGATTATATTTCCTTGAGGTTTTTCTTCAGAAAATTGATATACAGAAAACTCTCCACTCGGATATTTACTACAATAAACACTCCGACGGGAAAGTAAACTTGTGAGTTCTGTAATGGCAATACCAAAGAGTTGCTTTGAAAATATGTGTTCTATACGCTTTTCAAGGTCTGGAATTTGCTGTTCAAGCCCTTTTATCAGCCTCTTTGCGATTTCCCGTAAAAAAACACCGCTTTTGCAACAAGGATCAAGGAATGTCGTATCGGGATTTTCAAACAACTCTTGTGGCAGCATATCAATAATCTTGTTAGCCAATTCCGGTGGTGTAAATACCTCATCATTGCTAAGATTTGCAATACAAGACAGTACATCAGGATTATATACATTTTGAAACAAACTATTCTCCATAATCCTGAACCTTTTTATAGTGAGTAATGTATCTCCTTAAGAATATTCCGCCTTCCCGCTGTACATCAGCTAAGGAAAAAAGATTACTTTCTTTACCAAGAAGACTTGACATTGTGTAATCGGAACGCTGCATTTGAGTATTACCTATAAGGGTCCATTCAGAGAACACTATAGGAACAGATGTGTCATTGCCTTCATTATCAACACACATTAAAGTCAGAGCATTGCCGTTAATGATATTACGACTGATAATAAATTTTGCAGCCTGACGAGTGTCATCCGAAGATTCTGTTTTGCAAAGGGCAGTATATTCTTCATTCCATATAGAAAAAAGACGTTTACGACATGCTAAAACATTGTCGTCCATTATGTCTATTCCATATAGACTTCCTATTGCCACTATTGCTTGTCTCTCATAATCACGGGGACTCTTCTTATATTTTCTTCTTAATTCTGCGAGTTTACGTCTGAGTATGGCAGAAAGGAAATTCCCGTCACCACAAGCTGGTTCCAGAAATCGGGAATCCGGTCTCAAACACTCATTTTTTACAAGGTCCAACATTGCGTTTACCTCACGCTCTGCTGTGAATACTTCACCTCGTTGTGCAACTCTTTCTTTAGACTTTATCTGACTCATATTCCATCTTGCTGAGTCTCTCTATGTAAGAG
>ULOP01012433.1_pt1 | contig 11732 bp, 9 predicted proteins | sample 1952681 | NCBI WGS metagenome assembly ULOP01 (sample SAMEA4835606, study PRJEB28245) | human gut metagenome | biome: gut microbiome; material: fecal sample | place: Denmark | collected 2008
GACGCATCGCGAGCTTTTGGGTGCAGGCGGCAAATACAGCGAGCTTTGGAATGCGCAGGCAAGGTATTATATCTCATAAAGGACTCGGCGAATAAATAAAAAAGACTGCATTTATCAAATGTGATTACGTACGTCACACGGCATAAAGGCAGTCTTTTTATATGTTATACGGCTTTTATTCAGTTTAGCTTTTTGTCGGTTGAGAGGATAAAGCGGAGAACGTTGTTTGCGGTTCTCTGCAGTTCTCCTAAGGCTATTCCGTCCTTTTGACCGTATGTTTCAAGCAGAGAGCCGTCGTTTCCGCCGCTCTTGCTGACCGCGGTTTTAAATCCGGGCATAAGCACGTCAACCTGCGCTCTGACGCGATATGCATTATCTCTCATCTGCGGAAATTCGGGTGACGGAGCGTAGCGCATCCACCAGTCTGTCATAACCATACCGCCGAAGTGCCATTCGTCACGCAAAACGGTGGTACAAAGCTCATAATTGTAGTGGCTCCAAACGCCGTTTATCTTGTTGTAGCTTGTCATAATGCAGTGCGGAGACGACTCCTTAACGCATATTTCAAAGCCCTTGAGATAAATTTCGCGAAGTGCCCTTTCGGACACTATGTCGTCGGTATGATTGCGGTTGTATTCCTGATTGTTGCCGGCAAAGTGCTTCGGACACGCCGAAACGCCGTTTTTCTGTATGCCCCTGACCGTTGCCGCAGCGGTTTTACCCGTGAGGTACGGGTCCTCGGAATAGTATTCGAAGTTTCTGCCGCACAGTACGTTCCTATGTATATTCATACCCGGTGCCAACAGCACGTCGCTGCCCTTTTTTATCATCTCTTTGCCCATTTCCGTGAATAATTCCTCGGTGAGCCTTTCGTCCCAAGAACACGCTATCGCCGTACCGCAGGGCATCAGCGAACAGGCGGAAAGAAGTCTTATTCCGGACGGACCGTCGGTGGTGATTATCGGGGAGATTCCCTTTTCTCTGAGCGACTTTAAAACGCCGCCGAAAGCACCCGCGTTACCCTTTGCTCCGAGTGAGCTGTTCATAGGTCCCTCGCCTCGTGAGATTGCTTCGAGCTCGTCGAGTGAAAGTTGAGCTGTAAAGTCATCAAGCTTTACTTTGCCTGCCTTTACATCGGAGAGCTTATAGCCTTTGTCACCGCTGATTTCTTTTCCGTCAGGCAGAGAAGAGAGTATTCGATTTTTCAGACTCACGGTGCGAACAGGCACTTTTTCCTTTGACAGAGCGATTTTGTCGCCGTCGCAAACAGCGGCAAAGCGTTCAAACGCGCGGTTTTCGCTGACCGCCATAACTTCGGATAGCTCGGCGGTTACAACTGTGCTTTCAAGTGTAAAGCTATACACCTTTTCACAGTTTCGCACGCTGTTGCCTACATAAAAATCGTAAATTCCGCTTTCGAGTATATAGCAGCTCTTGTGTCCGGCCTTGCCGGAGTCGTCGTAAGAAGCAAAGCCGTCATTTGAAATCACCGTTACGAAGGTTTCACAGTCGCCGGGGGCCAAAAGCTCTGTTTTGTGAAAAGCAACGAGTGATTTTTTTGCTTTTCCGAGCTTGCCGTTCGGAGCGGAAACATAAAATTGAACCGTCTCTTTGCCGGGCACAGAGCCGATATTCGTCACCTTAACATTGAATTCTGTTTTGCCTTCGGAATAGTTCGCTTTTTCCGTTTCAATTTTAAAATTTGTATAAGACAGACCGAATCCGAATTCATACAGCACCTTTTCGGGGGCGAAGGTTTCAAAATAGCGGTAACCCACAAAGATGTCCTCAACATAGTTGTTGTATTCCTTTGCGCCGAAGCTGCCGCTGCTCGGGTAGTCCTCATATCGTTTTGCGATTGTATCGCTGAGCTTTCCGCTCGGAGTGACTTCACCGGAGAGTATATCCGAAAGCGCGTTTCCGCTCTCCATACCGCCTTGCCAAGCTATAAGTATCGAGCCTATTTTATCCTTATATGCATCTATCTCTTCAAAATCAATAAGACTGCCTATATTGAGAACCAAAATGACGTCGTCAAAATAAGCCGTGACAAGGTCTAACATTTCCTTTTCTCTGCTCGTGAGGTAATAGCTGCCCTTTTCGAGAACGTTTTCGCGATCCTCTCCGGCGCTTCTGCCTATGAATACCACGGCCTTATTGCTCTTTTCGGATGCGCTTTTTACAATGTTGTCTTTAAGCGGCATTTCCGGATAAAATCTCGGCCAATGTCCCCAAAACCCCGGATCGGGTATGTTTTTGCGCTTGCCGCACCAATCATTATAAATTTTTCTGAGATCTTCGTTTATATGTATTTTTCCGTTTTTTTCTATGCCGTCGGCAAAGCTGATTTTATAAGGCGCGCATACGTCTCCACCCGAGCCGTTGCCGACAAAAAAGCTGTTGTTTTGCACTCTGCCGAACAGCGCGACATTATCCTTGCCGTTTATGGGCAAAGCCCCGTTGTTTTTCAGCAATACGCAGCCGTCCGCCGCTGTCTGTCGCAAAAACGGGATTATTTCCTCATTCGGCTTGCCGTTTTTTATTATGCTCGCATTTTGCTTTTGCGCAAGCTCACTGCCGCTGATTTTACGAATCAGTTTATTTATAATCCTGCTCATTTTACAGCTCCTTTTTTATTTTTATGTCATAATATCACATACTGATTGTTTTGTCATCACGGAGAGAAAAATTTGAGTTTCCGAGACGAGTGTGCTAATATAATAAATATTACATAAAGCTGCGGAGGTAGAAAATGCCACATGTAAGTGTTCTTTTAAAGCCGGCTTCTTCGGCGTGCAATATGAATTGCAAATACTGTTTTTATAAGGATGAGGCAAATTGCCGCGAAACTGCTTTTTGCGGTATGATGTCGCTGTCGGACGCCGAGGAGATAATTAAAAGTGCCGCGGAATATGCAAGCGGCAGCTGTACGTTTTTGTTTCAGGGCGGAGAGCCTACGCTTGCGGGACTTGATTTTTACAAGGGCTTTGCGGAAATCGAAAAGAAATATGCAAAAAAAGGGCTCACATTCCACCACAGCATACAGACAAACGGACTTCTGATAGATGACGACTGGGCAAAATTCTTTAAAAAGAACAACTATCTTGTAGGTTTGTCGCTTGATGGGCCGGCACAGATAAACGACCTCAACCGCGTCGAAGTGAGCGGCAAGGGTACATTTAACAGGGTAATAAAGGCGGCGGATGCTTTGGATCGTCAAGGGGCGGCGTATAATGTGCTCTCGGTCGTTACGGGCAAAAATGCACGCTCCGCCGAGAAAATATATAATTTTTTGAAAAAGCAGGGCTTCAGATATTTGCAGTTTATTCCGTGCCTTGAGCCGTTCTCATCGGAACGCGGCGAGAGCGCATACAGCCTGTCGCCCAAGGACTATGCCGAGTTTCTCGTAAAGATATTTAATCTTTGGCTTTCCGACCTTTTGAAGGGAAATTACATAAGCATACGCCATATAGACAATCAGCTGTCCGTGATGCTCGGCAGACCTCCCGAAATGTGCAGCGCGTTCGGCTGCTGCAGTATTCAGTATGTTATAGAGGCCGACAAGAGTGTGTACCCGTGCGATTTTTATGTGCTCGACGGATATAAGATAGGCGAAATAGGCAAAAATACGTTTGAGGAAATGCGAAACAGCGAAACCGCGGTTAAATTTATAAAGGATTCGCAAAATGTTCCCGACGAATGCAAGGCGTGTCCGTTCTATTGTGTTTGCCGCAACGGCTGCCGCCGCGACAGATCCTCGGAAAACGGTATTATAGGCAAAAATTACTACTGCGATTCTTATAAGTATTATTATGCGAAGTGCAACGCCGGATTTATAAAGGCGCTGTCATTTTTAAATCAGAACAAACTGTAAAGGCGAATTATGGAGTTTTATGAAAACAGTCAAAGTCCCGAAAGAGCGCTTTTGATAGGTGTGGATACGGGCGAATACAACGCTGAAATCTCTATGGAGGAATTGGCTCTTCTCTCGGAAACCGCGGGAGCCGAGATAATCGGAACGGTGATACAAAAGCTTGAAGCTCCGTCGCCGGCAACATATATCGGCAGCGGAAGAATGGCGGAGGTTGCCGCCTTTTGTCGGAATAACGATATAGACCTTATAATAGCCGACAGCGAGCTTACACCGTCGCAAATCAACAATATAGAGACAAAACCCGATACAAGAGTTGTTGACAGAACCATGCTAATACTCGATATTTTTGCCGCAAGGGCAAGGTCGAGCGAGGGCAAATTGCAGGTGGAGCTGGCACAGCTTAAATATTCGCTTCCGTTTTTGTCGGGCAGAGGCAAGAGTATGTCGCGTCTCGGCGGCGGAATCGGCACAAGAGGTCCGGGCGAGAGCAAGCTCGAGAGCGATAAACGCCATATAAGACGCAGGATACATTCGTTGTCCGAGGAACTTAAGAGGGTTGAAAAGCGACGCGACCTCATTCGTTCAAGGCGAAAAAAGGACGGCATAATCACCGTTGCCATAGTCGGCTACACCAATGCCGGAAAGTCAACTCTTATGAACACTCTTACAAGTGCGGGCGTGCTGTCGGAGGATAAGCTTTTTGCTACGCTCGACCCGACTGCAAGACGGCTTACGCTGCCGTCAAAGCGAGAGGTTATGCTCGTTGATACGGTAGGGCTTGTAAGGCGTTTGCCGCATCAGCTTGTCGATGCTTTCAAATCGACTCTCGAAGAGGCAAAAAACGCCGACCTTATACTAAACGTCTGTGATGCGTCAAGCGACGAGTGTGCCGAGCATCTGAGCGTTACTTCGTCTGTCTTAAAGGAGCTCGGAGCGGATAATATACCGGTTATATCGGTAATGAATAAGTGCGACAAGCTCCAAAACGCATACGATATGCCGGTAATCGGCAAAACCGTTATGATAAGCGCAGTTAAAAACGAGGGGATCGACAGGCTGCTTGAGGTTATTGAGGACTCGCTGCCGAAAACCAAGGCGAGAGCGATATTGTTAGTCCCGTTCAGCGAGGGACATATACTCGGAGAAATTCGAAAAACGGGAGTCGTGTATTCCGAAAGCTATAAGGAGAACGGAACGCGGCTGGATGCCCTTGTCGATATTGATTATCTCGAAAAAATCAAGCGTTATATAGTGTCGATGTAAAAACATAAAAAGCAGTAAATCAAAGCTGATTTACTGCTTTTTGCTTAACTTATTATTTGAACAAGCCCGTTTTCGGTTCGCTCAACCATACGCCGTCATTCTTTACAAGCTCAATGTGGTCGCCCGAAACCAAATAAGCGTTATTTGCGAGGACCATCATCGGTTTGTCACTCATGGAATCGGTGTAGAAACTGTCAATAGGCATGTCGCCGTAAATGCTTTTAAATGCCGCTATCTTGTTTTCCTTGTAGCAAACACGCTCTATGATTCCGTTTTCCATATCCACAACGCTGCCGATGTAGTTTTTTACGCCGATTCTTTTGCATATTTCCTCGAGTATGATTTCGGGGCAGGCCGAAACTATTACGTCGTCGGGAGCTTGAATCTTGGCATAGAAGTTTTTGATTTTCTTTTCGTGCTCGTCCCAAAACTCTGTGATGTCCTTGTGAATGTCCTTGATTTTCACGCAGTAGTCGGTGAGCATATCGCCGTATTGTTCGATAACCTCGTCGGTTTTTATTGCACCTCTTTTATAGCGTATGAACGCCTCGCCGAAACGCGGTATGAGCTTGGCAATTTCTTTCGGATCCTTTTTGAGATAGAACATAAAAATGTCAAATCCGCTCTCGCCGTTATATATGGTGTTGTCAAAATCGTATACGTTCACAGATTTTCCCTCTTTACACGAAAAATACATCATATTTATAACAATGGAATTTTAGCATTACAAATCTAAAAAGTCAAGGAAGCCGAACCATATAGGATCGGCTTCTTTGTTTTGCTTAATCGCTGCGTTCACATCCGCAGCACGTCGCAGTGCTTACGCCGGTCTGAAGCTTAGTCTCGTTGGGCGGGAAAAATTCGTCCACGGGGAACTGTATTTTCCTGAAGGCCTCGCACGGATCGTCCGTGTCACAGCTGCATTCCTTATCGGGTATGCAGAAGTCGTATGCCGGTATCAGCATCTGGACGTCGCGCTCAAGCTGAACTATCGTGAAAATACCTATTGTAACCGCAACGGCTTTTTCGACGGGACGGTGGCCGAAATCGTCCGGGAATTCGTCGCCGAACGCGCATTTCACGCAGGACGGGACGGGAATGCACGAGTCACCGAGACAGTCGCAGCAGTCGCACGGGCGGCAGAGCCTTGCTTCAAGGCAAATAGGGTCGGCGACCTGTATTTTTGCTCTCGGATTTGTGTTTTGCGGAATGATTTGCCTGTCGCCCGAGTCCGCACGGAACTCTGAGGAGTATACCCTTACTTTGCCCTCGCTGCCGTAGAGTATGCATTTTTTTGAAAATGTGGTAAATCCGCACACCGTTTCGGGCGGAGCCGCCGCAACGGAATATGCGTCAAGCGTTACCTTGAAGAAGAATGTGATGTCAACCGAGTAAAAGCCGCGGTTAAACGGCACTCTCTCCACATCGATAAAGACGTTAAGTATCTCACAGCCCCTGCATCTTACATTAGTTGCCCTGTCTATTGTTTGCTGGTACTGCGGCGGAAAATACACCCTCAAGTCCGCAAGACAATCCTTATCCGCACAAGAGTCGTAAACTCGGTTAGTGTCTATGCACACGGCTTCGCGAATTTTGCCGGATACCTTGTCGTTACAGCATGATTTTGTTTCTGCCATAAAAATCCCTCCTGTAATTATTTCGGCGACCGAATGTGATTTTGCCTTTAAATCGCCGATTTTACAGCCGACGGGAAAAACCGATGCCCTGTTCCCGCCGACCATAGCTTCAATAACATCTTATGTCGGCTTATTCAATGTGTTACAAAGCAAAGCTTTTACACAAGTTTACAAAGATTTAACGAAGTCTTGATTGTTGCAACGTGTTTTCGACGAATATAATTTTTTTATAAAATAAAAAATAAAGATGAATTGCAAAAAAAGGAGAAAATATGGAAAAATATATCTCTAAAAAGGAAAAAGCCTCCTACGGATTTGCGGCAGTCGGCAGCTATATGGTAGTCGGCATAACCCAATCGTACCTTATGTATTTTTTTACCGACATACTTATAATTCCGTCGGCTTTCGTTATGATGCTTATGATAGTCGTAAGGGTCCGGGATGCCTTAAACGACCCTATGATGGGTGTAACGGTAGACAGAACAAGCACGAAATACGGTAAAATGAGGCCTTATGTTTTGGTAGGTTCGTTTTTGATGCTTGTCACCACCATAGTACTGTTTATGCCCTTGACCGGAGCGCCTACAATGTTTAAAATGATATTTGCCGCCGTTTCTTACATAATTTTCGGTATGGCATATACGCTTACCGATGTGCCTGCCATGGGGCTTATGAGTGTTGCTACGCCGAACAGCGACGAGAGAGCCTCGCTTCTGTCGTTCTACGTTACGGTAGGTTCGGTAGGTAGCTTGCTCCCGGTGGGATTGCTTACGATATTCCGGTCTTTTATTCCGGAAAAATATGTTTACTTTGCAATGTCGATATTTGTGGGTATAATAACATCGGCGGCTTACTTAACGCTGTTCAAAAACTCAAAAGAGCGTTTTTCCACTCATACCGAAAAAATTGCCGTTCGAGACATGATAAAGGCTGCATGCAAAAATAAGCCCATGATGATGGCACTTCTCATGTCGATGGCAGCGTCGCCTCGTTACGTTATTATGCCGGCGGCAATGTATATAGCGACTTATGTAATAAATATTCCGGGGCTTAACTCCTTCGTCACTAAATTCAACAATGCAGTAGGCTTTATAGGACTTTCTGCGGCACTTACTTTGTTTCATTTTATCGAGCCGTCCGAGGCGGGTGTGCCGGCTGTACAGAGTGCCTCCACCGTTACGGGTCTTTTCTCTCTTGTTACCGTAATTCCCGGGATCGGCTTTTTGCTCTCGCTTATACCGATTTGTTTTTATGATTTCAGCGGCGTTAAGAAAGAAAAAATTTATCTGAGCTTGTCGTAAAAAGAAAGGCAATCAAAAATGGAGTTTAAATTTGAACGAAAAACCTTTAATATTAACGAAAGGTTGAGGGTCGGCATAATTTCCGATTCCCAGCTCAGCCCTGTTCGCAGAAAAAACGAGACGACGTTCCGAAACAATCTTGTCTTATCGCTTTCCGTACTCAAAAAACAGGGCTGTAATATGATTATATTTGCAGGCGATATAGGCAATATGGCGAGCGGCTTTGCATACGATACATATAAAGCCGCGTTCAAGAGCGTTTTCGGCGAAAAAATTCCGATTATTCAAAGCATTATGGGCAATCACGACTATTACGGCTTAAGGACATCGGAAAATTGCAGGCGGCTTTTCGCAAAAAAGATCGGTTCTTCGCCGTTTACTCACTATACGGTAAACGGCTTTCACTTTATCGGCGTATCGCCCGATTGCGAAAAAATGTCCGACGGTTACAGAAAAATTTTGCCGTACCTCAAAATCGAAATTGAACTTGCAAAAAAAGAATACGGCGACAGGCCGATTTTTGTCACGACGCATAATTGTGCCGAAAATACGGTGTACGGCAGCGACGATTGGGGAGACAAGGGTCTTTTCGACTTGTTTTCTCAATATCCTGATTTGATAAATTTCGCAGGCCATCTCCACTATTCGCTTCTTGATGAGAGAAGTGTCTGGCAGGGCGCGTTTACCGCCTTCGGAACTCAGTCTACGTCATATATCGAGCTCGAAAAGGGAAAGGTTAACGGCTCCGTGCCGCCGGACGCATATATGTTCCCAATGGGCTATTTGCTTGATTTCGAAGAAGAGAGCATAACCGTAAGGCGTATGAATTTCCGCCTCGGCAAGGAGGAAAAACCGAATATGAGCGTTAAAATACCGTACACTGTCACGAAAGCCGATTTTATTTCCGAAAGAAAGCATAACAGCTTACCCGTTATGCCGAACGCTTACGGCCATACGGAATATGATGAAAACGGGAATACATATCTATGCTTTGACAAGGGCGAAAGCGACGATTTTGTTCACAGCTATGCGGTCTTTTACAGCGACGGAACGCGGTACGATTATTTCTCGGATTTTTATAAGGGTATCTCCTCTATGGCTGATAAAGTCAAACTTCCTGTTTACTCTAAGGCTCCGGGAGTGTATAATATAAAAGTATATGCGATTGATTCCTACGGGAGCATCAGCGACAGCTATACGTCAATAGACCGCTCTGAGGTGCGCCGAAGAAAGACTTATCGCAGAAAATTGGCACCGGAGATTAAATACTGATGGATATATTTTCTTTTGAAGGTTATATCTTTGACCTTGACGGAACGCTTCTTGATTCCATGGGACTTTGGGATGATATTTACGTTAAGGTCCTCGGCGACTTTAACATCAAAGCACCCTCGGATTATCTCTTTAACGTGAATCATATGAGCCTTTGCGACGGAGCCGCATACACGATTGAGAGGTTTCGGCTTGAAGGCGTCGTGAAAAAAGAAGAGATTGCAGATATGTGGACTCGCTTGTCGAAGAATCAATATGAATCTACCGTACCGCTAAAAAACGGTGCGGCTGATTTTTTGCACTGCTTGAGCGGTATGGGTAAAACGCTCGGCGTGGCAACGGCTCTCTCGAAGGAGCTTTATATGCCATGTCTTGAAAGGCTCGGCATTCTACGGCTTTTTAAGGCTGCCACATCAATAGACGAAGGGTCGCGAGGCAAGGAATTTCCCGACATATATTTGAGAGAGTGCGAAAAAATAGGTGCTGTACCGAAAAATACGGTAGTGTTTGAGGACAGCCTGACAGGTATAAAATCCGCTTCCTGCGGCGGATTTAAAACGGTCGGAGTATACGACGCTTCAGCCGAAAAACAAATGACGGAAATTAAAAATCAAGCCGATTTTTACATAAATACGTTTACGGAGCTTTTAGATGAAAACTGAAACAAAACGCACTGTTGCCGCGAAGCTTATGCTTTTTTCGAGCGCCGTTATATGGGGCAGCTCTTTCTTCATATTAAAAAACACTCTGGATGAATTGCCGGTGTATTTTTTGCTGTGTGTAAGATTCCTTTTCTCGGCAATACTTTTGAGCGTTGTATTTTTTAAAAAATGGAAATTGTTTAATTTGAAATACCTTTGGACAGGTGCGATTACCGGAGTGTTTTTGGGCGTTGCGTACATATTCCAAACAATAGGTCTTAAGCACACAACGCCCGGAACCAATGCGTTTTTGACCACGGTTTATTGCGTTATAGTGCCGTTTTTAAGCTGGGCCGTCAGCAAAAAACGACCCGATGTATGGAATTTCATTGCCGCGGCGATTTGTATAACGGGCATAGGACTTGTCTGCCTTGACGGGAAAATGTCGTTTTCTTTTCTCGGTGAGGGTTTTACGCTGATATGCGGTATATTTTATGCGCTTCAGATTGTGGCGGTTGAAAAATGGTGCAGTGATCTCGACGTTATTCTTCATACGATTATACAGTTCTTTACCGCATTTTTTATCTGTTTTATTTTCTTTATTTCAAGCGAAAGCTTCCCAAAGCATATATCTACGGGTTCGGTGTTATCGCTTGTATATGTTACCGTATTTGTAACCGCGCTTTGCTTTGTATTTATGAATATGGGTATAAAGCATACAACCGCGTCAAGCTCTTCGCTTATACTTTGCTTGGAGTCGGTATTCGGAATACTTTTTTCAATGATTTTCTATCATGAGAGGCCGACGCTGCAAACAGCCGTCGGTTTCGTGATTATATTTGTCGGCATTGTTCTAAACGAGACTAAGCCGAAATTTGCATTGAAAAAGAATTAAACGGCCATGGACGGCAATAATGGCTAAAAACATTATAAAAATAGTTGATATTTTGTGAAAAATATTATAAAATGGAAATGCCAAATAATATAACAGGGGGCATTTTTATGATATGTAAAAATTGTGGAACAGATTTTAACGGGCAGTATTGCCCTAATTGCGGAGCCAAGGCTGAGCCTGCTTCGGCTCCTCAGCAGAGCGTACCGCCTTACGGAGCACCGCAGAATTTCGGAAACGGTCAGAGCGTACCGCCTTACGGAGCACCGCAAAATTTTGGGAGTGGACAGAGCGCACCGCCTTACGGAGCACCGCAGAATTTTGGGAATGGACAGAATACTTACGGCGCGCCCGTATATATGCCGACACGCAAAATCGGATTCGGCGAGGCGGTAAAGTCGTTTTTTAAAAACTATGTGAATTTCAGCGGCAGAGCTACAAGAAGCGAATATTGGTGGGTTTACCTGTTCAATAATATTGTTTATATGGTTTTGGGCATATTGTTTGCGATTTCCGGAGGCTCTTCCTTGGCAGCGTATGATGCTTACGGCGATATGAGTATAGCGTATATGGGTGCCGGCGCGATATTTTATATTTTGATGATGCTGTATGGCCTTGCAGTGTTACTGCCGTCGCTGTCTCTTATGGTGCGCCGACTTCACGACATAGGCAAGAGCGGCACGTATATATTGATGGGGCTCATCCCGGTTGTCGGCTACATATTTATTCTCGTATACATGCTTACCGGCAGCGCCCCCGATAATCAGTACGGCCCTAAAAAAGTCTGAGTGTGATTTCGGTCGTGTATATCTATTGTTAAATGAAAAGAACCGGGCTGTAAAGGACTTTTGT
>ULOP01045445.1_pt1 | contig 11600 bp, 10 predicted proteins | sample 1952681 | NCBI WGS metagenome assembly ULOP01 (sample SAMEA4835606, study PRJEB28245) | human gut metagenome | biome: gut microbiome; material: fecal sample | place: Denmark | collected 2008
CCCCCAGCCACGCCCTCAGCCGCAGCCTGCTCCTGCCCCTCAGGTGAGTTATTGTCCTAAATGCGGTAATGCCGTTGCACCTAATGCGGAATTCTGTCTACATTGCGGATGTGTTTTAAATAACTTCAACCGGAGGATTTGCAGCAATAATGAAAACTAATAAAAAACGTAATATACTTATTGCTATTATATTAATGTTGTTTATTGTTATAATTGCTTTTATTTTATTCAGGATATTTGAGAGCAACGAGAGTAAGATTCAAGGAAAATGGTTGCTTTATTCTGATGGTACCGAATTGGTAGATAAAGAAGATCAAGTGACTTGGGAATTTACCAATGGAAGGTTACTCATTTCCGGTGCTTATTCCGAGGAAGGCTACTACTCAATCGATGGTGATACTCTTGAAATATATGATGATGATTATAGAGTAAGTAAGTTACTTGGACATTCTAAAAGGTATGTAATTGAAAAACTTTCCTCCAACAAATTGATTTTGAGGAAAATAAATACAGATAGAACGTATGTTTTTAAGAGGTTATAACTATGATTTGTAAAGAATGCGGCAATAAAATAGATGATAACTCAACTTTTTGCAAATTTTGCGGATACAAAGTATCTGCGGAATCATCTTGCCAGAAAGCGTATTTAAATACCCCAACCGAAAACAGTTCTGCAATAAAGTCTAAACAAGTGAAAAAAAATATTATAATATCACTATCCTCTATTATAACTGTATTAACTGCTATAGTTTTGATAACAGTTATTATTAAAATACATAATAAACAAGAAAATATTGTCACGGATGACGATTTATCAAAAACAGAGATTGGATCTGGTGTTACTGATAATGCTATTAAAAGCAAATCAGCCAAATCAATAACAGATTCTAATACAAACGTTGAAATAGAGTCTGAAAAAACAGACTCAAATAATAAAACCTATGAATCGATTGAATTCATTGGAATCGATAATTATGACGACTGGTCAGCTGCAAATTTTTATGATACTGACGGAAACGAAGTAGAGTATATCGATAACAAATACTTTTCTGATTTCGAAGAAACAGGTTGTTCAATAACTGTTACTTTAAAATATCTTAATACTGATTATTATGTATTTGCACCCAAAGATGCTGTAGATTGGAATGCTCTTTATAAGCTTGACGGGAATTACATAACCGGTGTACCTACGGCAGCAGATGCAGTCAGCATTAATAATGAATCATATACTTTTCCAAATGAGATCAGTAATGACATTATTGAAAATACAAGAACATTTATACAATCAGACGGTTTTTTCTGTTTATTTGACTTTAAGCCTGAGACAGTTTCTTTCAATCTTTCTGCAAAAGCCATATCTTATCTAAAAAACAACGCTACTATAAACGATGACAATACAGAATATGGTGGGATAGTATTTCAAATGTACGGATGTATTATTACTGATTTGGTAATTGATGTGCCTCTCTCAGTTAATGATGTAGGTATGATTATAAAATCAAACCAGTAAATATTCTAATTATATATAACAAATTTAGGAGGACTTATTATGCCAAAATTAAACCAAAGAGATTTCAATGACGAACCGGTAAAATACGTTACGGAAAAACACGTTGCCTGTGTTTTTCTATTGGATACGTCAAGTTCAATGAACAGCAATGAAGCAATAAAACAGCTTAACGAGGGACTCAGAGTATTCAAGCAGCAGACCCTATCAAGTCTTGATACCCATGCAAAGGCTTGTATTGATGTGGCTGTTGTTACGTTCGACAGTGATGTCAAGGTAATTCAGGATTTTGCTCCGGTAGAAGAAATGGAATTACCTGAACTAAAAGCATATGGAAATACTGCTATGGGCAAAGCCCTGGAAACTGCAATGGATATGGTCACGATGCAAAAAAATAAATACAACTACGCAGGAACACCTTATTTCAGACCTTGGATCTTTTGCGTAACTGATGGTGGTCCAAATGATGATTACCGTGAGTCAGCTGAGAGATTAAAGTGGATGGAGAATAACGGAAAGGCGATTGCATACTGTGTTGGCGTGGACGGTTTTAGAGCCGATATTATGAAACAAATATTTGATCCAAATAATATATACGGATTAAAAAATTGTGATTTCACTGGGCTGTTTAAATTTGTTTCATCCAGTCTGGATGCTTTGAGAAACAGTACTGAGGAATCCGGTTCGTTAAATATTCCTGCACCTGATACAATGTTTAAGGTTCCGCTTGATTGAGCCTGCGGAAATTTTTAAAGATATGAAATAGATCGGAAGATACACTCTGCTGATAAAGGAGTAAGTTTGTAAGAATGATTGGATATTTTAAAATTTCGGCAATAGGAACAGCACATTTAGAAAATCCTGACGGTGTATGTCAGGATTATTCTGATGTGCTAAAGCTTGACAACGGATATACAATAGCTGTAATTGCCGACGGTTTAGGCAGTGCAAGTAAATCGGATATAGGTGCAAAAGTGGCTGTGAATTCATTCTTGGCTTACATAAATTTGCATATTAAAACCAAAAAAAGCGATAAGTTTTACATTGATCTTATATCACAGGCATATCAAGAAGCATATAACAACGTAATGAATACTGCCGAAGACATGAAAATAGATTTTTCGGAATATAATACAACCCTCACTGCTGCGATTTATAATGGTAAAAACTTATATTACGGTCAATGCGGTGACGGCGGTATTATCGTTTTAACGCCGAGCGGTAATTATGATTGTGCAACAGAAGTAAAAAAGGGAGAAGCATTCAATGAAACATATCCGCTCTTGGGCGGTCCCGACAATTGGTCCTTTGGAAAATATCCCGACGAGGTCTGTGCATTAACGCTTATGACAGACGGCATATTTGATATTGTGTGTCATCCTCTGCTTGCAAATGAAGCTCAAAAAATAAATATTCCATTTATCCGCCGATTTATGGACAGAAATATTCTTAGGGCAAATAACAAAACTGATTTTGAAAATCTGCAAAAAAGCATATCTAAATTTGTTTCGGGAAACGGCTTGCCTAATGTAACAGATGATAAAACTATCGTAGGATTGATAAACACTGATATTTTAGCAGATTTAAAAGACGAGGAATATTACAAGGAACCTGATTGGGATAAGTTAAACGAAAACATGAAACGCAAACTCCGTGAAGGCCGCAGACCTACTCCTATTGATATAAAAAAGCCTACAAATATAATCAAAGTAACTCCTACTGGTGAAAGCGTAGTAATTAATGATGAATCCAGAAAGTTAAAGAAAAGATTACAAAATTCGTATAGAATCAACCGCCAACTAAGGAAAATCGTTTTGATACAGCTGATAGTGATATTAGTGCTTATTATTTGTTCTATCTGTATTGTTTTTTTAAACAAAGGTAACGTTCAGGATACATCGAAAAAGAGTATGGAATCTTCCAGTATAAGTAAGGATAGCGCTTACAACGGCAAACATACGCAGGGAAGCGCTATTGCGGATGATGATACTTCTGATCATGCAGATGATTCTACACAAAGCGATAGTATGGCGTCAAATTCTGAAAATGATAAAGCTAAAGATAAAGCTATAAAAGATGCTTTACCAAGAATGAAACAAGCTCTCCAAGAGGTGGGAACATCGACTCATTTTACTTATATTAATTCAGAAGCTGTTGATGAGCACTATAGTAATATAACGGGGGGTTCCAGCAGTGGCTTCTAATAATGATAGAAGAATTTATTACGATTTGAATAGCGGACAAAAATATGTATTATTTGAAGAAAGCATTACTTCCGGCGGCGAGGGCAGCATTTATAATATAGAAGGTATGCCCGATTTGGTTGCAAAGATCTATCATGAAAAGAATCGTACCGAAAACAGGAAAAATAAACTTCTGGCTATGCTTGAAACAGATTCAAATGACTTGTCTGAATGTGCATGGCCTCACGCCATTCTGTATCAGGATAACAATTTTTGCGGATATGTAATGCAAAAAGTGTCAGGGTTAAGCAGCTTGATAGATTTTTACGTTTATGATAACAGAAAAAAATATTTGTGGTCACAATATGTAAAAGTGGCAGAAAATATTGCTGCCGCCGTGAATAATGTTCACGACAGCGGACATATAATCGGAGATCTGAACCCAAATAATTTCATGTTAGATGTGAACACTGGTCGAGTTATGCTTGTAGATACGGATTCATATCATATCAAAAGTAAATCAGGAGAAATTTTTCCATGTACTGTAGTTACTCCGGAGTTTATTCCTCCTGAGCTTCAGGGTAAAACTTTTGATGAAAATAATGCACGGAATATGTTTAACGAAAGCACAGACAATTTTGCTCTTGCAGTTATTATTTTCAGGCTTTTAATGAACGGCGTTCATCCTTTTTCATGCGTTGTTACCACCAAAGAATCTATGAGTAATTTCCAACCTGTAAAGAACATACAAAATGGATATTGTCCTTATTTTACAAAAAGTAATATTAATGGGAAAATAGCAAAAACGCGCTATTCACCTAATATAGGTATTCTTCCGAGAGATATTCAAAAGCTATTTGAAAGAGCATTTATTGAAGGTCAACAAAGCAAGAGCGCCAGACCGAGAGCAGACGAATGGTTTTACGCACTTGATTCTTTAAGTCAGAGATTGTGCAAATGTACCGACAATCCAAAGCATGAATACTTTATAGGACTAAGCAGTTGTCCTTGGTGTAAGCTTGACATGGAAATAAGAAATAAATCAAAGCCAAATCCGGGAGATTTGAAAATTGACGACGGATGGGAGGAATTTCGCAGGAAGCAAAATAAAGAAAAAGCATCAAAAGATGAAATAAATACAAAAACTCACAACGAAGACAAGAAAGCGACAAGAGCATTGATAGCTACGATTCTCATAATATCATTTTTTTTAATACTTGCTTTGATTGGTATTTATTCAGATGAATCCTCCCCAAATTATGCTGAAAATGTTACTGATACATATAATTATTACGATGATACTATCGACAGCAGTTTGTATAAAACAAATTCGATTTTTACTCCGATGTCAACTATAGATAAAAATGAATTGTCAGAAAATAAACAAGAAATATCAATTGAAAATATAGAAACTAATGTTGATGAAATATCGGCTTACGCTGAGATAGACTTTGACGAGGAGGTAATTTGGGATGTTCCCGAAACTATCTCTTCGTATGAGTCGTCTACAATACCTGCACCTACCCTCAGTTTTAGTGTTAATATTTATGATATCGATATATCTTTTGATTCGGACGCAACGGTTTATGACCTTATCGCAGAAACGGATTGCGATAAAGCTTATGTAGATCCATTTTCTAAAAATGGTATTGACTTTTATGATAAAGAAAACGGTCATGCGACCGTAAGCCTTTTCTATGCAGCTCCATGTTCAGGAAATCTATTTATAAAAAAATCAAATGGTGAAGTTTTAAAAAAAATCCCGATAGATATAGCGTGGAAAGACTGTGAATTTGTTTCAAGTAACGAAGATATTATAACATTTGGTGATGAACAGTTTGAAATAAAGTCTACAGGCAAGTTAACGATTTCTTATATTTATGGTGATGATGTTGTAGCAGAAAAGGAAGTTGAAGTAATTTAATACATATTAAGGCGTTGATTATAGATGATTAATACAGGAGTGAGATAGTTTATGTATTATGAATGGTTATTTTTTTAATAAAAATGGTACCTTTATAGCATACTGTTATCCGCCGGAAGATTCCTTTTTATCATGTCAAATTCCGAAAGGAAGCGCAAAATTCGTTTATACGGCATTTGACAAACCCGAAGACGGAACGAGATCGCTTCTGACATTAAAAAATGATGAGCAATATATTATAAAAATTGATTATAAGACAAAAACGATAGAAGTATATACGGAAAAAAGGAAAAATACTCAACAAAGCCACAATTTCAAAGTAATTCATAGGAAGTGACATACAATGAATAAAAGATGCCCTAAATGTGGGAAGCTGCTAAATGAAGATGCGAGAAGCTGTAATATATGCGGATATAAATTTAAAATTAATATACCCTACGATCCCAACTACGATCCCATTGTTATGAGGAAATGCAGCAAATGCGGCACCGGATTTACCATTCACAGCTCTAACCCAGGAAAATTATGCCCCAATTGCATGGAAAATAGGTCTAAAATAAATTCTTCCCGGAAGAAAAATCGTGTTGGGAAAATAGCTGCTTGTGTTTTTTCTGTTGCAGTTCTGGGAATAGGAGCTTTTTTTGCATATAAATATCTATCCTCAAATAAACCTACTGTTCAACAAGTCCAAACCGCTTATGAAAGCTATGAAAAGGTAAACTCTACTTTGAGAGATATAATATCCGATCCTGATTATAAGAATGGATCAGAGAACGACAAAAAAGAAAAAATCGAAAATGCATTAAACTGTATGGTCGAGGAATCAATGATCAGCGACATTGACTACAGTGAAGATACTATGATTTATGAATATGTCTATAACGATGGCTCTTTGGGCGGAGTAATGCTGGAACCTTTTGACGAGAGTGTTAATGGAATAGCAAAAAACTATGCCGATATAGATCAAAACGGTCAAATCAAAGCAATCGATAATAAAGTAGCCTTTGATTCGGAAAAATATTCATACAGCAAAACTGATATGAAAGCAAAAGTAATGTATGGTCTTGGATACGATGATATGCTTGAATTGTTAAATCAGCGTTCAGATGTGTGGACAAGCGAAAAGCTTTTAACAGATATCGACACAGATTGTACTGTTGCAGATTTTGCAGAGGAATTGGCTGGATATGATTTTATTGATATTGAAGAGCATGGTACACTTTATAATGATACTCCTATTATATGTACAAAGGAAGTTGTGACTGAACAAAATATCGGAGAATATTTTGATGATATAATTAACGGTAATATTATTCAAGTGACATATGATGACGATAGCTCCGGAAATACTTATTACTGTATTATGCCGTCCTATTTTACATCTCACTATAAAAATAACGAGCTTGAAGGATCAATAGTATTTTTAGGTTCCTGTAAAGCATACATAAACGATAAGCTTGTGAATGCATTCAAAGACGCAGGAGCATTAAGTGTAATTGCAAATACAGAAACAGTATATACATATTACAATTACTATATTCAGGACGCATTTGTTTATAGCTTAATGTGCGGAGACAGCATAGACGAAGCCCTTGATTTTGCAACAGATATCTGGGGTGAAAGTGATATAGAATGGGCTGATATGTATCTAACCGATAATGAGATCAAGCCAGAAGTTGCTACTCCCAAAATTGCAATAGGAGGTCAAAATAAGCTTGTTGAAGTAAATGAAAACACATCTCAACAAACGCCGGAATTCGTTGAAGAAATATTAAGCTGGTCGGAAGAACATGAACCTATGGACAGCGGTACCGGTTGGCTTGATTCATATGAAATGTATAAAGGTTATATTGGTCATAATTATGCTGAAAAGGATGAAATGTGGTTCCAGGATCTAACCGGAGATGGGGAACCTGAACTTATTATTGGCGGATATGGACTTATGATCGGACAGGAGGAGCAAAAATGCTTCACTGTTTATGAAAAAGATAATGGAATTATTGCAACGGGAGAAGATCTCTATACCGTATGGAGTAGTAACAGAAGTGATTATGGACATGATGAGTTTACCTTTACTCCATATAAAGATTCAAACGGAAAAATAATATTGGCAGACGGACAATTTTATGCATACACAGGTACAGATCTTCCTGAAGATGCAGGCGCATATACCTTAAATGAAGTTGTTTTAGGAGAGAACGATAAAAAAGTAAGGTGTACCGAGAAGATATACTTTAATTATGACGGTGAAAATAAAAAGTATTCTTCATTTAAAGTAGGAAATGATGAAACTACATCAAGTGAAGTCATTAATGCATATAACAATTATTTTGCAGATAAAACTCCTTTAAAAGCGTCAGTTAAAACTATAAAAAAGCTGGATTATCTAAAAATGACTCAGGAAGAACGTAAAAAGGCATTGACTGAATCTTATTATGCTTTTAAATATACCGAAGATAAAAGCATTAGGCCTCCGCTTAAAGATATGATCGATAGTATTCCTAAAGACAGTTCTGATAAAAAGGACACCGATAACATAGAAAAAAATAAAAATCCCGACGATGGTAAGAACACTGATGTTAAAGATATATACAGTGCATATCTTGACAAATTATCGGAATTAAATCAACAATCTTCCGTAGAACCCGCTTACGCTTTATTTGACATAAATAGAGATGGTACAGATGAATTGATTTACATATATGATATAGCAGCAGCAGCCTCAAGGTTTCATGTATATGAATATGACCCTGATGATGGATCGGTAGTATCTACAGGTGATAGTGATACTGGCTGGGATGATCTGTATTATTCAAAAACGCTCAATTGCCTTGTAAATTATTATTCTCATGGTTGTGATGTTAATGCAAATACACCCAGTGGAATAATAACCTTTCTTACAAAGTATTCCTTGTCTAATGGTAAATTAACGTCAGAGGAAATTTATAAAGGAGATGCACTTGAATTTTCTGAGAATGAATATTCATATTACAATTTTTACGAAATAACTATTGAGCAATGTAATGGCTGTACTATTGATGATTTAAAATCAAATGCCGAAAGAAATAAATTTTGATTGATACGGGTTGAAAAATATAAAGGAGGTCGGTAATATATGGACTTAAGGAATTGCACAAAACAAGAATTGTCTCAAATGCCTTATGAATATGTTCGTGAAGCATATTATCAGCACAACCCGAACGCTGTATGGATATTAGGAGTATTTTTTCGTCACGGAAAAAATGGTGCACCTCAAAACTATGAGAAAGCAAGACAGCTCCTTGAAATAGCTTACGAATATGAAGGTGCAGGATCGGGATTTATTTTGGGGAATATATATGAAGAAGGACTTGGAACAACTGTTGATCTAAAAAAAGCAGAAGATTATTATTGTGCATTTTCTGAAGAAACGCATGATCCAACCGGATACTCAGCCGCAGCTTTTTTATATCTGAAAAATGAAAACTTGCCGAATAGAGATGAAAAAATTCCGGAGTATCTAAAGAAAAGTGAGGCATTAGGCGGATGTCCATTATCAGATACGCTTATTGGTCAGTTATATATTGCAGGTACACCAGACTTTCCGAAGGATATTAATAAAGCTGTATTTTATCTTGAACGTTCAAAAAATTATAAAATACTTGGTGATTTATTCTCAGATGAAAAAAATATTGAGCCAAATTATAAATTAGCAAGCTATTATTATGAGCTCGGAATGTCGGATAATATGGATTGTTGTGCAAAATATGCATTTTTAAATTTATATTATGGTTCTATAAATGAATTGTGGACAAATGTCCCAAAAGGTATATCAGTAGCAAAAAAATATTTAAAAACCAATAATAATTATGAAAGTTCATTTTTTATTTTAAAAGCAATGTTTCTTTTTTTTGATAAAGCGAAAAATATTGAAGGTCTTGAATTGTGTACTGATTATTTATATATTATTGGTGAATGTAATAGTGATTCTGAAGATAAAAATCAATTATATTATTCAATTATTGATTCATTAAGTGATCTATATATAAATGAAAACCATACGGATAAATTAGATGGTCTTTTATCAAAGCTTTCTAAAATGACTGACGCTTATCCTCAGATTGCTGAAATCACATTTTATTTAGAAGGCTTATTATGTTATAAACACGGTATCTTTTGTTTAAATATAAATGAGATTTCAATGGCTTATGATTCTTTTGATTCAGCATATAAACTTGGGTTTGAAGATGCAAAAAAATTTTTGATCAGATTCAAAAGGGATATTTTCGGAAAATTAAAATTCAGATAGGGAAATGATAATTATGGATTATGTAGAAATGAATAAATGCGGTTCCTGTAAGTATTATACTTATGAGGGGGAATATAAGAAAGGCTATTGCAGTTGGTATAAATCTTATTACTATGCAGATGACTCGTGTAGCCATTGGGAAGAGGGAAACATATCAAGCACCGGAGGATGTTTTTTAACAACAGCTTGCTGCGAACATAAAGGCTTACCTGATGATTGCTACGAGCTAACAACATTAAGATCTTTAAGAGATCATTATATGAAACAGTCTGTTTTCGGAAATGGGTTAATAAAAATTTACTATGAAACAGCACCTGCAATTATAGAAAAGATCAACAAATTAGATAGAAAAGATGAGATTTACAATGAAATCTATAGTAAAATCGTTTATATCGTAGATCTTATTGAAACTAAAAAATACGACGATGCTGTATGTGAGTATGTACGTATGATGTTTTGGGCAGAAAAATTATGACTCGTAAAATTAATAAATAGTATACTAAAAGACATTTTCAATATAGTGACGTATCCATTAGGTCCTATTTCGGTTCTGAAAAAACAACTGTGTAAATGCGTATAACACCCAAAATAAAATCAATACTATATTTGCAGCCAAATAGGGCAACGCTGAGGAGCGACCCTATGCAAGCTGCGAGATAAAACGGTGGAAAGCAGCGGCAGCAATGTCGCTGCTTTTCGACCCTCTGAAAAAAAAGTCTGTAAAAAGTCAGTCAACTGTGGTAAAATAGAAATAACACAGGAGGCTGATTTTTTATGGGAAGAAGAAAAAGAGAACCAATGAGTGAAGGAAAAAAGAACATCATCGGAATGCTGCTCAAGGAGTATGATATCCGGTCAGCAAGGGATATAGAAGATGCTCTGAAGGATCTTCTTGGCGGCACTATACAGGAAATGCTTGAGGCAGAGCTGGATGAACACTTAGGGTACAGTTCATATGAACGCTCGGACAACTCCAATTACCGTAATGGAAAGAAAACAAAGAAGATACGTGGAAATTTAGGCGAAACCGAGATCGAAGTACCACAGGATCGAGACGGAACATTCGAGCCTAAGGTCGTAAAAAAGCGTCAAAAGGATATTTCAGGTATCGAACAGAAGATAATATCGCTGTACGCAAAGGGCATGACAACACGCCAGATAAGCGATACCATCGAAGATATTTACGGATTTGAGGTCAGCGATGGTATGGTATCCGATATCACAGACCGTCTCCTTCCGCAGATAGAGGACTGGCAGAAACGTCCGCTTGATGAGGTTTATCCCATTGTATTTATTGATGCTGTACATCTTTCTGTACGAGAAAACGGACAGATAAAAAGCTTGCAGCGTATGTTGTTCTTGCTGTCAGTCTTACAGGACATAAGCAGGTATTGTCCATACATATCGGTGAAAACGAGAGTGCAAAGTACTGGCTTGGCGTTCTGAACGAGCTAAAAAATCGTGGCGTAAAGGACGTCCTCGTGATATGTGCCGATGGTCTTTCGGGTATGAAAGGAGCCGTAACAGCGGATACCGCCGTCTGAACAAACAGAGAAGCGTATTTCCGAGCGATACGGCGCTGTTGAAGGCTCTGTATCTTGCAACTCATAAAATAGCGAAAAAATGGACTATGCCACTGAGAAACTGGTGCAGAGTTCTTGGTGAGCTTGAAATCATGTATCCCGACAGGCTTGGCTG
>ULOP01037266.1_pt1 | contig 11409 bp, 9 predicted proteins | sample 1952681 | NCBI WGS metagenome assembly ULOP01 (sample SAMEA4835606, study PRJEB28245) | human gut metagenome | biome: gut microbiome; material: fecal sample | place: Denmark | collected 2008
TACTCCGGAAAAGATGCCATTCCGCTGGCCATCCTGCATGGTATTCTGATTAACCTCAGCGTGCCTTTCTTCGTTTCATTATTTTGTAACCTGTAATACAGACACGTAACTTCATGTAAACGTAACTACATAGCAACTCTTCTGTAATAAAAAACACTGACCTTTGGGCAGACTTTAAAAAAGGAGATTATTATGGAAACAGTTGCAGACAAATATGTAGTAGAATGTACGACCGACGGTGAATATTACGCTTACCTGTGCAATCATGAACAATGCTTTGCATACGGTGAAACTGAAGAAGAAGCGCTGGAAAATCTGGAAACCGCGGCTGAAGAATTCTACAATGAATTCAATTCTATTTTCTACATGGAGGATATAGCCTGATACTATATTGAAAAAACGCACATTGTAAGTAAATTGCCGATATTTAGTCATTTCTCAAAAGCCATTTCTGTGGGACGCAGGAATGGCTTTCTTCTTGCCCCGTCTTCCCGCTTGTTGAAACAAGTTATTCATTTGACAGTCACACTCTTGTAATATACATTCCCTTCTTTTGTACAGCGTTAAGAAAAACATGAAGCATGAAAGAAAGACCTTATTACCGGACTATCGTGGTGTCGGACATTCATTTGGGAACTACCCATTCGAAAGTAAACCAAATCAGCGATTTTCTTAGTAAAGTAGACTGCGGACGACTGATTCTGAACGGTGACATCATAGATGGATGGCATCTGCAGAAATCCGGCATCAGCAAATGGAAAGCGGAACATACGCACTTTTTTAAAATCATCATGAAAATGATGGAAAAACATGGTACGGAAATCATTTATGTACGTGGCAATCATGACGATTTTCTTGACAATCTTGCTCCCCTGCAATTCGCCAACCTGACCATTACAAAAGATTATATACTGGAAAGCAACGGAAAGCATTATTTCGTAACACATGGCGACGTGTTCGATAAGGTAACTACCAGCATGAAATGGCTGGCCAAACTGGGAGATATAGGCTATACACTCCTGCTGTGGCTCAACAGCCAGTACAACCGCTATCGCGTAAGAAAAGGAAAACCTTATTATTCACTTTCACAGGCCATCAAGCAGAAAGTAAAATCTGCCGTATCTTACATTTCTGATTTTGAAAACGTACTGGTAGACTTCGCGAAGAACCGTCAGTGTGAAGGGGTTATCTGCGGCCATATCCACCACCCGGAAAACCGCATGATTGACCAGATACACTACCTGAACTCGGGCGACTGGGTAGAAACCATGTCGGCACTAACTGAAGATGAAAACGGGGAATGGAAAGTAATCTATTACACCGAATTGGAACAGCAGGCTACAAAACCTGAAGAAAACAATGTCATACCGCTAATACCTATCGCATCATGAAAATCTTATTTATCGTTCAGGGAGAAGGAAGAGGACACCTCACACAAGCCATTTCAATGGAAAGACTGCTTAGAAGCAACGGACACGAGGTGGTAGAAGTGCTCGTCGGAAAAAGTGAATCCAGACGACTTCCGGGATTTTTTATCCGGAACATCCAGGCTCCTGTCAAACAGTTTATCAGCCCCAATTTCCTGCCTACCCACGCCAACAAACGGGTAAACCTGACACGAAGCATCTTATATAACTTGTTGAAAGTGCCGGAATATGCAGAAAGTATATGCTATATTAACCGACATATCAAAGAAACCGGCGCCGAACTGGTCATCAATTTCTATGAATTATTAACAGGATTGACTTATTTCTTTTTCCGTCCGGCAGTTCCTCAAATCTGTATCGGTCATCAGTACCTGTTCCTTCACAACCAATTCAAATTACCCAAAAAGAACAAATGCAGCCTGTTCTTCCTGAATTTCTTTACACGACTGACTGCATTGGGTTCCTCACAAAAACTGGCCCTCTCCTTCCGTTCCATGCCAGAAGACAATCATCAGCACATCAGTGTGGTTCCTCCTTTGTTGCGACAAGATGTATTGCAGCAGGAAAGCAAACCAGGCGACTACATCCATGGATATATGCTGAATGCAGGATTCTCTGAAAATATTCTGAACTGGCATAAAAAACATCCTGATACTCCTCTCCGTTTCTTCTGGGACCACTGGGAAGAAGAACCTGTAAAAAAAATAGACTCCACACTTTCTTTCTACCAGCTGGACGATGTAGAGTTTCTTCGCCAGATGGCAGGTTGCAAAGCATACGCCAGCACAGCAGGATTCGAATCGGTATGCGAAGCCATGTATTTAGGAAAACCCATCCTAATGGTACCAGCCCATATTGAACAAGAGTGTAATGCTTTCGATGCCATGCAGAACGGAGCAGGCATCATCGATCACAATTTTAACTTGAGTAACTTACTGCGTTTCTCTCAAAACTACAAGCCCAACCGCCTGTTTGTGGAATGGGTGAAATCGGCAGAATACATCATATTGAATGAAATAGAGCGATTTGCTCCGCAAAATACCCTGCAAGGAATGTATCTGGTAGAGGAGTTTGTGTAAAAAAATCTAAATAATCGTTCTGAAATCATATTGTAACATAAAATCATTTTCTTTGCAAAAAAAGTGATTTTATGGTAACAAGAAATAGAAAAAAAGAAAAGCCTTATTTGGAAAGAGACATCAGTTGGATGTACTTTAACCGCAGAATCCTGCAGGAAGCAACCCGAAGTCATGTGCCATTGCTGGAACGAATGGCCTTTCTTGGCATCTATTCCAACAACTTGGATGAATTTTTCCGTGTCAGAGTAGCTTCTCAAAGCCGCATTGCGGAATGCATGGATAAATCGGCTGCCAAGGAAAGAGAAAAAGCAAAAAAACTGCTTAAACAAATCGGAAAACTGAACGCACGTTACGTAAAGGATTACGAAGAAGCTGTAAGCAGTGTGACAGAGGATCTGAAAAAAGAAAATATTTATCTGGTATCCAATTCGGAGGTTACTCCCGAACAGCTACAGTTCATCCAGTCTTTCTATAAAGAAAAGCTGAATGGACTTATTGTGCCCGTGTGGTTCTCAGCCGTTAAGTTATTGGATTACGAAAACGATGAAAATATCTACCTGGCCGTAAAGGTAAGCAAGAACGGCAACAAGCCGATGGCAGACTATGCTTTTCTGGAACTCCCGGTAAATATTTGCGGACGTTTTGTGCAATTACCGGATCATGAAAACAAAAGTTACCTGATGTACTTGGATGACGCGATCCGTTGCTGTCTTCCGCTGGTGTTCGAAGGACTGGGATACGACAAATACGAAGCCTATGCCTTTAAGTTTACCCGCGACGCAGAAATGGAAATTGACAATGACCTGCGCACCGGTACACTTCAAAAGATTTCAAAAGGGGTAAAGAGCCGTAAAAAAGGAGAACCTCTCCGTGTAATCTATGATAACAACATGCCGAAAGACCTGTTGAAAAGGGTGTTGAAAAAACTTGAACTCGACAGCCTGGACACGGTAATCGAAAGTGGACGTTATCAGAACCACAAGGACTTAATGAAATTCCCGGATTGTGGACACAGCAACTTGAAATACCCGAAATGGCCTCCTATCCTGAAAAAAGAACTCGACGGGCCAGAGAGTCTGTTGAAAAAAATTCAAGAGAAAGACCGCTTTATCCACGTGCCTTATCATAATTTCGACTCCTTCATCCGTGTGCTTCAGGAAGCAGCTGTCAGCAAGCAGGTTACAAGCATTAAAATTACGCTTTACCGTCTGGCTAAAGAATCAAAGGTAGTAAAAGCTCTTATCGGAGCTGCCCGCAACGGAAAGAAGGTAACCGTAGTCATTGAATTGCTGGCTCGTTTCGATGAAGCATCCAACATCAACTGGTCAAAGAAAATGCAGGATGCCGGCATTAAGGTGATTTTCGGTGTAGAAGGCTTAAAGGTTCACTCCAAGATTACACATATTGAGATGAAAAGCGGACCGGATATTGCTTGTATCAGTACCGGAAACTTCCACGAAGGAAATGCCAGAATGTACACAGACTGCATGTTGATGACAGCTTATCCGAAAATCGTGAAGGATGTAAATCAGGTGTTCGAATTCATTGAGCGTCCTTACACTCAGATACGGTTCAAGGAGTTGCTTGTTTCACCTAATGAGATGAAAAACAAGTTTGTGACATTAATCAACAACGAAATAAAGAACAAGAAAGCCGGAAAGCCTGCTTACATCAAGATAAAGATCAATCACATCACCGACCCGATTATGGTGGAAAAACTGTATGAAGCTTCGGAAGCAGGCGTAGATATTGACTTGGTAGTACGTGGTAACTGCTCGTTGATTACCGATGTACCCGATGTCAGCACACACATCCGGATTCATGGTATCATCGACCGCTATCTGGAACATTCACGTATTTTCATCTTCGCCAACGGAGGAGAAGAAAAAATATACTTAGGTTCTGCCGACTGGATGCCTCGCAACCTGGATCACCGCATCGAAGTGATTACTCCGGTCTACGATCCGGCCATCAAGGGAGAAATGAAACGCATTGTAGAATACGGCCTGAAGGATACCCTGCAGGGACGTATAGTAGACGGTGCAGGCGACAATCTGTTCTGGAGTGAAGAAACGGAAGAAGCTCCTTTCCGCTCACAGGAAGCACTTTACAATTATTACCTGGCCGAAAATGAACAATAACTTAAATGTGATATTATGGACAATATGCTAAAAGACTGCAAGACGTACTATGGAGCCATTGATATTGGTTCGAATGCAGTGAGATTGCTCATCAAATGTGTAGAAGAAGACGAACAAGGAAAGGTTTTCTTTTCAAAAGTGCTTCTTTTGCGTGTCCCTCTGCGTCTGGGATTTGACGTATTTGCGATGGGGAAAATTGCCGAAACCAAGGAAAAAAACATGCTTCGTCTGATGAAGGTATTCCATCACCTGATGAAAATCTACGATGTGGAAGACTACCGTGCATGTGCCACCTCTGCCATGCGTGATGCAAAGAACGGAAAAGATATTATCAAACGCATCAAAAAGAAAACAGGAATCCGCATTGAAATCATTGACGGACAGGAAGAAGCCAAGATGATATACAACAACCACATTGAATGTATGGAAGACCGTAACGGAAACTACATGTATGTGGATGTGGGTGGAGGTAGTACCGAAATCAACTTGCTTTCACAAGGAGAACTCGTATGCAGCCGTTCGTACAACATCGGTACGGTACGTATTCTGAACAATGCCGTAAAGGAAACTGAATGGGAACGGTTGAAAAAGGATATGCAGGAACTGGCCATTTCTTATCCCGGTACAAACATCATCGGTTCAGGAGGAAACATCAACAAACTTTATCGTCTGGCCGAAAAGAAAGACAAGAAAAAACAGCGAATTACGGTGGAAGTACTGCACAAACTGCATGAAAGCCTGAACAAGCTATCTGTAGAAGAACGAATGGAAAAATACCAGCTCAAGCCCGACCGGGCCGACGTAATCGTTCCGGCTGGCAATATATTCCTGACCATTGCAGACATTATTCATGCTACGCATATTTATGTACCTGTAATCGGACTTGCCGACGGTATCATCGACGGACTGTACGCCAGTCACCTGGAAGAGAAACAGAAGATTTTAGGCATTCTTCCAAGTAAAAAAGATGCTTCAGACACACCTGAAGATACGGAAGAGTAAGTCTTATTTTTCTAATGATAAAAACCGCTTTATGAGCAAATTTCTCATAAAGCGGTTTTTTATTATTCACAATCTGTTTATAAACAGTTATTTCACATAAACATGTTGTATTTCAAGAATATACATCTTATGTAAATTACCATGACCTTCACCATACCAACGGTTTATTAACAGCTTATCCACAAACTTATCCTCCTGAATCATGTCTGCATATAATTTCTTGCACACCAAGACCAGACGTGCCTGTTCGTACGAAATGGTTCCATCTTCCATCACATAAGGTTTCAAGCCTGAAGCAGCTACTTTATCCATATCCCGGCCTGATTTGGAACCACAAATTTTATGTATATCTTTATGCTCTTCTCCTAAAAAAGACAAGGTCAGCTTATCTCCTTCTTCGATAAACTCGTATGTATAACGTTCCGGACGAATAAAGATGAAAGCAACTGGTTTTCCCCATAAAATACCAGTTCCTCCCCAGCTGGCGGTCATCATGTTAAATTTATCCTGTGTTCCAGCTGTCACCAGCATCCACTCTTTGCCAATGGCATCAAACATATTGTCCTGCAATTCAGACACACTAATTTCCTTCATATTCCATTCATATTTAGTTTCTGCAAAGCTAAATATTTTTCCTTTTTCCACCTTTCCCCTTTTTTTATTTTTTAAACCGAATTAAAATCCTATCCCCTCAAAATATCTTTTCCTATCTCGGCCTTTTAAAGTATCTTTGCAAGGAATATCATTAACTAAAAAAGAAAGGACTGAACCGTGGCAAAAGACAATGAGGTTGTACTGACCCCGATGATGAAGCAATATTTCGACTTGAAAGCAAAACACCCGGATGCCATCATGCTATTCAGGTGTGGCGACTTTTATGAAACTTACTCGGAAGATGCTGTAGCAGCTGCTGAGATTTTAGGAATCACCTTGACAAAACGTGCCAACGGTCAAAGCAAAACAGTGGAGATGGCGGGCTTCCCCCATCATGCACTTGATACCTACCTGCCTAAACTGATTCGTGCAGGACGAAGAGTCGCTATCTGCGACCAGCTGGAAGATCCGAAGACAACTAAAAAGCTTGTCAAACGCGGAATTACGGAACTGGTCACACCGGGAGTAGCCATCAACGATAATGTACTTTCTTACAAGGAAAACAATTTCCTGGCTGCCGTGTATTTCGGAAAAACAGCTTGTGGTATATCTTTCCTGGATATTTCTACCGGTGAATTTCTTACCGCCGAAGGACCTACTGACTATATCGACAAACTATTGAATAATTTTGCGCCTAAAGAAGTGCTTTTTGAACGCGGAAAGAAACCCATGTTCGAAGGAAACTTCGGCAGCAAATTCTTTACGTTCGAACTGGAAGACTGGGTATTCAATGAAACATCTGCAAAGGAAAAGTTACTGAAGCATTTCGAAACCAAAAACCTCAAAGGTTTCGGAGTGGAAAATCTTCATAACGGCATCATTGCTTCCGGAGCCATCCTGCAGTATCTTGACATGACCCAGCACTACCAGATTGGACACATCACTTCTTTGTCACGCATTGAAGAAGACCGCTTCGTACGCCTGGATAAATTTACGGTACGCAGTCTGGAACTTGTAGGCAGCATGAATGAAGGCGGTACCTGCCTGCTGGATATTATCGATCACACCATCAGCCCGATGGGAGCCAGAATGCTGAAACGCTGGATTGTATTCCCGTTGAAAGAAATCAAACCTATCAACGAACGTCTGGATGTGGTGGAATTCTTTTTCCGGGAGCCGGAATTCAAGGAATTCGTCGAAGAGAAACTTCATCTGATTGGCGATTTGGAGCGTATTTGTTCCAAAGCTGCCGTAGGACGTATTTCTCCTCGAGAAGTCGTACAGCTGAAAACAGCCTTACAAGCTATCGAGCCCATCAAAAATGCCTGCCTGAATGCAGATAACGAGAGCTTGCGCCGTATCGGTGAGCAACTCAATCTTTGCGCATCCATTCGTGATAAAATAGCTAAAGAAATTCAAAACGACCCTCCCCTGCTGGTCAACAAAGGGGGCGTGATTGCCGACGGAGTAAATGCCGAACTGGATGAGCTTCGTAAAATTGCGTATTCCGGAAAAGATTACCTGTTGCAAATACAGCAGAGAGAAAGCGAACTGACCGGCATTCCCAGCCTGAAGATTGCCTATAACAACGTATTCGGATATTATATCGAAGTACGTAACACCCACAAGGATAAAGTCCCTGCAGAATGGATTCGCAAGCAGACACTGGTCAATGCGGAACGTTACATTACTCAGGAGCTGAAAGAATACGAGGAAAAGATTTTAGGAGCAGAAGACAAGATTCTGATTCTGGAAACCAAGTTATATAACGAACTGGTTTGTGAACTGGCCGAGTTTATTCCTGCCATCCAGATCAATGCCACACAAATAGCACGTCTGGACTGCCTGCTGTCGTTTGCCAACGTGGCTCGTGCCAATAAATACATCCGTCCGAATGTGGTGGATGATGATGTGCTTGACATTCGTCAGGGACGTCATCCGGTTATTGAAAAACAATTGCCTCCGGGAGAAAAGTACATCGCCAACGATGTGTATCTCGACACGGAAGAGCAGCAAATCATCATTATCACCGGACCGAACATGGCCGGTAAGTCGGCTTTGCTCCGACAAACTGCCCTCATCACCCTGATGGCGCAGATTGGATGCTTTGTCCCTGCCGAAAGTGCGCACATCGGCCTGGTAGATAAAATCTTTACCCGTGTAGGTGCCAGCGACAACATTTCAGTAGGAGAATCTACGTTCATGGTCGAAATGAACGAGGCAGCCAATATCCTCAACAACATTTCTCCGAGAAGCCTGGTACTCTTTGATGAATTGGGAAGAGGAACTTCCACCTACGACGGTATTTCCATTGCATGGGCTATCGTGGAACATATTCATGAACATAAGAAAGCCCGCGCACGTACCCTTTTTGCGACGCACTACCATGAACTGAACGACATGGAAGCTCAGTTCAAACGCATAAAGAATTATAACGTATCGGTCAAAGAAGTGGACAACAAAGTCATTTTCCTTCGCAAGCTGGAAAGAGGCGGAAGTGCACACTCCTTTGGTATCCACGTAGCTAAGATGGCCGGTATGCCGAAATCCATTGTCAAACGTGCCGACGAAATATTGCACCAGCTGGAAGCGGAAAACTGCCAGGAAGGTATTTCAGCCAAAGGACAGCCCAGCAAACAGGCTGCATCCGACGGAATACAGCTCAGTTTCTTCCAATTGGATGACCCCGTACTCTGCCAAATCAGGGATGAAATTCTGAACCTGGATGTAAATAACCTGACACCGCTGGAAGCCCTGAACAAACTGAATGACATCAAAAAAATTGTAAGAGGAAGATAATTTGTAACGCTTATGTCAACCATTATTTATCCGGCCCCTATATTCGGCCCCGTCCATAGCCGCCGACTCGGCGTATCCCTCGGAATCAACCTGCTTCCGGGAGACGGTAAATTCTGTACATTCGACTGCATCTATTGCGAATGTGGATACAACAAGGATTTCCGCCCCAAACAAAAGGTACAGACACGTGAAGCCGTACGTGAAGCACTTGAAAAACGTCTGGCCGAGATGAAAGAAAACGGTCCTTTTCCAGACGTACTGACTTTTGCCGGCAACGGAGAGCCGACCGCCAACCCTTATTTTCCAGAGATTATTGAAGATACACTGGCCCTGCGCGACAAATATTTCCCCAATGCCAAAGTCAGCGTACTGAGCAACGCTACCCTTATCCACAACCCGAAAGTGTTTGCCGCACTCAACAAAGTGGACAACAATATTCTGAAACTGGATACCGTGGACATGGACTACATCCGGACAGTGGACCGCCCTACCGGACACTACGAGGTGGAAAACATCATTGAAGGCCTGAAAGCATTCAAAGGGAACCTGATTATTCAGACTATTTTCATGAAAGGTACCACGGAAGACGGAAAAGATGTGGATAACACCTCCGATAAATACGTACTTCCCTGGCTGGAAGTAGTCAAGCAAATAAATCCCCGCCAAGTAATGATTTATACCATCGACCGGGAAACTCCTGACCAAAAGCTTAAAAAAGCGACAAAGGAAGAATTAGACCGCATAGCAAGACTCGTAGAAGAAGCAGGTATCAAAGCCAGCGCTTCGTATTAAAAAAACAACAGCGTGTACGAACTCACAAGGAAATTCGTACACGCTGTAATTTTTTTAATATGACTTATTCAGGACCTTTCTTCTATCTTGGAGTGATAGCCTTCATAAGAGCCCCATTTCGCTTTATAGGCCTCCGATTTGCCTGAGGGAACCATTATTTTTAATATATTCTCCTTAAATGGAAATGGATTCCGGTGCTTCTTCTCCCTCAAAAATAATGGTCTCTACAGTAGAGTTTGTTCTTAACGCCTGGTCTCCCACTTTCTTCACCGATTTAGGAAGGATTATTTCTTTCAACTTTCCACATCCTATAAAAGTCCATCCTTGAACTTCAGAAAGACTTTGAGGAAATGCAAAAGAAGTCAAAGACGTACAATTCTGAAACGCTCCTATTTCTACCATACAATCAGCTGTTTTCATTTCACCCACATAGGCAACTTTACTTAATTGTTCACAGTCACTGAAGGCCTGATAACCTATTCGCTGCATATTATTCGAAAGAGTTACAGACGTTAATTCCGCCACTCCTCTGAAAGCTTCGTCATCTATCTCCTGCAATTCTGCAGAAAATACAACCTCTTCCAGATGTGTACCTAAAAAGGCCTGCGAACCTATTTTTTTCAATGAAGCAGGCAAAGTAACCTTTTTCAATCCTGTTTCACGAAAAGCATCGGAACTGATTTCCTGCAGAGCCGTTTTAGACAGGTCAACTTCTGTCAAAGCCACACAATCTTCAAATGCATGCTCACCTATCTCCTTTAAAGAAGCGGGAAACACGACAGAGGCCAATTTCTGGCTTCCAGAGAACGCTTGAAGCTCTATAGACTCCAATCCCTCATTAAGCACTAAAGATTCGATATGAGAGTTCCAGAAAGCTCTAGAAGCGATACTTTTCACTTCTGCCGGGAGTACAACCTGAGTTAAAGAAGGATCTTTTATACCGGTTAATATTCCATTTTCTATTACAAAAGGAGATTCTACATTCCCACCGGCATCTTCACCGGGTTTTTCTTCCGTTGTTTCATCTCCCCCTGCACCATCTTGATAAACGACTTCTATTTTAAAGGAATGTGCTTTCCCAAGCGTAACTGTTCCTCCTCTACTCCACCATTTATAATTTGAAGCATCCTGCAATTCCTGCACCACAAACATCAGCTCAGCAGATGTTCCTTTCAAAAACCATGGACGACTTTCCAACACAAAATGAGCTATTCCTTTTTGATTAGTAATAACCTCGGCCAATGGCTTTATGGTATGATCTTTCTGAAAATCTGTATAACGACTTTCATCGTATAAACCAACTGTTTTATTTTCCAAAGGCTCCCCTTTTGAATTGCATACGAAAATTTCTACAGTGGCAGGAGTTTCGTTCAAAGATGGATTCTCCTTCTTGCAGCTTAGAAAAAGCATACACATGCTCCACAAAGCTACGGACACAAATTTGATTATGTTCATAGATTATTAATTAAAAAAGATAGTGATTTTTTTCTGCATATTTATAACAAACAAAAAAGGAAAAAGTTTTTAAGTAATACATTATTTCACTACTGTCCCGTAAAAGTGGATAAATAGTTC
>ULOP01040184.1_pt1 | contig 11221 bp, 6 predicted proteins | sample 1952681 | NCBI WGS metagenome assembly ULOP01 (sample SAMEA4835606, study PRJEB28245) | human gut metagenome | biome: gut microbiome; material: fecal sample | place: Denmark | collected 2008
TCCGGCGCTGATTTCACCCGTATTGATAATCTGGTTCTGCGATTGTAGCAGGCTGGCCAGCTGCTTGGGGTCGATACCCATTCCTGCCAGCTTGTTTACGGAGATGAATATATGGATGACCTCTGTCTGTGTACCGAAAAGGGCTACCTTCATCACACCGTCTGCCGTGATGACTTGTGTCTTGATTCGTTCCGCCCAGTTTCTCATTTCTTCATAAGAGAAACCGTCGTCACCCACCAGGCCGTAATAGATGCCGAAAACGTCTCCAAAATCATCCGAGACGGTCGGTACAGAAGAGCCTGCGGGCAGTTGGGGCTGTATGTTGAGCACTTTACGCCGCAGTTCGTCCCACTTCTGCGGAATGGATGCGGCAGAGAGTGACGGTTGCAGTTCGAAGGTTATCTTGGAGAGTCCGTACATGGACTCTGACTTTATCTTGTAGACGCCGCTCATCGACTGTATTTCTCGGGAGATGGGTTCGGTGACGAGCCGTTCCACTTCTGCCGGCTCCGCTCCCGGGTAGCGTGTCATGATGACTGCCGACTTGATGACGAAAGGTGCGTCTTCCTTCTTTCCCAACCTGCCGAATGACAGTATACCGCCGATAAGCAGCACAGCCAGAAAGAAGTAGACTATCTTCGTGTTGTCTAATGAATATTGGGCTAGATTCATAATGAATATTTTTTAGATAAATGGGGAATGTAATGTGCCAATGTGATTAATCACATTAGTACCTTTATTGCTTCTCCTTCTGTCAGCTGGTATACTCCGGCCGTCACAACGGTTTCTCCCGGTTCCAACCCTTTAGAAATAAGCAGGTTTGCCTCTCCCGTTGGAGAATAAACGGTCACTTCGCGGCGACTGACTTTATTACCTTCCACCACCCATACATACGTTTTCCGGTTTTCACTGTCGCCAAATACGGCGCTTAACGGTACATTCATCAGCTTTTCTTCCAGAAAGGGAGCGACATCCGATGCCAGCTTTATTTTGCATGTGAATCCCGGTTTTACGTCATAACGTGTACGGTCAAAGTGCGGGTCGTCAATTGTTATTGTCACCGGAATACCCGTCCCTGCTGTGGAGATGTCAAGATACTCTTCCAGTCTGGCATCGAAAGCCTCTGCAGGGTAACTGTCGAACACCACCTTGAACTTTACGTCCTTGGCACGGAGCAGATAGAGATAATCATCCGGTACGGTGAACTTGATTCGTAGCTTCTGTGTATTTACCAGCTGTACAACCCCTTCTCCTGCATTGACACGCTGATAGTTCTCTACCAGCCGTTTTTCGATGGAACCCTCGAAAGGGGCTGTCAGCCGCGTATCCCGCATATTGTTGCCGGACAACTCGTAAGTGGATTTTGCTTTCTGATAGTTGGCTACGCTGATTTCGTATTCCTGCACGGAGATAGCCTGGCGGCCAAGCAGCCGTTTGTTACGTTCCACTTGTGCGGCAGCTGTTTCGTAGGCAGCCTTGTCGGCTGCATATTGCAGGGAGATGTCGCGTGGGTCGATGGCGGCAATCAGTTGCCCCTTTTTTACCCGCTGTCCCTCTACAACCGGGAGGCTGATGATTTGTCCGCTGACGCGGAAGGCAAGTCTCACATATTCCACGGCTTCCACTATTCCGGAGAAGTCTTTGCGGATAACCGACTGTGAACTGACTTGCGCAGTCTTCACCGGTCGGATAAGGGTATTGCTACCCTTTTGTTTTTGCCCGCACGACGTGATGAGCAACGCCATGACCAGGGCGAAAAGAAACATTTTTTTCATTGGTAAACAAGTATATAGTTATTCGTTCAGGTATATATAAAAACATAAAACCGGGAAAACAACCAAATGTTCTCCCGGTTATAGGATAAATGATGATTTAATGTGCCAATGTGCTAATTGGCTGCGCAATGTTTATGCTGCGCTATCACGCCGCAGGTCATTGGCACATTGGCATATTAATTTTCAATTCCGTCCCCCGTTCCAGCGTATATGGGTGTCCGTAGACTTGTATGTCCACTTTGCTGCCTGCTGTAAGCGAGATTTCGATTTCTTTTCCTACCCGTATGTGAAGTGTGTTTTTCAGATAATTCACCTTGAATGAATAGCTGTCCCATTTTTGCGGTATGACAGGGGAGAAACACAACGTCTCCTTCAGCACCTGCATACCTGCAAATCCGCGTACAATGGCCAGCCAGCTGCCGGGCATACTGGTTATGTGCAGACCTTGGTCCGCTTCGTTGTTGTAGTCGTCCAGGTCAAGCCGCGTGGCATGCAGGAAAAGCTGGTAAGCTTTTTCCACTTTGCCGATGCGTGCAGCCAGGATGGAATGGATGTGGGGAGAAAGGGAGGATTCGTGTACGGTCATCGGCTCATAGAACTCGAAATTGCGGCGGACGGTTTCCGTGTCGAAATAGAAATAATAGAGGTAAAGTCCGAGCAACACGTCACTCTGCTTGATGTAGCAAGAGCGCAGAATGCGGTCCCATGACCAATGTTGGTTGATGGGGCGTTCTTCGGCAGGAATGTTATCTGTACTTTCCAGTACTTTATCCATATAGCCGTCATTTTGGATAAAAATACCCCGTTCCTTGTCTTCCGGCAGATACATGTGTTCGATGATGTCTCTCCACCGGGCACTTTCCTTCACTTGGTCGAGATTGGTGATGCGGCGTATGTGGGCATATTCATCCGGATATTGCTGTGCCACCATTTCCAGAAAACGGAGGGTCATCTTGAGGCACTGTATACAGGAATAGTTAGTGTACCAGTTGTTGTCCACATTGTTTTCGTATTCATCCGGGCCGGTAACCCCCAGTATGACATATTTCTGTTTGGGTTGGGAGAAGGATACCCGTTGGCTCCAGAAACGGCTGACGGCAATCATTACTTCCAGGCCATATTTAGCGATATAGTCCATATTGCCCGTCAGCGCTGCATGCTGAACGATGGCATAGACAATGATATTGTTACGGTGGATTTCCTCGAAGGTTATTTCCCATTCACTGTGGCATTCCTCTCCATTGTTGGTTACCTGCGGAAACAACGCTGCACCGTCCTTGAAACCCAGTTTACGGGCGTTTTCGATGGCTTTGGGAAGCTGGTTGTACCGATATGCCAGCAAGTTCTTTGCAATCTCTTTGGGAGTGGAGAGCAGAAAAAACGGTACACAACACAGTTCCGTGTTCCAATAAGTATTTCCGCCATATTTTTCTCCGGTGAATCCTTTGGGGCCGATGTTTAGGCGCGGATCATCTCCCCGGTAAGTCTGATACAGCTGGAATATGTTGTACCGGATACCTTGTTGCGCTTCCGGATCCCCTTCGATGACGACATCCGTTTCGTCCCAGATTTCCTGCCAGGCCCTTCGATGCTCTTCTACCAGCGTATTCCAGCCTATGCTCTTGGCTTCGCGTGCCTCGGCCACGGAGTGTTCCACCAATTCACTCCGTTCGTGGTAGAGAGAAGAAGCAATGGCGGTGTATTTGATGAGTGTCACGTTGTCTCCGGGTTTCACGTCGGCACCTACGCTGAAACCGGTCTGCTTTTCCTTTTCTATCCGTATGAGGTTGGCAGTGGTTTCCTTGTTGTTTTTGAAGAATTGGTAAGTCATGGCGTAGCACACTTGTGCATCTTCCCGGCGGGTCTGTGTCCAGAGATAGGCACAGCTGCTGGTAGAACCGGAACGCAGTATGTTCCATATTTTCAGGTTTGGCAGATCGGCATCGTCTACTATATTCCCGTCAAGGATGGGCACGAGTGAGATTCTGCCGGTATAGTTGATGGAAGACACGCTGTACTTGATGAGACAGAGGTTGGGTCTTGCCATATTTGTGATATGCTCTACATGGATGCGGAGCTGGTTTCCGCGAGGAGACGTCACCTCCATGTCCCGGTAGAAGATACCTTCCTTCATATCCAGGCGGCGGTTGAAGCTGTCGACATCCCAGCCTGCCAAATCGAGTTCCTCATCGATGAGGCGCAGGTTGATGCGGCTCCAGTCAGCAGCCTTGGGTATACGGGTGTAATATGGGGGAAATCCGTTTTTCCACCATCCTACGCGGGTTTTGTCCAGGAAAGTGATGCCGGCCACAAATGAACCACGGTAACTGTCACTGCTGTAAGGCTCCTCAAAATACCCCCGTTGCCCGAAACGTCCGTTTCCGAGACTGAATATACTTTCCGACATCCGTTGACGGTCGGGGTGGAATTGGTCTTCGATGATGTTCCATTCATCGGTCTTGAGGTATTTCTTCATGGCGACGTGTTTTCTGTAGTTATCGCCGTAAAGTTAAGCAATATGCGGAAATAAAGAAGAAATGGAAAGGAAAAAAACAAACGTGCGGTAGGCTTTTTTTTACCTGCTTTCTTGCCGGAGGGCTGGTAGGCTCGTCAATAACAGATGCTATGTACGGTCAGAAGAAGAGGTAACAATCATACGGTATGAAAGCATGAATCATACGATATGATTATGGTAATCATACGGTATGATTCATGTCTTTATTACAAAGATAACGGCTGTCCTTTGTACGGTGTGCCGGTCTCGGTTCTTTGTGTGTTATGTTTCGGAGGCGTGTGCTTACTTGCTTTTTTCTCCTTGGTTCTCTTTGATGAGGTATACGCAGGCGGCGCCGATTATCAGCATGATTCCTGCCAGCACAAGCATATTGATTTCAGGAGGCAGTCCTCCTTGGGGAGTAAACAAGGCAAGGATGGTGCCGCCCAAAGCAGCTGCTATAATCTGCGGGATACAGATAGTACCGTTGAAAAGTCCCAGATAAGTACCCATGTGTCCTCCGCTCAGTGCGTTGGTCAGGATGGTGAACGGCAGTGCCAGCATGGCAGCCCATGCACAACCTATCAGCAAGAAGGAAATGAAGAGCATATAAGGGTCGTGTATGAAGTAGGTGGAAATGAAACCTATACCTCCCAGAACAAGGCTGAGTGAGTAGACCCGGCGACGGTCCTTGAACATCGGTATGCAGATGGCCCAAAGCACAGAGCCGATGGCTTGTACGGCAAACAGTACGCCTACCCAGTCGGCGGCATTCTGATATTGCAGGCTCTTGGTGTCGAGTACCACTTTGGTGACACCATCTACCAGGTGCTCTACTGTAGGAGCATCAAAAGCATTGGCAGCGATGCTGCCGTTGGTATAGGTCCACATGAACATAAAAGCAAACCAGCAGAAGAACTGTACCAGTCCGATAGTCCAGAATGCTTTCGGAGCCTTGATGAGCAGCTTCAGCATGTTGGTCTTTTCATGTTCCTCTTCTTCGGTGATGCCGTGATACTCTGCATATTCGGCAGGCGGCATCTCTTTTACTTTGACCGAAGTGTAGATGACGCAGAAGATAAGGATGGCCGCTCCGATGTAGAATGAGTAAATCACCGAGTCGGGGATTACTCCTTGGGGAGCTGTATTGCTGATGCCAATCCATGCAAAGATGAACGGGAAGAGATATCCCACCAGGCTGCCTGCATTGCAGAGAAAACTCTGGATGGAGTAGGCGAGTCCTTTTTGTTTCTCATTCACCATGTCGCCCACCATCATTTTGAAGGGTTGCATGGCCATATTGATGGAGGTGTCGAGGAACATCAGCGATACCAGTCCGAAAATCATGGCTGTACTTCCTGCCATGCCGAAGCTTCCGGCATTGGGTAGCAGGCACATGACGAGTACGGCCACCAACGAACCTATAAACAGATAAGGGATGCGCCGCCCGAAGCGTGTCCAGGTCTTGTCACTGGCGGCTCCCACGATGGGTTGTACAATGATACCTGCCAACGGCGGTAATATCCAGAAATAACTCAAATTATGCGGGTCTGCACCCAAAGTGGAAAAGATACGGCTGATGTTTGCACTCTGCAAAGCATATGCAATCTGTACGCCGAAAAAACCAAAGCTGATGTTCCACAGCTTCCAGAAACTTAAATCGGGTTTTACTTTCATGATGGTTTAATATGTTTTATTATTTCGTAGTTCCTCTTATCACCAGATTGGTACGTACTATCTTGTTGTTGCTTTTCTCTTCTCCCTCCAGCTTTCCGGTCAGAATGCTGAAAGCGCTTTTACCTACTTCCTCGCCATGCTGCTCCACGGTAGTCAGCTTCGGGTCGGTGCTTTGGGCAATGGCTCCGTCGGTGAATCCGCAGATGGATACTTCATCGGGAACTTTTACGCCGACCAGTTTGCAGGCATACAGTATGCCCGAAGCTGTCTCGTCGTTGATGGCAAAGAAACCGTCAGGGCGGTTTTCGCTTTCCAGCAGGTCGGGAGTGATGGAGATGGCGCGTTCACGGGTGTCGCACAACAGAATCATGCTGTCGTCCACCGGAATTTTATACTTCTTCATGGCATCCAGGTAGCCGTTCCGGCGATTCTTGGTAATCTCTAGGTGGGGAGCCGCACCATAGAAAAGGATACGCTTGCATCCGGTCTGTATCATGTATTCCACGGCTGCAAAGGAGCCGGCATAGTCGTCCACCACCACTCGCTCGGTTTTCAGCCCCGTACATATACGGTCGTAAAAGACAATGGGAATATCGTTGTTCAGCAGCTCCTGGTAATGGTCGTATTGGGAAGTGTCCTTGGCAAGTGAAGCGATGACTCCGCAGACACGGGCGGCAAGGAAAGAATGTACAATTTTCACTTCCTGCTCGTACGATTCGCTGCTCTGCGCCACTATGATATTATATCCGGCATCCGCCGCTGCTTTCTCAATTCCGCTCAATACGCAGGAAAAGAAGTGGTGTACCAGTTGGGGGACAATGACGCCGATGGTATTGCTGCGGCTTGCGCGGAGATTTACGGCAAGTACGTTGGGCTTGTAGTTATGCTCGCGCGCATAGGCATGGACAAGGTCACGTGTTTCCTTGCTGATGTCCGGATTGTCTTTCAGCGCCCTCGACACAGTGGAGGGGGAGACATTCAGCGCCCGGGCAATATCCTTGATGGTAATCTGCGGTTTATTCATGGTATAGTTTTGAGGACAAAGATAAGGTAAACTTCCCTAATCCGATTGCAAAAATAACGTAATAAGGTAAATTGTGCTTATCCGTTGAGGTTTATCGGGTTGTAAGTTTGTGCAAACGATTGCAGATACCCGTATTTTGACAAATTAAGGTGATATATAGTTCTATATTCCCTAAATGCTTATATTTGCAGTACGCAATTAATGATGATAACGCCATGAAACACATGAAGTTTTTGACTTTCTTTTTTTGTATTGCCTTTGCAGTATTTGCATGCAGCAGCAATAATGAGACAGACCCCAATGCTGGTGGACTTCCCGATAAGGAGGAACCTCTGGCTACAGACTTTGCTAAAGGTGCCGACATCAGTTGGGTGACGGAGATGGAACATAAGGGTATGAAATTTTACAATACCTCCGGTGTGGAGACCGATTGTTTCCAGCTGATGAAGGATTTGGGCCTGAATGCGGTTCGACTCAGAGTATGGGTCGACCCCAAAGAACACGATAACTGGTGCAATACGGCCGATTTGGTGACGAAAGCCAAGCGTGCCGCAGAGCTGGGCATGGACGTAATGGTAGACTTCCATTACAGTGACTGGTGGGCCGACCCTGGACAGCAGCATAAGCCTGCTGCATGGAAAGGACTGAACTTGGCCGACTTGAAGAAAGCCGTCGCCGGTCATACTGCCGATGTACTTAATGCGCTGAAAGCGGCAGGAGTTACTCCCAAGTGGGTTCAGGTAGGTAATGAAATCCGTTCGGGGATGCTCTGGGATGAAGATGCTGCATTGAGTGGTGCGTCCTATGATGTGAGGGAATGTGATGTAAAGGGTTCCAACAGCACTTCCGAGGAAGTGAAATACCGTGAGAACTTTGCCAACCTGGCTGCTTTTATCAATGTAGGATACGATGCGGTAAAGTCCGTCTTCGACGATGCCATTGTCATCGTCCATCTGGACAATGGATATGACAACGAATTGTATACCTGGTTCTTTGATGAACTGAGAGCCAATGGCGGTAAGTGGGATATGATAGGCATGTCGCTCTATCCTTACTGGACGATGCTCGAGCACAAGGAATATACAGCTGATAGAACTATCACCGAGTGTATTGCCAATATTAATAGTGTAGCCCGGAAATACAACTGTGACGTGATGGTGGTGGAAACCGGCATGGAGTGTGCCGACGACAAAGGGAATCTGGCAAGTGCTTCCGTGCTGGCAGAAGGGAAACGCCAACTGGCACGTATCCTGAAAGAGTGCAAGGAGAATACCGGCGGACGCTGCAAGGGCGTGTTCTACTGGGAACCGGAATGCAGGCCGAACCAATATCGGCTGGGGGCATTCACTGAAGACGGCCGCCCCACTGTGATAATGGATGCTTTTAAATAATTATATTAACAAAATCTTTTAAAGAAGAATGAGAAAGACAATACTTATCTTTTCCTGCTGCGCTTTTTTTGCCTTGGCGGCAATGGCGCAGCGTACAGAAGCATTGTTGGAAAAGAACTGGAAGTTCACCAAGGGAGATGTTCCCGAAGCAACACAAACAAATTTAGACGACAGTAAGTGGGAAACAGTGACCATTCCTCATGATTGGGCCATCTTTGGTCCGTTCGACCGCAACAACGATTTGCAGGAGGTAGCGGTTACGCAAGACCTTGAAAAACAAGCTTCCGTAAAGACCGGGCGTACCGGAGGGTTGCCTTATGTGGGTGTCGGTTGGTATCGTACGGCTTTTGATGCTTCTGCAGACAAGCAGGTCACTCTGGTTTTCGATGGTGCTATGAGTGAGGCTCGGGTCTATGTCAATGGGAAAGAAGCTTGTTTCTGGCCTTTCGGGTATAACTCTTTTCATTGCGATGTTACCGGTTTGCTGAATGCCGACGGTAAAAACAATGTGCTGGCTGTCCGTCTGGAAAACAGACCCCAGTCCTCCCGTTGGTATCCGGGGGCGGGATTGTATCGCAATGTCCGCCTAGTTACTACGGAACGTGTTCATGTTCCGGTTTGGGGTACACAGCTCACCACACCGCATGTTTCTGCTGAATACGCTTCCGTGCGTCTGCGTACTACAATACGGAATGCCGGTGATGCGGATGTTCGTATTTCTACTGATATTATTGCGCCGGACGGTAAGATAGTAGCCCGTAAGGATAATAGCCGGAAAATTAATCACGGACAGCCATTTGAGCAGAATTTTCTGATAAATGCTCCGTCTCTGTGGTCCCCTGAGACACCTTATTTATATAAGGCAGTATCTAAGATTTATGTAGATGGCAAACAGACTGACGAATATACCACGCGTTTTGGTATCCGCAGCATTGAGATTATAGCTGATAAGGGATTCTTCCTGAATGGTAAGCACCGTAAATTCCAGGGGGTATGCAATCACCACGATTTGGGCCCGTTGGGTGCGGCTGTCAATGTGGCTGCTCTTCGCCGTCAGTTGACATTATTGAAGGATATGGGATGTGATGCAGTCCGTACCTCCCACAATATGCCTACACCCGAATTGGTGGAACTCTGTGACGAGATGGGCTTTATGATGATGTTGGAACCTTTCGATGAATGGGATATTGCCAAATGTGAGAATGGTTATCACCGCTATTTCAACGAATGGGCAGAAAAGGATATGGTAAACATGCTGCATCATTATCGGAACAATCCTTGTGTGGTAATGTGGAGTATAGGAAATGAGGTTCCTACCCAATGTAGTCCCGAGGGCTACAAAGTGGCTTCTTTCCTGCAGGATATTTGCCATCGCGAAGACCCTACACGCCCCGTTACTTGCGGTATGGACCAGGTAACTTGCGTGCTTGCCAACGGGTTTGCGGCAATGATTGATGTACCCGGTCTTAATTATCGGGCTCACCGTTATGTGGAGTCTTATGAGACTCTTCCACAGAATATTGTGCTCGGTTCGGAGACGGCTTCCACTGTAAGTTCTCGTGGTGTCTATAAATTTCCCGTACAGAAGGGTGCCAGTGTGATGTATGATGACCATCAGTGCTCCGGTTATGATGTGGAGTGTTGTTCCTGGTCGAATCTTCCCGATGAGGATTTTGCTTTGTCTGATGATTATGACTGGACAATCGGACAGTTCGTCTGGACGGGCTTTGATTATTTGGGTGAGCCTTCTCCTTATAGTACGGATTCCTGGCCCAGCCACAGCTCCGTTTTCGGTATCATAGACTTGGCAAGCCTCCCCAAAGACCGTTTCTATCTGTACCGCAGCCTATGGAACAAGCAGGCAAATACCTTGCATGTCCTTCCGCACTGGACGTGGCCGGGCAGGGAAGGGGAGAATACTCCGGTTTTTGTTTACACCAGCTATCCCAGTGCCGAACTGTTCGTCAACGGAAAGAGTTATGGCAAACAACGGAAACTTACTGCTGATGAAAGCCGTGCTTTGGAAGGCCGGGACTCCCTTGCTTTGCAGCGTCGCTATCGCTTGATGTGGATGGATGTTCCTTATGAACCGGGCGAAGTGAAAGTGGTGGCTTATGATGCTTCCGGCAAGCCTGCAGAAGAAAAGGTGATTCGTACCGCTGGCAAGCCCCATCATCTGGAGCTGGTTGCCGACCGCACCCGCTTGTCTGCCGATGGTAAGGACCTGGCATATATCACAGTCCGTGTCGTGGATAAGGACGGTAATCTTTGTCCGGCAGACAGCCGCATGGTAAATTTCTCGGTGAAGGGTGCCGGAAAATATCGCGCTGCTGCCAATGGAGATGCTACCAGCCTCGATTTGTTCCATTTGCCCAAGATGCCGGCTTTCAGCGGTCAGCTGACGGCTATTGTGCAGAGTGGCGAGCAAGCCGGTGAGATTGTGTTTGAGGCAAGGGCTAAAGGATTGAAGTCCGGAAAGCTGGTACTTTATACTTCAGAGAAATAAATAGCACTATTTGCTTCCACTCTACCACACCTGCTCTGTACCCCTTTGTTCATCGGTGTTTGAGGTGCGGTGGAAGCAACAGAAAAAGGTGGAAGCAAATTTTGCTTCCACCTCTGTTTTTAGGGCCGACATGATGTTAACTTATTGTAATGTAATAAGTTAATATCATGTCGGCCATTTTGTTAATATCGTGTTAATGGCATATTAATATTGTGCAGACACGTTATTCATATCCTGAAAGTATGTTGCTTGGTTTATACATGCATGGCATTTCTTCAGTAAAAGCTTTGTGTTTCTTTTGTTTTGTCTTGATGTTGTGTAGTGCTTAACGGTCGTAAAGCGATTTGTTGACGG
>ULOP01018692.1_pt1 | contig 11035 bp, 9 predicted proteins | sample 1952681 | NCBI WGS metagenome assembly ULOP01 (sample SAMEA4835606, study PRJEB28245) | human gut metagenome | biome: gut microbiome; material: fecal sample | place: Denmark | collected 2008
AAAATCCGGGTACTCTGTGCGAATCTTTCGCACAATCGCCGGGGTATTCGCCCCGCCCGCGACGTTGAGAATCGACGCACCGGATGCAATCCGCTGTCCAATGTCGGTCGCTTCGTCAATCACGGTGATGATGACGGGAATGTCCACCGCCTTCGACACCGCGAGCAGATTCAGGTTCGATACGGGCGCATTCAGCACAACGCCCATTGCCCCTTGTGCTTCGGCATCCTTCGCGAGCGAAACTGTGCGAAGCCCCTGCGTCGTGCCGCCGCCCACGCCGCAGAAAACGGGAATATAAGACGCTTTGATAATCGCATCGCTGATAGACTGCTGCGGCGTGAATGGATAGACGGCGAACACCGCGTCCGCGTCGCAGTTTTTGATAATCGCCAAATCGGTCGTAAAAACAAGGCTCTTGATGCGGCGCCCGTAAATCACGATGCCGCTTGCCTTGCGGATTTCTATGGGCATTTCAAGGATACTGTGCCGCAGACGGCTGTCCACCTGCGGTGGCAGTTTCTTCGGGTACTGTTCCATGCCTTCACCTCTGGAAATCATATTATGTGGCGTTGTCACTGCGCGCGTCGCTCAGCTCGTCCACCTGATCGTGAATCGCCTGCATCCGCTGGTCGAGGGATGCAATGTCCGTCGCGACGCGCTGCAATTCGTCGGAAATGTGCTGCGGAATGTACTCCTGCGCCTTGTAGCGGAGCGAATGCTCCAGCGAAGCCCAGAAGTCCATGGCAATCGTGCGAATCTGCACCTCGACGGGTACAAGAATCCGCCCTTCAGAGAGAAAAACAGGAATTTCAACAATCAAATGCAGACTGCGGTAGCCGTTCGGTTTCGGCTCGCGGATGTAATCCGCCATGCGCACCAAATGCACGTCGTCTTGGCTGACCAGCAGGTTCGCAATGGTGTACACGTCCTGCACATACGAGCAGATAACGCGGATGCCGGCAATATCCTGCAAGTTTTTGACGGCGCTGTTGATGCTGACTTCGTAGTTCTTGCGCTTTAGCTTCTCCAGCATCGACTGGATGGTTTTCAGCCGGCTCTGCATGTGGTGGATGGGATTGCGGCGATGACGCATCTGGAACTCGTCATCAAGGATTTCGAGCTTCGTCTGAATCTCCTTGATTGCGGCGGAGTAGCGCGACTGCACCAGAAAAAATTCCTCCACCATGCGCTGAAATTCCTCGCTGACCTGCTGAAGATGCTGCGAATCGGTGTTCATGGGCTTTTACCCTCTCTTTCGTCAGTGTGTGCGGCCTCATCATATTTGGGCCGGAAAGGGACGTGGACGCGGAAGGTGGAGCCTTCGCCGGGGCGCGAGTCAACCGATACTGTGCCGCCAAGCATATCCAAAATCCGCTTGACGAGGCACAGCCCTAAGCCGACACCCTCCTGCTTGCGGGATCGGTCTGCCTGATAGAAACGGTCGAAAATGCGCTTCACGGTCGCGTCGTCCATGCCGATGCCGTGGTCAGTAATCTCAACGGTCGCCGTATCTGTGGCGAACACGCGCACCTCGATAACTGCATTCTCCGGCGAAAACTTGATGGCGTTTTGGATGATGTTCATCCAGACGTGGCTGAGCAGCTCTTCGTCCGACACGACGGTAACGCTGTTCAAATCCAGCTGCCAGCTGATGCCGCGCGCGCTCCATGTCGGTTCTAAGCGCAGGATGACCTGACGAAGCTGCTCATCCAGCGAAAACTCCGTCAGCGATGCGGGCGCGGACTGCTGCTCCAGCGCGGACAGGCGCAGCAGCGTCTGCGACAGGCGCGACAAGCGGTCGCTTTCCTGCGCAATTAAGTCCACATATTCCTGCCGCTGCGCCTCGGTCAAGCCGGGCATTTGCAGCAACCGCGCAAAGCCTCGGATGGACGCAATCGGCGTTTTGAATTCGTGGCTGATGGAGCTGATGAAGTCTTTCTGCAGGTAGGACGTTCGGCTGAGCGCGTCGGTCATGGCGTTAAAGGAACGCATGAGTTCCCCAATTTCGCCCGGCGCGTGGGCGGCATCCAGTTTGACGGTGAAGTCGCCCTCTTTGACCTTGCGAGTCGCATTCGTGATTTCATGAACGGGCTTGGAAATCCAGTAGGATGCCAGCGTCACCATCAGCGCAAAGACTGCCAGAAAGCTGGTTGAGCCGAAGATGATGCGCGCAAACGCGATGCCGTAGCTGCTGCCGTCGCCGCCAGCGGTAATTGCAAGGACGCCTGTGCGCATCTGCACATACGTTACCGGATTTCGCTGCGATTTCCACGTCGTCGCTTCGTAGGCAATGCCCGCTCGTTTCAGCTCCCGCTGCGTGCCCGCGGACAGGGCAGCGACATCCTCGTCCGACAGCACAGCGACTTCGATGCCGTCCTGCTCCACCAAGCGGGCTAATTCGTCTGTTCTCAGCTCCGTGCGCTGTTCCAGTTCCATCAGGTAGATGGCGACGGCGCGCTCACGCACTTTCAGTTCCTGCAAAAGGTTGATGTGCGTCACGCAGAAGGCGAGAAACAGGCTGATGACGGTTGCCAGCAGCGAGCCAATCATCAGCGCCGCAATCATGCGCCCGCGGAAGGAGTATGGTTTGCGGATGATGCGGCGCTTATCCATTCTTGACCGCCTTGTAGCCCAAGCCGCGCACTGTTACGATGCTGAAATCGGGGAAAATCTCGCACTTTTCGCGCAGACGCTTGATGTGTACGTCCACCGTGCGTTCGTCGCTCTGCGCATCCATGCCCCAGATTTCGTCCATCAGCTGCCGGCGCGTGAAAATCTGCATCGGGCTGGACAGAAGCTTAAAGAGCAGGAAAAACTCTTTCTTCGGCAGCGTCAGCAGCGTGTCACCGCGCTGCACGGTCAGCGAATCGTAATCCAAGTGCGTCTGCCCGATGGTCAATTGGTGGCTCGTCATTGCCTGCGACCGCCGCAGCAGCGCCTGCACATGCAGCAGCAGCTCGTCCAAATCGACCGGCTTGGTCAGGTAGTCATCCGCGCCGGAGGTGAAGCCCGTCCGCTTGTCCTCAATGGTGTCGCGCGCCGTCACCAGCATGATGGGCAGGCGCGGATAGCAGCGGCGCAGTTCACGCGTCAGTTCCCAGCCATCCATCACCGGCATCATCACGTCGGCAATGACCAGATCGGGCATCACCTTGTCGATGGCGTTCAGCGCTTCCTCGCCGTTGGCAGCCCCGACGACTGAAAAGCCGTTCAACCCCAGAAACGCGCTCATCATCCGCTGCAGCGGCGCGTCATCCTCAACCACCAGAATCGTAAACATGGCGGAAACCTCCTTGTACTGATGCTTCTATTATATCACATCGACCGCAAAGCATCAATAGGATTCAGCCGTGAAGCCTTGCGCGCGGGTGCCCAGCCGAACAGAATGCCGACCGAGGCGGAAAACACGAACGCCAGCGTGATTGCGCCCGCGTTGAGTTGGAAGGTAATATCCAGCGCCATTGCAATCATCCACGAGACGAGATTGCCTACCAGTATGCCGATGAACCCGCCCATGAGCGACAGCATGACCGATTCCATCAGGAACTGCATTTGAATCAGCCCCGGACGCGCGCCGAGCGCCTTGCGCAGGCCGATTTCCGTCGTCCGCTCGCTGACGGAGACGAGCATCATGTTCATAATGCCGATGCCGCCGACCAGCAGGGCGATGGACGCAATGCCCGCCAGCATCGTCGTCATCATGCCGGTGATGCTGTTCATCGTATCCAGCAGGCTGTCCAGATTGATGATGGAGTACGCGCTGTCGCGGTAGTTGAACGCGCTGTCCAGCAGCTGCTTCACATTGTCGACGGTTTCGGAGGATAACGACGAGTCCTTCAGGTACAGCGTCAGCGACCGCACGGTGTTTGAGCCGCTCAGCCGCATCGCCGCCGGATAGGGGATAATCGCCTTGCCGTCGTCGCTGCTGGCAGACATGGCAGCCATCAGGTCGTTTCCGCTGTCCTCGCTCAGCACGCCGACGACGGTGAACTGCTGCCCGTGCAGAATCAGCGACTGCCCCAGCGGGTCTTCGTTCGGGAAGGCAGCGGACGCCAAGGTCTGGTCGATGATGCAAACATGGCTCGAACGATCCATGTCAATCGCCTTCAGCGCCCGACCGCGTCCAATCAGGTCATCCTGCGCGGAAAAATAGTCGCTGCTGCGCCCCTCCAGCGTCACATCCTCCACAAGCTGACCGTCCTGCGCGGCATAGGTGCGCAGGGAGACATTTGGGTCAACACCCGCCACATTGTCCAGCGCAGCAATGTGCGTGAGGTCGCTTTCGTTCAGCCCATGCTTGATGGCTGTGCCGCTGATGCTTACGCTCACTTTGCCTGCGCCCAAGGCAGAGAATTGGCTCGTGATTTCGCCCGTTGCGCTGCCGACCGTCGTAATCAGCGCGATAATCGCTGTCACGCCGATGATGATGCCCAGCATCGTCAGGAAGGTGCGCATTTTGTTGCCGCGGATGTTCTGCCACGACATGCGAATGCTCTCTTTAAGCATCTTCCACCACTCCTTCACTGATTTCGCCATCAAGGATGCGCACAATGCGCCGCGCGTGGCGGGCAATCTCAATGTCATGCGTAATCATGATAATCGTGCGCCCCTCGTCGTTCAGGTCATGGAAAAGGCTCATCACCTGCCGTCCCGTCGCCCGGTCAAGCGCACCCGTCGGCTCGTCCGCCAGCAGGATGGTCGGGTTGTTCGCCAGCGCGCGGGCAATCGCGACGCGCTGCTGCTGTCCGCCGGAAAGCTGGTTCGGGAAGTGGTGCATCTTGTCCTTCAAACCGACGCGCTCCAGCATTTGCTGCGCCCGCGCGGCGCGCTCGTGGCCGCTCATGCCCGCGTAAATCAGCGGAAGCTCCACGTTTTGCAGCGCGTCCTGACGCTGAAGCAGCTGGAACGACTGGAAGATGAACCCGATTTCCTTTGACCGTACGCGCGCCAGCTCCGATTCGCTCAGCGCGGATACGTCCCGCCCATGCAAGTGGTATGTGCCGGATGTTGCCGTGTCCAGACAGCCAATGATGTTCATCAGCGTTGATTTGCCCGACCCGCTGGGGCCAAGAATGGCGACAAATTCGTCCTTGTCCACCTGCAGGTCAATGCCCTTCAAAACCGTCTGCTGTTCATCGCCCATTTTGTATGTTTTGACGATGTTCTCCATCGTCAGAATATTTTCCGCCATGGTGAATGCCCCTTTCCGTCAATAATGCATCATGGGCATTTCCATTGGGTTCTTCACGGGAATCAGCACCGCTTCGCCCGTGCGGATGCCGTCGACGATTTCGACAATCGAGCCGTTGTTGATGCCCAGTGTCACGCGCTGCTGTACAATATCGTCCTTGCGGTCGTAGCAGTAGACGAACGGCTTGCCGTCCGAATCGTACTGAATCGCGTCAATCGACACAGTAGTAACGTTTTTCACGCTCTGGTACAGCACGCGGATTTCGCAGCTCAAGCCCATGGCGAGCGTCCCGTCCTGCGGCACGGTCATCGTCACCTCGTAGTACGCCAAGTCGCCGGATACGGTCGCTTCCTGCGCAATGCGGGTGATGGTGCCGGTGAGCATCTTGCCGGTGGACAGCACGGTCACATCCGCCGCCTGCCCGACGGAGAGCGCCGGACGGTCGTATTCATCCACGTTGAACACAATCTGCGGATTGCTGTAATCTGCGACACGCAGCAGCTGCTGCCCCATGGTCACCTCGTCGCCTTCCTCGACGTAGAGGTTCGAGAGCGTTCCGTCCATCGGCGCGCGGGCCGTGCCGCCGCTTGAAAATTTGAGGATAATGTCGTTCTTCTTCACCGCGTCGCCCTCGGAGAACAGGCACTCTTTGACGGTTGTTTTCGCGGTGGAGGTGACGATTTGGCTGTCCTTTGTCGACAGGTTGCCGGAAAAGGTGTAATAGGTGCTGATGTCCTGCGTGCGGGCGATTTCCTCGCTGTAAGCTGCATTTTTCTGTCTGCCCGCAAAGAGGTAAACGCCGCCCGCAACGAGCGCAAGCACGACGATAATGGCAATGATTTTCCCGGTCTTCTTCATAGTTTCTCTGACTCCTTCCAGCTCATGGATGTTCCGGAAGCAATTATGACACAATTGGATGAAGCCAATGTGAAGTTACGAGGAAGCGAAAATGAAGTTTGCCGGGAACAAAAAAGCCCGTGACGATTTTACGTCGCCACGGGCAGGGGATTCGAGGATTAGAAGTCCAAATGCAGTTCCACCGGACCGCCGATGAGGTTGCCATCGGTATCCATCAGGCGGAAGATGATGAGGTTCACGGTGTGCTGTCCATTCAGCGCGCCCGCGGGGACGGTCAGCGTCATCTGCGTGCCGTCCGCATTCCACGCGGTTTCCCACGCTTCGGCAATGTCCATGCCGACGGCGTATTCACCCGTGCGCAGCGCTTCGGAGAAGGTCAGCGTGATGGTCAGCGCGGTGTCCGACAATGCCGCTTTGCCGGAGACGGTCGCGTCAAAGGCGGTCACGGTCTTTTCGGGCGCTTCGGGGCGGGTGATGGTCTCGCCGCGTTCAAGCGCCTGCCGCTCTTCCAGCGTATCCGGAATCGCGGGCCACACCTGCGAGAAACCGTTGTTGTAGCGCTCAGCGTTCCAAGAAATCGGCTTGGTGAACAGCGCAGCATCCTGCTTGCCGTTGTTTTCAGCGGAAGCGGCAATGTCCGCCATCGAGAACTCAAAGGTGTATTCCGGCATGGAGACAAACTTCAGGTTCTTCACCTTGAAGGTCTGCGAAGCATCCCAGCCAGCGTTTGCAATGCGGATAAACAGCGCGTCGTGGAACAGAATGCCGTATTCCAGCAGGCTCGTGTCTTCCGGCACCACACGTTCGGGTGTGAAAATCATGGAAGCGGGTTTGGTTTCGCTGCCGATGTAGACCAGCGGAGGATTCTCCTTCGTGTTCGCCAGACGGGACGCGAAGCCCAGCACGCGGTTCTCTTCGCCCTCGTCGCCCTTCGTCGTGCCGTGACGGAGCGCGTCTGCCAGCGAAACGGCGGAGAAGTAGACGCTGTGCGCCGCCTTGTCCGTGCCGACGGTGCGCAGTTCGTAGCGCCCGTAGACGGACTGTTCGGCAGTCAGTTGGAAGGTGAAGACGTCGTTTTCGTGCGAAGCGGCGGCGACTTCCCTGCCGTCCGGCAGCACCAGCACCACGTCGGGCGCGTCGGAATGCGCGGTAATGGTAACATTGTGGTTCGTCAGGAAGGTTTCCTGCGCCGTCCACAGCGTGTACTTGCTTTCGGCAGACCACGGGATGTAGGAAGAATTGATGTCAAACGGGTAGTCGTTCAGTTCGCTGATGGTTGCGTAATCCGCCGCCGGGTAGGACATGCCGGAAATGCCAGTGCCTTCCGGGAACAGATCCTTCACATGCAGCAGCTTGTCGTCCGTCTGCTTGAATTCGCGATCCATAATCGCCAGCGCAAAGCAGAAGTCACGCGGGTAGAAGACGTGGTCACTCTGGCGGGCACGAACAGCAATGTTGTTTTTCTCGATTTCCGTCGTGCCGACGAAATCGTAAACCTCTTCTGCTGCAACCATGCTGGCGACAGCGCCTTCATTGCCCAGCCAGTGGGTGTCAATGCCTGACACGGTGAAGAAGGGGCGCGGCGCAACCAGCGCGATGATTTCCACCGGGTCAAACGGAATCTGGTTGTCATGGGCGACGAACATAGCTGCCGTCTCCGGGAACCAGCTGTTGCCCTTGCCGTAGGACACGGTCGGCACTTCGGTCTTGCCGTATACACGGTCAGCCTTGGCGTAGGCGGAGGTGTTGAAGTTGAAAATCTTGCCTTCCACCTTGTAGCGGTAGCTCTGGATGCCCGAACCGCCGCATTCGCTCGGCACGCAGATACTGATGCGGTCGTCAAACGCCGAGGTGAACATGGCGGCCTTGCCATAGCGGGAATGACCCGTGATGACGGTCTTCGCCGGGTCAAGGCGAACCAGCTCGCCCAGCGTCAGGCTCGTGCCCTCTGCCGTGTTTTCCAAGGCGGTCACAATCTGACTGGCCGCCCAGCTCCACGCCATCAGCGCGCCGGATGCGTGCTTGTAGTCGTTCGCGTCGTAGGGGTAGAGCGCGGTGTACACGCCAGCACGGTCAATGCCGTCATCCGCATTGGAGTCATCGGGGTAAATGTCAGTGGCTTTGAACGTCACCAGACCGTAGCCCTGTCCGTTCAAGTTCGCAGCAGAGAATGCGGAGGTACCGCCGATATCAATCACGAACGGTACTTGATCCTTCTCTTCGCCCCAAGCCGCCAGAATCTGCGCATCCGTGGGCACATTCAGCTTCGCGGCGAAGCTCGCCTTTGCGCCCGTTTCCGGATTCGTGATGGTAATGACCGCCTGATACACGGGGCGCACACGGGCGGGGATGGTTTCCTCGGTAATCGCGCCGGTGGTGTTCACGAACACCGCGTCGCCTTCCGTGCCCCACGGCGGTTCGCCAATGTAGTGGACGGAGTAGCCAGCGTTCCACGCCTCGATGGCAAGCTGCTTGGCTTCCGCCTTGGTGGATGCAGGGCCGAACGTCTTGTCGCCCACCGTCACTTCACCTTCCAGCAGCGCAGCGGACAACTTGCGGAACTCGTCGCCGAGGTTGAAGACGCAAGCGCCCCAAATTCCATAGAAGCCGCCGTAGGACGCGGTGTTGTCCTCGTAGACAATCTCGTACTTGCCAGACACGTCCTCCGCCGCGGTTTCCCAGCGGTAGCCCAGCCAGTAGTGCTGGATCAAATCGCGGATTTCGGTGCGGCGCGCTTCCCATTCGGTGATGTCGGTCACAACGCCGTCGCCGTTCGGGTCATTCTTCACGTCGAAAAACTCAAACGGATTGTTGATTGTGTCGATGGCGGGCAGCTCATCAATGCCGGGATACCCGTCCAGCGGCGCTTCAGCGCAGGCGCTCATCAGCGGCAGCAGCCCGATGATGGCAGCGAGCAGCAGCAGGAAAAATCGTTTCATAGAGATCCTCCTTTTCTCTTTCAGCCGAACCTTTGTACATTGTCCGGGAGGCGACGGCTGCATTACCTCATCCGGAAGTTACCCTCATTATAGCGGAGAAAGGGCGGCGCGTCTATGCAAATTGTCCACACTACTATGCAAATCGTGCAGATATATCTGGGAAAAAATTATCCGTATTCGACAACGCAAAAGCTATTTGCCAAGATTTCGCTGGAAATCCGTCGGCGAAATGCCTGCTGTTTTGCGAAAAGTGCGCAGAAAGGAGGAGTACGAATTGAACCCGCTCTGGAATGCAGCATCCGTCAGCGATACGCCGGAGGCAATCAGCAGCTTCGCGCCGCAGATGCGCCGGAACTGGATGTACTCGTACACCGACGTGTTCGTGTAACGGACAAACTCGTGTGACAGGTACGATTTGCTGATGAAGAACGCGTCCGCAATTTCCTCCAGCGTCAGCGGCTGGGCGTAATGCTCGTTGATGTACGCCATCACGCGCTGGATGGTGTCTGGCGAGGGCTGGGCACTCTGCAGCATTGGCGCTTCCTGCGTCACGCGGAGGATTTGCAGCAGAAACTCGGTCATCGCGGCATAATCCGCCAAGCGCGATTCGGGACGCTCATCGCCTGTGTTCTGCGCCACACGGTCAATGCACGTTGTACACAGCGAAAGCGCCGCTTCATCCAGCTGATAATGATACCCGGTGCGGCGCGTGCAGTCCAAAAGGCGCTGCTCCAGCGGCAGAAGTCCCTGCCCCAGCTGGTGCAGCATCCCGGAGGAGATGAACAGCACCACTCGCTCGTAGTTGCGGATGGTGTCCTGCGAGATTATGCCGTGCATGACGAATGGCGGGAAAATCATCAGGCTGCCGCGCTGGAGCGTGACGATTTTGTTGTCCACATACAGGCGGGGAAAGCCGTTTAGGTGAATATACAGCTCAAAGAAATCATGCGTATGGATTTCGCGCAGGTGGATGGCGGGCGACAGCGTGTGAAACGCTTCATAATCCGAGCGCCCTTGCCCCATGTTGCTTGTGCGAACCAGCACATCTTCCTCAAGCTCCTGTGCTGGATGTTTCCTTGTCATATGCCTTTCTCCTTGTCCCGGTATTTATGAAAGCATCATATCAGGAAAGCTGATAAAGGTCAAGCAAAAACCCGAAAACTGTTCTGAATCGGAACAATTTCCGGGTAAAATCGGTTATCTGCTTTCGCTGTCCCACGCACGGTAGGATTCTTCCTCCAGCAGCGTCTCAATGCGCCCGTCGGTGACGCGGGTCAGCGTGTCCAGGACAGATTGCGCGTCCGTCTGGCGAATCAGCAGCGTGAAGCCGACGGCGGTCGTGAACTCGCTGCTCAGCAATTGCACGGGCAGGCTTTTCAGCGCGTACTGCACCTTGTCCCACAGCGGATAGGCGACTTCGCACAGGTATTGGCAGGAGGGGAGCATCTCAACGACTTGCGCCGCCTTGAGCGCGACGACTGCCCCCTGCGTGTACGCGCGCACCAGCCCGCCCGCGCCCAGCAGCACGCCGCCGAAATAGCGCGTGACCACGCAGCAGCAGTTGACTACGCCCTGATGCTTCAATACCTCCATCATCGGCAGCCCTGCCGTGCCGCCCGGTTCGCCGTCGTCTGAATAGCGCATGATGCCCGCGTTCTGCCCGATGATGTAGGCATAACAGTTGTGCGTGGCGTCCTTGTGCTTTGTGCGGATGGATTGCAGGAAGGCAAGCGCCTCCGCCTCCGTTTCGCACGGCGCGGCATAGCCGATGAAGCGGCTTTTGTTGATGATGAACTCGTCGCTGGCGAACTGCCGGAGCGTCCGATAGGGGTTCATGGCACTCATGCGAGGAACAGGCGGCGGAAGTTCTTCTTGCCTTTCTGAATCAGCAGACCATCTGCGGGGACGTCGCTCTCCGCCAGTGTGGCGTTCAGGTCATCCACCTTCTTGTCCGCCACCAGCACTGCGCCCGCCTTCACCTGATTGCGCGCGTCGCTCTGGCTCTTGCACAGCCCGGACTTGACCAGCATGGTCGTCACGCGGCTGT
>ULOP01035734.1_pt1 | contig 10837 bp, 9 predicted proteins | sample 1952681 | NCBI WGS metagenome assembly ULOP01 (sample SAMEA4835606, study PRJEB28245) | human gut metagenome | biome: gut microbiome; material: fecal sample | place: Denmark | collected 2008
TATCGACAGCGGGCTTTTTTGGTCAAGGCGCCGTCGGGAACACTCTGTGACGTGCGTCGAAAACGTTTACCCATACGGAATGTGCTAAAATTATGCTCCCGTGCCTAATGCGTAAAACCGTCTCGTGCGTACTAAAACGTTTTTCACACACAACAAGCCCAAAATTTACCATGATGTGCGCAAATCGGGCGTTTTTACGCACGCCAGCTTTCTCCGCCACCACCCGTAAGATTGCCCGTGGCAGGGCAAGGGATGCGCGACCACCGGGAGCGAATCCAACCAAACCATGGAAAGTGCGTTTTTGTTAAACATTTGTTAAACATCGGGACAGGAACCCAAGCATGGCAACAGTAGCCCCGGCGGGACGCGGCCACGCTCCATTTTTAGAAACATTGATTATCAATAAGTTACAAAACGCAGCGTGGAAACGCAGCCAAAAAAAGTCCACGTTTCCACGCCACATCTTAAAAGATATCTGATTATCAATCAGTTACATTTCACCTCCGTGGCCGCGTCCCGCCATTTATCTCAGATACTTGCTGAAAAACCGCCAGATTTCGTCGCAGGTATCCATGTCGGCCTCTGCCCAACTGTGCTTACCGCCGACGACCTCATACAGACGGACTTCAATTTCAGGGCCGCCCTTCCAGGCTGGCTCGCCACCACAATAACGGTGAAGCACGACGGCATTGCGCCTCAACGGCAGATTTTCGGTAACCTCGTGAGTACATTTCGCCTCTACAGCCCACTTCGCAACAGCCATCGGCACAGACAGATACGCACCCCAGCCACCTTCGTTTTCAGGCTCACCGGCCCAAGCGGACGTCTTGTCCGAAGTACCATGAACCTCCATGAGCGGAACCGGACCTTTCGAATGAAGCTTCTTGTCCATCCACACAAGCGTCAGCCCCGAAATCGGTGCGACGGCAGCGAAAAAATCAGGCCTCAGATACGCCATCAGGTAGCACATCTCGCCGCCATTGGACATGCCCGTCAGAAAAGTATTGTTGCGGCTGAGATTGTATTCCTTCTGAAGATGACGCGCCAATTTGCAAAGGAAATCGACATCATCCGTCTTCAATCCCGCCTGAAAAGGATAGCCGACGTTCCAGCAAGTCTTGCCTCTCGCATCCTTGGCACCCTGCGCATAGCACACCGCAAACTTCTCACGGTCAGCGACTTCACGCAAATTCTCCCCGCCCTTCATCGCACGCCCGCCATAGCCGTGCAGCACCATGACCAGAGGTGCGTCCGGAACGATTCCCTCAGGAATATAAAGCAAGTACTCGCGGTCCATCCCCCGATGCCGGAAAAAATGATGCTCCTCTGTTTTTGTCAATGCCGATGCGACAAACGAGATACTCATCGCCACGATAAAGGTCAATGACTTCCTGACGTATTTTTCAAACATAATATCTGTGTGTTTTTACCCATTTGCAGACAAAGTTATTCATAGACACACAGACATCCAAGAAAAATCACCTCACTAGCCCCGCGCCACGCCTAATTTTTCCGCCATCTGGAAGGCGTACATCCGGCGTTTTCCTTGAAGATGCGGATGAAATGACTTGCTTGAGTCCAGCCATGCAAGACGATCGTCAAGTTTGTTCAGAGTGAAGTTCCTGTCCTTGGCATTGACCTTATCCTGGAGCAGGTGCTCGCCGAACAGGCATTGGGTGAGTCTCCATTCCGGCGGAAGCAGGTACGCAACCACCCGGGAGCGAATCCCACAGCGTCCAGACAAGGCCGATTTTTTATTTCTTGTTAAACATTTGTTAAACTACAGCAGTTTCTTGATTTCCTCTTCATCCGGCAAGAGTTCCCTAAGTCGTTCCTGACTGGATTTATATGTCGCAACACCCATTGGCTTTGTGTAATCCTGCAGGACATATTCGACATAGGCCCTGTCGGCATCCTTACAGAGAACGATTCCGACAGAAGGATTCTCGCCTTCTATACGTTCTTCATCATCCAGGACTCGAAGGTAAGCCGCCAATTGTCCGAGATAAGCAGGCTTGAATGAGCCCTTTTTGAGTTCAATGACGACAAGCGATTTGAGAATCCTATACTAATAAATGCTACAATAGGGATATCAGCTATTTCTAGCGGCGCCAATGACTTGCATGAATCCAAATTGGCAGATTCATCTGCCGATTTGTTACCCAAATCTAATTTAGCAGACGCATCTGCCAAATTAGTGTCAAGACACTTCCATTCCTCGTAGAACATCCTCATATTACGCAAGTTGCGAGGTGAGAATCCCCTAAGACCTGGAACTTCTGTTGAAAGTTGACGGCTAATTGTATCAATCGCATCTTTCCCCCAGAAACCCGCACGGGAGTACTGCGATATAAACCGACCGATCCCATAATACAAAGCCAACTGCTCTTGGTTTACACCCTTCAAGGCCTTCGCCTGACTCTGCAGAATAGCGGTTTTGATTTGCTTGACCGCATCATTATACTGTGTCGATAGTTTCTCTTCTCCTTTCATGAGTAGTCCTTCTATGGTTATTGTCCATCAAATTTATAAAAAACCGTCGATAACACAAAGGAGCGAATTCCACATCATCTCGATACAGCACGCACAACGCGTATTCTACTGTTTATCAGCACTTTAGAACTTTTCAGAGTTGAGAAATATACAACTCTGAAAAGTGCTAAATGATTACTATTCAGCGGCTTACAGGTCACGCAAATGTCGGAGACTGAAACCGAACTTGACATCTGTCTGTTCTTGACATTTCCATGGGCAAAAGTACGGAACCGCTAAAAACGCGTCAATATGCAACCGCGGAGACGCTTACTTCGGAAGGAGACGGAGGCGCGCCAGGAGTTGCATAAGCGTTAAGGTCACTCCACAGAAACCGCGAAGACTAGAACGCCAGGACAGGACGCACTATCATACTCTCATAATCTATGGCCGAATACAAATAGCGGCAAAAAACACCGCCTGCATAGATGGCCCAATTATGGACCGAAGATCTACTCCACGTAGATGTCCAGATATTATCATCAGATGTGAATGTATGTTTATCCTTATCGGCAATCTTGGCCATCCATTTATTCAATGCGGCCGGGACATCGCCTTGACCTAATCTTTCATCATATCCTAAAGCATCAGAGGTCTGCTCCGCCGGATCAGCCAGAGCCGGACAACCACCTAAATACTGCAGTAAATCCCAGCATTGGCCAGATGAAGGAAGGTACCAGCCGGTCGTAGTCGCAGGAACAGGATAATACTTATTGTACTCATCAGCCGCCTTCAACGCCGGATAACTACTGAAGTCACCACAAGCTTTACGCATCTGCTCGCTATTCCAATATCCGCTTATGTCATTATAACCCTCCGCTTTTGAGGAACAAGCAGGCAAGTATGACTCGACAGGTCTGGTAATCCAAAAAGTAACATCGACCGCGGCATTCTTCAGAGCCATCACAAGCGCGTGCGCCTCACCTCCGAGCACTTTCTTTTCCGCGTCCCCGACACGCGCCGGATTGGTCTGGAAAACAATGCCCACGACATTGGAAGTCTGCACCTTCTCATTATCCGTATCATACGGGAGCAGATGGCCATCGGCCAGAAAGAAATCACCAACCCGCAAGGTGTGTAGTTTCACGACCCTTCCGCCATTAGGCTTGTACAGCCTGTAACTGCCGCCGGCAATTTGATTGGGCTTGATTTCAATCGAAAATTCACATTGCCGACTGTCATTGTAGGCGGAAAGTTCCATGCCTGCAGAAGGATGGAAAAGATAGCGGCAGGTCCCGTCAGAAATAAGATACGGCAAAGCCTCGGAATCAAACTCTGTCGGACTGGAGATAACATAGTCAGGGATGCTGGGCTTATTAGTAAACCTGTAAACAAACGCGGGCAGTTCCACTACAGCCAACGCCATACGATGTGCCATGGAGAAAGTCAATGTGAGGCTGTTGTCCGTGCCGGTCTCCACACTTCCATTGGCCGTCATAAGGTCTGAGGCGGCATAGGCCTCATAAGCGCTCTGGTCCTTCCGCGGCTGCCACGAGTCGATCAGCGGAGCAAAGAATTCAGCATCAGTCAATGTCGCACCTGTAGAAGCCGCAGTCTTGCCGGTCATGTCTGACTGATATGGATAGTAGATATAGTAGTTTTCATCCGGCAATCCTCCGGCGAGACTCTTCCCAGTTTCCGGCTTCCAGACGAGCCTGCCTGTAGCAGCATCCGTTTCAGCGGTCAGCTTCAGGTTGGAATAGACCGTCTGGCCGCCTCGAAACATAAACAAGCCGCACACATCTCCCTCACTGAACTTGGTGGTATAGCCATCCTCAACCGTACGGGTAGCAGGCCCCTCGGCCGAAGCATGCCCGCTGTCAATGATGGAGATTGTCAGAGATTGTCCCACTTCCGCACCCGCTGGCATCACGGCCACATCCTTTCCGCACGACGCAATGACAAGGAGGAGTCCTGCCAAATGTAATGATCTGTATAATATGTTGTATGCTTTCATCTTCAATGAATGTTAAGTGTTGTCATAAATGCCTAAAAAGCGAGAATCGGACGGACATGTCCCCAAAACTTTTTCGACGCATGACTGCTTTTCAACCAGCCATAAGTATTTATATTCCAGCATTGCGAGAAGCCCTCCGAGTACTCCGAAGACGACCAGAAAATCATTGATCCGTCGAATGTGCTTTTACCCTCAGCTGTAATTTCTGACATCCATCCGTTCAGAGCGGCAGCCACATTACCAGTATTTCCCCAAACGAACCCAGCTGCGTCAGGATCTTCAGTGGCCGATGAGTTTTGCTGATCTGACTGGGCCAAAGCATGACAAGAGCCCAAGTTCTGCAGGATGTCCCACCATTGGCCTGAGGACGGGAGGAACCAGCCGGTCGTAGTCGCAGGCGCCTGAACACCATATTCTTCAGCCGATTTGAATGCCGGATAATCATCTAAACTGCCACGGTTACTGCGAATATGCTTGCAGTTCCCATATCCGCTGATATCTTCGTAACGCAGCTTCTTGGTCAAGCATTTCGTAAGTCCTTCATCCTGTTCATCCAGACGGGACTTCCACCATGCTACAGGAGCAATGGCTGTAGGAGTCCTGAGCGCCATCACAAGACCATGGGCTTTGCCGCTGAGAGCCTCTTTTTCAGCCCTTCCGATACGATACGGATCCGTCTGGAAGACAATGCCGATAACCACCTTTCCCCCACTTCTGTCCGGACCTGGTTTAGGGTCTGCTATTTCCTTCCTTCCGTCAGAATAGATTTTGCGGAGGCCACCATCGCTCCATGTCCCGTCCGAGTAGAAATAATCGCCGATTTTAAGGTCATCCGCCTTATAACGCTTCACTTCATTGGCAAGAGCATCCTCTTCCTTGCCGCCTACCCAGTCACCGATTGCCGCAGAAGACCCCAATTCGAGCGGAAGATGCAGGCTCCCGGTGAGCTTCATCGGCTTAGCCTCATCATTGAACCTCTTCATTGCGTCGCTGAGTCCACTCTCGATTCTTTGGGTTTCGCCGCCTGCGTATGTGATGTTCACCACCAATGTCTGGGATTCATTCGGGACAATGCCGAGCAGCCGGAAAGACAAACTGAAGGTCTGCCCGTCCTGCGTGAAGGTTTCCGTCACCGTTGCCGCCCCGCTACGTTCGCCTGTTTCAATGTCCACTGCAGATGCCACTCCCGAAAGCGTCGCCGTTGCCGACTGCACACGACCGTAGTCGCCTTCCGTGGCTGTCAGTTCGAGGTCAAGTCTGCGGACAAGCTGTTTCATAGGAGCCGTGACACGGAGCGAGTCGTCCGCCAGGACAGAGATTTCCTGCACAGAGGCGAACAGATAACCAGGCATAGGGTCAATGTCTCCTTCCGATGATTTGTCCATGGAAGCCACATTGCCATCAACGGCAATATGCTCAGGCGTGTTGTAAACCGCCAGACTGTATTGTCCCGGGTCCAGAAGCTGCTTGAACGTGTTCTTTTCTCCGCTCACTTCCTGTTTCACGTCAGCGATTCTCAGGACGTACTTCAGAGGGATGTCCGCCTCGCTGCTCTTCCCGCTCCAGTCGGCAGTCACCACCACCGCACCCTGGTCAGGATGTGGTGTCTGATGAGGTTTGCCTTTCGAGCAGGAGATGATCAATGTCAGGAAGACAAGATGTGTCAGAATTCTTTTATCCATAATTGTTAATAGAGTTAGCATACAAAGAAAGCAAAGAGAATTCATTTCGGGCCGATTTCCGATGACAAATAGCGTTTCAATTGTCAGAATCGCACATCTTTGTCGTTTAGGCTATTTTTCCGCCATCGCGTCAACTGGATTTCCGCCATCTGGTAGGCGTACATCCGGCGTTTTCCTTGAAGATGCAGATGACCCTGCGATAGGTCCGCAGCGTTCCAGTTCCTTGTCCAGTTCGTTGAGCACAATGTTGCTCAACAGCGGACTGAGTGGGCCGCCTCGCGGCGGACACCCTTGCCCTTGGCTGTAACCTTCCCGGCGGGACGCGGCCACGCTCCATTTTTAGAGACATTGATTATCAATAAGTTACAAAACGCAGCGTGGAAACGCAGCAAAAAAAAGTCTACGTTTCCACGCCCCATCTTAAAAGACATCTGATTATCAATCAGTTACATTTCACCCCCGTGGCCGCGTCCCGCCATTTATCTCGCCATTCATCTCGCCATTTATCCCGCCCTTCATCGCACGTCCGCCATAGCCGTGCAGCACCATGACCAGAGGTGCGTCCGGAACGATTCCCTCGGGAATATAAAGCAAGTACTCGCGGTCCATCCCCCGATGCCGGAAAAAATGATGCTCCTCTGTTCTTGTCAATGCCGATGCGACAAACGAGATACTCATCGCCACGATAAAGGTCAATGACGCCGCTTCCCTCCGCAAGTTCATCGCTTCGAAGTTTTAGGAATAAATATTATAAAATATTCTCGGGTGAAAATCGCATTGATTCTCACCCGAGTTTTTTATGACAATTTGCGAAACTTATTCGTTGGAGATCACCAGAATAGTGGCGCGTTGGGCGGATTCCGATTTGTCATTTCTGGAATCTCCGAGCGCCTGGCGATATGCACTGCTGCAGTCGATGCCTTTCTTGCCCAAGTAATTGATTACACTGCCGATACGCCGTTCGCTGAGCCTCTGGTTATAACCGCTGTCTCCAATTGCGGAAGCCTCGCCGATGACCACCAGGTCGTAGCCCTCCATTGACTTGAGACGGTTCGCGAAATCATTGAGCTCGGCCTTGGCCTGCGGACGTAGCTTGTAGCTGTCGAAGTCGAACATGGCGCAGCCGGTGTCGAGCGTGTCATGCTTTGGCTTCTCTTCCGCTTGCGTCTTGAGCTCCTCATTCTCCTTTTTGAGTCCCTCCAATTGCGACTTGAGCTTTTCGATTTCGTGCTGCGACTCTGCAAGTTCATCTTTCAGGTCGCTCATCGAGTCCTCGCACTCGTCTTTCAGCACCTCATTCATGTCCCTCATGGCGGCCAGGGCATTCTCGGATTCACGTAACCTGCTGGCCTTGCTCTTGTAGCCGGACTTTCCGCCGAGAAGATTCAGCCTCACGACCATGGACACGGTGCCGATTCCCTTCGGGGCATTGTCGCACTTGAGGAGCCGCTTGTAATTGCCTTGTAATCCCAATGTTACGATAGGGCTTACGTCGAATTCCGCGGAAACCAGCATTGGAACATATCCTGTATTATAGTTGTGGCGGGTGTTTTCGGCCTTGAGCCAGATGTCGGTAGTCTCCTTGTACTTTTCTTTCCATCGCTCATTGCCCATGGCGATGTTATAGGTGTTGCCTTTGGCGAAGAGCCAGCCGAAACCCGCTCCAGCGTAGAGGTTGAAACGCTTGTCCGTCCGGTTTTTCCAGATTTCCATCACGTTGAACTCCAGCGTAAGGTCGGTGGCATGGTAATGTGTCCACATCTTGGTATAAGCGAGTCCGCCGGTTTTCTCAAGAAGATGCCTGTCCCCTGCCGGCGTACCGTCTATGTCCGGAATAATTTCTCCGGAGAAATTCCCCGAGAGGTCCCCTGTGTGGGTGCCGTCAGTGTCAATGGTGCCATCCCCGGCAGGAGTGTCCAATGGCTGCAACTTGTTGAACCTCAATTCTCTGGCATATTTGGAAAAGTCATAGTTCAGGCCGAGTCTGATCCATGGGCGTATGTTGAAGGACACGCCAGCCCCGATTTCCGGAGAGACGCTTGTCCATGGAGCTGCATTCACATTCGAAATGCCGATACCATGCGACATCGTGGCGCCGGCTTCTCCATACAGACTCCAGGTGCAAGTGCGATAAGTCCCGCTGCCGCGCTCCTGAGCCCCGATATCAATGAGGGGCACGAACAGGATCGCTGTCAATGTCAATGTTAGTAATCTTTTCATAATCAAGTGTTTAGCGGTTACTCATCTTTCACGAATATAAAGTCTACACTTTTAACTTTATCTCCGGGAAGTTGGCCATTTGCCAGGCCTCTGTAGCCCCAGACGCCGGTTCTTCCTTTCTCGGCTGCGAAACGATGCTCGTATATGATTACGTTGGAATAATCATTAAACATGTCGTCGCTCGGTATTGTTGACTCTGGCTTGACTTTGATTCCGGCTGTCTTATCTCCCTTATCTACGACGAAATAAGCATATCCTCTTCTATATGTTTTTTTGAGCAGGTAGCAAGTGTTGAAACCGACGTGCCTGTAGCGCGGAGCGTCGCTGTTCAATTCAAGGTCAATCGCAAGGAACAAATCGCTTGCACCTCTTATGGCATTCAAGCATCCGCCTTCCGTAATGGCCGGTCCATAGAAACTCGTAGACTCTCTTCCGCTAAATGCATATTTGCCTGACGCTTGATGGTACCAGAACTTATATCGTGCTGGCAATGATGTAGGTATCAATTCCATAAGGGCTCGTACCACCTCATAGTTTTCGAAATTACTGTTCCAGAAGGTTGCGAGAACCAGCAGATAGTCATCACCGACCTCCAACAGTTCATCTTTGGTGAATTTATACGACGATGAACTGTTCAATGCCGTAAGTATGAGGTCTTGTTTGGCATTGATGTCCACAATTCCCTTGTTGATCGCTTTGTTGATGGCGTCAAGCTTGGTTTTCATGGTATCGTTTCCTGTTTCGAGCGCCTCCTTGATGGCGTCGAGTTTCTCTTCGGTGCTTTCTTTGATTTTCCCAAGTCGGTCAAGCAGCCTTTCGAACAATTCCTCGTATTTGATAACCCCGTTTTCATAGGCTTTCTTCAGGATGTCCGCCTGCTGGGTGATGGTCAATGTCTGATTATCGAGTGCATCATTGATGATCTTCAACTTTTCGGCAAGGGTCAATGTATTATCCTCAATCGCCTGGACGACTTCTGAATAATCATTGGTAACGGTGGTGGTGAAATTGATGTTCGGTGCGTCGTACTCGCACGAAACGGCAGATGCCAATAAAGAACATACTGCAAGGACAATAAAGAATCGTTTCATAATATCAGTTGTTTGTTAGCAAGTGATTTAAACTGCATTTAAAAAATGCTCTGTACAAAGAAAGTACAAAGCTTTCATTTCGGGCCGATTTCCGATGAAAAATAGCGTTTCAATTGTCAGAATCGCACATCTTTGTCGTTTAGGCTATTTTTTTCGCCATCTGGCAGGCGTACATCCTGCGTTTTCCTTGAAGATGCGGATGAAATGACTCGGCGACAAAAAGCCGGATCGTTCTGAAATATCAGCCAGCGTCAACTTAGGATATTGCACGAGCAGGCGTTTCGCATATTCAATGCGGAGCCCTGTAATCCAGTCACGGAATGACACTCCGTACGTGGCATTTATGAACTCGGAGAGATAGGTACGATTGGTATGAAGCTGGTCTGACAGCCCCTTAATGGTAAGGCCTGTCCGGACGTAGCCATCTGCATTGATCCAACTCGCGATTCTTTCCGCGATTTCGGCATGGTATGACGGCGCATCTTGCATCGGCTCCGCCTCAAAATGATCCAGCTCTTCATTGACCTCCATTGCATTTTCCACCTGCTCGTAAAACAGCATATAGTTCAGATAGCAAAGGAAGAGATAGATGTAGAACGGGATTGACATCAGAATCCAGATATAGACGTATTGGTCGGGCAGGAACGTCAGCAATCCGCAGCCCACTCCGAATATTACTGCCCAATAAGTAAAAACGGAAAGCCACTTGATATAGGCCCCGATGTCGTCCGCATGGGTTTCGTTGAAAATGCGGATGACCCTGTGATAAGTCCGCAGCAGCCGCATCGTCAGGAACAGCCCATATACGACCAGCAACACAGCCAAGGCCAATATCGCCACTGTCTGAGCCGTCCCTTCCGGCAACAGTTTCAGGACAATGCAGGAACTCGCCGAGAACAGCACCCACAATGCCATATGTGTCAATAACCTGCGCCGGGTGATATATTTGCGGTCAAGCAATGTGGTTAGGGCCGAGCTGAACAGCCAGTAGCACAGGAAATAAGCGGACAGGTTCATCAGGATGGCGGCATCGGCGTCATTGAAACGGACTTTCATAAAGAAATGCACCGAATAGTTGGCCGCGAGCAACAGCATTGCCGCTCCCATTATGCGTCTGGAGCGCAGATAATTTTCAAAAATCGCCTTTTCCGGAGTCCTGCCCAACAAAAAGTAGAAGCCGAAAAACAACATCAACGGCAGCGCGGCACAAAGGGAATAGTTGTATATAGGATCCATTGGACTTTCATATATTTACGCCCCCTAAGTTACAAAAAATCCACATTTTGTCTGAGAATCGAAACGATAAACTTTGCAAAAGGCCGGATGTCGCCTTTCGTTTCACGGTACAGGGTAAT
>ULOP01016677.1_pt1 | contig 10754 bp, 10 predicted proteins | sample 1952681 | NCBI WGS metagenome assembly ULOP01 (sample SAMEA4835606, study PRJEB28245) | human gut metagenome | biome: gut microbiome; material: fecal sample | place: Denmark | collected 2008
TGAATCCGAATGTTTGCAAGACCCTATTGACATTTTTTCACACAGGGTCTATACTGTGTATAGTTTAAAGATGATTACTAGAGTAAGAGTGGACGCGCGCCACTCTTTCTTGTTGTTGTAACGACAGCTCATATCAGTAAAGGAGGGCCTACATGTCCAAACGAGAGGACTACGAAAACAGAACCGAAGAACTGCTGACGCCCATCGCAGAAGTAAGTCAGGTGGAGATCTACGATGTGGAGTATGTAAAAGAAGGCAGTGACTACTATCTGAGAGCTTACATCGACAAGCCGGAAGGTGTGAACATTCTGGATTGCGAGAATGTCAGCAGAGCATTATCCGAAGCTCTGGACAAGGCTGATTTCATTCCGGATGCTTATATTCTGGAAGTCAGCAGCCCGGGACTGGGTAGAACGCTGAAAAAGGATAAGCATTTGCAGAAGAGCATCGGTGAAGAAGTAGAGATCAAGCTGTTCAAGCCCATTGACAAATGCAAAGAGTTTTCTGGCATTCTGGAGAGCTTCAATGCAGATAACATTACGATCACGGAAGACGGCAGCCCGAGAACTTTTGCCAGAGCAGACATTGCCCTGATCCGTCTTGCATTAGATTTTTGATACTATTCAGAGCCAAAGGGCGAAGGAATAGTGATAGCTTGTAGAATAAGAAGAAACCATACACTAAGAAAAGGCGAAAGCCGGAATGGAGGAAATGATGAATAAGGAATTAATGGAGGCACTGGACGTTCTGGAGAAGGAGAAGGAGATCAGCAAGGAGACCTTGTTTGAAGCCATCGAGAACTCCCTGATGACAGCCTGCAAGAACCATTTTGGAAAGGCTGACAATGTCCATGTGGAGATTAATAGAGAGACCTGCGATTTTCTGGTATATGCTGAGAAGGAAGTCGTTCCCACGAAGGATGATGTGGAGGATGACTGCCTGCAGATTGCTCTGGAGGATGCACAGGAGATCTCCAAGAGAGCACAGGTGGGCGACATGATCCATGTGGAGATCAAGTCCAAGGAGTTCGGCCGTATCGCTACCCAGAATGCCAAGAACGTGATCTTACAGAAGATCCGTGAGGAAGAGAGAAGCGTGATCTACAACCAGTACTACGAGAAGGAAAAGGATGTTGTGACCGGCGTAGTACAGCGTTATGTAGGCAAGAACATCAGCATCAATCTGGGTAAGGCAGATGCCATGCTGACCGAGAACGAGCAGGTAAAGGGCGAAGTATTCAAGCCCACCGAGCGTATCAAGGTTTACATTGTGGAAGTAAAGAACACCCCGAAGGGACCCCGCATCAATGTCAGCCGTACCCATCCGGAACTGGTAAAGAGACTGTTCGAGTCCGAAGTTACCGAGATCAAGGACGGTACCGTAGAGATCAAGAGCATTGCCAGAGAGGCAGGAAGCCGTACCAAGATCGCTGTATGGAGCAATAACCCCAATGTAGATGCTGTCGGCGCCTGTGTAGGTATGAATGGTGCCCGCGTCAATGCTATCGTGGAAGAGCTGCGCGGTGAGAAGATCGATATCGTGAACTGGGATGAGAACCCCGGTAACCTGATTCAGAATGCACTTTCTCCTGCCAAGATCGTAGCAGTATTTGCAGATCCCGATGAGAAGACCGCAAAGGTAGTCGTACCCGATTATCAGTTGTCTCTGGCTATCGGTAAGGAAGGTCAGAACGCAAGACTGGCAGCAAGGCTGACCGGCTACAAGATCGACATCAAGTCCGAGACTCAGGCCAAGGATGCTCCCGGCTTCCGTTATGAGGACTATGTGGATGATTACGAAGATGATACCGTAGACGATTTTGATGGAGAGCAGGAATAATCAATGGCAAAAAAGATTCCACTGAGGCAGTGCGTAGGCTGCGGAGAAATGAAAGGCAAAAAAGAAATGCTGCGTGTCCTGAAAACACCGGAAGATGAGATATGTCTGGATGCAACCGGCAAAAAAAACGGACGTGGTGCATATATATGCAGACAGAAGGAATGTCTGCAGAAAGCCCGGAAGAATAAAGGATTAGAACGTTCTTTCAAGATGAGTATTTCTCCTGAGGTATATGATACACTGGAAAAGGAGTTTGATCAGCTTGAAACAGAATAAGATTTATTCCCTTTTGGGACTTGCGATGAGGGGGCGTAACCTGGTAAGCGGTGAATTCCAGACGGAGGACGCTGTGAAAAAAGGTTCTGCCATGTTGGTGATCGTTGCAGAGGATGCATCGGCCAATACGAAAAAGTTGTTTCACGACAAATGTTCCTATTATGAAGTCCCGGTATATGAATATGGCACGAAGGAAGAACTCGGCTGGGCCATCGGCCGGGATCTGAGATCTTCGGTAGGTGTGTGTGATGCGGGACTGGCAGATGCACTCATCAAGCAATTGGAAGCGAATTTGCCCGGTTAGGCAGAATGGAGGAAAGCATGGCGAAAATCAAAGTACATGAACTCGCAAAAGAATTGGAACTACAGAGTAAGGATATATTAAGTTTTTTACAGGAAAAAGGAATTGAGGCAAAGGCAGCACAGAGCTCGCTGGAAGAGGATGCGGCAGCACTGGTACGCAACAGCCTCGGAAAGAAAAAAGCAGCTGCACCCGCAGCACAGAAAGCTCCGGTAAATACCGAAAACGCAAAGCCTGCTGAGGAAAAGGCTCAGGCACCCGCAGGGGAAGCAAAGGCTCAGGAAACGAAAGTTTCCGAGGAGACCAAATCTACTGAGGAGACGAAAAAGAAGAAAAAGATTATTTTCGTTAGCAACCCTCAGAATTCCAAGATGCCCGGACAGCGTCAGAGTGGACAGGGACAGAGAAATGCAGGCGGACAGCGTCCGAATCAGGGCGGCAGATACCAGAACAATGGTTACCAGAATAATTCCTACGGCAACCGTGTTCAGGCACAGGCTCCCGTACGTCCCATCAAGCCGCTGACCCCTCCGTCTCCCACTCCCAGCGTGGCAATGGTACCCGGCAACCGTGGACAGCAGCCTGCGAAAAAGCCTCAGACACAGGCACCGGTAAAGGAGCAGGCAGTACAGAATACTGCAGCCGCACAGGCACCTCAGGCAGCACAGCCTGCACAGAATGTGGCACAGACCAGACCGGCAGACAGACCTCAGAACGGTAACCGTGACAACCGCGATAACCGTCAGGGCGGTTACGGTCAGAATAATCGTGACAACCGTGGACAGAACGAGCGTGGCCAGGGCGGTTACAACCGTGACAACAGAGACGGCAATCGTGACAATCGTCAGGGTGGCTACGGACAGGGTAACCGTCAGGGCGGACAGAATGGTAACAGAGGAGGTATGGGCAATGGCAGACCTCAGGGAGGCGGATTTAACAGACAGGGTCGTCCGGGTATGGAAGGCGGTCAGGGTGATCGCCGCGGTAACGGCAACGGTGAGCGCGGTTACGGCAATAACGGCCGCGACCAAAGAGGCAATGGCGGATCGGGTAATCGATTCGGAGATAACAGACAGAATAAGGGCTTCGCTCCGGAACCTGCAGGCAAGGATCTTGAGAAGAAGCGCGAAGATGAAAAGAGACGTTTCAGCCAGGAGAAGGACAACAAGCGTTCCAAGAAGGACCATATCTACGAGGACGAGGACGCGCTGAAGAACAAGCCCGGACGTTTCATCAAGCCGGAAAAGAAGAAGGAAGAGGTACAGGAAGAGCAGATCAAGGTGATCGTGCTGCCGGAATCCATTACCATCAAAGAACTGGCTGAGAAGATGAAGTTACAGCCCGCAGCCATCATCAAGAAGCTGTTCCTGGAAGGTAAGATTGTAACCGTGAACCAGGAGATCTCCTATGAAGATGCAGAGAACATTGCCATGGAATATGACATTCTCTGTGAAAAAGAGGTCAAGGTAGATGTCATCGAAGAACTGTTGAAGGAAGATGAAGAGGACGAGGCAGATCTGGTGGAGAGACCTCCCGTAATCTGTGTTATGGGTCACGTTGACCATGGTAAGACTTCCCTGTTAGACGCTATCCGTAAGACCAACGTAACCGATCGTGAGGCAGGTGGTATCACCCAGCACATCGGTGCTTATACTGTAAATGTGGGAGACCGTAAGATCACCTTCTTAGATACTCCCGGACACGAAGCATTTACCGCCATGCGTATGCGTGGTGCCAATGCGACCGATATTGCTATCCTGGTAGTAGCAGCGGACGACGGCGTAATGCCCCAGACCGTAGAGGCAATCAACCATGCAAAGGCAGCAGGTGTGGAGATCATCGTAGCAGTGAACAAGATCGATAAGCCCTCAGCCAACATTGACCGTGTAAAACAGGAGCTGGCAGAGTACGAGCTGATCCCCGAGGATTGGGGCGGAAGTACCGTATTTGCACCGGTATCTGCGAAGAGCGGAGAAGGTATCGACCAGTTGCTTGACATGATCCTGCTGACCGCAGATATCATGGAACTCAAGGCCAACCCCAAGAGAAAAGCAAGAGGTCTGGTCATCGAGGCAGAGCTGGATAAGGGACGCGGTCCCGTGGCTACCGTACTGGTACAGAAAGGTACCCTGCATGTGGGAGATTTCATTTCCGCAGGCGTGGCACACGGTAAGGTAAGAGCCATGATCGATGATAAGGGACGCAGAGTAAAAGAAGCAGGACCGTCTACCCCTGTAGAAATCCTGGGCCTGTCCGATGTTCCCAGTGCAGGTGAAGTATTCCTGGCACATGATAATGATAAGACAGCAAAATCCTATGCGGAGACCTATCTGGCACAGAACAAGGAAAAGATGCTGGAAGAGACCAAGGGCAGAATGTCCCTGGATGATCTGTTCAGCCAGATTCAGGAGGGTAATCTGAAGGAACTGAACCTGATCGTCAAGGCTGACGTACAGGGTAGTGTCGAGGCTGTAAAACAGTCCCTGATGAAGCTGTCCAACGAAGAAGTAGTAGTTAAATGTATCCACGGCGGCGTAGGTGCCATCAATGAGTCCGACGTATCTTTGGCAAGTGCGTCCAACGCAATCATCATCGGATTCAACGTTCGTCCCGATGCGACTGCCAAGGCAACCGCAGAGAGAGAGGGCGTGGATGTACGTCTGTACAAGGTCATCTACCAGGCTATCGAGGATGTGGAAGCTGCCATGAAGGGTATGCTGGATCCCGTATACGAGGAGAAGGTTATCGGTCATGCAGAGGTTCGTCAGATCTTCAAGGCATCCGCTATCGGTAACATCGCAGGTTCCTATGTTCTGGACGGTGTGTTCCAGAGAGGCTGTAAGGTTCGTATCACCCGTGAGGGCGAGCAGATCTTCGAAGGCAACCTGGCTTCCTTGAAGAGATTCAAGGATGATGTGAAGGAAGTTAAGGCCGGATATGAGTGTGGTCTCGTATTCGAAGGCTTTGACAAGATGCAGGAGCTGGATATCGTAGAAGCATATATCATGGTGGAAGTACCACGGTAGGTTACTAGAACGCATCCGTTCGCAGATGCATTCCGCTTACCCACGCTTGCGCTCTGCAAAAAACGTAGCGGACACTAAGAATCTTCCTGCGCTTTGCTTGCAAGATTCAAGTGCCGACGTTTTTCAACGGGGTTACGCGAAACGCATTCTGTTCGCGGATGCTCGCCAAGACGTCTACGATACCCGCAGGAAAGAATTAAGAAGGAATAAGAATGAGAAAGAATAGTGTGAAAAATACCCGTATCAACGGGGAAGTACAGCGCGTTCTGGCAGAGATCATCCGGGGCGGTCTCAAGGACCCCCGGATCAGTCCCTGGACCAGTGTGGTCGCTGTGGAAGTGGCACCGGATCTGAAGAGCTGTAAGGCATGGATCAGCGTGCTGGGAGACGAGGAAGTCAGAAAGTCTACCCTGCAGGGACTGAAGAGCGCCGAAGGCTTTATCCGCAGAGAACTGGCTCGTACCATCAATCTGCGTAATACTCCGGATATCACTTTTGTGATGGATCAGTCCATTGAATACGGTGTCAATATGTCCCACAAGATCGATGAGGTCATTGCAGCGGATGAACAGGCACAGAAGCCGGAAAATGAAGTGGCGGAAGATACGGAAGAAACAGAGGAAGGTGACGAGTAATGGATTTGCGTGAAGAATGTCTGGGTGCGAAAAAGATCGGCATCAGCGGACATATTCGTCCGGATGGAGACTGTGTGGGTGTATGTCTTTCCTTACAGATGTATCTGAGTAAACTCCTTCCCGAAGCGGAAGTTACCGTATATCTGCAGAAGCCGTCCGAAGAGTTTTCCTATCTGAAGGGATACGATGAGATTCAGACCGAATGTCCCGTGCAGGAGCCTTTTGATGTGTATTTTGCGCTGGATTGCAGTGGGGATCGTCTGGGAGATGCGGAGACGTATTTCCAGAATGCGAAAAAGAAGATCAACATTGATCATCACATCAGCAATTCCGGTTGCGGTGATGTGAATCTGGTCCGTCCGGAAGTGGGAAGTGCCTGTGAGGTGCTGTATCACATTATGGATGCGGAACTTATTGACAAGGATATTGCGGAAGCGCTGTATACCGGCATCATCCATGATACCGGTGTATTCCAGTATTCCAATACGACATCGGAGACGCTGCAGGCAGCAGCGTTTCTGATCTCCTTCGGATTCAATTTCCCGAAGCTGATCGAGGAAAGCTTTTATCAGAAGACCTATCTGCAGACCCAGATCATGGGCAGAGCTCTGATGGAGAGCATTCGTTTCATGGACGGACGCTGCATCGTGAGCATGGTGGACCGCAAGACCATGGAATTCTACAATGCGGTACCGGGAGATCTGGACGGCATTGTGAACCAGTTGCGCAATATCAAGGGCGTGGACTGTGCGATTTTCATGTATGAGACCAATGTACTGGAGTATAAGGTCAGCATGCGTTCCAATGAGAAAGTAGATGTGGCGAAGGTGGCATCTTTCTTCGGAGGCGGCGGACATGTACGTGCCGCAGGCTGCACTATGAAGGGAACCTTCCATGATTGTGTCAACAATTTGTCACTGCACATCGACAAACAACTGCGGGGAGAACAGGGTTAATGGACGGCATCATCAATGTATATAAGGAAGCGGGCTTTACCTCCCATGATGTGGTAGCCAAGCTTCGCGGGATCTGCCGGCAGAAAAAGATAGGGCACACAGGTACACTGGATCCACAGGCTACCGGTGTGCTTCCTGTATGTCTGGGGAATGCTACCAGAGCATGTGAAATGCTGACGGACAGGACCAAGGAATATGTGGCAGAACTTCTGCTGGGACAGATCACAGATACCCAGGATATCACGGGAACCGTTTTGGAAGAGCGGGAAGTGGCGGTGAGTGAAGCACAGGTACGTGAAGTGATCGCCGGTTTTGTTGGCGGCTATGACCAGATCCCACCCATGTATTCTGCACTGAAGGTCAATGGGAAAAAGCTCTATGAGCTGGCCAGAGCGGGCAAAGAAGTGGAACGGCAGGCAAGACATGTGGATCTGCCGGCAATCGAGATTCTGGAAATAAAGTTTCCCGTGGTAAAATTCCGCGTGGAATGTTCCAAGGGAACCTATATCCGCAGTCTCTGTGCCGATATTGGGGAAAAACTGTGCTGCGGCGGCACCATGCAGAGCCTCGTTCGTACCAGAGTCGGGGAATTCCAGCTGGCAGATGCCCTGACACTTGCACAGCTGCAGGAACTTCGGGACACGGAGAGGCTGGAGGAAGCACTGCTTCCCACAGACCGTATTTTTTCGGATTTTCCCATGTTGCATGTGGAGGAAAAGTGGCGGAAACTGATCGATAACGGGAATGCTTTTTATCCGGGACAGACTGTGGAACAGACCACACATCCGGCAGGAGAGTGGGTGCGCATCTACAGAGAGGATGACAGCTTCGTGGGCATTTATGCGTATGATGAAACGAAGGAATGGTACAAGCCCGTGAAGATCTTCCCAAGTAATACAGAAAGCAGGAAATAGACTTGGAAATCATTGCAGGAACAACAGACTTTTATCTGGAAAAAGATACAGCAGTAGCCATCGGTAAATTTGACGGAGTCCATCTGGGCCACAGGAGACTTTTGGAAGAGATTCTTGGTCGAAAAAAATACGGGCTGGCGGCGTGCGTGTTCACCTTTGACCCTACACCGGCAGTGCTGTTCGGCCTGTCTGACGGTAAAGAACTGACCACCAGAGAGGAAAAAAGACGCCTGTTTGAACGTCTGGGAATCGACACTCTGATCGAGTTTCCTCTTACGAAGGAGACTGCAGCCACAGAGCCAGAGTGTTTTGCAACAGAGATTCTGGCCAAACAGATGAATACCCGGTTTGTGGCGGCAGGCGAGGATCTGTCTTTTGGCAAGAACGGCGCAGGAAATGCCGAACTTCTGGAGAGAATGGCGCCGCATCTGGGCTTTTGCGTCCAGACCATAGAGAAGATCGAAGTGAACGGCATCGAAGTCAGTTCCACTTACATCCGTAAGCTGGTGGAAGAGGGCCGGATGGAAGAGGCCGAAGAGATGCTGGGAATGCCTTATACGCTGGTGGGAGCAGTGGAGCATGGCAATCATATCGGACATACCCTGGGATTTCCAACGGTGAATCTGCTGCCTCCCGCAGGCAAACTTCTGCCGCCCAACGGAGTTTACTATGCGGCGGTGCGCCATAATGGAAAGGTCTATAAGGCCATCAGCAATGTGGGAACCAAACCCACGGTTTCTTCTGAAAAAGTGATGGGGGTGGAATCTTATCTGTATGATTTTGACCAGGACATCTACGGGCAGGAGATCGAGGTGGCTTTGAAAAGATTTCGGCGCCCGGAACGCAGATTTGGATCGCTGGAAGAACTTAAGGAGCAGCTGGACCGGGATATTGCGGATGGTCGAAATGCGTAGGAAAAACAGCTGTTTTACGCAAACACGGTAGAAATTGCGTAAAGTTTTGTAAAGAAAAGTAAAAGAAAAGTAAAATTTACATTGCAAGTTTTTATTCTATCTCGTAAAATATATTTTGGATTGTTTATATAAGAATAAATTTGAAAATTATTGTTTTGGTTTTTCGGAAGAGAATCAAGAGAGATTGAGGGATTAAAAATGAGCTTTGGAACAATATTGACAATGGCAGGAGGTCTGGGACTGTTTCTATTCGGAATGGAGTTGATGAGTGATTCCATTGAGAAGGTAGCAGGTGCCAGACTTCGTCGTATTCTGGAAATCTTTACCACGAACCGTTTCATGGGTATGATCGTCGGTATTATTTTTACCGGTATCATCCAGTCCTCTTCGGCATGTACGGTTATGGTCGTCAGCTTCGTTAACTCTGGTCTGATGAATCTGTATCAGGCGGCGGGCGTTATCCTCGGTGCAAACATCGGTACTACCATTACTTCACAGCTGGTATCTTTTAATTTATCCAAAATAGCACCGCTGATCCTGCTGGTGGGTGTGGTCGTGATGATGTTTACGAAGAAGGAAAAGGTCCGTAAGGTGGCGGAAGTGGTCGTTGGTTTCGGTATCCTGTTCGTAGGCCTGAGCACCATGTCCCAGGCTATGGCGAACATGAAGAATGAGCCACAGGTGGTCAATCTGCTGATGTCTCTGAAGAACCCGTTCTTAGCCACATTGATGGGATTTGCTCTGACAGCCATTATCCAGAGTTCGTCCGTAACGGTCAGCATTGTGTTGTTGCTGGCTAATCAGGATCTGCTGCCGTTACCTATTACGCTGTACATTATCCTGGGATGTAATATTGGTGCCTGCGCTACCGCAATGTTAGCTTCCATGACCGGTAAAAAGGACGCAAAGAGAGCAGCACTGATACATCTGCTGTTCAATATTATCGGTACGGTTATTATCTACATTGCCCTGTTTGTGGCAGGAGACCAGATTGTGGAACTGATCAAGTCTATCTCTGCGGACAACGGCCGGTTCGTAGCAAATGCACATACGCTGATCAAGATTGCGCAGGTAATTATGCTGTTCCCGTTCACCGGCTGGCTGGTCAAGATGACTTACCTGATTGTACCCGGCGAGGATCAGAAGGTTGGTTACAGAGAGAGCTATCAGTTAAAATACATCGGCGACAAAGTGGTGTTCAACCCTGCTACCGCAGTGGTAGAAGTTATCAAGGAGCTGGAGCGTATGGCTTCTCTGGCAGAGGAGAACTTAAACCGTGCCATGAATGCCCTGATCACGCTGGATGAAGAGGACATTGAGGAGGTCTACGAGGTAGAGAAAAATATCAACTTCCTGAATCATGCCATCACGGATTATCTGGTGAAGATCAACCAGACCACGCTGCCCATCGAAGACTTGAACAGTCTGGGTGCCCTGTTCCATGTGGTGAACGATATCGAGCGTATCGGTGACCATGCGGAGAACGTGGCGGATGCTGCCAGACAGCGTAAGGAAGAAGGCGTTTCCATCAGTAAGGAAGCCCAGAAGGAACTGGGAGATATGCTGGAAATGGTCAACAAGATCATCCGTTATGCTGTAGAAATGTTCGCCAAGAGCGATGAATCCCATATGCAGGAGATCGTTACTCTGGAGGATCAGGTAGACGAGAAGGAACGCGAACTGCAGAAGAAACATGTAGAGCGTCTGACCAAGGGAGAGTGTTCTCCCGAAGCCGGCATGATCTTCTCCGATATCGTATCCGGACTGGAGAGAGTAGCAGACCATGCCACCAATATCGCTTTTGCCATTACCACAGAAGAGGATGCCGAAGACGGCGATATCAAACGGTAATTAACTGGAAAGTTAGCATAGCTACGAGCCATGCAAAAATAG
>ULOP01035578.1_pt1 | contig 10496 bp, 4 predicted proteins | sample 1952681 | NCBI WGS metagenome assembly ULOP01 (sample SAMEA4835606, study PRJEB28245) | human gut metagenome | biome: gut microbiome; material: fecal sample | place: Denmark | collected 2008
TTTTTTTATTGCGCGTTTTTTTACAGCGCCTTCTTACATTATTTGGTCGAGGTGACGGGACTTGAACCCACGGCCTCTGCGTCCCGAACGCAGCGCTCTACCAAACTGAGCCACACCTCGAAATACCACTGTAATATTATATCACACCCATCAAACCTTGTCAAGGCGTTTTTTTCTGTTTTGTATCCTCTTTGCTCTTTTTTACTGCGTTGACCTTTGGTGTATGACGAATTTATTGAAATCATTCTCATTGTAACTTATTTTCATTGACATATGCTTTGCGTTGTGATATTATATATATAAAGGTGTTCTCGTTTAAAAGTTTTTGTATGAGGTGATGAAATTAATGAATATGAAGAAAAGAATGTTGAGCATTGTCCTGTCTGGCGCAATGGCTGTTTCTACTGCTGTGTCTGCTGGATCGTTCAGTGCCTTTGCCGTGGCGCAATGTGTTGCGTATTCAGGCTCTAATGTGAATGATCAGGACTATGTGCAATGGTCTGACACAGTGAAATCTTACCTGACAGTGTGCGACAACGGCAATTATATGCGTGTCCAGTCAGGCGCTATCGAGGGCAAGCTCCTTGTGGAATATTACAGCTCTGATTTTGAACCGCTCAGCACTAAGCTTATCGACAATGAACTGCCGATCTTTGGTGCTTTCTATGACTCCGGCAATAATTATTATGTCCTTAGCGGTCAGGAAAATCCGAAACAAAACGACTCCCTCGAGGTTTTCCGTATCACGAAGTATGATAAGAATTGGAACAAAATAAAGTCCTGCGGTCTGTATGGAGCTAACACTACAGTTCCATTCGATGCAGGCTCGGCAAGAATGACCCATAGCGGTGACCACCTGCTTGTGAGAACCTGCCACGAAATGTATAAATCAAGCGACGGCAATAATCATCAGGCTAATGTTACCATTGAAGTGGATATGCCTTCAATGACTATCACTGATTCGTATACCGGCATCATGAACGTTGATTATGGCTATGTGAGCCACTCCTTCAATCAGTTTATAAAAACCGACGGCAACCATATAGTCGCCCTCGACCATGGTGACGCTCATCCACGTTCCGCCGTTCTGGTGAAGTATAATTCTGATTTTACTACAGGCAAATTCTTCCCAAGCTATTTTGAACAGGTCAGCAATATCGACGTTGTAACATACCCTGAATATACCGCCGGTCACTATAACTATACAGGTGCGGCTATAGGCGGCTTTGATGTGTCATCATCAAGCTATATCGTGGCACAGAGTACAGTTGACCTTGATTATATCAATACGTCAGAAACACGAAACGTCTACGTTTCCGCTGTTTCAAAGGATCTTTCCACAAACAAGCTCAATAAGATAACTTCTTATGCAGAGGGTACAGACTCAGCTTCTGCTCCACAGCTTGTGAAGATAAATAATAACAGCTTTTTGCTATTGTGGGCCAGAGATACAAAGGTAAGCTGTGTGAAGCTAAACGCTGACGGCACAGTAAACGGCAGTATACACACCTTTGAGGGAAGCCTTTCAGATTGCCAGCCTGTTATCAAAAACGGCAGAGCGGTTTGGTATGTTTACGATAAAAATAACGTGACATTCAACTCCCTGAACCTTTCAAATCTTGACGATATCAAGACGGTTGACGTCAAAACAGGTCATGACTACGAAACAAAGTACGCATCAAAAACTGACGGCACTGTAACACAGACCTGCAAGTCTTGCGGCTATGTGAATAAGTTCACAGTTCCGACCTCTACCACTGTTTATTGGCGCACAGACCTTTCGAATACGTCCTTTTCAAGCGTATTGAGCAAAACTCAGTTCAGTGTGGGCGACAGCATTGATTTCTGGCTTTATGACGATACAGACTACACAGTTGAATTTTCTGATCGCAGCATGGTAAGTGTAAATAAGCTTGAAAACTATGCTAATGATATCAGACGTATCACATTCAAAAACGGCGGTTCACTCACTGTAAAAATTTATCCTACATACAATCCGTCTGTAGCAAAGACATACAAACTCACCTGCGGATGCACGAGCCACACATATGGCAGTGCTGTTATCACAAAACAGCCTACCTGCACATCAGAAGGTACAAAAACAAAAACTTGTACGCAGTGCGGAGCAACAGTAACAGAAACAATTGCAAAGCTTTCCCACAGCTATACAACCACGGTTGTTGCACCTACTTGCACTACTAACGGCTACACTCTCCACAAGTGTTTTGTTTGCGGTACTTCATACAAGGATAGCACAACAAAAGCAACAGGTCACAGCTACGGAAATTCTGTTGTAACAAAACAGCCGACCTGCACAGCAGAGGGTACTGCTATAAAGACTTGCACAAAGTGCAATGCGACAGTTACAGAAACTATACCAAAGACTTCACACAAATATGCTAACACAGTTGTTGCACCTACTTGCACTACTGACGGCTACACACTCCACAAGTGTTCTGTTTGCGGTACTTCATACAAGGATAGCACAACAAAAGCAACAGGTCACAGCTACGGAAATTCTGTTGTAACAAAACAGCCAACCTGCACATCAGAGGGTACAAAAACAAAGACTTGCACAAAGTGCAATGCGACAGTTACAGAAAAGCTTCCTGCAAAGGGTCACACCGCAGTTATCGACAAGGGCTACCCTGCTACTTGCACCACCGCAGGCAAAACAGACGGCTCACATTGTTCAGTTTGCAATACTGTTATCAAGGCTCAGACAGTGATAAATGCCACAGGTCACAAGTCAAGTGCATGGATAACTGACAAGGCGGCTTCTATCGGAGTTAAAGGCTCAAAGCACAAGGAATGTACAGTCTGCAAGAAAGTTCTTGAAACGGCTGAAATTCCTGCACTTTCAAGAATTAGCATTTCAAAGGCAAGCGTGACACTTTCCAATTCGACCTATGCATATGACGGCAAGGCAAAGAAGCCTGGTGTAACGGTCAAGCTAAACGGCAAAACTTTGAAGAATGGTACAGATTACGCAGTTTCCTATTCAAACAACACCAAGGTAGGCACAGCAAAGGTCACTATCACAGGCAAGGGCAACTACACAGGTTCAGTTTCTAAGACCTACAGTATCAAAAATAACTTCAAGAAAGCTACAGTTTCGGGCATTTCCACAAAGGCTTTCACTGGCAATAACATCACTCAGAGCATTACTGTTAAATGCAATGGCAAAACGCTGAAAAATGGCACTGACTATACAGTTTCCTACTCAAACAACAAGAATATAGGCACTGCCACTGTAAAAATCACAGGAAAAGGCTCTTACACAGGCACTATCACAAAGACGTTCAAGATAAATCCTGCCAAGCAGGAGATACAGAAGCTCACAGCTAAGAGCAAGGCATTCTTTGTGGATTGGGCGCAGAAAGGTTCTGCTACCGGATACGAGATACAGTATGCTACCAACTCAAAGTTCACAAGTGCAAAGAAAGTTACCATAACAAACAACAAGACCGACACCAAGACTATTTCAAAGCTTTCAGGCAAAAAGAAATATTACGTTCGTGTTCGTTCATACACAACTGTAAAGGGTACTAAGTATTATGGTGCTTGGTCGGCTTCAAAGAGTGTGACTACAAAGAAATAATTTTATATGAGAACAGCGTATCGCAGGGGGCTGCGGTACGCTGTTTTTTTACTTTGATATTGCAGTTCGAGGCCTCAAAAATCACTCTTTGCCCAATCTCTCCGAGACTTCAAGCATCAATCGCTGATCTTTTTCCGAAAGTTTCGACCCTGCACCCAATTTCCGTCTTACTTTGGGTCGGACGGATTTTTTTGTTCCCAGTGAGATAGAATTGCGTTATGATAAATTTTGAAATCACTCGCCGTGACTGGCATTTTATGTACTCATGACCCTTGTGCATATGTGCTAAGCCCGCAAGATCGCAATTGTATGTAATGTCAAAAAGGTGAATATAGTCTTGACAGAAGGCTGAACGTCTGTTAAACTTATCCTAAGCAAAGACCGGGGACGACACCCATAGAAAATAACAGCGTCGGAGCTAAACACAAGCCTGTGTAATGCAGGCACTAATTTGATGTTGCTGTGCAAGGGGGAGATACCCATAGAAAAAAACGTTATTGTTACAGACATAAACGGAAAACGAATCGGAGCTACCTATCCCAAAAGGGCTAAGGGGCTTGTTAAGAACGGTCGGGCAGAGTATGCAAGCGACTGTGAAAAATGTACTATAAGAATATTGGATACTCATAAGCCGACCGTTGATAATACGGAGGTAAATAATATGAGTAAAGTAATTGATTTTGACCCTAGAGATTTTAAGGCTGATAAGTCCTGCGAAAACAATGTCATAGCTAAATATTTTGTGACCGATAAGGACGGCGAAAACGTTATTGCCTATTCTATTGGAAACTGGAATTGGGATTGGACGCAGATATGCTGTGACAAAAAGCTTGAGAAAAATACCGACTATGTTTTCAGATTTGTGATAGTCGGAGGCTATTGCAATACGTGCAATGAAACTTCTCGTTTTGAGATCGTGCCTATGCCAGACGGCAGCTTAACCGATGAAGCTTACGAAGACAGATACACCTACGATTTGGCTCAGAACAGATATAAGCCTGTTTTATGCAAAAAGACCGACGAGGGTATGCTGAGGCTGTTTGAGATACCTTTCAGCACCTTTGATTGCGAAGATTTCAGGTTTGTATTCATTGCTATGCACGCTGTTGCAACGCTTTATGCGCCAAAAGAGTTTTCAGCTTATGCAGACTTTGAGGATACGAATTTTGACCAGCTTCGTGATGAGATCAACAGCAAAAACAGCGAGGATAATTCTGCAAATGTGGTGATGGATTTCACAGGCGCTCATGTCACACGCTCGACTGTCACCGATTTGCTGACAATGGCTCGTTTTGGTAAAAGCGAGAATGTTTGTATTGATTTTACAGGAGCTTTCATAGAGGACGATAAGCCGGACGATATTCAGGCTGATGCAGATGATACCGGGTCTGACGATATCGCTGTTGAGCTTATGGACGTTGCAGACAACTGAGCTTCGCAAGAAGATATACTTTACTAAGATATTATGATTTAATACAGCAAAAAGAGGAAGAGAAACCCATTGATCGGGTTTCTCTGTTTTTTTCGCACAAAAAACCACCCACAGCCAAATCAGCCGTGGGTGGCAATATCATTTTAAATATACACTATTCTTTATTTTCCCAGCGCTATCTTGCCCATTGCGTCTGCCTGCATGATAGCGTCATAAAGCTCGATAGGCTGTACGTCACCTGCAAGATTGTGGATAGTTTCGCCTGGGATACAAGCGTTCTTTGCGATAGTTTCTACCTGCTCAGGTGTAGTTACACCGATCTCCTCGAGTGTGACAGGAAGTCCCACTTCAAGGCAGAAGTTCTGTACCTCTTCAAACTCTTCCTTTGGCGCACCCTCAAGTACAAGCTGAACCAGTGTACCAAGGGCTACACAACAGCCGTGGTCTGCGTGCTTGATTCCCAATGATGTTACGCCATTGTAGAACGAGTGTGCAGCCGCACAGTTTACGTTGTCTGCTCCAACACCTGAAAGATATACGTTAGCCTCGCAGATAGCTTCAAGGGCAGGTGTAACTGCGTGTACCTTGCAAGCCTCAACTGCCTGCTTGCCGTATGTTTTCAGCGTGTCATAGCAAAGTCTTGCAAGTGCCTGTCCTGCTCTTGTGATGCCTGTGCCTTCAAGGCTTGCAGACTCTGTTCTTATGGAAGCTCTGCCCTCAAAATATGTACCAAGTGCATCGCCCATGCCTGCAATAAGGAACTTTACAGGTGCGTTTGCGATAACTGTTGTGTCTACCATTACTGCGTCTGGATTGGTAGGATAGAAAAGATATTTGTCAAAGCTGTGGTCATCATTGTATATTACTGACAGACCTGTGCATGGCGCATCTGTTGCCGCAACTGTAGGCACGATAACAATGTGCTTGCCTGTGTAGTATGCTGTAGCTTTTGCAGTATCAACTGCGCTTCCGCCGCCAACTGCAACTACTGTGTCGATGTTGTCAGCCTTTACTATCTCTTCCATTTTGGCTATCTCGCCCTTGCTCGATATACCACCAAATACTTCATAGCGTCTGTAATCGTCAAGCTCGCCAAAGCTTTTCTCTATCTTGTCATGACAGGCTTTGTAGCCACTGTTTGAACATACAAACAGCCACCTTTTGCCCATATAGCCCATTTCTTCATGAAACTTAAGTGTAGCATCTCTGCCCTGAACATATTTGAGCGGCTCACGCATTGCTCTGAGTCTTCCCATCATAATGAATTACCTCCGATTTGTTTGATTTATTAACTTTATACGGAATTCTCTCCGTATTTTCAACTAGATTATAGCACTTTGCACAAAAGATACAAGAAACAATTTATAAATGATATGTGAATTATTTGTTGTGGCAACATTTGAAAATGTAAAGCTTGGAGGACGATAAAACAAAAAAAGCGGAGGCTCTTTGCGAGCTTTCCGCCTTTTTCATATGTTCAGCATTACGGAAGCGTAAAACATTCCGTCACCGTATTCAAATTTAGCTACGCCATTGTATTTGGCGGCAATGTTCTTGACAGACTCTGTGCCGATCCCTTTGCCTTTGCGTTTTGAGGAAAGGAAACCGCCTTCTGGGTCGGTGAGGATAGTTCCGGTGAAGGTGTTGTCCACCGCCAGACAGAGGGAATAGCTGTCAGCCTTTGCTCTTATTATTATTTTTTTATTCTTTGCACTGTCAGACACGCAGCCGTGAATGGCGTTTTCGATAAGATTTCCGAAAAGCACAGAGAGGTCGGTTATGTCTATTTTTATATCATCTGGGATGTCAGCGCTCACCTTGTATTCAATGCCGCTGCTTTCCGCTATTTGAGCAAAATATGCAAGAAGTGCGCTTACAGATGTGTTTTTGCAGTAAATGTGTTCTGATATATCGGGCATAGAATCCCTGAAAGAATTGAGATATTCCGAAAGCTTATCGTATTCGCCCTTTTTCAGAAGCTCCTGCATAAGAGCGATATGATGTCTGACATCATGCTTATAGCGTCTTGTTTCTTTTATCTTATCCTGCAAATAGTCATATTGCAGGTTCTGCATTTCAAGCAGGTGGTTATTTTCCTGAAGCCGCAGATTTTTCTGCTGTTCGATGACCAGCCGTGCCACGATGTAATACACCAGAAACGCCCCTGCGTTTATAAAGAACAGAGCTATGGTGTTCTTTGGCTCCAGAGCAAGCTCTAAGCTGCTTTTCGTAGAGTTGCCGTAGAGAGTATAGTACCATATTATATAGAACGTAAATGGGATAAGCCAAAGATAGCGCCACTCCAGACCTGACGGCTCTCTTTCCACCGCAGGTGTGTAGACCTTTTTCATGTAGATAAAAAGCGGCCCCCATACCACGGCTTCTGTCATAAGCATACAAAGGGAAAACGACCAGCGGTATGACTCATAGGCAAGTGACGGGAACAGAATACCCTCCAGACATTTTGAGGTAATGACGATAAAGCTTGCGTTATTTGAAAGCAGAAGCAGTGTGAAGCCTGTTTTGCCGACCTTTACCTTCACAGCGAAAAAGTAAAAAGCCGCATAGAGCAGGGTGCTGACTGCACTTAACAGACCTGCATTTGTGCTGAAAAATGCCGCCTGCCAGCCTAAAAAGATCTGCACAAGTGAAAGAGCCACAACAAGTCCCACGGTAGCTGTTTTGGAAAAGCGAAGCCTATGCCGGAAGGGATAAAGGGCAAGCACCATAAGTGGCAGAAAATTAAGAAGGGAATATATGCCCACTTCCACAAGGCGGTATAAAGGAGGCATTACTGCTCACCGCCTTTTCGCAGATCACTGAAGCGAAACTGAGCGAAGGCGTCTAATGTTTCTCTGGATTTTCGGCGACTTATGGGGATATGTGTGCCGTCGCTCATTATGAAAAGGTCGCTTTTTTGCTGGGCTATCTCATAGAAATTCACGATGACGCCTTTGGTGGAGGTGTAAAAGTACGAATGACTGCAAAAAATGCTCTCGATCTCAGCGAAAGAATTTCTTGAAACTATGCTTTCGCCGTCTGTGCAATGGATAGTCACGATATGTGACGCACAGTCTATGTAGATAACATTTCTGAGTATCACGTTCTGACCGTCGGGAAGCTTAACGGAACGCATACGATCAATTTCATCAGAACCGATCCGGTCAAGCATGGCTTTTACTTTGTCAGCCTGAAAGGGCTTGCAAAGATAGTAGCAGGCGTTGAGGTCGTAGCTTTCGCTTGCAAACTCGTTGCTTGAGGTGCCGAATGCGATATGCACGTTTTTGTCTGTTTCACGAAGCTTTTCTGCGACCTCTATCCCTGTCATTTTCCCCATGAATATATCAAGCACCACCAGATCATAAGCTCCTATCTGCCAACATGACAAAAAGCTTTCTCCGCTTGAAAACGTATCTATCTGACAGCTATGAGCGGTTTGTTCGGAAATATATTCATGAAGAAGTGCAAGGTCGTTTTTATTATCGTCTACCAATGCCACTCTCATACTGTAAAAATCCTTTCTTATACATGATTTCTTAATATATAATAACACACATCAAAGCAAAATTCAAGCATTATTCATTTATTTTGTTACCGCTTGTGCAGATTTTTGACCGTTTGTGCCAAATTTATTGACAAAGTGTGTAGTCTGTGTTAAAATAATCGTGTAAAATTATGTTCTGAGTAAAAAAGAAATATCAACCCAGAAAAATATTATGGAGGAATTAGAATGAAAAAGAAAATTTTAAGTCTTTTGGTGACGGGCTGTCTTTTGTTTGTGCCGACAACGGCATTTGCAGACGACAATAAGACGGTGATAAAAACTGTTGACGACCTGTTGGCGTTTTCAAAAGCGGTAAACAACGGAGATTATGACAAGAATAAAGACGCAGTTGTTGTTCTTGAAAATGACCTTGACTTGACAGGTGTTGTATGGACGCCTATCGGAAACGTTTTCGATGAAAACGGCTATATTGAACATTGTTTCAGCGGCAAATTCTACGGAAACGGTCATACTATTTCAAACATTGATTTTACGTCTATTTATGGTAAAGATTTGTTGGTCGGTTTCTTTGGCGATATTGAGGAAGCAGAGGTATCAGGTCTGACTATAGAGGGAAATCTGGATGTGACAAATACTGATAACGAATATACTGTTTATGGCACTATTGCAGGATTTGCAGGTGATTGTACTATTTCTGATTGTGTGTCAAACGTATCGTTCAACAATAACGGCAAATATGTTTATGGCTTCATAGGCATGGTAGGTCAGGCATACGGCACAACTTTTGAATATTGTGAGAACACAGCAGACATAACTATCTCAGGCGACAACGAAAGTGTTTATGTCGGCGGTATAGTTGGATATGCGCAGATTGGAACGGAAGTCCGCTATTGTTCAAGCACAGGCGATATGGTATATGCTGCACCAGACGCCGGCGGTATCGTAGGACGTTTGTATGGCGATTCCAAGGTTATAAACAGCTATGTTACAGGAAAACTCACGCCGGTTGGCAACGGAACCACAGATGTAGGCGGTATTGTTGGTTCAGTAGCCGGCGGTTCTGTAAGTGATTGCTATTTTGCAGGAGAAATTGACCTTTCACAGTACTCAGCCAAAAAGCCATATACACGTTTCGGCGGAATAGTGGGGAAGGATTCCTCGTCTACAACTGACTTTAAAAACAACTATTTCACAGAAACAGAAAATGTTGAAGCTTGCGGTTCAAATAAAGAAGCAGGCAAGGCTAAAGCATATGACTATATGACAACAAAAGAATTTTATGACGAGCTGACAGCCGACGGTGCAAAGTATCAGTATGTTGAGGGAAAAACGCCTGTCCTGCCAACCAAGGAATATGCAGTTGATTTTGAAGTAACACCTGCTGACCTGAAAAATGTTGTAATAAAGGTAGACGGAAAAGAGATAACAGGCAGCACTGCAATGCTTACAGCAGGCACTTACACAGTAGAGGTAACTGCTGACGATTGCGAGCCTCTCAGCAAGGAAATAACTATTTCAGCAGATATCGCAACACATACACAGGCTTTTGAACTTGCATACAAGTCAGCAGACTACACAGAGCTTGACAAGGCAGAGGAAGCCGCAAAGGCTCTCAACAAGGACGATTATGAGGACTTCTCAGAAGTCGAAAAGGCTCTTGCCGCTATTGACAGAACAAAGAACATCACAGAGCAGGCTGACGTGGACGCTATGGTAAAGGCTATAAATGACGCTGTGGCAAACCTTGTAAAGAAAACACCTGCTTCTTCACAGCCTGACAGCGTAAGCAGTTCTGATGCTTCGTCAGATACGAGCAGTTCTACTTCTGACAGCTCATCTTCTGACAGCAAGTCAAACAGCAGCTCAAAGGCGGCTTCAAACGCTTCAAACACAAACCCATCAACAGGCGTTGCAGGCGGAGCTTTCGCTCTTGCACTTCTGAGCGGTGCGGCTGTGGT
>ULOP01007487.1_pt1 | contig 10451 bp, 8 predicted proteins | sample 1952681 | NCBI WGS metagenome assembly ULOP01 (sample SAMEA4835606, study PRJEB28245) | human gut metagenome | biome: gut microbiome; material: fecal sample | place: Denmark | collected 2008
GGCTGAAACCGGCAGCGGCCGTGATCTCGGCCAGAAGAGCTGGAACCACAGCAACCTGGGACCAGATGAATAAGTATTTCGGTCTCATGCAGATGCCCATTGTCACTTCACAGTATTGGAACATGGCACACGGGGCCTGCCCGGAAGACGTGCGGCAGGATCTGGAGGGATTGCAGACCATGCGAACCCTTGGGAACAATATGGCATTTTTCATTAACTGCAAGAACCTGGGACTGAAAATGGGATTGAAACTGCCGGAAGAAGAGAGCCGTATACGAACGAATTTTATAAGATAATCCTGAATAGGGGAACTTTGAAACCGAAAGGCGGAAAGGTTCCCCTTTCTGGTCAGTGAAAAGAGAAGGATGAGAAGATGAATCGACGGAAATGGGTACGGGGGAAGAACAGAAGGGCGGAAAGCAATATCGTAACCGCATATCTGCAAAATATTGAGGTATCGTATTCTCATTTATATCAGGAAATGCAACAGGCAGTTTATGATAGTGAAACGTTTGCACGGGTGGATTCTGACAGTGATATCTATACATATAACCGGTCTATAATGGCAGTTAAGGAGTATTTTCAGCAGCTGGGAATATCGTATGGTACGGATTTATCTTGAAAATATGGTACCTTCGGATGTGAGCAATGCAGTGCGAAAAACGTTGGCAGATTTACATGAAAGAGGGTACAAAATAGCACTGGGCTCATCCAGTAGAAAAGCTAAGATTATTTTGAAAAAAGTGGCACTTGAAGAGGCATTTGATGCAATATCAGATGGTACCAATATCTCAAAATCAAAGCCGGATCCCGAAGTGTTTTTAAAGGCGGCAGAGTACCTTGATTTGCAACCGGAGGAATGTATTGTTGTAGAAGATGCCTATGCGGGTATTGATGCAGCAAAGGCTGGAAATATGCAGGCGGTAGGAACTGGTGAAGCATATTCGTACGCCAAAGCAGATTACCACATTAAAAAAATTGAAGAGTTGCTAACAATTTTACCGTAAAATGTTTTAAAAGATATTCTATTATTGAAAGAAATATGGGAGATAGGCGGTATAATAAAAACTCTTGTAAAACCTTCCCGATTGTGCCAAACTGATAGCTGTGAGATGATAAATTTTGAAAAAAGAATTTCCGGATAAGGAGAGATCATGGCTGAGATATTATTGGGTTCCCATGTGGGAATGTCGGGAAAAGAGATGTTTTTAGGCTCTGTGAAGGAGGCGGAAAGCTACGGTGCCAACGTGCTGATGGTCTACACCGGGGCACCCCAGAACACTAGACGCAAGGAAATCGGAGAGCTGAGAATTGATGAGGGGATTTCCTATGCCGAAAAAGCAGGTATCCGGGAAATCGTCATTCATGCTCCCTATATTATTAATTTAGGCAACATGGAGAAGCCGGAAATGTTTGATTTCGGCGTGGAATTTCTGGCAAAAGAAGTAAAGCGTGCCGCAGCCTTTCACAGTAAGGTACTGGTACTGCATCCGGGTTCTTCCTTAAGTGCCGGTGTGGAAGCATCCGTGGAGCAGATCGCAAAGGGACTGAATCTGGTGCTTGATGCGGATGACAGTGAGGTCAATATCGCACTGGAAACCATGGCAGGCAAGGGCAGTGAGGTCGGCAGAACTTTCGAAGAGCTGCGAAAGATCTATGACAGAGTAGAGCGGAAGGACAGACTGCGGGTATGCTTTGACACCTGCCATGTGAACGATGCCGGATATGATCTGGTGAATGATTACGAAGGTGTGCTTGCGCAGTTTGACAAGATTCTGGGATTGAACCAGATTGCAGTGATCCATGTGAACGACAGCCTGAATCCCTTAGGAGCCCACAAGGACCGCCATGCCAATATCGGACAGGGTACCATCGGCTATGAGACCCTGCATCGGATCGTCCATGACGAACGGTTTACCGCCGTGCCCAAAATCTTGGAGACACCATGGCTGTGTGCGGAGGGCGAAGACAAGAAGACCATTCCACCTTACAAGCAGGAGATTGCATGGCTGAAAGCCTCAAAACAGATGGATAAGAGGACAGACGATTGAAAAAAAGAATCATTGCAGCAGTAGCAGTATTTGGACTTTTGGGCGGAATATTATATTTTGCATATGCACAGACAGCGGCGCAGAACAATGTGAAGCATTTCACAGCTTTTTTTGCTGTGGAGGGAGAATCTATTGACCAGAATAATGATATAAAAAAAGAAATCGCACGCCTGACAGGTGCGGATTGTGAAGAACTATGGCTAGTGGGACAGTCCAAGGAAAGTGCCTTGAACAGTTATATTGTGAGTGGGGAATATCCGGATTTTATTTCCGGAGATACCAGTCTTTATGAGGCAGGGGCATTACTTCCTTTAGATGAATACTGGGAGAATTATCCCAATATCAAAAATTACCTGACGGAAGAACAGTGGGAGAGATTCCGCAGACCGGACGGTCATATCTATTGGATCCCACAGTTTGGTGTGACCCATGGCGAAGATGTGGAGGTGACCCACTCAGGTGAAGCCTTCTGGATCCAGACCAGAGTGCTGAAATGGGCGGGGTATCCGGAGATTCATACTGTGGATGAATATTTTGATCTCATCGAGCGCTATGTGGCAGCGAACCCGGTAATGGAGGATGGAACACCGAACATTCCGTTTACGATTTTGTGTGATGACTGGCGGTATTTTTGTCTGGAAAATATTCCGCAGTTTCTGGATGGTTATCCAAATGACGGAAGCTGTATTGTGGATCCGGATACATTACAGGTTTACGATTATAACACCACAGATACTGCCAAATGGTACTTTAAAAAGCTGAATGAGGAATATCACAAAGATATTCTCGGTGCAGAAGTATTTACAGAGACCTATGAGGATTATCTGGCAAAATTATCCACGGGTGCGGTCTGCGGTATGCCGGATCAGTGGTGGCAGTTCTACTATTCGATTCAGAATGCCTATGATGAACAGGGCCTTAGAGAACAGGGCTGCGATTATGTTCCACTTCCGATTACCAGAGAGGAAGGAATCGCCAACCAATGGCATGTAACACGCTCCGCAGAGATGGACAGCTCTACAGGCTTATCCATTACGGTATCCTGCAATGACATTGACGGAGCTTTGCAGTTTGTCAGTGACCTGTTAGAGCCGGAGATTATTAAACTGCGTTTCTGGGGAAAAGAGGGAGATGATTACTGCGTGGATGAAAACGGATTGTTTTATCTGACAGAGGAGCAGGAGAAGCGTTGGATGACTTCGGAAGAAAAGAGAAAACACTTTTGTTTTTATTCTTATTTTCCACGAGTAGAAGGAAGGCTTTCCGATGGAATCAATGCGTTTTCACTGGAATATCAGACAACGGAATTTTATAAAAATCAACCGGAGGATATTCAGGAATGTTTTTCTGCTTACGGAGTGACAAATTATGTGGATATGATCGGCAACAATGAGGCTCCCGGGGCATGGTATCCCATGTATAGCTACACGACATCCCTATCTGCCAATTCTCCTGCCGGACAGGTCAGGGATCGGATGGATGCGGTGAAACACAAATGGCTTCCCCAGGTGATCATGGCAGAAGATTTTGAGACTGCGTGGGAGCAATATATGAAAGCATATGATTCCTGTAATCCTGAGATTTATTATCAGATGTTGCAGCTTGAGGTGGAAAAAAGAGTAAAAGGATAAGTTTTTTACAAAAAAGTATAAAAAACAAATAGAAAAATACCTCTCAATTCCTTTAAACTAAAGAAAAGGATTGGGGGTATTTTTTTATGAACGAGAAGAGAAACGGAGCTTTGGACAGATATCCAATAGAAAAAAAGAGAGCAGGAAGACCATCTGTTACAGTGAAAGAAGACGGCGCAGTCATTTTTTATCTGTATGCACCGGCAGCAAAAATAGTACAGGTTGCCGGACTTGGGGGATATTTTACAAATAAGAAAATAAATCTGATGCCCGATGGGCAGGGCGGATTTTTTGCGGAAGTTCAAGATTTTCACTGGGGGATGCATTATTATTTCTGGTATGTGGACGGTGTCCGGATCTGCAATCCGTACGCCGGAATTTCTTATGGGTGTTTTGCTGCGATCAATACTTTTGAGGTGCAGGAGAAGAATGTGGATTTCTATTTTGCAAAGGATATTCCTCATGGTACGGTCAGCATCTGTAAATACGCTTCGAAGGTGAGCAGCCACCTGAAGGAATGTTATGTCTATACACCTTATGGATATGAAGAAGGAGATGAAAGATATCCGGTATTGTACCTGCAGCATGGCGTAGGAGAGAACGAGACCGGATGGATCTGGCAGGGGAAGACGAACTTTATCATGGACTATCTGATCGCAGAGGGAAAGTGCGAGAAAATGATCGTGGTCATGAGCAGTGGCTATGCCTTCAAAGATGGAGAAAAACCTGTATTTTACCCTGGAAATTTTGAGAGTGAACTGATCCACAACATTATTCCTTATATTGAAAATAATTTCCGGGTGAGAAAGGGAAGAGATTACCGGGCGATGGCGGGACTTTCCCTGGGATCGGCGCAGACTACGGATATTGTGGCAAAAAATATGAAGTTATTTTCTGCTGCTGGTGTATTTTCCGGAGTTGCTATTCATGAGATGGAACGGATCTGCGACAGCAAGGAAACATTGGATGTCGTATTTATGTCCTGTGGATGCTATGAGGATCAGATCAGAACGGGAATGAAGCAGATAGAACAAAAGTTTGAAAATGCAGGAAAGTATTGCATTTCCAAAGTATATGAGGGATATCACGAATGGCATGTCTGGAGGAAAAGCCTGTATGATTTTGTACCGTTATTGTTCCGGAAAGCGGGGGCAGAAACGGATGACATTCCGGGGGAAAGAACAGCCAGAATCACAAGACAGAGACTACAGCGACAGACCATGGAAGAACAGATACTGATGTTTGATCCGGTATACCGCCAGATCCGCTTTGAGACTGATGAAGCAGGGAGGCCTGCAGGAAAATACCCGGACATCCCTCACGGAATCTGCATTACGGAACAGGGAACGGCAGTCGTATGCTTCGAGGCACCGGAGGCAGTCTCGGTAGAAGCCGCCCTGGACGGAAAAGAATTCCTAAAACTCAGGAAAGATCAGGAAAGACAAGGATATTGGACAGGGGAAATCCACAACATCACGCCGGGATACCATAATGTGTATTTCAGGGCGAATGGTACGGATGTAATCAACCCGGATGCTCCGGTGGGATACTCGGGAGACAGGGCTGTGAACTATCTGGAAATGCCAGATCCGGAGTTCCCGCTGACAGAACTGGCGGATACAGTGCACGGTCAGGTGCATATACATTATGATTATCTTGCGGAGGAAGAGAAAGTAAGTACGATCTATGTATATACACCGGCATATTTTGAAAGAGCGAAAAAAGAGCGGAGCGTAATGATCTTAAAAGCACTTTCCACAGAAACTGCGTCCTGTTTCCTGCACCAGGGGAAAATACCGAACATTATGGAGTATTTTCTGGCAGCAGGAAAAGCCGTAGAGACTATATTGGTGATGACCGATGCCGAAGAGACACCGGAACGGATGCAAAACATTATAAAGAAATATATTCCGGATGGACAAAAAGCAAAAGCAATTGTCATGGAACGAAGCGACGGAGAAGATTGGAATTCCTTCCGGAGACGATTTGCAGCCTGCCGGATATAAAATTATTACCTGCATTTCCTATATTTTCCCGGGTGTTTGTGCAAGGAGAGTCGGACTATAATAGAACTGATAAAAGTTCGGGAGGGATAGAAATGACAGGACCGGCAGCACCGAAGGATCCGGAAAAGGCAAGACCTTATTTTTATATATTAAAGGACAAAGATATTTTTGGAGAACGGCAAAAGGACGGAACCGGAATCCAGTTTATCTATGAAAGCGACGGACGGCTGATCAACAGTGCACAGATCACGGGAAATGTTACAGATAAGGAAGAACTGACACTTCTGGAGACGGTAGAGGGATTTGGCAGACTGGTACATAGTATCGGCGTAAGCGTGGAGACGGACAGGCCGGAAGAAACCGCAGAATTTGTATTTCAGATGTATGGGAAAAAAGACCTGTACGGAGGTGGAACGAATCTTACGACTTCTCTTAAGTGTGACGGCATGGAACATAGAATCTATCTGTCGGATTACAGGTGGACAGAGGATGATCATGTGCCGGGACAGATTAAAATTCTGTTTGCAGCGCCGGAGCGGATGGGAAAAGTCAGTGTAAGACTCTTCCTAAATGACGGATACGAAGCACCTCCGGAGGAAGAGGATCTGGTTATAGATATGCATTCGGAAGAATACTGCGGCATGATCAGCCGCTCTCTGTTGCAGCTGGGGAATCCTTATCGTATCCGTAAGGCTATTGAAAAATCTAAGGCAGGAAAAGAGGTAACGCTTGCCTATATCGGTGGATCTGTCACGCAGGGAGCCGGAGCTATACCGATCCATACGGAATGCTATGCATATAAGTCCTTTCAACTGTTTCAGAATCGTTTTTCGACACAGAACAATGTCAGGTTTATCAAAGCCGGAGTCGGCGGAACACCTTCAGAACTGGGAATGATCCGGTTTGACCGGGATGTGCTCAGGGAAGGGGAACGACCGGATATTGTGGTTATTGAATTTGCAGTAAACGATGAGGGAGATGAGACAAAGGGTGTCTGTTATGAAAGCCTGGTGCGGAAAGTGTTGAAACTGCCATGGAAGCCGGCAGTGGTTCTCCTGTTTTCGGTATTTGCAAATGATTGGAATTTACAGGAGCGGTTAAGGCCGGTGGGGGATCTTTATGATCTTCCCATGGTGAGCATCCTCAATGCGGTCACTCCACAGTTTTCATTAAAGTGCGGCGAGGGAAGAATTTTATCTAAAAATCAGTTCTTTTATGATATGTTTCATCCCAATAATACCGGACATACCATTATGGCGGACTGCCTGCAATATCTGTTTGAGCGTTGTGATGCAGCAGAACCTGCAAGAGTTGGGACTTTTGTGGAAGGAATGACGGAGGAACAGATCCTGTCGGAAAAGCTTTTCGGACCGGCAGTGATCGGTGCTGATTTTGAAAGAATTTTTTTGCTTGATAAGAAGAACCGTTATGTAGGAGCCAAAATCCGGACGGGTAGTTTTACTTCCACAGATATAGAATTGCAGAGTGTGGAAATGGACGGAAGCCTTACACAGACACCGGAATTTCCGTATAACTGGATGTATGATGGAAGCAGATCGCAGATGCCGGGATTTGAAATGGAGATTACCTGCAAGTCACTGTTTCTTATATTTAAGGATTCCGGAGAAATGGATGTGGGGAAGGCCGATGTATTTGTAAATGATGTATATTGTATGACGGCGGATCCCCATAAGAACAATTGGCTGCATTGTAATGCTGTATTACTGTTTTGGGAGACAGAAAGCAGATCCCATAAAGTACGGATTACAGTGACAGAGGAAGACCAGAATAAAAAATTTACAATCTTAGGATTTGGATACACAATATAGAACAGAGTGAGGAAAACAAAATGGTTACAGCAAAGAACCCAATTTTATCCGGTTTCTATCCGGATCCATCCATATGCAGGGCAGGAGAGGACTATTACATTGTGAATTCCAGTTTTGTGTATGCACCGGGAGTTCCGATTTTCCATAGCAGAGATCTGGCACACTGGGAGCAGATCGGGAATATTCTTGACAGACCGGAACAACTTCCGGTGAAGGGAAGTGAAATATCACAGGGGATTTATGCACCAACGATCCGCTTCCATGATGGACTGTTTTACATGATCACTACCAATGTAAGCTACGGAGGCAATTTCATTGTAACGGCAAAAGATCCGGCGGGACCGTGGTCGGATCCTTGTTATCTCGGCGAAGACGCTCCGGGGATCGATCCCAGTCTTTTCTTCGATGATGACGGGAAATGCTATTACTGTGGTACGAGACCGAATCCGGAAGGAGTCCGCTATAACGGGGACTGGGAAATCTGGGTACAGGAACTGGATCTTCGGCAGATGAAGCTTGTGGGAGAGAGCATGGCAATCTGGAAAGGGGCTGTAAAAGGTGTTATCTGGCCGGAGGGACCGCACCTTTATAAGATCGACGGTTACTATTATCTGATGCATGCAGAAGGAGGAACCGGACCGGAGCACAGCATCAGCATTGCAAGAAGTAAAAAGCTGTTCCAGTGGTTCGAGGGCTGCCCCAGAAACCCGATCTTCACCCACAGGAATCTGGGGAAAAACTATCCTGTGATCTACGCAGGACACGGAGATCTGGTGGAGGATGGTAAGGGGAACTGGTACGTGGTAATGCTGGCATCCAGACCTTGTGAAGGACACAGCAGCATGGGAAGAGAGACTTTTCTGGCGAAAGTCACATGGGAAAATGGATGGCCGGTGATTGCAGAAGGCGTCGGGCATCTGGAAGATACATTGGAACTGCCCACAAAGGAATACCGTTTTCCAGAGGAAGTAAGCAGTACTTCCGATCATATCAGTTTCTGGGAGAAAAAACCGGACAAACGGCTGGTAAGTGTAGAAGAAATCTGTGAAGAAAACTATTCGCTGAGTCACCGTCCGGGGATGCTGCGGCTCTATACAAAAAAGGAAAAAATATCTGACTGCAATCATTGTTCCTATTTCGGAATCCGTCAGAAAAATTATGCATTCTATGCAGAGACTGGGATGGAATTTGAACCGAAGCAGGAATGTGAGACAGCGGGAATGGTGTTGTACCAGAATCATGAAAATCATCTGCGCATGGAGATCCGGAAAAGGGCTGACGAGAATTATTTTGTTGTGACAGCCTGTATCCATGGGGAAGAGAGAATCCTTACCGAAAAGCCGGCAGGAGAGGGTAGACAATTCTTTAAAATACGAATGCATTGCGACAGGCAGAAGGCACGGATATGGCTTTTTCAGGATGGCAGGGAGAGGCTGATTGCTGAGGATATCAGTCTGCTTCCTTATACCACGGAGGAAGCAGGGGGATTTGTGGGATGTACGATAGGAATGTACGCATCTGCCAATGGACAGGACAGCAGTAACTATGCTGATTTTGCCTGGTTTGTGCAGAATGCCATATAAAAACGGATTGCGGACAGAACGCAGATGTCCTATAATAAAGAAGAGCAGGCTACAGAAACGTCTGCTCTTTTTCACATAAATAAGGAGAGGATCTTATGGGGAAGGCATTACATAAGCTGGATCTTTGGATGGATGATTTCACCATCAAAAAAAGTTTTATATTTTCTATGTTGTCTGTGTGTTGATTCCCCTGATTGTAACAGACAGTGTTGTGTTCCTGACGACTGCAAAATTTGACAGAGAACGCAGGGAGCATGAGATGTCTAATATTGCCAGTGCGGTGGAATACAGTCTGAGCAGTATGATCGGAAATGCCGGGGAGATAGGCAACAGTATTTATACCAATCGCGATTTTGAAGAGTTCTTATCCAAAAGATACACTAATTCTGCAGAATATGTGGCGGCATATCAGAATTTCCTGAGCGGGACGTTATTGGAAAATGCACTGGGAATGAACAGTATGATATTTACCCTGTATACGGATAACGATACCATTGTAAACGGAGGAAGGGTCAATACGCTGGATAAGCTCAGGAATACAGAGAGCTATCTGCAGCTGAACGAAGAGGCGAAAAGCAAAGGGCTCTTTTTTGTCTATGATGACAGCAGTTCCAGAATCACAAGGGAGCGGCGCGTCATTTATCTACAGCGGCTGGATTTCTATGATGCAGAGACAGAAAAGTACTTAAAAATCGAGTTTGATTATGGCAGTATGGTGCGCATCATTAAAAACATGAACTATGATAATGAGGTTCTGATCTGTGAAGGAGATCGGATCCTTCTTTCCAATGGACAATACGGCAGCTACGGCAGCGAGTTTCAGCGGCTGGATAACGCAACAATAAGAGATGCCTATGAACATACCATCAGTCTGTATGGTACAGATCTTACGATTTATGTAAAGCCGGTAGAGAACAGTTTTCTTACAAGCATCCGGAACGAACTTCCCATCATATTGCTGCTCCTTGTGGCGAACGTTATTTTTCCCTTCTGGTTCGTTCAGATCTTCAACCGTTCCTTTACAAAAAGGATTACGGAACTGAGCAGGGTATTCAAATCGGTAGACAGTGATCATATTATTCCCATGCCCTGTGAAGACGGTAAAGATGAGATCAGCAGTATGATACGAAATTATAACCGCATGGTGGAACGTACCAATGGACTGATCGAGACTGTATATAAGAATAAGATCCGTGAGCAGGAGATACTGGTGGGAAGAAAAAATGCGGAACTTCTGGCATTACACAGCCAGATCAATCCTCACTTTTTGTTTAATGTACTGGAAAGCATCCGGATGCACAGCATTCTGAAAAAAGAAAACGAGACAGCCGACATGGTGTCCAAACTGGCG
>ULOP01027590.1_pt1 | contig 10380 bp, 4 predicted proteins | sample 1952681 | NCBI WGS metagenome assembly ULOP01 (sample SAMEA4835606, study PRJEB28245) | human gut metagenome | biome: gut microbiome; material: fecal sample | place: Denmark | collected 2008
TTCTTCTTTGCCTGCTCGGCACTGATAAAGGAAATTCCGTAACGTAGATTCAGGTTCTTCTCGCTTCCATAATACAAAGCGATGGCACTGCCTTCCTTACTTTCCATATCAACTTTTCCATCTGCCAGTACCCCTTTGCGTAAAGGTAGTTGACTGGTTTCGAGATACAGATAGATTTTGGTAGGAGTGTTGTCAATAACCTGATAGCCACTGACTCCTTTTTCTTCAGCGACCAGCTTTCCGTTCTTCGTATTCACCACCAGAGCATTATCACCTTCCGTCCCAAAACTGATATGATAAATACCAGCCTGATGTGAAGGGGCATACTCAACCTGTATATCAGCCTCATCCAGGTATACGGAATAACTATAGGGGGTAATATTCTCCAAATCATAGGAGTAAGATACAATCGGTCGGGATACCTCTCCCTGCACCGGACTCAGGTTAAAAGCCGAGCTGCCTCTATGACTGGTCACCACGACCGGAAGGCCGTTTACCCTGTCCGATGTATAGTCTCCCCTTTCCGGATAGACCCTGAGCATCGAGTTCGGCAGATGTACGGTTGGGTAAGTAGGCACCAGCAGATGGCTGATATTGCCGATATATGGATTTACATAATCGACAAAGTCTTTCGTGGGCGTCTGATCCGTATGGGTACACGAAAAAAACGCCATCGCCATCAAACAGGAGCCGACTGTTCTTTTTATATTCAATCTGTTCATCATCATTCTATATGAATATGTCTGTTCATTAATCAGGTTAGTTCATCGTTATCTTTCCGGCAGCAGCATCCGGATGCTGCTTCAGATAGATACGATAGAGTTCAAAAAATGTCGGTGCATCCAGCAATTCAATATTCGTATGCCGCTGTTTCAACTCATCACAAATCCCTTTATACCAGGAAGGTGACTTCAATATGGCTCTGAACCAATGGAAAGGACCCGGACGTTTCTCCACTCTTTCCACAATCACATCCGTTGCCCTGCGGTAATCATGATCTACAATATCATAATCTGCCCGGATCACCGGCATATCATTGTGCAGCAATGTCAAAGGCATCTTCTGCGGAACTATTCCATTCGGACTGAACGATGCGTAACAGTCCAATCCGTCTGAATCCAGTCCGGGGGCTTCGCCGTCAATCACAAATCCTGTAATGGTCAATCCCCACTTCTGATAATATTTGCTGCAATGCTTTGCCCATGCACTCAATCCGCTTTTCAATCCGGACACCGAGCGAGGCTCTTGCAACATACCCGGCATTAAATATCCGGCACCATTGTCAGCAGCGGCAAAATAATCATTCGGAGTAGCCGTCACCCGATAATTATGCATCACCATCGGAACGCGTTCTGCAAGTACAGGACTGACAGACCACATCAAAGGCACTTCTCCCCGGCTAGGTTCGTCCCACAGGAAAGGGGTAGTCTGAGCAATCCAGGAGGAGGAATCATAATCGCCTACATAGAAGAGGATAAAGTTCCGTCCCTGAAAGTTGATTGTTCCGTCACGGTTCAGATAGCCTCTGTCCATCAGTTCCTGATGTGTCACCCACTTTTGGGGATACTTTTCCTGAAGAGGAAAATGTTGCCAGAAGGAGGAGTTAGCCAATGCTCCCAGTCCGATGGCATCGGCATCCTTAAAGGCATTATAAGCACTGATAATACGGGAAAATTCCCACTCGGTAGCTACATCTTCATGCTTTCCTCCAGCATGCTGCGTATATTTATAAATCCAGCTCGGGAAACCTCCGATATAGCAGAATTTCTCTCCTTTATTTTGCTTATAGGCTTCTTGCAGAAAAGTTTTCAGTATCTGCAAGTCCAGTCCTTCTTCTTGTGTCGGATCATCCGTTGCCGGCTCGTCTCCCCAAGGAGAAAGGTCAAAGAAAAAAGCTTTCTTGCTGACAAAAAAGTCATGATTGGTCAATTGGTGATGGTTCGTTACCGTCCGGGTAGGATCGGTACGCCAGAACTGGTCGATGTAATAAGCGGCGTACTCCGTATTGCATAACCCTTTCTTCAGGTATTTCTCTATAAACCATACATAGGGATCGATTTTCAGAGATCCTGTCGAAGGTTGACCGGTTCCGGCAATCCTTCCTTTGCCCGTGAAAAGAGAAGAACCATCTTTGTTCACCAGCCAGCATTTCACAGCCAGCTTCGGTCCTTGCAGTACCAAACGGGTATAGAGACTATTGGGAGATATGTCATAGCGCACAGCTATCAGATTCTCGATTCCTGCCACAGATGAAGCAATATTACTGGTAGATGCTACTTTTGAGTCATAAACAACCACTCCGCGTATTTCTTTTCTGAAAACGGTCACGACATCCGACAGTTCCGTGTAAGCTATCGTATCACGTCCCGCCAGCCACTGTCCTGCCTGACGGTATTTATTCCACCAATAATCATCGACATTCTCTCCCTGCCCGTTCTTGACATAGCGAATGTACAATCTCGGACTATTCCGATTCACAATGCCTTGCAAGGTAGCTGTCGTATGCATAATGTCCCATAGTTGCTCCGCCTTCTCCTGTTCTTTCAGATCAAGTTCATTGAGCGTTCTCAAATCCAGTATCCGGACCGGATCACGAGATTCTGCCAACAATATCTCTGAACAAAAGACAGAGACCGCAAGGAATACCAACTGTAAATACTTTCTCATGGCTTTTCCGTTTTTATGCTAAATATCCAACTGTACAGATGCCGAATAATTGTACTTTGTCTCACTTCCGTGAGACTGTGCACCGATCCGGAAATAATAACTCTTGCCCGGAACCAGCGTGGAAGTGTAGTCTTCCAGATTGATAGACAATTCGAAAGCCTCACCATCAGTAATGGAACGGTTTAGTTCTTCTGTCCGGTTGACAATATTCAGTTTGTTGGATACATCGATGTGAGAGTGTGCAAACAACGAAATACGATAGACCTCGTTACTGGTCACCTGCTCCAGTTTGAATTTCGCCACTACCTTTCTTCCGATCACAGATATTTCCGGTTCAATGATCCGCAGATAAGGATTCACTTCGAAGACCTGATAATTCTTTCCCGGCTTTATTTTCATATCCAGAGTATCCAAAGGAACGTAGTTCCCACGATTCAGGATGATTTTATAGTCACCGGAGAAAATCATACCGTTATAAAACGTTCCGTCTTTTTTAACGACCATATTCTGAACAGGAGGATTATCTCCCCACCCCTGTTCGATGAAATAAACGCGGGAACCGTCCGATATCTCCTGTTGAATGAGTTCTCCGGTCTTCCGGTCTCTCAGTTCGCCGGCAAAGATTGCATCCGGCCCTTCGAGATTATCTTTTTCACAAGAGTAAAACATACTGCCTGCTACTACAACGCATAATAAAAATAGAAGCTTTTTCATATCTAATCTATATTTTAGAATATACTAATTAAGGATTCTGTACCAGACCATTAGCCCCCGTACCCGGAATACTCTTATAATACCAGCTATAATCAAAGGTCTTTGATTCAATGCCCAACGGATTGACACGTACAAATACATAATGCGCAGGATTTGTCCGCAGGTCAAGGAAAGGTACAAGTCCCTTTCTCACCCGGTTTTCAAATTCCTTATGGAAAGTTCTCCAGCGCGACAAATCCCATCTGCGTTTGTTTTCAAATGCCAGCTCGACAAAACGTTCTTTGCGAACATTCGCCTGAGTCAATACAATGTCATCTTTGTGAGCCGCTCTTTTGCGGACCGCATTCAAAGCGTCTTGTGCAGCCTGTTTTTCAGCAGAAGTAGAGGTTGTCTTTTCGATAACAGCTTCTGCATAGTTGAGAAGAATTTCCCCATAACGGAAATCGATCCAAGGCTGTGTACCTTTACTCCATGCCTGCTCAACCGGACTTTCTATCTGCAAGAACTTCTTAAACAGGAATCCGCTGCGGGTATAATGTCCCAAAGTCGGATCGAATCCTGAATATTCCGTGCTTTTCTCCGCTCCGTAAGTATAATAGATCAGACCATCCTGTCCCTTCTCCGAAGCCTGAGTCCTATAATGATAACCGGAACCGTCAGCTTTCACCAGACCACCCTGGATAATGATCTTCGTACTTCCGAAGTTCTGTCCCGGGAATAACACCATGGCACTCAAACGGGCATCACGACCGGCAAATGCCTGGTAAGGTTTATCTATCGGGAAAGACAGGTATCGGGTGGATAAGTTAAATCCATTATAATCACTTTCATTTCCATCCACACGAGTGCTGATCGGCTTGGGTGTTCCGGTTCCGTCATCCGTATAATCTTCGAAAGAGTCGACAAAATCCAGTGTCGGATTCATACGACCGGGATAGAGATTCGGGTCGAGGATCATCTGACGGGGGCTGAACCAGACATCATAGTTATGTGCCAGAATGGTATTTGCAGCATAGGCCTTCATGAAGATAGGCTCTTTCAATCCGTCCAGACATTGGAAAGGTTGTTCAAATAACTTTTGATAGTTGGTTGTCGCTTCTTCCGGAGTAGCGGGGGAAGGTTTGTAAAGACCGAACTTACCACTATTCATGATTTCCTGTGAAGCTGATATACATTCATCATAATAATGATCAGCCGATATAACTTCTATACCTACCAGCTTCTGGTCAACAGCCGGACCAGAGAAAGAGACATAAGGCTGATGAGTAAACTTGGCAACGGAAGCTGCATACAGAGCTGCTCTTGACTTCAGTGCCAATGCTACCCATTTGTTCGCTCTCAGCACATCATTTTCATTCGCATCTCCAAAAAGCGATACTGCCTGGTCACATTCTTCCAAGACAAAGTCCCAAGTATCTTTCTCCGTATTTCTGGGGACACGCAGTTCTTCGATATTACCGTTATACTCCTGCGGTTCTTTAATGATAGGTACCCCACCGTATCTTTTGGCTAAGGCAAAATAGGTATAAGCTCTCAGGAAATGAGTTTCCGCATTGATCTCATTCTTTTGCTGTTCGGTAATACTGGTCAATGTAGGAATAGTAACCAACAGACTGTTTAAATCACGAATGAGTTTATAACCGTCTTCCCAATAATCGAACCACTCTTCTCCAAAGTCATTGTACTCCGGATGGATAGCCTCATCACAGAAATGAGCAGCCATAAAACCGGCATTATTCACATCCGTACCGACTCCCACATTGAAGCCGCGATTCGGTGAATAGGTAAAATCTTCGATAGGCAAACGACCGTACAGATTGGCCATATGTGCCTGTACTCCTTCCGGAGTAGAGAACAATTCATCCGCCGGAATTTTATTCTTCGGATCGATATCAAGCAAATCGCTACATCCGCCCAGCAGGAACATAGCTCCCAATAATAAATAACTATATATTTTCATAATCATCTTCTTTAAAAGTTCAAGGTCAATCCAAAGTTAAAGCTCTTATTCAGAGGATAATTCAAGCCGGCACTATAGTCTCCTTCAATCTTTTCCGGATCGAATGCCTTTACAAACGGATCACAGATAGTAAACAGGTTATTTCCGTTCGCATAGATTCTTAAACTACCGATACCCAGTTTATGCATCAGTCGGGGACTGAAGGTGTAGCCGATCTCAATTGTTTTCAGTCTCAGATAAGAAGCGTTCTTACGCCATATCTGCGAATCCCTCGTATAGAACGATCCCATGTCCTGCTCCAGACGGATGGCCGGCCATTCTCCCGGTATCCATTCACTGTTCGCATCATACGGGTCGGACAGATGCCAACGGTCGTAGAAGTATTCGGGGGTATTGCCACCCTTGAAACAGAGCATCTTTGCGTATACCTCGTCAAACTGCACCGTGTACAGGGCAGAACCTTGAAAAAGAGCATAGAAGTCGAAGTTCTTCCAGGACGCTTCCACATTGAAACCATAGTGAATCAATGGGCTGCCGGACCAGAATAAAGGGGTCTTGTCCAGATCATTCACCACTCCGTCACCGTTTACGTCTTTCAGGATGTAGTCACCGGGAAGTTCCTTGGAATTTCCGTTATCCCCATTCTGAATCGGATATGTATTAATCTCGTCAAAGTTCTGGAAACGTCCGTCCGTCTGATACCCCCAGATAAAATCTCCCCAGCGGTTGGATGCCTGGTTTCTCCATCTTTCCATACTGCTCTTGTAAGGACCGCTCTCTATATAACGGCGTTGGGTACGCGCCAAGTTAAAGTTACCGGATACACTGTAGTGGAAATCACCGATTTTGTTGGTATGAGTCAATGTAAATTCAATACCCCTCGTACGGTCGCCGTTCAGGTTTTCCTGTGGCAACTTGGAACCGAACGTATTGGGAAGAGAACCGTAACGGTCGGCTAACAGGCCGCTGCGGTCACGCTGATAAATATCAAACTCTACTGCGATCAGCCGGTTAAAGATTGAAAAGTCAATACCAATATTATACATATTCACTTTAATCCAGGTCAGATTCTTATTGATCATCACAGGAGAAGCCACCCCATTGGTATAATTTCCCTGACTGAATACATATCCGCCACTGTTCAACGTGTAACCGGAGAAGTATTGGAACGGATCACCGGCATCTTGCCCCGAACGACCGGCAGAGAAACGAAGTTTCAGATTATCGACAAACTTGAAGTTGTCTTTGATAAAGCTCTCTTCCGAAATCCTCCATCCTACGGAAGCGGACGGAAAGAATGCCCATCTGCTGCCCGGAGCATATCGATAAGAACCGTCGTATCTGCAAGCAAGCTCTGCCAGATATTTGCCTTTATAATCATAGGTCAGACGCCCGATATGAGAAAGATAAGCCTGGTGTTCCGAGGAACCGGATACTTTCTGGTCAGATTCGCGTGCATTGTCCAGTTCACCGATTGTGAAAAAGTCAAACTTGCGCTCACCATTCATCCAGTTTGCTTTCTCTTCGCGTCTTTCGAAGACATAAGTAGCTCCGATGGTATGGTTGCCGAACGTTCTGTTATAGTTTGTCTGGAACTGCATATCCACCCGCTCCGATTCTCTGCGATTATCCTGAAGCAAAGCCGGATAATTGGCATCTGCCGCCGTATACTCGCCCGTATATTCGCCATAGGTATATGTCTTAAAACCTTTCCGCGTAGCCTTATATCCGTAGTTATTGTAATCGTAGATAAAAGTACCTTTCACCTTCAGCCCCTTTACATAAGGAATATTATACTCTAATGCAAACTGTGTCTGCAAGTTCTTATTCCGCTCTTTAGCGCTGCCGGTATAATCGGCATCGATCATAGCTGCCGGATTAGGAACATAAGAGAAGTTATTATAATAATCCGGATTGTCATTGGCATAGATAGAAGTAGTAGGCGGATTTACACGCGTACTCTTAAATATATCATAGAAAGGAAACCAGGGACGGTTGGTGGTATCATAACGCCCGCCAAGATTGATACTGGCTGTCAGGTCTTTTGTAATCTTCAGACTGACATTGGAACGGAATGTATATTTATCATAAGTCAATGCGTTATTCTTCAACAAGCTGTTATCGGTGGCATAACCGAAACTACCGTAATAACTTACTTTGTCGGTACCACCTTCCAGGGACAGAGTCGTCTGGAACTGTGTGGCGTGCTTATTGAAAACGGCATCATACAAGTCTACACTCTCATAACCGGGAGCACCTTGCTGCCATTTGGTCAATTCGTCCTTTGTGATATAAGCCGGTCTGCCTGCATTGATTTCCGCCTCATTTCGCATGGTCATATATTGTCCGGCATTGGCCATCTCCGGCACATTGGTAGGAGACGTAATGCCGACATTGGCGTTCAACGTAATACGCGGTTTGCCTGTAGCCCCTTTCTTGGTGGTAACAATCACGGCACCATTCGCCGAATTCATACCATAGATAGAGGCAGTAGCATCTTTCAGAAAAGATATGCTTTCAATATCTTCCGGATTCAGCCGTTGAAATTCGCTGGAACCGTCTCTCACAACTCCGTCAATCACAAACAAAGGAGTTCCGAAGCCACGGACATTGATATTGGAACTAAACTTACCCGGCTCTCCATTTTCCTGTCTGATCCGCAGACCGGCAACTTTTCCCTGAATGGCCTGTGCCAAACTAGGTGCCTTGGTCTTTACTATATCATCTACTTTCAGGTTTCCGATAGCTCCTGTCAGACTTTCCTTTTTCTGAATGCCATATCCGACAACAACTACATCGCCCAATGCTACCACATTCTCCTCAAGGACTACCGTTACGAAGTTTTTATTCACCACTTTCACTCTCTTCGGATTATAGCCGACATATCCTATCTCCAGTTCCGCTCCCACAGGAACCTGGATAGTAAACTTACCATCTATATCAGAAATAGTCCCCGTACCCGTTTTCAGTACTTTCACTGAGGCTCCGATAATGGCTTCTCCTTTATTGTCTGTCACCTGCCCGGAAACTTTCAGGTTTTCCTGCGCCATAACAGAATCCAAAGAAAGGATGCTCCCCATTATCAAATAAAGGAACCTTAAAAAAACTCTTTGCAAATGATCTTTGCTCTTTCCTGTTTTCATAATTTATAGATTAACATTAATTGATTCAAACCGTTTTCATCTCAAGAAAACTTTCTCTGACAAGTAAGTCCAAGCAGTAATTAAGAAGTGTCGTTTTTCATATTTCCATCATTTTATAAGGTTATAGTTTGATCCGCTCAATTCATCAGAAACATAGTGGAGGATATCCCGTCCGTTTCTGAAGCAAATATAGAATTACAGTCCTTAATGCCATATTAATTTTAGATTAATAGCGATAAAGAATTTCATCCTTTTCGCATAAGTATCTAGTTATCAATGATGTTTTCATGATAAAAAAACAATTATTATTTGATGGTATAATGAGTGCCTTACTCCGCAAGGATTTATTTCGGGTACCGATGAGACCTATTTCCGGCACCGATGAGGACAGGCTCCGCCACCGATGAGGAACTATCTCTCCACCGACCAACAGGAAGTAGCGGAAAATTATTAATAGAGGATTAATTTAGAGTGAATTTATAATATCATCGTAAGAGAAATCAGGCTTGGCATTCAGTAAACGTTCATATTCAATACAGAACTTATCGAAACTTTGCTTGGACAAACCTTTCTGCCCCATCTGATACAAGACTCTGCATTTAGTGCGGATAGCGTCTTCGTCTATATTATCAACAAGCAGAATTACATCTGATATTTTCAGCAAAAGCCTGGAATCTTCTTTTATATCGGGACGGTTGACCACAGAAAGCAGTATTTCCGTCAACAGAACGTAGTAGGCTGACTTATATTCGTCAATCCATTCGGCACTGACGTTAGGGAGCAATGCGCCGGCACTCGCCAGGGATATGATTTTATTGATTATCTTTTTATCCGTAATGGTATCTTTATCTTTTATCTGATCCAGCAATCTCATCACTTCCTGATAATCGCAGGTCACGTCTTTCCCCAGATTCAGATACCAATAGCCGTTCTTATTGGCAATATTGATATCTCCGATTTTCTCAATGATCAGCCTTAGCTTTCTGATATTCACGTTTCTGTTATTCGATGCACTGGACTTACTCATATCGAACCAGAAAGTTTCATCCAGGCATTGAGAAGTCGTTCCCTTTCCGTTCTTGATGGTATTCAGCAGTAAAAACAAGAATAATTGCTTAAGAGTAGGCGTAAAATCTCCCGTGATGTTACCGCCTTGCTTATCAAATATCTGGAATCCGCCCAGTAATAAAACCGAAGATACTTTTTGTTCAGTCGGTTCTTCTTCGACCAATCTGTCTTTTACTTCTTCCGTAGCAACCGCACCGACTGACACATTCACTTTTCTCTTTCTCTTACTATGCAATAACCATATACTTCCTCCTATCAGGCACAGTAGTCCTGCCAAAATACCGGATATCAATATCACCGGCTTCATTCCGCCAGTCTGATGAGGCAAAATACCTTCCTTGGACAAAGGTGGAAATGCCAGTTTATAAAATTCGACTTTAGATATTCCGGGCTCTTTTTCCTGCAACACCACGGCATAAATAGAAGATGTCTCTCTATGCAAAAACATATCACAATAAGAATGAATATCGAGGAAGTTATAAACAATGGAATCACTCATCACTTCCTGAACCGGTTGTCTGGTCTGTATATCAAACCGGCTCAAATAAACAAAAGTATTATACCGGTCATTATTATATGTCAAAGCATATACACTATTCGACGGTGTATCGACAATCATTGAATTACCGAAAGTAAAGTGCTGCCTGTCATTCACAAACTCCCATAACTTGGCGCATTTGCCTGTTTTCAAATTCAACCGGTAAAGATCATAGAAGTTTCCCGGAGATTCTTCCTGCTTACCCGACTGGTTGCCATAACCACCCATAATCAATAAGTAATCTTCATTCTCCGGCCCCATCGCACTTAAATAGCGGGGAAACAGACAGG
>ULOP01032180.1_pt1 | contig 10058 bp, 9 predicted proteins | sample 1952681 | NCBI WGS metagenome assembly ULOP01 (sample SAMEA4835606, study PRJEB28245) | human gut metagenome | biome: gut microbiome; material: fecal sample | place: Denmark | collected 2008
TCATTCTGATGATTGCGGGGCATTTGAACGTTGGAGACACAAGAATCAGAATCGTAAACGTTATCGGCACGTGCAGAAGGATGCCACTGGGAGATACTTCAGCAATGACAAACTTGCATACCTGTCTTTTTTCAAGAGGGATTTTTATAATGGAAATTGGAGGCTGCCAATACGTTTCTATGCAGTAGATGAGGCTGAAAACAGGCTTGAGAAATACTATCAGGATAATTTCAAGAATACTGGTGGTATCATTGATGCTAATATGGGTTTCTTCGATTCGTTGAGTGACATTGAGAAGATAACTATTATTGGGTGCTCTCTGGGCGATGTGGATATGGAGTACTTCCGGCAGATCCGGGCTTCTGTGGAGGCTGATGCTTTGTGGGAGTTCAGTTATCATACGGACTCTGATAAAAGACGTGTCGAGAAGTTTTGTAAGGAACTTGAGATAGATACTGGATGTGTAAACCATTCAAGATGTAACCCTGCGGATGTGCAGGGCCCCACTCATTCGTTTGGACAAGAGTTTCGGTAGATCTCGCTGGAGAACAACCCGCCAAACGACTTGTTAATTCCGGTTCGCCGGGGTTCTATTGTATGAGTGGTCTTTACGCTCTTCGGAGTGTTTTTGGTATCCTTCGGGGTGCTGCACTTGCTCTTTGGGCAAGGTTCAGTCTGTAGATCTATATGACTACAGCTTTAATAAACCACTACCATTGGTAGAGTTATCTGCAAGGATATCGAAAATGGCAGGTTAATGGTTATGAGGGTGGGCTTGGTTTTCCGGACCTGCACTCTTTTAAGTGAATCAACTAACGTTATATCAAGATAATATGAATTCATTTTTTATTTACGGAATCATCTTTTTGATTCTTCTTGTCTTGGAATTGGCCTATTTCAAGGTGGCAGACAGATTCAATATCATTGACAAACCTAATCAGCGTTCGTCGCACTCCAGCATTGTCTTGCGTGGCGGTGGGATTATTTTCCTTTTGGCGTTGTGGATTTGGTTGGCTTTTGCTGCGGCAGGGTGGATACCTTCGTTGAATCTGGAAATCGGGGACTACATCTGGTTTCTGCTGGCAGTGACGTTGGTTGCCGGCGTGAGTTTCATTGATGACATTCATTCGTTGCCGGACAGCGTGCGGCTTGTGGCGCAATTCGGAGCTATGCTGATGATGTTTTATCAGCTGGACATCTTGCATCTGAACATGTGGTGGGTGGTGATTCTTGCACTCATAGTTTGCGTAGGTGCGTCTAATGTCATCAATTTCATGGATGGAATCAATGGTATCACGGGGGCGTATGCGCTTGCATCGCTTATACCATTGGCTCTGCTCAATCAGAGTATGGACTTTGTGAATCAATCTCTTATATTCGTGGTAATTCTTGCGGACATGGTATTCTGTCATTTCAATTTCAGGCCCAAGGGCGAAGCGAAGTGTTTTGCTGGTGATGTGGGGTCAATCGGAGTGGCCTATATCCTGCTGTTTCTGATAGGGACATTGATTCTCAGGACTGGAGATATCACTTGGCTGATTTTCTTGTTGGTATACGGCGTGGACGGCTGTCTTACAATTTGTCACCGCATAATGTTGCATGAGAATCTGGGAGAAGCGCATCGCAAGCATGCATATCAGATTATGGCGAATGAATTGAAGATCGGGCATGTGAAGGTAGCATCGCTCTACGCGTTGCTGCAGCTGGCGGTGTCTCTCGGATTCATTTATATTATTCCGAATACAGCTCTAGCGCATTGGCTCTATCTGCTTGGCGCATTGATTGTTCTAAGCATCGCCTACATCGCATTCATGAAGAAGTATTATCATCTGCACGAGGAATACCTTGCGACGTTAAAAAAGTGAAATTATGTTGAAAATCGACAATAAATTCATTTCGAAGTTGCTGTCCGAGGCTGCGGAAAATCCACGGCTTCGTCAGAACTATGATCTGCGCACGTCATCCGATGACAACAGTCAGCGTATGCTCAATGCCCTTTTTCCCGGCACTGTGGTTCCTATCCATCGGCACCCGCACAGCACAGAGAATGTCCTGCTGCTTCATGGAAAATTGGTCGAGGTCTTTTACGAGGAAGAGCGACCTGGAGATGGCATTGAACAGAAGCAGGACATGGCAATTGGGCGTCGCCTCCATGAAACGGCACGCATTGTCCTGGACCCGTCTTCCGGCAATTACGGCTGCGTCGTCCCCGCCGGCGTCTGGCACACGGTCGAAGTCTTGGAGCCGTCCGTCATCTATGAAGCCAAGGACGGAAAGTACGGCGAAGACGGGAGCGAGACGGTGTGAGTTTTGGGGTGGACGCGGAGATTGCTGATTTCTCTTCGTTCTCTTTCCATGCGGTGAAGAATTTCACTACTGCCGAAGGCGGCGCATTGACATGGAATCTGCCGTTCGGAAACGAGAAGGTGGAGCGCCAGCAGGTGTATTGTGGAAGTCCTGTGCCTTTCATTGAGGGTGAGTCCTGGAACGAGTTTATCTACCGTCTCTCCCAGTTGTTCTCGCTTCATGGCCAGAACAAGGATGCGCTCGCAAAAACGAAGCTAGGCGCATGGGAGTACGATATCATTGGCCCATGGTACAAATGCAACATGACCGACATCATGGCGGCTCTTGGTCTAGTCCAGTTCGAGCGTTATCCGTCAATGCTGGAGAAGCGTCACGAGATGGTTTCATTGTACAATGCCGGCATCGATTCTCTGAATGCTGGCCTTGATGCAGCCCATCAGGTCAAGTATCTGAATCACAGGGCTCCAGATCATTGTTCTTCGCACCATCTTTACCTGGTCCGTCTTCATGGCAGCACCCGCGAAGAGGCCAACAAAGTTATCGAGCAGATGGCCGTGCGCGGCATCGCAACCAATGTCCACTACAAGCCTCTCCCGATGATGACCGCCTACAAGGCTCACGGCTTCGACATCGACGATTTCCCGAACGCCTATCACCTGTTCGAAAATGAGATTACGCTACCTCTGAACACCAAAATGTCAATGGAGGACGCCGAGTACGTGATAGAGAATTTCGCGGAGATTGTGAAGGGACTGTAGCTGAGAGATGAATTAGTCGCTCGAATTTTGGAGTAATCTGTGGGATTATACAAGATTCGGGCGAGTTATGGTATTTGAGTGAAAATGAGACTATTACGTACATTTTCATTGACAAGTATCTTGGAGGTGGTCGGTCTGCATAGGCATTGATACGAAATTTGTGCATCGTGGGGCTTGCGTCTGCTCGTGGGCTTTCGCTTGTGGCTTGGCAATGGAATTACTTGTTTGTGGCATTGGCGCTGCTTTCTGTTGCGGATGTGCTGTTCGGGATGAAGTGTTATTATTTGCATGAGGAGTATCTGGCTTCTTTGAGGAAGTAGGTTGTTTTTGGAGGGGTGGGAACATTGACTTGGATTATTGTTGGGCAATGGCTGGAGTGGGGCGGATTTGGATATACGCTAGCGGTCAGTCTGTTTCAGCATTGTCAGGAGGTGAAGCGTGTGAGGAAGTGCTGGTATATGAAAGTGCCGTCGTGTACGGAGTGGAAGATCAACAGCGCGATGGTGTCGTTCAATCCGAATTGTTATGTGGAGGTCGGCGGAGTTTATCAAGGGGTGCAGGCGGCGTATCGTGGCAAGCAGAGGGGCTTAATGTATGCGGAGGCTTTGGAGAGGGTGGTTAGGGAGTATTAGTGGGAGTGTGAGGGCTTTGGCTTTGACTTTATTCTTTTGCCTGGAAGGATGAAGGTTGTGTATATAGTTGTTTTTAGAAACTTTTTATAGAGGGTGAGACTTGGTGTGGAAGTCAATCCCATATCAATTATATAAATTGTTCAGAATATGATTAAGAAGATTGTTATTAAGGATGTTGCCACTTTTAATAAAGAGGGCATTACTATTGATAATCTTAAGAAAGTTAACTTTATCTATGGAGGTAACGCATGTGGAAAAACTACAATTAGTCGTGTGCTATCTTGTAGGGACATCCAACATGTCTATCCGCAGTGTGAAGTGGAATGGGAGGGGAGTCCTCTTCAAGTTGTGACTTACAATAATGATTTTCGTAATGATAATTTTCGAGAAGCGGAGATTCCGGGAGTTTTTACTCTCGGTCATGCCTCTGTCGAGGCGATTGAAGATATTGAGAAAATGAGGGCGGAGCGGGACAAGTTTTCAAGAAGTATTGACTTAGCTGTTGGTAATATTACCGCTAGGAATGCTGAAATTGATGAATTGAAAAATTTTCGCAAAGAACAATTATGGAAAGGCGTATTTAAGAAAAACGAAGAGTTTAAACAGTGTCTGAAAGGCTTTTTATATAAAAATACGTTTGAAACGAAGATACTTGAGGTGACTCGAGCAGGTTTGCCTTCTCTAATGCCAGACCTCGAAGATTTGAGACGGCGATATCAATTCGTTTTTGCTAGGGATGGAGTGCCGTCAAAAAAAGAAATCGTCCCGGAGTCGTCAGATATATTGTCTTCACTATTAGAGATTACAGAAAATCCGATATGGAAAAGGCGCATCATCGGTAGCGAGGATGTCCCAATCGCTACATTAATCAAAAAGTTGGATATCGCTGACTGGGTTCATCATGGTCAGTCTTTAATTTCTCAAGAATCTGACATTTGTCCTTTTTGTCAGAAGCATACAATCGATGAGTCATTTAGAAAACAAATTGAAAGTTTCTTTGATGAGAATTACACTAGCGATATAGAACTTGTTACTACATTACGGGATCAATATTCTGAGTTGGTAGAAGAGGCCTCAGCTTTCTTTGATAACTTATTATCTAGATTTGAATCTGATTTGGCTAGTCTAGCGGAACCATCTTTGCTTCGGACAACGGTTCAATTAGTTAAGGATACTATGGATTCCAATCTGGAGATGATGACCGAAAAAGTCAAGTCTCCTGGTTTGACAGTCGACTTTAAAGATGTTAAGCATTATGCTGAAACGCTTCATGAACGGATAGCCGCAGTCAACGATAGTATTCGAGTTAATAATGAAATGGTAGATAACTTTTCAAGCGAGAGGGACTCGTTGATAGAGGATGTGTGGTCCTATTTGGGTGCGCAAGCAATAGATGATGTTAAATCTATAGATAGAAAAATTCGAGGGAAGGAAATTGCGCTTGAACAACATAAAAAAGATGAATTGGAAGCCAGAGAGTCATTCGCCCGTGTAAATCATGAAATTAAGGCGAGAGAAGGTCAAGTTACAAGTGTTCAGCCAACAATTGACCGAATAAACAATGCTCTGGAAAAGTTTGGTTTTACCGGCTTCAGTATCCAAGTGTCTCCTACAGATGCCACCAAATATCAGATACAAAGAAAAGACGGCTCTTTGGTAAATAATAGTTTAAGTGAGGGAGAGATAACTTTCATTACCTTTTTGTACTATATGCAATTGGTGAAGGGTAGTAATACACGGTCTGATATTATATCTCCGCGAGTACTGGTAATAGATGATCCGATATCCAGTCTGGATAGCAATGTGTTGTTCGTCGTGAGCACGATGCTAAAACAGTTGCTCAAAGAAGTTAGAGAGCCGATAGCCGGAGGAAAAGAAAGCGATATTAAACAAGTATTCATCCTAACGCATAATGTGTATTTTCACAAGGAAGTCACTTTTATTAGTACTAGAAAGAGAACTCGATGTGACACAAATCACTGGGTGCTTTATAAAAAAGGAAACATTTCGTCTGTAAAATCATATGAAATGGATAATCCAATCAAAGGCTCATATGAATTGCTTTGGAAAGAGTTAAGAGAACGGCGGGAAGATATGGATAACATCGCAATCCAGAATGTGATGCGTCGGATTATAGAGAACTATTTCATTGTTTTTGGCGGATTGAATAGTAAGGAACTGATTGGAGATAATTTTACGGAAGACCCTGAAGAGTTGGCCATTGCAACGTCTTTCGCCAGTTGGTATGACGAAGGTTCGCATGATATTTCAGATGACTTATTTGTCGAACATCCCAATATTTTAACTGAAAAATATTTGTCTGTTTTTCGTAGGTTGTTTGAAAAACTTGGTCACATTGCGCACTATAATATGATGATGCACGAAGGAGAAGAATCTGATGCCTAAGAATAAAAATGCTATAATTAGATACCGTGTTCTAGATAAATGCTTTAGAAATAGACGGAGGCTTTTTTTTATTGACGATCTTGTGGATGCCTGTAATGAGGAGTTGATGGCCTACGATGGTTCGTTTGTTAGTAAGCGGCAAGTTCAGCAAGATATTGCGTTTCTTGAGAGTGAAGCTGGCGGAGCTATTGAGTTGGAACGAAATCGTTATGGTCACAAAGTCTATTTCAGATATCGGGATCCCGATTTCTCAATATTGGATCTTCCTATGAGTCAGACAGAAGCTGAGCAACTATCTGATACTATTCAAATGCTTAGCCGCTTTAAAGGCTTGCCGCAGTTTACATGGATGGATGAGGTTCTTGTCCGCCTTCAAGACTCCTTCCAACTTAATGGAACAGTATCAGGTTCAGTAGCTTTCGCTCAGAATCCGGATTTGAAAGGCATAGAGTTGTTCTCTCCATTGTTCGAATCTATTGTGAAGAAACAAGTTCTTTCTATTAAGTATCACCGTTTTGGTAAGACATCTTCGATTCGTATCATACATCCATACCAACTTCGTCAATATAACAATCGTTGGTTTCTCCTAGGTTTAGAGGAAAGATTACTCCCTCGTATACCAATAACGGTTGTTCCAATAGATAGGATAGATGAATTTGAGATAGAGGAGAGTGTGATATTTCAAGAGTACCGGGGCGTGGATTTTGATGACTACTTTTACGATATAGTTGGTGTTTCATTACATCCTGAAGGAAGAAAGGAACAGGTCGTGATAAAAGCCTTATTCCCTGCGGCGAATTATATTGAGACGAAACCTATCCATCCTTCACAACGAATCATTGAAAGATGTGAAGAGTATATTGTGTTTCAACTAGAAGTTATACCAAATTATGAACTTGAGACTCAGTTGATTTCTTATGCTCATCAAATAGAAATTATTGAACCTGTGGGAATAAGACGAACTATTAACAAAAGAGCTCAACAGATTATTTTGCTTAATCCATAGACTTTTTGTAATAATGCAGATAGGCTGCATAGTTGAAAGCTACATTTGCATCGTATTCAGATATATTTATTGAATGCGAAGTATTCATTTTACAAAAATAAGGATTATGGCAACGAAAGTACAAATCATTGCAAATATCAATTCCCATCTGCAAAAGAGTGAGAAACAGTATTATTCTGATTTCTATATTGGTATAACCAATGATATTGAGCGAAGACTGTTTGGAGAGCATAACGTGTCGAAAGAACACGGATGGTGGATATATCGTAAGGGTGATAACAAAGCGGTTGCTCAAGCTGTTGAAGAGTACTATTTAGATAAAGGAATGCAGGGAGATACGGGTGGTGGCAGCGAAGATACAACTTATGTATATTGCTATGAAATAACCAATTATACGGAAGAATAGACAATGAAATATACAGTGTATGATCTTGGCCAATGTCATTTGGGGGAAAGAATCCAAGTGTCTCTTCAGGGTAATGCGGCGAATGTCAGATTGATGGATAGTAGCAATTATTCTAATTACAGAAGTGGACGTCAACATCGTTATTATGGAGGTCTTGCAAAGCGCTCTCCTATTGTTTTGACAATTCCACGTTCTGGACATTGGTATGTTACAATTGATCTTGCTGGACTATGTGGAAGTGTGCGCTCCTCTATTATAAGACTTCCTGCTCCTTTGCCAGTATATGAAGAGCCTGCCCTTTCATCCATTCCATCTCTTATCCATCATAAGGCAACGAGTGGGGAAAATGTTGAATATGACGTGTTTATCTCTCATGCTTCTGAAGATAAAGATTCTGTTGTTAGGCCTCTTGCGGAAGCGTTGCTTGAACGTGGGCTAAAAGTATGGTACGATGAGTTTGAGTTAAAAATCGGCGATAGCCTTAGACGTAAAATAGACATAGGATTATTAAAGAGTCGTTTTGGTGTCGTTATTCTTTCACGCAACTTCATTCGCAAAGGATGGACGAACTACGAGTTAGACGGTATTATTACAAAGGCCGTTTCTGGAGAGCAGGTAATGCTTCCGATTTGGCATAATATTACAAAACAGGAAATTGTCGATTACTCTCCTTCACTTGCCGACAAATTGGCAAGAAACACTTCGTCATCAACAATTGATGAAATTGCTGATGAAATTGCCGAGGTAATAAAAGGCTCAGAATAAAGCAAAAAGTAGTATTATTATGTAAGACTCTGGTGACGCCAGTATTACATAAATTGAACATTTAGAACAGCGTCGATACGAACTGGTGCTAGTCGTGGACTATTGGTAACGAGTGGGTCCCGGTGACGAGGTTTGTGTACAGTCTTTCACGTTCTGCGCATCGTCTCATCCGATAACCTACCTCGGCGCAAAACCAGTGTTTATCGGTTCAGAGCCGGAGACATGGAATATGGATCCTGCGCTTCTTGAGAAGGCAATCATTGACCGAAAAGAAAAAACGGGCAAATATCCGAAGGCGATTGTCCCGGTGGCTCTCTATGGTATGCCGTACAAGATTGACGAGATCATGGCTATTGCCGACAAATACGGTATTCCGATTGTCGAGGATGCCGCTGAGGGCATGGGTTCGCGCTTCAACGGCCAGGTTCTCGGAACTTTCGGCAAGTACGGCGTGCTGTCCTTCAACGGCAACAAGATGATCACGACTTCCGGCGGCGGCGCTCTTGTTTGCCGCAATGCTGAAGATGCCAATGAAGTCATGTGGTATGCGACACAGGCTCGTGACGCCTATCCTTACTACCAGCACACTGCCATCGGCTACAACTATCGTATGTCCAATGTTTGCGCAGGTATCGGTCGCGGCCAGATGACTGTTCTCGATTCGCATATCAAGCATCATCAGCATGTGCAGAAGCTTTATGAGGAACTGCTGGCCGATGTGCCTGGCGTTCATATCCATAAGCAGCCTTCGGATCCGCGCTATGATGCGAATTTCTGGCTCTGTGCAGCGACATTGGACCCTTCTGTTCATGTTCAAGGTCAGGAAAATGCCTACAAGGAGGTCATCAAGACCGCAGTGGGCGGTGCTGCAGGTGTGATTCACGCCGTAGATTGTGCGACGACCGATTGTCAGCCGAACGAAAATGTGGAGGCTCTCCGCGTCTTCATGCTCGCCAAGAAAATCGAGTGCCGTCCAGTCTGGAAGCCAATGCACAAGCAACCGGTCTACGCAGGTGCCACAGCCTACACCAACGACGTGGAAACCGCTCTCTTCAAGATAGGCTTCTGTCTCCCTGCCGGCCCATACGTAACCGACGATGATGTCCACTACATTGTAGATTGCATCAAAGAGGCGATTCGGTAAGGAATGTAGCGGCTCAGAGGCCTGCAGACAGTTTCGATTTACAGTAGAATGTATCCAGATGGTCATAGGCTATCTGGATATATTCGTTTTTGAAGAGTTTGTTCTTGCGCTCCGACCAGTTGTGGATGGCAGCGATTGTGTCCTCCAGGCTGATCCCGGGATTGTTGTGCCTGATGAAATCTACAGAGGCCAACACTTCAAGTGCCTCACCTCAGCATTTGCCGTCAGGAGATCACCTCTCGTGAATCGTATCATGGATAAAAGTATTTTCTGTGAGTGTCTACTAAATTGTCGAAATGTATCAGTCTTAGAATATGATGGTCTTTGTATTCCATTATGAGATTCCGAATTATTCCATTCTCATCATCCCGGCCAACTGTACGAAATAATCATTTGACCAAATGTCAAGTTCCTTTGGATTGCGCACGAAAGGCAATACATCTTCTTTCACTTGTTTTATATCGGCTGTAGAGAGACGCTCAATGAGTTTCTCTTTGAATAACTTAGGAGTAATATCCTCATTGTTGAATTGCTTGCACCGTTCTGCTAAATGAGTAAAATCAAGTGGGACATTATGACGCACATACCATTCAAAATCATACCAATCACGACCTTTTACTCTGTTCTTCCACGC
>ULOP01017906.1_pt1 | contig 9807 bp, 8 predicted proteins | sample 1952681 | NCBI WGS metagenome assembly ULOP01 (sample SAMEA4835606, study PRJEB28245) | human gut metagenome | biome: gut microbiome; material: fecal sample | place: Denmark | collected 2008
TCCTGCAACAAGGAGGAGCAGAATACCGGATCCAAGGAGAAGACTGCCGTATCCTGGACGCCGTCCGATGAAAGCTACACCATTCGCGTCGGCGAGACGGCAAAGGTCGAAGGCACTCTTCTCTATGACGACGGCCAGGCAGTTACGCTTGAAGCGTTCTGCACTTCCGACAATCCTGAGGTCGTCAAGGCGGACGGAGGACTCGGCGTCCTCGGCATCGCCCCGGGAACAGCCATCGTCAACGCGCAGGTAAGGCTCTATACGAACGGCAACCTGTCCGCTCCGCCGACCGTGTTCGAGAAGCCTGTCACGTTCACCGTCAAGGCGGAGAACAAGCAGATGATGTCGCTGGAGGTGTCACCTTCGGAGGTGACGCTTGAAAGGGGCGAGTCCGTGCGCCTCAAGGTCTTTGCCGTCTATCCGGACGGAGGCCGGAAGGAGATAGCGCCTTCGCTTTGCAGATGGTCCGTAGAGGACGACGGGGTCCAGCACGTCATTTACGGAAGCGACGGTGTGGTTACGGCTTGCCAGTACAGCGGATGGACGATTATCACTGCATCTTATACTGAATCAGGAGAAACAGCCTCTGCCAGCTCGTGTATTACGACCGTCGACTGATCCGGTATGGAATTAAAGAGTACGGGCGACTTGAATATGACTCAAGCCGCCCGTACTCTATTTCCTGACTTTTGACAACTAAAAATCGGCTATCTTCTTAATGCTTGATTATCAATAATATATTAAAGCAATGATTTTTTTTAGGGTAATCGCATCACCTTTTGCAACCTTTGCAGTTATGTCTGTACGCAAAAAACGCAATAAATAAATCAGGTACGAACAACGTGGTAGTTGTCGACAAAAGCTCAGCATCGGGTAAATTATTACGGCGTTCAGCATACGGTCGACTTATAGTTAACCTTCGTGGTGCATGTTTTGTATTTTACTGTATGAGGTTTTACAAATAATAAAAATTGAGTAGACCAAATAAGGTAAAATAAGTATAATGGCGAATGCGAATGTATCAGCAGCCAACTGGATAATGTATTCAGCTTCAGGATATAAATAGAAATCTGCCACTTGGTATTCTAAATCCGTATATGAAAGACAAGATCTAAACCATTCACAATTACATAATATCAAATACACTGATATACCGATAGACATAAATATTGATGACTGCAAATAACAATATATTGCACGCCGACCAAAAAGATGTCTCTCTCTCCATTTTTTGCGTAAAAAGAATATAGCAAATGTGGGTGGAAATATTAATATCACCAGACCACCCCAAAAGAATATTTGACCAACTAATAAACTGACATACACACCATAAACAAAAGAGCACAAGATCCAAGAGCATGCAATTGTATATATCCTCTTCTGTCTGATATGTTCTACCGCTTTAAGTAATCCCCGTTTATATCTTGATAACTTGTTATTCAATAGTTTGACACCTATGCATAATAATATATGAACCGTCAATATAGTTACTAAAATAGCTTGATAGCTAACCATCTGTTTAAGAAACCTATCAAATATACCTGCATGCGCAAATAAAGGCACGGTCAACATCGCAAATAATATAACTGATAAAAATCTTTTCATAATAATTTAGAGTGGTCTATCCGCCTATTACGTTGTATTCCATAAACTGGAATATTATCCGTAAATACAAATATAAGAAAATGTGTCTAACAATGTCCAAGTTAAGCACATTTATACGTAATTACCAATTGTTTATGGCCAAAGCAACAATGAGTTTCCTGTACGCTATTGTATTCTTCAGGCATCAATATCGGCGATGATTTTCTGGAACTTGCCCTCAAATGCGGGATAATGTCTATAGGCATCATCGCAACCGATAGGAATCCTAAGAGAGAATTCTTTTGAGTATTCAGATAATGCTTGCAACAAGTATTCTATCCTTCCACGAGGAAAGTCGGGATCTTTCTTTTGAGTTGAGATATCAATAGATTGTAGACTAGTGCAGCCCTTAAATGCTGAAAATCCAATTTCAGTTACACTATCAGGGATTGAAATTGATTGTAGACTGGTGCAGTTACAAAATGCCCATACTCCAATCTTTGTTACCCCATCTGGAACTTCATGATTACTACATAAGATGAGCTCTTTACCGTCTTTAGTTAAAATGCAGTTATTGATAGATTTATACTTGGAATTGATTTTTGACACAATTATCGAAGTAAGATTATCACAATTATTGCATCTATTATCAGTTGATTATCAATACTATACGCTCTAAACGGTAGAAAAGTGACTGCGTGGATTCTATATAGATACGAAATAGGCAAAATTTAACGTATTTAACTTTTGATTACACCGATATTACCCAAAAGTGTATGATGTTGGGCGATTAGTAGAATGAGCAATTCTTCTTGAAGAGACAGGCATGATGGAGCTTATTCCGTTCTATACCCTTGAATGATGGCAACAGGCATTTCGCAACAGTGTCAAAGACGTTATCCAAGATTCTAAGACGATTGGTTGCAAGCCAAAGTAATGCGATATGCGCTTGCGTATCTTGTCTGCTTTCAGATTATGGTAAACCATGTTCACATTGCCCTTTGTCAGCAGCTCATTGGCTGTGGTATCAACCTCTACATACAAAAGGAGCAGCTTACATTATTGGACGAAGAAGGACATCCATCCCTCTTTGCTCCTATAATGACAGCCACGCTTTCGACCTGTGCGCAATTGGAACGTGATAATATTTTATTCCGATTACAGTCAGGACGGAAGCGGTATATAGAGAAAGGTGGAAAACTCGGGCGCAAGGTAGGCTCTGTAAAAACGGAAGAACAGATGAAAGACGAATATAGGGAAGTAATAAGTTTGCTCCGCAAGGGGTATTCCATTCGGGATGTAGCAAAGCTATGTGGTGAGGGCATTAGTACGGTGCAACGAGTGAAAAGTAGGCTCAACTTATAGTGAGTAATTTTCATTAAGTTGCAAAATAAACGTAAAAACCACTACCTTTATGCGAGATTGTGATGTATTATATTTACCTTGCAGTTAAATTCGAATCTTAATATGGCAAATAAAGAATTAAACAGGCTAAAAGTTGTTCTTGCTGAAAAGAAGAAAACGAACAAATGGCTTGGTGAACAATTGGGAAAGGACAAGACTACCATATCAAAATGGTGTACCAATACTTGTTAGCCAGATTTGGGTAATCTTATGAAGATAGCCAAACTGCTTGAAGTAGAAGTTGCAGACCTTCTCAGAGAAGATAATGTAGACTGATAAATGGCAACAGATAATAAAGGCAACAGACCCTCAATAGGGAGTGGCGATTATTCCGAAATACTGCAACACGCTGTCGCAGTAATTGAACACGCACGGACAGAGATAGCCCGGCATGTCAATGGTTATGTATCTACCGCCTATTGGGAAATTGGTCAAATGCTTCATGAACGCAAGATAGAAAGCGGATATGGCGACCGTGTGGTCTGACGGTTGTCAACGGATTTAAAAGAGCGCTATCCGAAGATGGGCGTTTCGCCACGAAATTTGTGGGATATGAAGAAATTCTACGAACGCTTTTGCCTTGGGGACATATATTGCGTCTTCTTCAGAGAGTTGGTGATGATGATGCAGCAATGCTTTTCTATGCAAAGGAGACACGCTCTAAAGGTTGGAATCGCGACTTGCTGCTCAATGCTATCAAACTCAACATGTACGAGACACTGGCATTGGCACGAGTAGATAACAATTTCGACCACACTCTTCCTGTCGAACAAGCGCAGTATGCCAACAAGGTGTTTAGCAGTAGCTACAATCTTGGTTTCTTAGGAGTAACAAGTCCTATTTTGGAGCTTGAACTTGAAGACCGCCTTGTAAAAGCTATCACCCGTTTCCTTATGGAACTAGGTAATGGTTTCACTTTCATAGGCAACCAGCATGTGTTGGAATACAATGGTAAAGAAAGTAAGGTAGATATGCTGTTTTTCCATCGAGGACTACGCTGCCTTGTTGCTGTTGACTTGAAGATAGGTGCTTTCAAACCAGAGTATGCAGGTAAAATGAACTATTATTTGTCTCTGCTTGACCGCCTTGAACGTGGCGCAGACGAGAACTGTTCCATAGGAATCATACTTTGTGCGGAGAAAGACCGTGTAGAGGTGAAACTCGCACTTGAAGATATGGGAAAGCCTATCGGAGTGGCGGATTATCAGTTGATCGTTCCGAAAGATAAATTACAGAAAGTCCTTGCTGATGAGATAAAGGCATTTAGTGAGGAGAACAGTGTACAGAACTAAAGTATAAGTAATTCTATTTGAATGAAAATACGTGTAGCATATATTCTAAAATGCTTAATAAAAATCGGACGCAAGGTTGGCTCTGTCAAAAAACGGAAGAACAGAGGAAAGCCGAAGATAGAGAAGTAGTAAGTTTGCTCCGCAAGGGGTATTCCATTCGGGATGTGGTGAAGTTGATATAAAAAATATTAAATTATAGTGTTACGGAATTAGGAAAACAATAAACGCTTATGGATAGAAACGATTTCATAGAAACGCGCGAAGATATAGTCCAAAACATCAAAACGATTTATTCTTATCTCGATGGCAAGGTGGACAGAGAGCATAGAGACTGGGCTATCCAAAGGATGTCCCAAGGGAGAAACTATGTCATAGAAGTTGTAGATTCTCAAATATACTTTGCTCCAAGTCGTTTTGTCGGATATATTGACAACACGATGGAAAAGCATGAAGCCAACCCTGGCAATGGTACTGAGACTGACAACAAGATAAAGAATTTTTATCAGAAAGTACAGGATGTCAAACTTGATGCCTTGTTACAAAAAGCCATGTCTGAATACGGTATTGTTGTGGGGGCAAAGAAATATTGGATAAGCAAAGATACAACGGTAGACGATATCCTATCTTGTTCCGCTGTTAAAGTTCGTAGATATTGGATTGCCCGTCTCTCAGACGACAACCACTGGGATTATGCATTGGAGAACAACCTGTGGCTTATGCAACAGCGATACGACATTCAAAGAAATCACATAGTCACCCAGTTACTGAGTTTAGTAAAGGAAATAAGAGTCGGTGATGTGCTATTGCTTACTTTTGACAATATAATATATGCATATGGAATTGTGGTAAAATGTCCATTTCAAACCCGTCAAATCTCAAATCTACAGAACATAGTGTCCTTAAGACAATATGATTATAATGATGGCATAGTATGTTTTGAAGATGCTCCAGCTTTCTATGAAGACTTAAGAGATGGAGAAGAAAATTGGGGGCAGCGAGTATCTGTAGACCAATGGCATTGTTATGACAACGACTCAACCGTGTATAATTCCGGATGCCAATCCGCTCTTTTAGCAGGCAATACTCAACAGTCAATATTCGAAGTTGACGCTAAGTTTGCACAAGACAAAATAAAAGAAATGGAAAAACAATACTATAAGAAATATATGTTCATTAATAATACTGCAAAGTTGCTGAAATCCAAGCACAACATAATCCTTCAAGGTGCGCCAGGCACTGGCAAGACCTATAATACGGCAGCCATTGCGCTCAGTGTGCTTGGTATAGACGACGTAGACCTTGACAATCACGATGAAGTAATGAAGAAATATGAAGAGTTGCAGGACGACCGCATATTCTTCACGACATTCCATCAGTCTCTTGACTATGAGGATTTCGTCGAAGGTTTGAAACCTCGCGTTCAGACGAACGAGAATGGCGAAAGTCTTGGCGTGACCTACGAGCCCGAAGACGGCATCTTCAAACGAGCATGCAACGCAGTGGTGACCGATGATAGCAAGGATATTATAGAGTGCATTGATGATTACCTGCAAAAGATAAAAGGATTTGAGAACCGTCGGGAAATACCTACGGTAACAGGGAAATCGTCGTTGTATGTATGGTGGAAAGAGGGGAACAAAACCGTCAGCAGTAGAAGTACAAACTCTACAAGTCAACGTGAGGAAAGTTACTCTCCTTCTCCACTGAACATAGAGAAAATCAAGGCTCAAGCCTTGGGAAAAGGATGTGAAAACAATTGGCAGCAATATGCTCAGGCATTCATTGAAGCCGTCAAGAAAGAATATCACGCCAAGACAGACAAATCAGTGGTACTCATCATTGATGAGATAAACAGAGGAAATGTTTCCAAGATTTTCGGAGAACTGATTACATTGCTTGAAGCGGACAAACGAGACAAAGGCAATCACCCCATAAAAGTGACATTACCATACTCCAAGACATTGTTTGGCGTGCCAAGCAACCTGTACATCATAGGCACAATGAACACAACAGACCGAAGTACGGGGACGCTTGACTATGCCCTCCGTCGCCGCTTTGCATTTGTGACGTTAAAGTCTGACCCGAATGTGATAGTCAAACATTATGAGAAATTGGGCAACGACGACTTGAAAGCAATAGCCATCGACTTGTTCAACAATATCAAAGCCTTCATCACAAATCCAAAACATCTGTGTGGCGACTTGGGCATTGACGACCTGATGGTGGGCCACAGCTACTTTATGGCATCCTCTAAAGAAGAACTACAATGCAAGGTGGAATTTGAAATAATACCCCTCATCGCTGAATATATCAATGACGGCATCTTGACCGTGAACGACCAAGAGAAAGAAAAGGCGTTCGATGCCTGGGCGTCCCTCCTCCCCGTGCAGATAGTAGACGATGAGGACGAAGATAATATAGACGAAGAAGACGAATAGAATGATACAACTCCAAGAACACGAACAACTATGCAAGAATGACTTACCCGTTGAAAAAAGCGAAAGGTACGATAACCTTCAACTCATTCAATGGGATAAGCCTATGGACAATAGTGCATGGGGGTACTATGCCTCATTCAAAATTGGAGCAGAATGGATTGACAAGCAAGAAGCATTGGTGGTTACGGCAAAACGAGGAATGGAGAAAATCGATTTCCTGCGCATGTTTATGACATGCTTCTGCTCTGACCTTGCCGTGGATTCGTTTTCCAAAATCTATTCCATTGATCAGGAGAAGCCTGCCATTGTAGCCCCTGCATTGAGCGGTGTTGTTAGTCCACTTATCGTGTTTCATTTCATAGGAGTGGTAAACAGAATCAAGTCGTTAAGAAAAGGATATGTTCTGCGCCAAGAGAACCTTAAGAAGGTGAAGGGGCATACCAAAATGCTCAAAAACGAACGCATCAATATCGCCGTAAAACGATACGACCGTATTTATTGCGAATACGCTGACTACTCAGTAGATACTCCTGAGAACAGACTGTTAAAGAAAGCCCTTGTTTTCTCTCAGAGATTTGTCGCCAAGATAAATCGCAATAATGTAGTATATTCAAAAGTCAACCAGATGGTCACGAAAGCACTGTCGAAATTTGATTATGTGAGCGATGACATCAACATCAATTCCATTGGGCAGATACGCTCCAATAAACTCTATCGGGAATATGCGGAAGCCATGCGATTGGCCAAGGTCATATTAAAGCATTTTGACTATAGTCTCTCAAATGTAGAATCCACGGAGAATAGGGTCACGCCGTTTGTACTTGATATGTCTTTACTATACGAACATTATGTGTACGGTTTGTTACATGAAGCTTATCGAGAGAAAATCAGTTACCAGTATCGGGGAGTAACTGGACTGCCAGACTTTTTATACAAGTCGAAACATTTCAATGCTATACTGGATACCAAATATATTCCCAAATATGAGAAAGGGACGCTTGACAAATACGTCATAAGGCAACTGAGTGGCTATAGTCGTGATCTAACAATTTTGAGAAAGTTAGGATATGAAGATATTGACGAAGACTCACCGACTCCATCTGTTCCGTGCATCATTATATATCCTAAGGCTAAGAAAGATGGAGATTCTGGCAATCCGTTCAAAAGCAATAAGCTGAGAGATCTTTGCACGAGACATCTAAAAAAAATCTCGAGGTTCTACAAAATAAGCATCTCAGTTCCAACTATTAGCAGATAAACGAGAAAAATATCGACTTGTACGGTTGAAATTCCCCAATACGTCTGTAAGGGCAAAAGCTTTAAAATAGGCTCTTGATGCTATTAGTGAGAGATAGCAACGTGAATTACCAGGATTAAGAGGTTTTTCTTCTGGAAATTTGAAGAAAATATAAAGGACAATAATAACATGGTGACATAATAGTTATGGCAAAGAAATTTGAAATACGAAACAGTACGGCAGAGTTTCTGACTTTTGTGGCAGAAGGTAAGGAGCAAGGCATTCAGGTGCTATACAAAGATGAAACAGTGTGGGCTACGCAAAAGGCTATGGCTGTGCTCTTCGACTGCTCCGCTGATAACATCGGTTTGCATCTGAAGAACATATATGATACGAATGAATTGAACAAGGAGGCAACTACCGAGAAAATCTCGGTAGTTCAACAGGAAGGTACGAGAGAGGTTCGGCGCAACACGCTGTTCTATAATCTTGACGCAATCATTTCTGTTGGCTATCGTGTCAACTCCATCCGTGCCACACAGTTCCGCCAATGGTGTACCTATGTTATTCGGCAGTTCTCGCTCCGGGGCTATATCATAGACAAGAAGCGAATGGAGAACGGCTCATTTATCGGTGAGGACTATTTTGAGCATTTGCTGGCAGAGATACGTGAGATTAGATTGAGTGAACGAAGATTTTATCAAAAACTCACGGATATATATGCTACAGCTGTTGACTACAATAAGGATGCACCTACCACACGTCTGTTTTATAAAAAAGTTCAGAATAAGATGCATTATGCAGTGCATGGGCATACCGCAGCAGAACTTATAGTAGAAAGAGCCAATGCAGAAAAAGAACATATGGGACTGACTACTTGGGAGAATGCACCTGATGGAAAGATTGTCAAGCCAGATGTGAGTATCGCCAAGAACTATCTAAAACAAGTGGAACTTGAAGATATGGGAAAACTTGTCAACTCTGTACTTGATTTAGCTGAACGTATGGCAAATCGACATATACCAATGACTATGGAAGATTGGGCTAAACGTATTGATATTATTCTTGAAGCTGGAGGTGATGCCGTATTACATGATGCAGGAAAGGTTTCTGCTGAATATGCCAAGAGCTTTGCAGAGTCAGAGTTTGAGAAGTACCGTGTGATACAAGACAAATTATTCAAATCTGATTTTGATAAATTCAATTCTTTACCATTTGATGATATTAAGAATTGATAGTCCTATAACACCCATGTACGCGAAAAAATCCTCCATATCCCCCAGCATCGCCGTAACCCGTACAGTATAAGTACAATAAAGGCTGGCAGATAACTTCCCGAAAGCGATATCTGCCAGCCTATCTTCCAGCCGCTGAGGCGTATCTACCAGCGCAAGCTTAGTCGCAACACGGTTTCAATCCGGTTCGCGCCGACACTTCATCTTGTATGGCTTAAGTAGGGACATTCAGTAAATACTATAAAATTAGCCAACTAATTCATACATAAAATGTTGCGAATTAGTTGGCTTTTTTGTATCTTTAGGTATTCCCCCGCAAATAAGGTTTGGCAGCCAAAACGGGGGAAATCCCCTGACTAAGATATGGCTAAGATACAAAATATTTCAGAAATTCACCCTACTTTGGGGTTTACAGAATTTGATATTCTGGAAAAATATCGCAAAAGTTTTAATGAGAGTGAGCTTGGCAGGCTTCATTCGGTATTTCCGTTTGAGCGTATGGCAAAGACTGTGGGCTTGTCGGACCAGCATCTGGGGCGCAGGAATATATTCAGTCCCTGCGCAAAGATTGCCCTTATGGTCCTGAAGGCATACACCGGATTCTCCGACAGGCAACT
>ULOP01005314.1_pt1 | contig 9779 bp, 4 predicted proteins | sample 1952681 | NCBI WGS metagenome assembly ULOP01 (sample SAMEA4835606, study PRJEB28245) | human gut metagenome | biome: gut microbiome; material: fecal sample | place: Denmark | collected 2008
CAAGCGCGCGCTTGACCACGATGAGGGCCTCAACACCGGCGGCATGGGCACCATTGCCCCCAACCCCTGCTACACGCCCGAACTGGCGCAGCGCTGCATGGACGAAATCTTCCTGCCGACGATTGCCGCCATGAACGCCGAGGGGCGCACTTTCACGGGCTGCCTGTATTTCGGTCTGATGATGACGCCCAAAGGCCCGAAGGTGATCGAATACAACTGCCGTTTCGGCGATCCGGAGACGCAGGTGGTGCTGCCGCTGCTGAAAAGCGACCTGCTGACCATCATGCGCGCGACGGTGGACGGCACGCTGGCGGATACACCCGTGGAATTTGCGTCTGGCGCGGCGTGCTGCGTCGTGCTGGCATCCGGCGGCTACCCGGTCAGCTACAAGAGCGGCTACCCGATTTCCGGCTTGGATGAAGCGGGCAAAACCGCGACCGTCTTCCACGCGGGTACGAAGCTGGTCGATGGGCAGATTGTCACCGCGGGCGGGCGCGTTCTGGGCGTCACCGCGACGGCGGATACGCTCGAAGCTGCGATTGACAAAGCGTATCAGGCGGCGGACAAAATCACCTTCACCGACATGCACATGCGCCGCGATATTGGTCAGCGCGCCTTGGCATCACGAAAGGAGAGCCATTCATGAGCGTCAAACGCATTTATGTGGAAAAGAAAGCCCCCTACGCGGTGGAGGCGAAGCAGCTGCTGTGGGAAATTCGCCATATCCTGCAAATCAAGACGGTCACGGGTTTGCGCCTGCTGAACCGCTATGATGTCGAGGGTGTCGACGACGCGCTGTACCAGAAGTGCCTGCCGGTCGTGTTTTCCGAGCCGCAGGTGGATGTGACGTACACGGAACTTCCGCATGGCGCAAAGGCGGTTTTCGCGGTGGAGTACCTGCCGGGGCAGTATGACCAGCGCGCGGCGTCCTGCGAGGAGTGCATCCAGCTGGTGGGGCAGTGCGCCCGCCCGACGGTGCGCAGTGCGCGCGTGTATCTGCTGGACGGCGATTTCACGGCGGATGAGCTGGCGCGCGTGAAGAAGCACGTCATCAACCCCGTGGAGGCGCGCGAAGCCGACTTGGGCGAAAAGACGACGCTCCAGCAGCAGTACGACACGCCTGACCATGTGGAGACACTCACTGGCTTCACGGCGATGAATGCCGATGAGGTGGATGCGTTCGTCAAGAAGTATGGCTTGGCGATGGATGACGACGACCTTGCGTTCTGCCGGGATTATTTCGCGTCCGAGCACCGTGACCCGACGCTGACCGAAATCCGCATGATTGACACCTACTGGTCGGATCACTGCCGTCACACGACGTTCCTGACGACACTTGACGCGGTGGATGTGCGCAAAGCGGCGGTCGAAAAGGCGTTCCAGCGATATTTGGCGGCGCGCAAGACCGTCTACGGTGACCGCGAGCGCCCCATGAACCTGATGGACATCGCGACCATCGGCGGCAAGTACCTGAAGAAAATCGGGCAGACCCCCAACATTGACGTGAGCGAGGAAATCAATGCCTGCTCCATCAAGATTGATGTGGATGTGGACGGCGTGAAAGAGCCGTGGCTGCTCATGTTTAAGAACGAGACGCACAACCACCCCACGGAGATTGAACCCTTCGGCGGCGCGGCGACCTGCATCGGCGGTGCGATTCGCGACCCGCTGTCCGGGCGTACCTATGTCTATCAGGCGATGCGCGTTACTGGCGCGGCTGACCCGCTCGTTCCGGTCAGCCAGACCATGCCGGGAAAATTGCCCCAGCGCAAGCTCGTCACCACGGCGGCGGCGGGCTATTCCTCCTATGGCAACCAGATTGGACTGGCGACGGGGCTGGTGGATGAAAAGTACCATCCGGGCTATGCTGCCAAGCGTCTGGAAATCGGTGCGGTGGTGGGCGCTGCGCCGGAGAAGAACGTCCGCCGCGAAGTGCCTGCCCCCGGCGACAAGATTGTCCTCCTTGGTGGGCGCACCGGGCGCGACGGCTGCGGCGGCGCAACGGGTTCGTCCAAGTCCCATAAGCTGGAATCCATCGAAACGTGCGGCGCGGAGGTGCAGAAGGGCAATGCCCCAACCGAACGCAAGCTCCAGCGCCTCTTCCGCAACGGCGAAGTCACCCGGCTCATCAAGCGCTGCAACGACTTCGGCGCGGGCGGCGTATCCGTGGCAATCGGCGAACTGGCGGACGGCCTGCTGATTGATTTGGACAAAGTGCCGAAGAAGTACGACGGTCTGGACGGCACGGAGCTGGCGATTTCCGAATCGCAGGAGCGGATGGCGGTTGTGCTTGCGCCGGAGGATGTTGACGCGTTCCTTGCGGCGGCAAACCGCGAGAACCTTGAAGCGACCGTCGTGGCGGAAGTGACCGCCGAACCCCGTCTGCGCATGACGTGGAAGGGCGTGACGATTGTCGATTTGTCCCGCGAGTTCCTCAATTCCAACGGCGCGGAGAAGCACACGACTGCGTCTGTCCCGGATGATGATGTCAAGCCCTACGAGTTTGCGGGCGATACGGTGACGGAGAAGCTGGCGGATATGCTTGGCAACCTCAATATCTGCTCCAAGCAGGGCTTGAGCGAGCGGTTCGATTCTACCATCGGCGCGGCGACGGTCTTGATGCCCTTCGGCGGCAAATATCAGCTGACCCCGAACCAGACGATGGTCGCAAAGCTGCCGGTTCTGCACGGCACGACGGACACCGTGTCCGGCATGGCGTACGGGATGCACCCGGAAATCCTGTCGCAGTCGCCGTATGAGGGCAGCTATCTGGCGGTCATCGAGAGCGTGACGAAGCTGGTCTGCGCGGGCTTTGACTACAAGCAGGCGTATTTGACCTTCCAGGAATATTTTGAGCGCATGGGCACGGATCCGACGCGCTGGGGCAAGCCGTTCGCGGCGCTGCTGGGCGCGCTGGATGCGCAGCTGGATTTGAACATCGCGGCGATTGGCGGCAAGGACTCCATGTCCGGCACGTTCGAGAAGATGGACGTTCCGCCGACGCTCTGCTCCTTCGCGATTGCCCCCGGCAAGGCGAGCGAGGTCATTTCGCCCGAATTCAAGGAAGCGGGGCACGCCATCCGCCTTGTCTCCTGCGACCCGCACGATACCGCCGCGCTGACCGCGAATTATGATGCCGTTCTGTCCGCCATTCGCGCGGGCAAGGTGGTTTCCGCGTGGGCGCTGGGTCTGGGCGGTGTGGCGGAAGGCCTGTTCAAGATGGGAATTGGCAATCAGGTTGGCACGCGTATCGACGATGATTACGACGGCAATCTCTTCGCGCAGCAGATCGGCGCGATGCTGCTGGAATGCGCCGAAGATATCGACCTCGGCGTGAAGGTGGGCGACACCGTGCCGGAGTGGGTGCTGGAGTACGAGGGCGAGCGCATTGATTTGACCGCCATGCAGGAAATCTACGAGGGCAAGCTGGACAAGGTGTTCTCCTACCGCGGTCATACCGGCGAAACGACGGAGAAGTTCTCCTATTCGGCGGAAACCTACCCCGTGCCCGCCGTCAAGACGGTCAAGCCGCTGGCGTTCATCCCGGTTTTCCCCGGCACGAACTGCGAGTACGACACCGCGCGGGCGGTCGAGCGCGCAGGCGGCGCGGCGGAAATCCTCGTCATCAACAACCTGACGCCTGAAGCCATCACCCAGTCGATTGCCGAGGCCAGCCGCATGATTGCACGCAGCCAGATGATCGTCCTGCCCGGCGGTTTCTCCGGCGGCGACGAACCCGACGGCTCGGCGAAGTTCATCACGGCGTTCTTCCGCAATCCCGCCATGAAGGACGCGGTGCATGATTTGCTCCAGCGCCGCGACGGCCTGATGCTCGGCATTTGCAACGGCTTCCAGGCGCTGATTAAGCTGGGGCTTGTGCCGTATGGCGAAATCATCGACACGTCTGATCAGTGCCCGACGCTGACATTCAACGAAATCGGCCGTCACCAGTCGATGCTCGTCCGCACGCGCATTGCGTCGAATAAATCCCCGTGGCTGTCCCGCTGCAAGGTGGATGACATTCACACGGTCGCCATCAGCCACGGCGAAGGCCGTTTTGTCGGCCCGGAAGCGCTGATTCGTCAGCTTGCGGCGAACGGGCAGATTGCCACGCAGTATGTGGATTTATCCGGCGCACCGTCGATGGATATGCGTTTCAACCCCAACGCCAGCTATTTCGCCATCGAGGGCATCACCAGCCCGGACGGCCGCGTGCTGGGCAAGATGGGTCACACCGAGCGCAGCGGCGAAAATCTCTACAAGAATGTACCCGGCGACAAGTATCAGCCGCTGTTTGAGGGCGGCGTGGACTACTTCCGCCTGTGATACTATTTCCTGCATTCGCCTGCGTCGTCTGCTCGTGCCTTTTCCATTCTGTCGTCCGCTCGTTCCACTTAGCGTAGCGCTGCTACGCTGCGTTTCACTCCCGTTAGCCAGAATGAAAAATTCACTTCGCATCTCGGCGCATTCTCATTTGGAAATAGTATAAACTGCAGCCCTCCTGTTGCCTTTTGCCGCAAAATCTGCTATGATAGAGGGCAAACGGCGGCAGGAGGGAATCACCATGCTTTTGACGGATTTTGATGCGTCGCGCCAAGCAGTCATCAACCCCGATATGCTCTTTTCGCCTGTGCCGGATTTGCCGGAGACGGTCGTCAGCTGCTTTTCGCACGTCACGTTCGAGCGGATGCTGAACATGGCGGCGGATGTGCGCGTGCTTGCCGAACTCGGCGACGCAAACGCGAAGTATCCCGTCTACCGCGGTTTGTGGCAGGGGACACCGCTGACGTTTGCGCTGGCGATGGTCGGCGCGCCGTCCTGCGTGGCGATGCTGGAAGAGCTGCACGCGCTGGGTGCGAAGCGGTTCGTCGTATTCGGCAACTGCGGCGTGCTGAATCAGCAGATTCGCGACTGCGGCATCATCATCCCGACCGCCGCCGTGCGCGACGAAGGCACGAGCTTCCACTACGCGCCGCCGTCGGACGAGATTCCGGCGAATCCGAAATACCGCGGGGCGTTCGAGGCGATTCTGCGCGAAACGGGCGTGGACTTCACCGAAGGCAAAGTGTGGACGACGGACGCCTTCTACCGCGAAACCCGCGGGAAGGTGGCACTGCGCAAGGCACAGGGGTGCGTCTGCGTGGATATGGAGTGCTCGGCGCTGATGGCGCTGGCGCAGTTCCGTGGAATCGACGTGTTCGAGTTTTTCTACGCGGGCGATAACCTTGACCGCGAGCAGTGGGATCCGCGCAGCCTGTCCACCCATGCCAAGCTGGATGAAAAAGACCGTGCGGCGTATCTGGCGCTGGAATTGGCGCGGAAAATCACCCTTTGAAATGAAATCGGAGGAAAGCATTATGCCTCATGACAGCTATATCAGCCCCTTTTCGACCCGCTATGCCAGCAAGGAGATGCAGTTCATCTTCTCTGAGGACAACAAGTTCCGCACCTGGCGGAAGCTGTGGATTGCGCTGGCGAAGGCGGAAAAGAAGCAGGGGCTGGACATCACTGACGAGCAGATTGCCGAGCTGGAAGCCCATGCGGACGACATCAACTACGACGATGCGCAGCGCCGCGAGAAGGAGTGCCGCCACGACGTGATGAGCCACGTCTACGCGTACGGCTTGCAGTGCCCGAAGGCAGCGGGCATCATCCATCTGGGCGCGACGTCCTGCTATGTGGGCGACAACACCGACGTGATTATCATGCGCGAGGGCCTGCAGGTCGTGCGCCGCAAGCTGCTCAACGTGATGAACCTGCTGGCGAATTTCGCGGATAAGTACAAGGCAATGCCCGCGCTGGCGTACACGCATTTGCAGCCTGCCCAATTGACGACGGTCGGCAAGCGCGCGACGCTGTGGCTGAATGAATTGTACATGGACTATTGCGAGTTGGAACACCGACTGTCCTCCCTGGCGCTGCTGGGCAGCAAGGGCACGACGGGCACACAGGCGTCCTTCATGGAGCTCTTCGGCGGCGACAGCGTGAAAATCAAGGCGGTCGAGCAGGATATTGCCGCGTCGATGGGCTTTGACAAGGTCGTGCCGGTGTCCGGGCAGACGTACTCCCGCAAGATGGACTATCAGGTGGTTTCCGTGCTGAGCGGCATTGTGCAGTCTGCGAGCAAGTTCGCCTATGACCTGCGTCTGCTGGCAAATTTCAAGGAGATGGAGGAGCCGTTCGAGAAGAGCCAAATCGGCTCGTCTGCCATGCCCTACAAGCGCAACCCCATGCGCTGTGAGCGCATCAACGCCTTGGCGCGCTACGTCTGTGTCGATACGCTGAACACGGCAATGACGTCCTCCCTGCAATTCTTCGAGCGCACGCTGGATGACTCCGCAAACAAGCGCATTGCTGTCGCGGAGGCGTTCCTCGGTGTGGATGCGATCCTGAACATCATGATGAACGTCTGTGACGGGCTGGTGGTGTACGACAAGGTGGTGCGCGCGCGCGTGATGAACGAGCTGCCGTTTATGGCGACGGAAAACATCATGATGGACGCGGTGAAGAAGGGCGGAAACCGGCAGGAGCTGCATGAGAAGCTGCGCGTGCATTCGCAGGCGGCGGCGCGCGTGGTCAAGGAAGAGGGCGGCAAGAACGACCTCATCGATCGTATCTGCGCTGACCCGGCGTTCATGATTACCCGCGAGGAAGTGGAAGCGATTCTGCGTCCGGAGCAGTTCACGGGCCGAAGCTGCGAGCAGGTGGACGAGTACCTGCACGACGTGATTCGTCCGCTGCTGGCGGAAAATGCAGATTTGCTGGGCGAAAAGCAGGAATTGAGCGTCTGAGCATCGAATATTTCATCCGAAGCCCTGCTTGCGGGGCGGAAACGGCGATAACGCCGATATGAATGAAAGGAACTGTTATGCCTTACATAGAAACGACCTCCAACGTGTCCATTCCCGGACGAAAAGAGCAGGTCATCAAGGATCGCATGGGCGATGCCATTGAGAAAATTCCTGGCAAGACGGAAAGCTGGCTGATGCTGTCTTTCCGCGACAATGCCGCAATGTACTTCAAGGGCACGGACGCCCCCTGCGCCATCTGCCAAGTGAAGCTCTTCGGCGGATCTGCGACGGAGGAGGATTACGCCGCGCTGACCGAGGCGCTGACGGACATCCTGCGCGAGGAACTGGACATTGACAGCGACCGCATCTATGTGACGTATGAAGAAATCGGCTTCTGGGGCTGGAACGGCGGCAATCTGTAATCATTTTCGCCTTGAAGAGGGCACGGTAATTTGGGGAAAGGGGAAAGTATGCCGTCAAAGCGGCTGCGTTTCCCTTTTTTCATGTTTTTTCCGCCCATCGGGAAGAAAGTGGCTGCTTCATTCGTTATCTGCACTGTGGGGTGTTCTGAATGTTTACGGATGCTTCACGGAAAATTTGTGAAAAGGCATTCATATTCGCGGCAATTTGTTGTATAATGGAGAAGCAGAACGCATGAAATCATTCAAGATGCTAAAGGAGGCGGAGCTGGCGTGACAACGTTCTTGCAGACGCTGGAGACCTTTTTCTGGAACGTGCTGAACCGCCCCGGTCTTTCCGATATTGCGGATATTCTCATCGTTGCCATTATTATCTATGAACTGCTGATGCTCACCCGCGACACGCGGGGCAGCGCTGTTTTGAAGGGGCTTGCCATGCTGCTGCTCATCGTCGGCATCAGCAACCTCTTCGGGCTGACGGCACTGAACTGGCTGCTGATGAGCGTGGTGAACAACGGCGCGCTGGTGCTGGTCATCCTCTTTCAGCCGGAACTGCGCAAGGCATTGGAGCAGATTGGCCGCGGCGCGCGCATTGAGACGAAGCGGCGCGACACCGATAAAGATGAAGCGACGCGCATTATCGACGAAATCATCCGCTGCCTGCAGGATTTGAGCCGCCGCCATGTGGGGGCGCTGATTGTCTTTGAGCAGAAAACGGGCCTGCAGGACATCATCGAGAACGGCATCGGCATCGACGCGCGGATTACCTCCGGCCTGCTGGAAAACATCTTCGAGCCGAACACGCCCCTGCATGACGGCGCCGTCGTCATCCGCGGCGAACGTGTGATGAGCGCAGCGAGCATCCTCACGCTGACGGAAGCCAGCGGCATCAGCCATGACCTCGGCACGCGCCACCGCGCCGCTATCGGCGTGTCCGAAACGACGGACGCGATTGTGCTGATTGTCTCCGAGGAAACAGGCATCATTTCGATGGCGAAGGGCGGCAAGCTCACCCGCCACCTTGACGCGAAGTCGCTGCGGACGATTCTGGAGGGCATCTATGTCCGCAAGCCGCATCAGCGCCTGCTGTCCATGCTCGTGCGCCGCAAGGGAAAGGAGGGTGCCAAATGACGCAGACCCCTTCCGCAAAGCCGCAGAAGAAGCGTGACCCACGCCTGACGATGCTGCTGGACGGTCTCAAGCGGATTTTCATCCACAATTGGCCGACAAAGCTTCTCGCGCTCCTGCTGGCCATCATCCTCTGGGGCGGGCTGATTACCCAAGACCCGACGCTCACGCGCGAAAAGCACTTCTCCAGTGTCAGCGTGTCTGTTTCGGGCGAAGAATCCGTCAAGCGCAACGGCTTCATTGTCACCAGCGATTTGACCAGCCTCCTTGGTGACGTCTCCCTTACCGCTGACGTGCCGCAGATGCAGTACGCCAACGCTAAGGCGACGAACTACAACGTCCGCATTGACCTCTCCCGCATTTCGGCGGCAGGGAAGCAGGAAATCCGCATTCTGTCCACCAATTCCAGCACTTACGGCACGGTTTCTTCGATTCAGCCGTCTACCGTGACGATTGACGTGGAAGAGTACATCACCCGCTTCCGCATCCCCGTGTCCGTGCAGACGGTCGGGAGCGCGCCGGAGGGCTACTACGCGGGTGCGGCGACACTCGACCCGCCGACGGTGACGATCAGCGGCCCGAAGTCGATGGTGGACAAAATTGTCCGCGCCGAAGTCGTGCTGGAACTGAACAACCTGCCCCAGCGCGAGGGCACGATTCGCAAGGCACTGGCGTATACGCTGCTGGACGAGAACAACAACGCGATTGAAAGCGACTTGCTCGAAGTGACGAGCGAGTCGGTGCTGCTGGACAGCGTGATTGTGGAGCAGACCATGTACGCCATGAAAACGCTCGAACTCTCCCAGACCGGGCTGATTCAAGGCACACCGAAGGAAGGCTACGAAATCAAGAAAATCAGCATGACGCCGGAGAACATCACGGTGGCGGGCTGGTCAAGCGAGATGACGGAAATCGACGCGCTGTTTACGGATGCAACCATCGACGTGTCCGGCTTGTCCGATTCGGTCAAGCAGCGCGTCCGATTGAGCAGCGTGCCAGAACTGAAATACGTCAGCGCCACCTACGTCAACGTGACGATTGAAATCGGGCCGGTGCTGAAGTCGAAGAGTTTCACGAACCTGCCGATTCAGATTGAAGGCTTGGAAGCGGGCTACAACGCCTCCATGAGCCGCGTGAATGCCTCGGTGATGATTACCGCGCCGCAAAACTGGCTGAACGCGCTGCAAAGCCGCGATATTCGGCTGGTATGCGATGCGTCCGGGCTTGCGCCGGGGACGTACAGTCTGCCTGTGCTCTGCCGCATTGACGCGGACGAGGACGAGGAAATCTCGGTCGAGGTCGTGCCGGGAAACGTCAGCGTAACAATAACAGTAGAGTAATTTTGAAAGGGGAGGATGACCATGGGCAGTTTCATCAACGCGCTGTTCAATTTCCTGCTGGGGTGGATTCGCGGGACAGCGCAGTGGCTCTGGAACATGGT
>ULOP01021414.1_pt1 | contig 9608 bp, 10 predicted proteins | sample 1952681 | NCBI WGS metagenome assembly ULOP01 (sample SAMEA4835606, study PRJEB28245) | human gut metagenome | biome: gut microbiome; material: fecal sample | place: Denmark | collected 2008
CTTACCAGGATTCCTTCAAATGGTATAATCATAGTAAGAAAAAAGCCTATAATTATGAACCGGAAGAATATTCTCACGACCTTGACACCACAGACATCAACCTCAATGGGGATGAGGACGGGGATGAATGGGATGACTATCATGGATATTATTGTGAAGAAACCCGGCTGTGCTACAGGAACGGTGCGCAAATCCATGTGGATACGGAAAACCTGAACGATTTTGTATGGATAAAATCAATATACGAATACCACCATGATGATGACTGTACAACTTGTGATGAATGCCAGGAATGGATATTGCACAGGGATGCCCTGCAATCGCACCTGACCGGCGAGAAGTACTGTTGTGGCAAGTGCATGGAAAAAGCGGAGAAGGAATTCAAGCGGAAGAACTGGTATTATTCCGAATACGACGATGAGTGGTTTGAAAAGGAGGACGACATCACCCGGATTCAGGTATGGACGGATGCGGAAAACAAGTATAAGGATACAAGCATCACCGCCGGGACATTGGACAAATTGGTAAAGGACGGAAAGGCATGGATATTTGACAAAGAGGCGTTTGATACGCTCAATCCCGGCACCGGTCTTCCCTATGGTTACAAACTTAATGAAAAAGAACATGAATACACAATTGCTAAAGAAGCTGTATAGCATTCACAGCCCGAGCGGAAAGGAACAGAATATGATACGTTTCCTCCGTTCCTATATCGGAACACTTCCCGGTAACATATCCGTTTCACAGGACCGATACGGAAATCTTTATGTGATAAAAGGAACGGGGGAAAACTATCCCTGCCTGGTCAGCCATATCGACCAGGTGGCACACTGCCACCACTCCAAGGATTTCAAGGCGATAGAGACAAAGGACATCATTTTCGGCTATTCCCCGGGCAAAAGGCGGTTTGAGAATCCGGGGGCGGATGACAAGAACGGAATATTCATCTGTCTGGAATGCCTGAAAAAATACGATACCATTAAAATAGCTTTCTTCAGGGAGGAGGAAACCGGATGCGCGGGCAGTTCCAACGCAGACATGCCTTTTTTCAACGACGTACGGTTTGTCATCCAGCCCGACCGGAAAGGCAATTCCGACCTGATTACAAGCATCGGTTTCTCGGAACTTTGTTCGGATGAGTTCATAGAAGCGGTAAAACCGGAAGAATGGGGTTATAAGGACAACAACGGGTTGTTGACCGACGGAATGGTCCTGAAAGGAAACGGGATGGGCGTCAGCTGTGTCAACTTGAGTTGCGGTTATTACAACGCCCATTCAGACCACGAGATAACGGTCAAGAAAGACCTGATGAAAGGCCTGCTATTTGTAGAGCATATCATTGAGGATTGTACCGCTGTCTATCCGCATACGGGCATATTCAACGACCGTTATGAGTGCGAGGATGAAATCCATGACATCCTAAGACAAGATCCGGCACTGACGCCGGAAGACCTTCAATATATGTATGCCACCAATTTCCCGCACTTGAAGCCGGAAGATTACGAAAGGATTTGCCAAGACTACCGGACATTGTGGGCGGGAAACGAACAAGACAAGGAACATCCCTAACCCATATTTGCAGGACAATACAACCATTACGAACCGCAACCGGCTATAATCCAAGCCTATTGGAGCATCCGTTTTGGTTGTACTGTCAAAAAATATCAAAAGAGTAGCAGCAAGCGGCTTTTCACAAACCGACATCCCGCAACTGCAAGTAAAGATAACCAGAAAAGAAGAAATTATTTTTTGGACTCTTCCAAAGAGAGTTTGCGGAACTCCTTCATCAGTTTTTCCAATTCCAACGAAGCTTTGCGGGCACGAGTACCTGCGGTCTTGTTATTCTTTTCAATCTGAAGCGCAGCATCTGTAGAAAATGCGGCATATACATCCTGTATTTGAGTCAACAATTCGTTCATATAAACCTTAATTTAATTAATAATCGGCACAAAAATAACGAAAATAATCAAGAATAAAAATGATTCTGTAGTTTTATCATTCAAAATGACATTCAATCTCCCCTTCACATAATCCTTCCAACAATCATACGTTTCATCGCTTACGGCACAGATATTCATTCAAATCCTTATAACCGGCATATTCCTGTGAAAGGTCATGTACGCGGCCGCCATATTTTTCTCTCATCGCCATCACCGTATTATTTCCGGCAGCATCATTATCCAGACAGCTGTAAATGTCATCATATCGTGAAAGAAAGGGAAAAGCCTTCGGCAAGTTGCTGACGGAGTTCAGCACCAGGCAATCCCCCTTCGCCCAAAGAGGGAAGGCCGGTTCCAAAGACAGATAGTCCATAAATCCCTCGAACACATAACACCTGCCTGTTTCTTTCCGTCCATTCATGATACAAGTAATATCCTTGGGGGAGATACAAGCCTTAAAAAATCTGTTCCGCACCTCATACCCACCGGAAATATTGGGAAAGGCAATAGCAAAATAATTTTTTCCGTTCCGCTTGAAGGAAGCCTCCCTGCATATCTTCCCCGCCGTTTCCACATCAATGCACCGTTCTTTCAGATAAGCCAGCAATATACGGTTGGCAAGCGGCCTGATTTTCAACTCCTGAAGGGCGGGTGCCGCCTCTTCCACAGGGCAGGAGATTGTAACCGGTTTCAAAACCGCCCTTTTATCTTCAATACACCGTAGCACAAGACTTATATCATTTGTCTGGTAAATCTCCTTAGCCAGGGTAATAATATCCCCGCCCTTCCCCAGACCGAAATCATACCACAATTCTTTCCGGAGATCAATCTTGAAGGAAGCCTCCTTTTCCATCCGGAAAGGAGACTTGTACCACACACTGTTCCCGCGTTGTATGACCGGGTGATGCCCCAGTCCTCCTAAAAAATCAACAAGCCTGATTTTCTTTGCTTCCTGTATGTTCATAGCATGACATTTTTCATGAACCGACTCACTGTTACCACACAAGACAAAGAACATATTAATACCTGGAATGAGAAAAACAAAGTCGTCAGATGTCATCAAAAGTCGTCAGATAACATGTGCAATAGAACCGACAGGCTACATTACCTCTGAAAATGACCAACCGCACAACTTTATCACACAGTACGCAGCCCTCCTGTTGCTTATCCCTCCAAATCCATTTTTCTACGCGGATGCTTGGAAGACAAAAGTGCTTTCCGCTTATTCATATTCACGTGAGTGTATATTTGTGTGAACCTACATATTACTATTGATAATGTAGATAAAATTAGAGCCCAACTCACAAGTGACGAATCACAAAGTATTACCACAAATAGTTCCATTGCAAATTACCCAAGGATAAAATACGTATAAAACAAATATAATATCCTGATATTTAATATGCAAATTAACAGAAAGGTCATTTGGTGGTATCTACTAGCTACACAGCTCTTTCATTTAACTTTGATATAACTATTCAAATATTTGATTGTATGATAGTTACATTGTTACCGACATCTGATTTCAATATCTGTGTTGTTTCGGATGAAGGAACAAATAACTGCCAATGGGCTATTAGTCATGCCATATGAGATTTCTGCACATTTTTATCGGAAAAAGCCGTGTACTAGCTACTATAAATCTACTAAAAAGTTTGTTAGTAACAAACTTTTTAGTAGATTTGCCGTGGCATAACAAACGCGGGTGGCACCGCTAAAGTTCTCCAATTTATGGAACAACTGTTTGACGCTATCCTTGAGATAGCAGGAAAGAATCCGGATGGATTCACGGTTGACCTTACAACCTTAAAAAAGGTCACAAAAGGTATTTCTGTCGCTTATCTCGAAACTCAGGACAGTTTCGGTGAGGAGGGATTGAAAAGAGTTCTTAAACATGCATTAGTGCACGAGAAGAAAGTTGGCGGATGGCTGAACGAAGAGAACGGACAGTTCTATTTTGACAGTATCCGTATTTTCACGAACATGGACGAGGCCATTCGTTTCGGACGTGAAAATAAACAACTCGCCATTTTCGACCTGACGCATTTAAGGCTTGTCAAATTGTGAGTGGAAGGGCTTCGGCCCTTCCTTTAACGACTAAAAAATAATAATATCCGATTATCAATCGTAAAATGACAGATGTATGAAAAATTTAGAATTACTTCCTCTCTCCGATGAGAGTAAAAAGCGGCTGGCAGAATTTGCCAAACAATACCGCCGTATGGCGCATATTGTTGTTGAGATTGTATCATATAGTGATAATCGTCTGATTGTTCGTATAGAGCAAAAAGACATGGTGAACAACATCCTTCTTTCCAAAAAGGAACTGATGGAACGTGCCCGTGAAATGTTCAAGGGTGAGATTCCTGATGACTGGAAACTGACTGTTTCCGCTGTCAATTTTGACAGAAAAGACATTGATAATTTAACCATTGAAAGTATCAAGTCCAAAATGGAACGTCTGGGATTGCGTAGCAAACACCTAAGCAATTACACAGGTATTGACAAGTGTACCCTGTCTTCCTTGTTTGCTGGAGATAAAGAATTGACCAAATGGCACAAGGTTGCGTTCTATTATTTCTTTAAATTCTATGAAGTAGCCCGGTTCTAATATCGAAAAAAACATAGAACTAAGCAAAAGACAGGAAAGCCATTCTTTGAAAAATGAATATTTTTCTGTCTGACTTAATCTCTATCCAATATAAGGATGCGTCGAAATCCTCATAAATAGAAAACCACCCTCGCCACAGATAGTTGTAGCGGGGGCGATTTCGACTAAAGAGAAGTTTCACTCCCCCTTAGTTATTAGTTATTATAATAAGGATAATGTAAAAGGATGCTTTTAGTTACATATCAGTCCTTGCTTTTTCCAATATATCCAATTTGAATTTATTGAAAGGATATTTATAAATCTCATCTCTTCTCAAATGAAATCCCCAATCATCAAATTCTTTTTTTATTAAACTAGCTGGTATGGGTAACATATTCAAATAATCAAAATAAGTGTCAGGATACCTGTTCAATTTTCGAATTATGGAAATTACAGTCTCCCGATTCTGTATTGTATTATATCGACCATTCAGGTTTAACAACGCATTATAACCAACTTCTTTATCTCCAGCTGTTAATATATCTACATCGCCGTTTTCCGCATTTTCCCAGTGAAACTTTAAGTTGTAATCAAAGAAAAAATTCCTATCTTGATACTCGTATGGATTGATTATACGCATTGAGGTTAAGCTTGCATCCCCTTTATTTGATGTAACATCTTTATTACTCTTATGCTGAACATCGTTACAAGAAGGACAGCTTGGTATCAAATTGTAAAAGGATAATCCCAACATTGGGTAAATTTCTTTGGGGTAAAAATGATCCAATACTCCTTTTTCTGTCTGAGACAACGCTGTTGCAGGAGTATAATGGATATCTGCCATATTGCAATAAGGACAGGTTCCCACTTGGCTTTGTCGGTAAAAACCATCCTTATTAAATATATCATCTTCATATCCAAAAATAATGAAGATATGATAAAGGATACGGTTCAATTTCTTTTCAGGGTCAAAAGCATCCGGATGCAGTTGTGAGATTATATCTCTTAATTTATCCGGATGAGATACTATAAACTCCTTCAAGTTTTCCTCATTAGACAAATGCCTCAATAAATCTTCGCTAGGCTTATCTCCATGAATAGCTATTTTCACTTTCCTCATTATCCTATGCTTACCCGAGAGAAAATGATGGATATCAGCCAATAAACGTTCTTTTACGTCATTGAAATGCTGCAATGCCAAGCTATCCGTTTTTTTAGTTATTTTCAGTTGATACATTATTTCCCAATTTTTTATCAAGAATATTTTTAAGAAAGGTATCACCAACCAATTTGATGTATTTATCAAGATTCCCATGATTGATTTGAGCTTGTTCATAGAAACCGAACACATCAGAAGAAGTATCATTCATAATCCTATTCATTAAACGGTTAATAATATCATAGGACACTTTTCCAATAGCACTCTCCTTTAGGAAAAAACTGAAACGAAGAAGGTCATACATATTGGCTCCAAAAGATTCTTTCAATTTCTCTTTTACTTCTGACGTGACAGACTTGCCTTGTTCTAAAAAAAGAATATTTTCCATTGGAATATCACTAAGCACAAATGGTGAATGGGTAACAAGCAATATGTCTATCCTAAAATTTTTATCAATATTAAGTTTGTTCAAATATTCAATTAAAGTAGCTATTAAAACACGTTGATATTCAGGATGATAATACTGCTCTATTTCTTCCAAAATTATCTGAACACAATTATATGGCTTTCGATTTTCAGCATATTTTATGGTATATATATTATGCACATGATACAATATCGAGCTCATTGAGTAAACCAATTGTCTTTCTCCTGAACTCAAATCAGTTATATTAACAACTCCATGTTGCCCTTTATCCGTTCTATAAGATAAATAAAAACTGGTCTTGAAGATTGGTGGAGGTAACAAATACATAATTTTATCTATCTGAACAGATGAATCCGACCTTTTCTTTAAGAAAGGTTCCAAATCGCTCCAATAATATCTCCCTTCACGATAATAAGGGTCATCCAAATAATAAAGAATCTGATGAATCTTCAATGTTATATGACTTTCATCCTTTATTAACATAGTCACAACTTCATCAAATGGGTTTTCTTTTTTAGAATTGTCCTTGAAATAGACTTGGAAGAAGGAGTATTTAACAAGGATGGACATTGTTTTATAGACAAGGTATTGATAGCAATATTCTGAATATTCATTGTTTTTGTTAAGAAACGAAAATCTTTTTACCCAAGCCTCCTTGATTGATTCTTCCATATCCTCCCAGCTCATATCCTTTATTTCAGCCAAATAGGGATAATAGTCTTTCATCGCATGTTTGATTTTTTGCGATACACCATCTTTATCCAATTTAATTGCAAAAGATTTAATGTCATAATCAGGATGAAAACGAATAGAGTGGTAAAGCTTGAAATAAGAAAAAAAGGCTATGGAACGTTGTTCCGCCAGTTCTGTTTCTACATTGATATCAATATTACCTCGTTCTCTGAAAGGATTCAAAACAATAGGCGTTCTGTAACCGTCATTTTTATGGAAAAGGGCTTCTATCCAAAACTTTTTCTTATATCTACCCATGATTTCAGACTGATATTCCAGTGAGTTATAGGCATAATGTGAGTAATTGATGACAATCGTATAAAATAGAGATTGTAAATCCTCACTATTTTTTCCCATTATATTGCCACGTTCATCTGTCCATGAAAAGCTATCGTTAGAAATTGTAATTTTATAAATGACATTGTCCTTTTCATAATATAATTCAGCATTCAAGCGTCTTACGGGAACCAATGGCTCAGCAGCGTATGTTCCGGATTGTTCTCCTAATATATAAAAAGACAAATTATTTATAATCCGGATAATTAATTCTACGATTGTACTTTTTCCACTACCATTCATTCCGACAATAGCATGCAGACTAATATTGGATGCATATAAATTATCCGGAACTTGCTGTTCACTTTTTATCACTTTCTCATCTTTAAATTCATAATTATTGTAAAATGTATAAAAAGTATCAGACTTTAAGTTCTTTATTACATGTTTATTACATCCTTTCAATGGTCGTACACCAATGATTTTAAATGTTTTCATATACTTTCTTGTTATTCAAATTATGTAATGAGCTATACAATCAACGTGTTGTGATACGATTCGTCTTGTCATTTGCAACAAATGCTTAATTCATTAAATTACAAGCACCGACATCACTTTATACCCTTCATGTCTTCCTGCAACAAAACTAGCGAAATTTCATAAAATTATAAATATATACAGCAAAATTTCATATTGCCTCTTTAAAAAAATCAATAAAGATTTGCGGCAATCGAACCTTTTGCTTATCTTTGCGGTGTCAAAGAGATAATGATTGTTGAATTGATAAAGAAAAGCAATGAATTTAGTGTAAGGCTAATTCAATGGCTTTCATAAAAGATAAAGCAAGAATGTGCAGTCATTCAAGGAATTAGAATAAACCGAAGTAAAAGGTTCAATTCCTGGTGGCACCACTTTGAAGAAAAAAAGGCAGTAAAATCCTGATTTCCAAACGGAATCAGGATTTTTTGTTTTCTCACAAAACGCAAATACAACAATATAGACTGGATGACGAGGTATACGAGCTTAGGGATCAGGAACAATGAACATCCTGTTCTTCATTCTGAAGACAAAACTTCTCCTGAAACGGGTATTCGGAAAAGAGACGGAAATGCGTACCCTGCTCGGTACAATGAACGAAGAAATAGAAAAAATGAAAAAGGCAGTAAACATAGATTATGCGCCTGTAACTTTAGACAAGTCGGACAAGAAAGTAGGTTTATCATTTTTATAGACGATATGTTTGGAAAGGAATAAACCGCTGATAATTTCCATTATATCAATCAGATTTGTTTTGTCTGCCAAATAAAGAGGGGAAAAAGGTTGTTTGTTAAAGTGTGATTTGAATTGCTCCGGGTACTTGATACGCCATTCCACAAGGCGTATTTCATTGTTCAGTAGCCCAATCGCTTCATCAATGGGATACAAATAAGGCATTTTTTTCTTGCTCAAACCGTACATGATACGATTTAAGTCTATGTAATCCGAATGAAAAATAGCGTAATAAAACGCTATTATCCTGTTCGCTGATACTGAAATCAGCCAAATGAATAGCCAATTCCTCAATAGCTTCCATAAACTCTGATACCGAAAACTTTACGTTGTGAGCATTCCGATAATAATCGAAAGAAACTCAAATCTGATATTTTGTTCATACAATAGAAATACTAAATGTTTTTTTATTAAGCACATATATTTGTCATCCCATTAAATAGCATTCAAGTGAAGCTATTGAATAAAAAACATTCCCAGCATTGTGAGCTTCTAATTTTTGTGCATCTAAGCAAGAAGTTATCCATGAAGCAGATAAACATCGTATTCCAACTTCCCTACAAGACACAATATCTGAAACTGTATCACCTATATATATCATTTCATCCGGTTGTAATTTATAATCTGCGAGCAGTTCCCTAAAATTCTCTGCTTTATTATTTTTGAAAGGATTTCCAGTTTTTACTTTATCAAAACACGTGTCCATATTAAATTGACGTAATGTTATCGCACAGCTCTTTTCTCCTTTTCCTGTAACCAAAGCAATAAGAATAGATTTCTTTTTTAACTTCTCAATCAGTTCTGTTATACCGTCGAAAGGACGAGGGCACATTATATGCATTTGTTCGTATATCACGTAGAAGTCATCCAAAGCATTTTCCCAATTATAACCAACAAGTTTTTTTATCATCCCTTTTTCATTTAGTCCAAAAGTTTCTAAAATATCATTTTCGGATACATCATTAAGAGTAACATAGGGAGTTACTGCCTTTTTTAAGGCTTTGAGGCACATGGGAATTGTATCTCCGATTGTACCGTCTAAGTCAAAGGCTACTAATTTAATCATAACCTTACATTTGATTGATTTTCCGTATCACCCGGCAAGGATTTCCTACCGCCAAGCTATTTGCCGGAATATCTTTGGTTACAACACTTCCTGCACCAATCACACATTTTTGCCCTATTGTCACTCCCGGTAAAATAATTACTCCACCG
>ULOP01000494.1_pt1 | contig 9601 bp, 7 predicted proteins | sample 1952681 | NCBI WGS metagenome assembly ULOP01 (sample SAMEA4835606, study PRJEB28245) | human gut metagenome | biome: gut microbiome; material: fecal sample | place: Denmark | collected 2008
GGACGTGCCGGAAGCGACGGACGTGCCGGAAGCGACGGATGTGCCGAAGCCGACGGATGTGCCGGAAGCGATGGATGTGCCGAAGCCGACGGATGTGCCAGAAGCGACGGACGTGCCGAAGCCGACGGATGTGCCAGAAGCGACGGACGTGCCGAAGCCGACGGATGTGCCGAAGCCGACGGATGTGCCGAAGCCGACGGAAGCGCCGAAGCCGACGGACGTGCTGGAAGTAACGGAATAAGCAAACAGCTCCCTGATGGCAGCAAAAATCTGCTTCATTGGGGAGCTGAATTTTTGTCCAAAAACGGAAATTTGTACATTTGCCGTATTATATAAAAACGGATCAGGGGGAATGTGCTTCCCTTGACCCGTATTCGTTTACTTATCCGCCGGACGGTGCGTTGCTTCCCAATGGTCATAGTCATCCAGGAAACTGTATTCCTTTTCGCCGATTTTCCAGCCCGGCATGGTGTCCAGACTGACGGCGTGAATCGCGCTGAAGACGTTCTTCTCTACATCGGGGTTCGTCTCCCGAAGCGTTTTCAGCAGCTGCTTGATTTCCGCGCGCTTCGAGTTGCCGATGCCATCGCCGCTTTTGTCGCGCTCTTCGGTCAGACGGCAGGCGCAGGCGATAAAGTGCAGGGCGTTGAAATCGCGCCAGGCGCAGATGTCCTCCTCGTGGATGCAGTACATTGGGCGAATCAGCTCCATGCCGGGAAAATTGCGGCTGTGCAGCTTCGGCAGCATGGCTTGCAGCTGGGCGCCGTAGAACATCCCCATAACGGTCGTCTCCACAACATCGTTGAAGTGATGCCCAAGTGCGATTTTGTTGCAGCCCATTTCCTGCGCACGGTCGTAAAGGAAACCGCGGCGCATCCGGGCGCAGAGGTAGCAGGGATTTCGCTCGGCGATTTTCGTTGTCTCGAAAATGCTGCTGTCAAAAATGCGGATGGGGATTTCCATCAGGGCGGCATTGTCGTTGATACGCTGGCGGTTTTCGGCATTGTAGCCGGGATCCATGACGAGAAACTCCGTCTCGAAGGGAATGTCGGTGTGGCGCTGCAGCAGCTGCATCATTTTCGCCAGCAGCATGGAGTCTTTGCCGCCGGAGATGCACACAGCGATGTGGTCGCCGGGAGCAATCATTTTGTACTGCTTGATGCCACGGACGAACGGCCGCCAGAGCGGTTTGCGGAAATCGGAGAGGATGCTGCGCTCAATGCGTGCAGCAGGGGATAGGGTACGCGGCATGGGGCGTACCTCCTTTGTCGAGTGAATTGGTGTGTTTACCGCGTCTATTGTAGCATACTTTCCTGCGTTTGTCATGGAGAAAATTCGCCGATACAGCATACTGTTTCCGGATCGTTCAGTCCTGCCCATCCTCATTTTTCTTCGGCGTGATGCGCGATAAGACTGGATTGCGATAATAACCATCGGGGTCAAGCTGCATGGTTTTCATAAGCGCCGCCGCATCCAGTTCCGCATTGTCCAGCCCATCGTACATTTCAACAGGCTGACCGCCGCAGTTTGACCAAAGATGGCTGTGATTGTTCAATTCACAGAGGCGGTTCGCGAATGTTTCAAACTGTGGCTTGGTAAATTGAATGCCGGCTTCTTCAAGCAACTCCACATAGTAAGAAAATTGATCGCAGACAAACGACAGCAGAATCCCGCGCTGGATTTTTTCCATGATGCGCTGCAAGTATGGCTTGTTTGCTTCTTCGGAAACTGCTTTTTTGCGCCACGCCGCCTTATAATCGTCATACTCCCAGTGGTCATCTCTTGTCCAGAATACAACCTCTGACAACGCCTTGCCGCGCAGAGGCGTGCCGTCGGGCGCAGTGGTTTTGGCATCCGGAGCGACATGGAGGTTTGCCAGAAAGAAGCGGAGAGAACGCGCTTCTGGCGTTTCCCAGAAATAATTCGGATCGGCATACGCATAGAACACATCGTGTGCGGGAACGACACAGGGCTTATCGCCCTGATAGCTCAGCAGCTTGTAATACTCATTCAAGCCCAAAATGTTCGGGTAAATCAGCATTCTATGAACCAGCTCGGCATCCTGAATGCTGATGGACGTCTCCTCTTCGTACAGGTCAGGCAGCAGCATGATGGCATAGGCATGCTTTTCAACGCGCACAATTTCCGCAAAGGAAAAGAAATCCTTGCGGAGAATCTTTTTCTTGGCAGTCAATTCCGGCTCAACATGCTGAAAAAGCTCCCATGCGTGCCAGAGTGTCATCGTCCCATAAAGATTGGCACAGGCATCAAAGAAACGGTGGAGAAGGTCAAGACGCGCTTGCCCTTCTGCGGTGCTGTTGTCAAGTCGATGATGGGTATCGATGGCAAGCCGTGTGTATAGGCGCGAGAGTTCTGTTTTGCTGACGGGTTTGGGCATTTTGACGCTCATGCGGATTCCTCCCTTCAAGCGGAAAAACAACTGCTTTCATCGGCGATTATAACACGAAATCACGATGGGGGCAAAGGGAATTTTCTTTTTTGCAAAAGCGGTGGAAAATGCGGATTTTCCCTTGACGGACAGGGCGAATTTTGCTACAATAGACCTTTAGCTGAGGGGCATTTTCCTCTCGGCTTCATAGGGGACTGATACTATTTCTGGATTCACCTGCGCCATTTGCTTGCGCCTTTTCATCCGGAAATAGTATGAATACGGAAAGGAAAGCAACATGTCAGAAAAACAGGAACAGCAGAACACGGAACGCAGCCGGATGCTGGGCACGATGGAGATGCGCAAGCTCGTGCCGACGGTGTCCGTGCCGATTATGGTGTCGATGCTGGTGCAGGCACTGTATAATATCGTCGATGGGATTTTCGTCGGGCAGTATTCGCCGGATGCGCTGACGGCCGTCAACCTCGCTATGCCGATGCAGATGCTGATGATTGCTGTTTCGACCGGCATGGGTACGGGCATCAACAGCTTGATTTCACGCAGGCTCGGCGAAAAGCGCCCGCATGAGGCGCGCGATGCCGCCCGCCACGGCATCCTGATTGAGGTCATCGGCTGGCTGCTGTTCGTTATCGTCGGGCTGTTCTTCGCCCGCATGTATATCGGCATGACGAACCCGAAGGCGGAAGTGCTGGAAATGGGCACACTGTACCTGCGCATCGTCTGCACGCTCAGCTTGGGGCAGTTCATGTCCATTTGCTTTGAACGCATGATGCAGGCGACGGGCAACACAACGCTGTCGATGATTACCCAGCTGTCCGGCGCAGTGACGAACATCATCCTTGACCCGATTCTGATTTTCAGCTGCCAAATGGGTATCGCCGGCGCGGCGATTGCGACGGTTATCGGTCAGGTCGTGAGCTGCACCGTCGGTTTCGTCCTGAATCAGTGGAAAAACCGGGAACTGCGCCTGACGCATGAGGGCTTCCGTTTCGACTGGAAGACGGTGCAGAATATCCTCGTTGTCGGCATTCCGTCCACCATCATGCAGGCGATTTCCTCCGTCTGCACAACGCTGATGAACATGATTCTGGCAGGCTTTGGCGATATTTATGTGAACGTTCTGGGCGTATATTTCAAGCTCCAGTCGTTTGTCTTTATGCCGGTGTTCGGGCTGTGCAACGGCATGGTACCGATTGTGGGCTACAACTTCGGCGCGCAGAAGAAAAAGCGCGTCTACGAGTGCGTCCGCGTGTGTCTGGTGTATGCGCTGGTGATTATGGCGGTCGGCGCGCTGCTGTTCCTTGCTGTGCCGAACCTGCTGATGATGCCGTTCGACTCCTCGGCGGACAAGGCGCTGACGGCGGAAGGCTGCATCGCCCTGCGGATTATCTGCTCGCACTTCCTGATTGCGGCGGCGGGCATTACGCTCAGCACGGTTTTCCAGGCGGTCGGCCGCGGCACATACAGCCTGATTATGAGCCTGTGCCGCCAGTTGATTGTGCTGCTGCCCGCGGCGTGGGCGCTGTCCCTCATCGGCCCGAACGCCATCTGGTGGGCGTTCCCGATTGCGGAAATCGTCTCGCTGACGATTTGCCTGCTGCTCTACCGCAAGTGCGACCGCGAACTGATTGCGCCGCTGCCGGAAGAATAACGGTATTTATACTACTTCCAGATTCAACTGTGCCATCTGCTTGCGCCGCGAATTTTCATCTGGAAATAGTATTAGGCAACACCGCCCGACGCGCTGCCGAGTTGCGCGGTGCTGCCATTATAGAAGAATCGCCCGATGCGCGGGAAATGCTCCGCACGCATCGGGCGATTTCTTTATCATGACTGCATTTTGCAAGGAACTACGATATCCCTTGTCAGATGTACAATTCAGACTGTCAAAGACGCCGCTTCGCGCAACAGTGAAGCGGCGTCAAGCACATGCAAGAGAGCAGTAAAGCATGGCATCAGGTGTTTTTTCTTTTTTATGTTCGCTTTTCAAGGACTTGCGCAATCACTGTACAGATGCTATAATATTGTCACAGTGATTGAACAGACTGGAAACGGGAAAGAAGTTCCGTATCTTTTTGTGGCAGATGGAACGCTGACAGCAACGAATGTCGTTCTGTCAAGAACCACAAAATGAATAGTAAGGATACGTTAAAACAAGGGAGGCAAGACCTATGAAACCGTATTGCATGATCAGCAATGCAAAGACCTTCGCTTTCTCCGCAGAAAATCCCACAGGCGCCAGAGCGGGCGGTTCCAAAGGAGGAGACTGCACCAAGCTCAGTCCGACCGTGGCGATTCGCGCAGGGGAGACGGTGACGCTGGTGGACACCGACGGTCCCGGAATGATCCAGAGCATTTGGTTTACCGGCTACGTTGGACACAGCTTCGTGATCCGCATGTACTGGGACAACTGCGAATATCCTTCCGTGGAAGCGCCCATTTCCGCATTTTTCGGAACCGCATACGATGAGAATTTTGTGGACAGGGATGGAAAATACGCGGTGCTCAACTCCGCACAGATCCTGGTGGCTCCCGGACGGGGACTGAACTGCTACTGGGAGATGCCTTTCAAAAAGCACTGCCGGATCACCATGGAAAACCGTGGCGAAAAGGATCAGAGCCTGTATTATATCATCACCGGCTGTCACTGTGAGGTGCCTGACGAGATCGGATATTTCCACGCTTCCTACCGTCAGGAGCATCCCGTTCAGAAGGGGCGTTCCTACACCATTATCGATGGCATTCAGGGAAAAGGTCAGTTCGTGGGCGTGACCCTGGCCGCCGGAATGAACGGAAACAACACCTGCTGGGTGGAAGGCGAAGCCAGAATGTACATAGACGATGATAAATATCCTTCCATTCACTATACAGGCACAGAGGATTATTTCTGCGGCTCCTACGGCTTTGGAAATGATGTGCAGATTAAATCCTATCAGACTTACAGCGGTCTCTACAGCGGAATGTACGCCATTTACGGTGATAACCGTGCATTTTACAACGGTCAGCAGAGATTTCTGCTGTACCGCTTCCACGTCGCTGACCCGATCCACTTTGAAACCGGATTTCGCATGACGCTGGACAACATGGGATGGACTGGACCGCGGTACGACGACTATACTTCCTGCGCATACTGGTATCAGACGCTGCCGTCCGCGCCGCTGAAACCGCTGCCGTCGGACAAAGAGATGATCATGAAGTGACCGCCGCAGGCTAATGGGTGAAAAGCATTACAAAAAATCCAGGGTGTCAAGCAAAAACGCTTGACACCCTGTTGACTTTAGGTAACACCGCACAAATGAGGTGGTCGGCTGGCGAATGGATTTTTCGTCAGATGCAAATGCAAATTTCGAAGGTTTACTGGAGGTAAATCGAGGAATTTGCATGCCGCAGATGGCGGAAAAGACATCGCCCGACGCGCCGCCGAATTGGGCGGTGTTGCCTTTATCCTATTTCCAGATAAGCATGCGCCAAGGCGTATGCAGCTGGCGCAGGTGCATTCGGAAATAGAATTACCTTGCAAGCACTTTCTGATGATAGGCGCATTTTCCGCAGAACGGACACGTCATCTTGCGGGCTGTGCCGCGATGCAGTGCCATCACGACGGCTTTCATGGTCGGCACATAGCGTTTTCCACATTCGGGGCATTCGTAATAGCCGGTGTCATGCTCGATTTTCACGCCGACAAAGCAGATGGCAAAAACAACCGCAGCACCGAATGTCAATAAGGCGATTCCGAGGGCAAGATGGTCTTTCGCCAGATAGCATCCGACAAGAATCATCGTGAGCGATACAGCAATCGTCATGCAGGCAAGCACTTTTTCCAGCTGAAGAATCCGCCGATTCGCAGCTTCTTCCCGCTGCTTCATTTTTCGGCAGGACGCAATGAACTTCCCGATTTTCTCCTGATTCATGTGGAAGCACCTCCCTTCTGGCTGTCATTCTATCACGGAAAAGAGGCTTTGCACACGAACCAGCGGTTGATATGCCCGAAATCGCGATTTCGCGGAACTCTACCGCGGGTTGAGCGACTTTATTCCGCTTCCGCCGGCAGGAACGGGAGCGTCATCGCCTCCCTGCCCTCGGAGGAGGCCATCGCCGCCAGTTCCTCTTCCCGCGCCATCACCAGCGCCCGCAGCGTCTTGTTGATGGACTCGGCATTGCTGTACTTCGGCGTTTTGCTGGCGTCGTAGTTCATGTCTATCTGCATCAGGTGCAGCACATGCGCCGCCAAAGACCCGGTGATGAACTTCGGCTGATAGTTGTTCACCTGCACGGTGTCGCCCGCCGCGCGGTCAATGCCGGTGGTCTGTACGGGATAGAGGGTGATTTGCTGCCCCTTGTAAGTGCCGTCATCATCAAACGTCAGCACGGCGCGGAGCATCAGCGCGGGCGCGGCGTCCTGCACGGCGGGGGTGCGGTTCTTGTTCTCCTGATACGCCTTGCGGTTGCCACCGAAGCAGAAATTGCCCAGCGAGTAGAACGCGCTGCGGCTGTTGATGACATCCATGCCCATGACGACGTGCGCGTGGTGGCAGATGACCAAATCTGCCCCAGCGGAAATCGCCATTTTGGTGAAGATGGTCTGCGGCTTAGTACGGTGGCGGCCGTACTCCTGCCCGCCGTGGAGGATGGCAATGACCGCGTCCGCCTGACCGGACTGCTTGATTTCCGTAATCTGCTGGCGGAGATACGCGCCGTTGCCATTGGGGTCTTGCGGGTTGTAGTCGTCCCAGAGCAGGCTCATCAGGCAGATGGTCACGCCGTCCTTGGTATAGAAGTAGAACTTTTCCGTTTCGGGGTCGCGGTTCTTGTTGTATGTGCCAAACCAGCCGAGACCTTCTGCTTCGACGGCGGCAATCGTATCGCGGAAGCCCTGCGCACCGTAGTCGAACGCATGATTATTCGCCAACGACGCGACTTCCACGCTCGCGGCGGAAAGCACCTTGGCGTACGCTGCCGGCCCGCGGAACCAGTAGCCATCGTCGCCTTTGCCCTTGTCACGCGGGTAAAGGACGTTGTTGTCGGTCAGCACGCCCTCCAAATTGACGACGGTCAGGTCATCCTCGGCAAAGAAATCCGCGAAGTTTTTGAGGAAGTACCCCGCGCCTTCGCGCTCATAGACGGCAAAGAAGCTGTCCTCGGCGGTGCGCAGGTAATCCTCGCCGCCAAGGGTGATGTCGCCGGTGAAGGTGAGGGTGATGGTCTTGTCCGCCAGTGCGAAAGAGGGGAGAAGACAGAGAAGCAGCAGCAGGCAGGTTATCTTCCGCATGTTAATCCTCCATCACCGTCGGCGGGATAAGGGTGAAAGTGTAGGGATCATCCAGCGTGCCCGTGCCGCCGGAAATCTCGCTCGCGCTCAAAGACAGATAGCACGCGGGCCGCATTCCCTCGTCCAGTGTGATGACGTTGATGCGCCCCAACTCGCCCTTGGACTTGATGCACCGCGCGTGGCGGGCGTCGGAGGAGGACTGGGAGCGCGTCCAGTAGGGGGAGTGACCGCCGCGCTGACTGCCGTACTTGAATAGCCCGTTCGCCAGCGCGTATGGCGTACCCCACGCCTTGCGGCTTTCATTGCTGGTGAAGCCGTACGCCTTGTTCTTCAAATCCGCGTCGCTGGCGAGGAAAAACAGACCGAACGTGTCATCCGGGGTCAGCATGGCGCGCTCGTCGTCCGTGAAGCAGTTCTGGGCGAAATCACCGCAGAGGTAGCGGCTCATTTCGGTTTGGGTGAAGTCACCGTTGAAGCCGGGCTTCTTCTTGTTGGTGGGCTTGTTGGCGTACTCCTGATAATCGCTGTGGATGGGGCGCGCCTCCAGCACATATTCGCTCAGCAGATACGCTCTGCCGTCCTCAACGCTCAGCACGCGCCAGACAATCGGCTCGACGCCGCCGTCCGCATCCTGCGGGCACTGCCCCAGCGTGACATAGACATAGCCGGATTTGGCGTCGTAGCCGCGCAGGGTCACATCTGCCAGCGCACAGGAGACCATCAGCAGCGCGGCAAGAAGCAGCGCAATGATTCGCTTCATCGTAATAACCTCCTTCAGGTTTGCACTTCCTATCATACCATACCCACGCGCGAAAGTCCACGAAAAACAGCGGAATTTACATTTTGACTGCGGAGGCGGCGTTTCGCTTGCGAAAAACCCAAATTTTTTGCATTTTCCCTCTTGACAGCGCCGCCAAAGGATGATATAATAATCCATGTCGCCGCGGTTCGACCGAAGAACCCCGCGCAGACACCACTTGGCTGTGGTGCAAAGGTCACTGAGCTGGCGAAAGGCTCTGTGCATCGGGAGCAGTACAGGACTTGGGAGCATAGCTCAGCTGGGAGAGCATCTGCCTTACAAGCAGAGGGTCACAGGTTCGAGCCCTGTTGTTCCCACCATCATTCAAGTGGCCCGGTAGCTCAGTTGGTTAGAGCGCCAGCCTGTCACGTTGGAGGTCGAGGGTTCGAGCCCCTTCCGGGTCGCCATCTTTCGCCTTGGTAGCTCAGTCGGTAGAGCAGCAGACTGAAAATCTGCGTGTCGGTGGTTCGATTCCGCCCCAAGGCACACATATTATGCGGTAGTAGCTCAGTTGGTAGAGCGCCACCTTGCCAAGGTGGAGGTCGCGGGTCCGAGCCCCGTCTACCGCTCCATTTCTTATTATGGTGCCATAGCCAAGTGGTAAGGCAAAGGTCTGCAAAACCTTCATTCTCCAGTTCAAATCTGGATGGCACCTCGCAAAGAGCTGATTGAAAGATCGGCTCTTTTTCTTATGCCCGAAACGAATCGGCGAATGCCGCAAGAGACATTCGCCGATTCGTGGCTTTACCGCGCAAGAGAAAGGAGCCATTCGACCTGCTTCTGCAGCCCTGCGCGCAGGGGGGTGCCGGGCAAAGCAATCCCCGTGCGGCGCAGCTTTTCCAGCGAATACGCGCGATGGCACAAATGCCCGCTGAATTGGGGATGCGCTTCCAGATAGCCGGCTAACGGAATTTCTTCAATAGTCACCGGAACGTTCAAAATTTCTCCGAGCAAAATGTAATAGGCAGCGTTGGAAACAATATCCGGTCCGCCGATGCAGAAAATCTCGTTGAAGGATGTGGAGACGGGGATGCTTTCCAGCAGGACGCGGCACAGGTCATCCACATAGATGGGGTGAATCAGAAATTTGCCGCCGCCAACAAGCCGCAGCGGTTCGCCGCGC
>ULOP01039835.1_pt1 | contig 9346 bp, 7 predicted proteins | sample 1952681 | NCBI WGS metagenome assembly ULOP01 (sample SAMEA4835606, study PRJEB28245) | human gut metagenome | biome: gut microbiome; material: fecal sample | place: Denmark | collected 2008
GATATTTAACTATGCGATTATCAAAGATTTCAAAGAACGATGTTTAATTTAAAGTGCCCACTAGTGTATAATCATCTTTAAATTCCAGTTTTAATTGGATAGGGTTGGAACGGACAGCGTTGGCTAACTCATGTTCTTCTTTCGGGTTGGAAACCGACAAGCCTAACAGGCGGATAGGATGCTGACTGTAGTCCACTCCTTTCAGCAGCCGTTTAGCCAGTGGAAGAATGTCGTCCAGGCGTTGGAGCGGCCGTTCCACACTCACACTGCGGGTGATTTGGGAGAAGTCGTCGAACTTCACTTTCAGCGTGAGGGTATTCCCTTTAAAATCCTTGGCTTTCAGTCGGTCGGTGAGTTCGCGTGCCACATGATACAGCTCGATGATGAGTGACATTTCTGCCGAAAGGTCTTTTTCCAATGTATGTTCACAGCCGATAGATTTGCGGATGCGTACAGCTTCTACCGGACGGTCGTCCATACCACGGGCAAAGTTGAAATAGATTAATCCGTTTTTCCCGAACTGCCGTTGCAGCATTTCCAACGAGCATTTACGCAGGGTCTCTCCGTTATAAATACCTAAGGTGTGCATCTTTTTGGCCGTAATGGGGCCCACTCCCCAGAAAGCTTCAATAGGCAACCGGCGAATAAACTCATCGGCCTGGTCGGGGTGAATGGTGCAAAGTCCGTCAGGCTTTCGGTAATCAGAGGCGATTTTAGCTATGAATTTATTGTAGGATACACCGGCTGAGGCCACTAAATGAAGTTCCTGGCGGATACGTTGCTTGATTTCTTTGGCTATATCCACCGCCAATGGAATTCCTTTCTTGTTTTCCGTGACATCCAGAAACGCTTCGTCCAGCGAGATAGGCTCGATGAGGTCAGTATAGTCGTGAAAGATTTCATGTATCTGTGCAGAAACGCTTTTGTAAACTTCCATCCGCCCCTCCACGAAAATCAGTTGCGGACACAGTTTTTTCGCTTTCTGTGAAGACATGGCCGAACGTACGCCAAATTTACGGGCTTCATAGCTGGCGGCAGCTACCACTCCTCGTTTCTCTGCATGCCCTACGGCGATGGGCTTTCCGCGTAGTTCCGGGTGGTCGCGCTGTTCGACCGACGCATAGAAAGCGTCCATATCAATGTGGATAATTTTTCGTTCGGTGTGCATGAATGAGTGGATAGCTTTTCTGCAAAAAAACAAAACATTCTTGGGAAATCCTAAAAATCATTTGTATTTTTGCTGTTTGTAAAATGGTTTTGATGACTTTTTTGACAGCAAAAAATAAAGAAATATGATGAAAGATGAGATTAAGAAAGCCTGCGAGGTATTGCAGAAGGGGGGAGTGATTCTTTACCCGACGGATACCGTGTGGGGAATAGGATGTGATGCGACGAATGAAGAGGCGGTGAAACGCGTTTTTGAAATAAAGCAGCGGGCTGACAGCAAGGCGATGCTGGTGCTGGTAGACAGTCCGGTGAAGGTAGATTTTTATGTACAGGATGTGCCTTCCGTAGCATGGGACTTGATTGAAATGACTACGAAACCTTTGACCATTATTTACGATGGAGCGAGAAATCTGGCTCCGAATCTGATTGCAGCCGACGGCAGTGTAGGTATTCGTGTCACCTCGGAGGAGTTTTCCAAACAACTTTGTTTCCGCTTCCGCAAAGCCATTGTATCTACGTCTGCCAATATCAGCGGACAGCCTGCACCGGCCGTGTTCAGTGAAATCACGGAAGAAATCAAGCAGGCGGTAGATTATGTGGTGGATTACCGTCGGGAAGAAACCGGTCACCCCAAACCGTCCAGCATTGTCAAATTAGGCAAAGGGGGCGTGGTAAAAATTATTAGAGAATAAATTTTTTCTTTCATGAAAGTTGTAGACGAGAAGAACAGCTTGCTCCAGGGCTTTCTCCGTTGGAGAGAAAGACATATAAAGGACAAGCAGTTTGTATTGATTTTAAGCTTTTTAGTGGGAATCTGCACGGCGCTGGCCGCTTGTCTGTTGAAGTTCCTGGTAGAGTATATCAAGGAGTTCCTGACAGAAAACTTTGATTCTACAGGAGTAAACTGGTTGTACTTGGTGTATCCGGTGGTAGGTATCTTCCTGACCGGACTGTTCATTCGGAAAGTGGTGCGTGACGACATCAGTCACGGTGTGACCAAAATTCTGTATGCCATTTCGCGTAAACAAAGCCGTATCAAGCGGCATAATGTATGGTCTTCCGTTTTTGCTTCGGCCATTACCATCGGTTGTGGTGGATCGGTCGGTGCCGAAGCGCCGATTGTGCTGACCGGTTCTGCCATTGGTTCGAACTTGGGCAGTATTTTCCGTATGGACCACAAGACGCTGATGCTGCTGGTGGGATGTGGAGCTGCCGGGGCGGTTTCGGGTATCTTTAAGGCACCGATTGCCGGTGTGGTCTTTACGCTGGAGGTACTGATGATTGACCTGACCATGGCTTCTTTGCTTCCCTTGCTGATTACCAGTGTGACGGCAGCTTCTGTTTCTTATCTGCTCACAGGTACGGAAGCCATGTTCCAGTTTCACCTGGATTATCCGTTCTCTTTGGAACGTATTCCATACGCCATTGCATTGGGCATTTTCTGCGGACTGGTGGCCTGGTATTTTACCCGTTCCATGAACTGGATTGAGAATATTTTCCGCCGTTATAGTAATCCGTATGTGAAGTTCCTGATTGGAGGAGCCATGCTGAGTATATTGATTTTCCTGTTCCCGCCGTTGTATGGTGAAGGTTATGACACCATTTCCCTGTTGCTCAATGGACGGTCGAATGCCGAATGGGACACGGTAATGAACAACTCTCTTTTCTACGGGAACTCGCAGCTGTTGGTGGTGTATTTGCTGTTGATTATCTTGTTTAAGGTATTTGCATCGAGTGCGACCAACGGTGGTGGCGGTTGCGGTGGTATTTTTGCACCGAGCTTGTTCCTGGGATGTATTGCCGGCTTTGTGTTCTCCTATGTGTGCAATGAGTTCCAGTTGGGAGGGACATACATTCCGGAAAAGAACTTTGCCCTGATGGGAATGGCGGGACTGATGTCGGGCGTCATGCATGCCCCTTTGACCGGAGTCTTCCTGATAGCCGAGCTGACCGGTGGATACGGTTTGTTCCTGCCGCTGATGATTGTGTCGGTCTGCGCGTACCTTACCATTATCGTGTTCGAACCGCACAGTATCTATTCCATGCGTCTGGCGAAGAGTGGAGAACTGATTACGCATCATAAAGATAAGGCGGCTTTGACCATGATGAGCATGGAAAGTGTGATTGAAACAGATTTTCAGGTGGTTCGTCCGGATATGGATTTGGCGGAAATGGTGAAGGCCATTTCAAAATCCGGCCGTAACCTGTTCCCGGTGGTAGATGTACGCAATGAATTGATTGGGCTGGTAATACTGAACGACATTCGTAACATTATGTTCCGTCAGGAATTGTATCACAAATACCGGGTAGAAAATTTTATGGTCACCCCTAAGGCCTGCATTATTACGACAGATTCCATGGAAGATGTGATGGATAAGTTTGATAAGACGGGCTCCTGGAACTTGCCGGTGGTAGACGAAGACAACAAGTACATCGGTTTTGTATCCAAATCGCGCATCCTTTCTACTTATCGTCAGGTGATGGTGGATTTTTCAGCAGAATAAACAACGAAAAGAAATATGGAGAAGAAAGATTTACGAATTGTATATATGGGTACTCCTGAATTTGCCGTAGAGAGTTTGAAGCGGCTGGTGGAAGGAGGCTATCAGGTGGTGGGAGTCATCACCATGCCCGACAAGCCGATGGGACGGCATGGCAGCGTGCTTCAGCCGAGCCCGGTGAAACAATATGCCGTGTCGCAAGGATTGAAGGTGCTTCAGCCGGAAAAACTGAAGGATGAGAATTTCCTGGCTGAGCTGAGAGACTTGAAAGCAGATTTGCAGATTGTGGTCGCTTTCCGTATGTTGCCGGAGGTGGTATGGAACATGCCGCGTCTGGGTACATTCAATCTGCATGCCTCCTTGCTTCCGCAGTATCGTGGCGCAGCTCCTATCAACTGGGCGGTAATCAATGGCGAAACTGAAACAGGTATTACCACTTTCTTCCTGAAGCATGAGATTGATACGGGTGAGATTATCGACCAGGTTCGTGTGCCCATTGCGGATACGGATAATGTGGAGATTGTGTACGACAAGCTGATGCACTTAGGGGGAGACCTGGTGGTGAAGACAGTGGATGCCATTTTGGAAGGAAATGTGAAGACCATTCCACAGGAGCAGTTGGCGGCTGCTACGGAACTTCGTCCGGCTCCTAAAATCTTCAAGGAAACTTGTCGTATAGACTGGCAGGCTGGAGTGAAAAAGGTATACGATTTTGTACGTGGTCTTTCTCCATATCCTGCTGCATGGACGGAATTGCATCAGGGTGATGTCGCTCCGCTGGCATTGAAGATTTTTGAAACGGAGAAAGTCTTTGTCGCACATAATCTGAAACCGGGCAGCATTGTAACCGATAAGAAAACGTATTTCCAGATTGCTTCTACCGACGGGTTTGTCAAAGTACTGTCTTTGCAGCTGGCGGGTAAGAAACGAATGGAGGTAGCTGACTTCCTTCGCGGGTATCGCCATGTGGAAGATTCTTTCGTAGAGTAAAAAATTTGCAATATTATTTCGGAGGGGTGACGGTAGAGTATATCGTCGCCCTTTTTTGTTAAAAACATTTTAATGAAGATTTTAATTAGGAAAAGGTGCAGTATTTTTGTGTGTTCATCATTTACTAACAAAAGCACGATAGGCTGAATATGACAGAAGAAGAATTGGCGTCGAAATGCAAGCTGGCGGATAATCAGGCTCGCAAGGAGTTGTACGAGCTGTATGGCGGTTCGCTGATGGCCATTTGTCTTCGTTATATAGGAGATCGGGAGGCTGCTGAGGACGTGCTGCATGATGGGTTTGTCCGGATTTTTCAATCCGTCGGACAGTTTACTTATCAGGGCGTCGGTTCTTTGAAGGCATGGCTTTCGCGTGTGATGGTGAATGAGGCGTTGGGGTATTTACGGAAGCGCAATCAATTGGCCCAGCAGGAAGTCTTGATGGAGCAGTTGCCTGATACGGAAGAGGATGATGATGGTGTGGGAGATATTCCGCAGGCGGAGCTGATGAAGATGATTGCGGAACTTCCAGATGGGTATCGTACGGTATTCAACTTATATGTGTTTGAAGATAAGAGTCATAAGGAGATAGCCCAGCTGCTGGGAATAACAGAGCATACTTCTTCTTCTCAGTTTTATCGGGCAAAGACCTTATTGGCAAAGAAAATCAATGAATATAGAAAGAAATTATAGGCAATGAAGAGCGAGAAAGAATGGATTAATAACTTACGTAACCGGATGGAGGACTATTCCGAGCCTCTTCCTGAAGGCCTTTGGGACAAGTTGTCCAAGGAGCTGGAAGAGCCGAAGACTCCAAAGGTGATTCCGATATGGAGACGGTGGCAGGCGGCAGCGGCAGTGCTGGTCTTGCTGGTGTCTTCCCTGACGTACTGGTTCTGGTCTTCTCCAGAAGCGGACTTCCGTAATCAGGAACTGGCTGTAGAGGTGGAGGATACTCCTTTGCCTGCGCAAACTCCGTCTTTAGATGAGCAAGTGGCTGAAGTAAAGCATGCAGAACCTTTCCAGAAAGAACCTGTGGCTCTTTTGGCCAATGTCTCTTCTAAGAAATCTGCCGGAGAAGTACCGGAAGAAATAGTAGAGGTAGCTCCTGCTTCAGTAGCATTGGCTGAACAGGAAGCACCAATAGAATCGGTTGAAGAAGAAAAGGCTGTAAAGCAGCAGGAGGTTAGTCGGTCTGCAGAAAGAAGCCGGCAGGTGAAAAAGAGTCGCGCGGCCGACCGGGAACAGATGGAACGCAATGCGATGGCACTGAAAAAGAAGTCGGATAAATCTTCAGGCTTTTCTGTGGGGGTTGGTGCTGGAAATACACCTTACAGTTCTTTGAATACATTTGATGGAATGGGAAGTTTTGTAGCCCGTTCGGCTTATTATACTTCCTCAGATTTGAATATGTCTCCGATAAATAATAACGGGCTGGCTTATAGTCAGGTGTTGTTGGAGAACGCCATACAGGCTCCTCAGACAACGGTAAAGCATCATATTCCTGTTACGGTAGGATTGACGGTAGCCTGGCAGTTTCATGAAGACTGGGCACTGGAAACAGGACTGAACTATACATTGCTTTCTTCTGATATTCATTCCGGCTCTAAATCGTATGTGGAGGAAACGCAGAAATTGCATTATATAGGTATTCCGCTTAAGCTGCATCGTTCCATCTGGAAAAATAACTGGCTTTCAGTGTATGCATCGGCTGGAGGAGTAATGGAAAAATGTGTATCCGGAAAATTGGAAACCATCACGGTGACAAATGGAGGAGAGCGTACGTCGGAAAATACATCGTTGGATGTGAATCCGCTTCAGTGGTCTGTAACCGCTGCTGCCGGAGCACAGGTGAACTTTACCTCACGTCTTGGATTGTATGTGGAACCGGGAGTTGCTTATTATTTTGATGACCATAGCGGCGTGGAGACGATACGAAAAGAACACCCGTTCAATTTTAATCTGCAGCTGGGTTTGCGCTTTAATGTGACCAAATAAGTTTTTATAGTTGATTTATGAGAAAAGATGCTTATCTTTGTTGAAAAGAATCTTAACTAAAACAGATCAATGGAAAAAATTATGGTAGCTCCTTCCTTGCTCTCTGCAAATTTTGCTGATTTAAGGAGTGACTTGGAAAAAATAAATCAAAGCGAGGCTGACTGGTTGCACCTGGACATTATGGACGGGGTGTTTGTTCCCAATATTTCTTTTGGCTTTCCTGTATTAAAATATGTGGCAGAACTTAGTCAGAAACCGCTGGATGTGCATCTGATGATTGTACAGCCGGAGAAATTTATTCAGGAAGTGAAGAAGTTAGGAGCCATGATGATGAATGTGCACTATGAGGCATGCCCTCATTTGCATCGCGTCATTCAGCAGATTAAGGAAGCGGGTATGAAGGCGGGGGTTACGCTGAATCCGGCTACACCGGTCTCCGTATTGGAGGATATTATCACAGAGGTAGATATGGTGTTGCTTATGAGTGTCAACCCGGGATTCGGTGGTCAGAAATTTATTCCTAATACATTTAAAAAGATTGAGCAACTTCGTGAAATGATAACCCGTAGTGGGGCTTCTGCTCTTATTGAAGTGGACGGAGGTGTCAATCCGGAAAATGCTCCTTTGCTGCAACGTGCCGGAGCAGATGTGCTGGTGGCCGGTAGTTCTGTTTTTAAATCGCCGGATATGATAAAAGCTATTCAGGAGTTGAAATATGTGGAGTAAGTATTGGGAGCTTTACAATCTTTGATAGCGTACCCTTTATTCCGGTTGACTATTTGTCTGGCAACCGGAATTTTTTTATTCGACACGTTGTGGCCGGAAAATCTTTCATGGCAATATGGGGCTGCAATATGGCTGTTTTTTGCCGGTATTTGCGGAGGAGTATTCTGGCTTTCCCGTTGGCGGTGGAGATGGCTTTTCGGCGGAGTGGCTGGAGGGGCTTTTTTCTTGTGGGGAGGAATATCGGTACTTCATCAAAGGGAAACGGTGCAATATAGCTGGGATGGAGCCCCCGCTATATATAAAGGTATAGTGGAAAGTGTGCCGGAAGCCAGAGGGAAGACACTTCGGGCGGAAGTGCGTGTGGAGATGCAGCGGTTGTCTGGTGGCAAATGGAAAAGGGTAGACCGGAATATCCTTTTGTCATGGATGCCAGACTCTCTGTCAAATCCTTTAGCTTGTGGTGACAGTGTTTGTTTCTATGCAAAAGTTTCACGTCCTTTTTCTGAAAAAGAGCTGACCGGATTTGATTATGGGGATTATCTTTCGCGAAAAGGTATTAGTGGAACGGCTCTGGCTTATGCCGGGAGCTGGCGTTGTACGGGGAAACCTCATTCATTGTCTTTCATGCAGCGGGCAAAGGTGTGTCAGCAAAAGGTGGTAGATGTATATCAAAGTTGGGGGTTGGAGGAAGATGTACAGGCTGTGGTGTCGGCATTGACAATCGGAGAGAAAAGTGAGTTGACTCCTGAATTGAAAGCGATGTACAGCGCGGCAGGTGCCAGTCACGTACTGGCGTTGTCGGGATTGCATGTGGGGATTTTTTCATGTATTCTTTTGTGGCTATTTTATCCGTTGACTTATCTGAAGCACGGGCGCAAGATTCTGGCTCTGCTGGTTGTCTGCTTGTTGTGGGGCTTTGCCTTTATTTCCGGATTAAGTTCGTCGGTGGTGCGTGCAGTGGTGATGTATAGTCTATACACCCTTGCCTCATTCTGTCTGGAAGAGCGTTTTTCGGGTATGCATTCTCTGGTATTGGCTGCTTTCCTGATGCTGGTGTATAATCCATTCTTTCTTTTTGACATAAGTTTTCAGTTGTCCTTTGCTGCCGTATTTTCCATTCTGGCGTTTTATCCCTTGTTCTCGCGTAGCTTATGTATCAAAAATCGTGTATTGCGTTATGTATGGAATACCCTCAGTCTGTCTATGTCGGCTCAGCTAGGTACGTTGCCTTTCATTCTGTATTACTTTGGAAGTTTCCCGACCTATTTTCTGCTGGCTAATTTGGTTGTAGTTATATTGGCTGGTGTAATATTGGTGCTGGCATTTGCTGCGTTATGCTTGGCTTCCGTCCCTATAGTGGGAAATACGGTGATTACCTTGTTGGAATGGAGTACTTTAATCTTGAATGAATCCATGCAGGGAGTACAGCAACTGGCCGGTTCTCAGATTACTTCCGTCTATTTATCATCTCCTCAAGCCTGTCTGCTGGCTGGAGTGATTATTTGCCTTTATCTTTGCTGGGCATCCGGAATACACCGCAAGGCTTCCGACTGGATTCGTTTATTGGCGGTTTGTAATCTGTTTGTAGCGGTGTCTTGTGTGGAATATGTAGGAGACGCACCGGAACAGTTGTATTTCTTTCGTTCGGAAGTCTACACCCGTAAGAAAGACTGTGTCTCCACACACCACTCTGAAACCGGACTGTTGTGTATTCGAAATATGCATATTGCAGTGTTGAATGATGCCCGCTGGAGAATGTATGAGTCTTCATCGCGTTTTCCTTTGGAGTATGCATATATTTGTAAGGGATTTAAAGGGAGTCTTTCGCAGTTGGACAAACTGTTTGCCATTCGGCAAGTAATTTTGGACAGCTCACTGAATGATGCTTTCCGTGAAAAGCTTATAAGGGAATGTCAATTACTTAAAATATCTTATACAGACCTTTCTGTTCAAGGTTCTTATTCC
>ULOP01033003.1_pt1 | contig 9161 bp, 8 predicted proteins | sample 1952681 | NCBI WGS metagenome assembly ULOP01 (sample SAMEA4835606, study PRJEB28245) | human gut metagenome | biome: gut microbiome; material: fecal sample | place: Denmark | collected 2008
ACCCCATATCGAAAGCATTGATATATAGATGATTATGGCGAAGATAAAGTTAAACAGCACGCCACCGACCATCACCAGGGCCCTCTGCCATGCCGGCTTGGAGCGGAACTCCCACGGTTTCGGGTCATGCCTGAGCATTTCCGTGTCCATGGACTCGTCGATCATGCCGTTTATCTTGCAATACCCGCCGACAGGAAGCCATCCGATACCATATTCAGTATCAATGTCTTTCATCTTGGGAAAGAGCCGCGTAAACCATTTGGTCTCCTTCGTGCTGAAGAGTTTCACATCCCCCGCATCGAAGAAAAGGAAAAATTTGTCGACCTTGATGCCGAAAAGGCGGGCAAAGATGAAATGCCCGAGTTCATGTATGACAATCAGTACCGAAAGGGCAATGATCACCTGAAATATTTTTATTAAAATTACCATGCTATTTGCCATGTACATTGCAGAGTTCCGCGGCCTTTCTATAGACCTCGTCATTCATGCTGATAAGTTCATCGATTCCCGGTGCGCTGACAAATTCCACGCCGGCCATGCAGGAAGATATGATATCCGGAATGTCATAGAACCGGATTCTGTCTTGAAGAAACGCAGCTACGGCAGCTTCATTGGCCGCATTCATCGCGCAAGGGATATTGCCGCCGCGTCCTATCGCCTCAAACGCGAGCGCGAGACACGGGAACTTGTCCATATCCGGTTTTTCGAACGTCAGGCTGCCGAGCTCAGCGAAATCCAGCTTCTTGTTGTCCAGCGTAAGCCTCTCCGGAAAGCTCAACGCATACTGTATCGGCTCCCTCATGTCAGGGTGCCCCATCTGCGCAATTACCGCTCCGTCAGCGAATTCCACCATTGAATGAATGATGGACTGAGGGTGCACGACAATGTTTATCTTCTCCGGCTCCGTATCGAAAAGCCACTTCGCCTCTATCATCTCGAAGCCCTTGTTCATCATCGTCGCGGAATCTATCGTAATCTTCGCGCCCATCTTCCACTGGGGATGTTTCAATGCCTCCTTGCGTGTCACCGCAGCGATTTCCTCCTTCGTCCAGGAACGGAAAGGACCGCCGGAAGCCGTAAGATGGATGCGGGTCAACGGATTCCCGGCCGCGCCCATAAGGCATTGGAATATAGCGGAATGCTCCGAATCCACCGGCAATATCGGCGCATTGTGCTTCTTCGCCAGCGCCATCACCACCGAACCGCCGGCCACGAGCGTCTCCTTGTTCGCCAGGGCAATGATTTTCCCCGCCTCAATCGCCGACACCGTAGGACGCAGCCCGCTGAAACCGACAAGGGCGGTCAGGACAATGTCAATGTCTTCGGACCTGACCAGGGCACAGACGGAGTCCATTCCCGTAAACACTTTGATGTCATGAGGTTGCAGTGCGTCCGCAACTTCCTGGTATTTGGATTCATTGCAAATGACTACATTGGCCGGCATGAATTCCAGCGCCTGCCGGATAAGCAGTTCGGAGCTGTTGTTGGCAGTGAGCAGTTCCACTTCGAACCTGTCCTTGTGCTGCCTTATCACGTCCAGAGCCTGACGGCCTATCGAGCCGGTCGAGCCTAATATTGCAATATGTCTTTTGTCAGTCATCAGAATTTAATGTATTTGACAGGGTCCACCGCTTCTCCCTTGTACCACAGTTCGAAATGAAGATGGTCGCCTGTGGTTACCGCGCCGGTATTGCCCACCAGAGCTATCGGAGAGCCGGCAGAAACCTTGTCGCCGGTCTTCTTCAAGAGTTTCTGGTTATGTTTGTATATGGAGACAATGTTGTTCGCATGTTGAATCTGTATCGTGTACCCCGATTCGTCACTCCAGCCAGCCCCGATCACCGTGCCGTCAAGCACCGACATCACCACCGAATTCGCAGGAGCGGTTATGTCAATGTAAGGGTGCAGCAGCGGGTCATATTCCTGAGAGACAACACCTTTCAGCGGTGTAAAGAAGTGCACTCCTTCTATAGGAAGCCTGCGGTCACCTGCATTGTTCAGTCCGAATTGTTCCTCCTTGCGGACGTTTTCGCGCAGGAGCGAGTCTTTCGCGTCCAGCTCCTTGGCGGAAATCTTTTCGGCTGCGGCATTGCGCGAGGCTATGCTGATGATGCTGTCAATCGCCACAGGGTCAGCACCTTCCATCACTTTCTTGAGGTTATCCGTGTAGAACATCCATGTGTAGATGACGTTCTGGAGGGAGTCTATTTTCAATGCATTGTTGATGGCGGCGCGTTTGGTGTGGGCGTCCGGATAGCCCGGAATGAATGTCCTTATAGGCGTAAATGCAATCACGGAATAGCAGACAGCGATAATCACGCTTATTACGGAAATGACTGTCAGGAACAGCGAAGTCCTGCTGAATCTCATGACCCAGAGCTGTTTATGGGTCATGTCATCCACAATCGATATTCTGAAATTCTTCGTCTTCGGGCCTTTCGGCTGTTTATGAGAAGTCATGATGCGATAGCCGTTTGAAATATTATTTCTACCTTTGCAGGGTTATGGACAGAATCATTGGAATAGATTATGGCAGAAAGAGAATCGGCATAGCCGTGAGCGACCCTCTGCGCATATTTGCTTCTCCGCTGGAAACCGTACAAAGTGCAAAGATAATAGAATATCTTAAAAGTTATTCCGCCGGAGAGCGCATTGTAAGGTTCGTGGTGGGATATCCCATCAATATGAACGGCAAGCCGTCCGAGGCCGCGGCAGATGTGGACATCTTCCTGAAACAGCTCGCGAAGGCTTTCCCGGATGTGCCTGTCACACTGGAAGATGAGCGTTTCACGTCAGTGCTGGCACACAGGGCGATGATAGATGGCGGGATGAAGGCTTCCGACCGTCGGGACAAGGCTTCCGTGGACAAGATAAGCGCCGCCATCATTCTCCAGGGCTATCTGGACCGCACAGGTGATGCTGCGGGAGGTGGCACAGGTTTTGCGGCATTGTCCGCGCCCATGCCGGAGACATTGTCAAGGAACGTTTCCAAGAAATCCGGGCGTAGAAAATAAATTGAAAATCAATACATTAAATAAATGATACAACCTATATATCTATATGGTTCCGAAGTTCTCAGGGCCAAGGCTGAAGAAGTGGATCTGACGGACAAGGAAGGAATCGCCACGCTTATTCAGGATCTTAAAGACACATTGAAACATTCTGACGGATGCGGACTTGCAGCGCCGCAGATAGGCGTGAGCAAGAGGGCATTGATCGTGGACGGTACCGGCATGACGGACGTTTACGATTACTTGAAGGATTTCAAGCGCACGATGCTGAATCCGGTGGTCCTGGAGGAGAGCGAGAAGGAGGTCGATTATTCTGAGGGCTGCCTGAGCATTCCGGGAATTTATTGTGAGGTGCGCAGACCGGCTGCGATTACGGTGGAGTACTACGACGAGAACGGCGAAAAGGTGACCGAGAAGTTCGACAAGTTCGCCTGCCGCATGGTGCAGCACGAGATGTCGCATCTGGACGGCAACCTGTTCGTGGACAACGTGGCGCCGATAAGGAAGAAGATGATTTCCAAGAAGTTGCAGAACATTTCCAGAGGCAAGGTTTCGACACATTACAACACTAAAATAAAGTAAACATGGGAGCTTTTCACGCTTATGACATTCGCGGAGTCTACAATGTGGATTTCGACAAGAACACTGCCTATAAGGTAGGCTATTTTCTGCCAGAATTGCTCAAGACAGACAAGGTTCTGGTAGGAAGGGATTGCAGAGTCTCTTCGGACGAGATACATGATTATCTTCTCAAGGGTATAACTGATGCAGGTGCAGATGTTTATGACATCGGCCTCAGTACCACGCCGATGGTATATTTCGGTACTGCCAAGTATGGATTCCATGCGTCTGTCCAGATTACGGCTTCGCACAACCCTAAGGAGTACAACGGACTGAAGGTTTCATGCGAGAATGCCCTGCCTGTGGGTTATGACACGGGATTGGGTCAGATCGAGGCATGGATCAACGGGAACAAGCCGACGCCTGCGGCTGCCGTTCCGGGTAAGGTTTACGAGAAAGAGATCCATCAGGATTATCTGGATTTCCTTCTCGGCTACAAGACCGACCTGAGCGGGCTGAAGCTGGCATTCGACCTTTCTAACGGCATGAGTTCATTGTACGCGAAGGAGATTTTCGGCAATGAGCCTGAATATATTTTCGACACGATGGACGGCACGTTCCCTAATCATGAGCCTAACCCATTGGTACACAAGAATGTAGTGGCTCTCGAGGAGCTCGTGAAGAAAATCGGCGCGGATGCGGGTGTCATCTATGACGGTGATGCTGACCGCGTGATGTTCGTGGATGAAAAGGGACATTTCGTATCTCCTGACCTGATGATTGCAGTGCTGGGCCACTATTTCATTGACGAAAGACATGAAACCGGCTATGTCATTCAGGATATCCGCAGTTCGAAGGCCGTGGGTGAATATCTGGAGCCGATGGGCGCGAAGATGTTCACATGGAAGGTCGGTAGGGCCAATGCTGCCAGAAAACTGAGAGAAATCGACGGCGTATGGGGCGGCGAGCTTGCTGGACATTATTATTTCAAGGATTTCTTCTATTCCGACAGCGGATTGCTGGCATCAATCCTGGTGCTCCGCGTGCTGGCTTCAATGAAGAAGAAGGGTATCACTTTCAGTGAGCTCATCGGCAAGATTGCCCGTTATCAGAATTCCGGCGAGATCAATTTCAAGCTTTCTGACAAGCAGGGTGCGATGGATGCCATCAAGGAGCATTTCGAGAATCAGGAGAAGCCGACGGCATTCATGGATTTCGATGGTTACCGTGTAGAGTTCAACGATTGGTGGTTCAATATAAGACCTTCAAATACAGAGCCTTATCTGCGTTTCATCTGCGAGGCGACTTCCAAGGAGCTGCTGGATGAAAAAGTAAATGAGGTAAAGGAGATTCTTAAAACGAAATTTAGCGCAGAGGTATAGGGTGGCTCTTTTCCTCCGACGAAACGAATTGTAACAATGATTTTCAATATCAGAAAGTTCTCGGCCGTGATGGCCACGGTATGCCTGTCCGTATTGACAGGTGGAAAGATTGAAGCTCAGGATACATTGATGAGCATGAGCAAGGCTTCGCTGCTGGTGCCGAGACTGGCATTGCAGCCGATAAAGTCCATTGATCCATCTTCGGCAATTCCTATCGACACTCTCGATACAGGTAATCCGGCCGTAAAGATCCTGCTCATGGAGAATTACACGTGGAGGTACTACAAGGACCCGGCCGTGTTGCTTCAGACTGAGCTTTTCAACAGCAATTGGAACGAGAATATGCCGAATCCATATCGGATGGATGTGAAGGATTTGCAGAATGACATTTCCATCTGGCTGGTGGATTCATTGGGAGAATATCATTGTCCTTACCAGACGAAGGTGTATTCGCCTTTCGGGTACAGGCGCGGGCGCAGGCACATGGGCGTGGATCTTCCGCTGAAGACCGGAACTCCGGTGGTAGCGGCGTTCCCCGGCAAGGTGCGTCTGTCGAAGTACTACAAGGGTTATGGAAATCTGGTGATCGTGCGTCATGAGAACGGGCTGGAGACTTTCTACGCCCATCTTTCCAAGCGCTTGGTTTCGCCGGGTGACTGGGTGGCTGCCGGACAGACTGTCGGGCTCGGCGGTTCCACGGGTCGTTCCACGGGAGCGCATCTGCATTTCGAGACCAGGTATTGCGGTTTCGCGTTTGATCCTCAGTGGCTTATAGATTTCGAGACAGGGACTTTGCGCCATCGTCTTTTCATCTTGAAGAAGCGTTTCCTGGATGCCGGGAGCAAGTATATTCCTGAGAGTGATGAGGAGGATTATCTTATCATGAAGGAGGATTCGACGTATTATGCGGCGCGTGCTGCCGAGCAGGAGCTTCGTGAGAAAGAGGAGGCGAGGAAGGCTGCCGAGCTTGCCAAGGCACAGTATTACAAAATCAAGTCGGGCGATACGCTGGGTTCGATTGCCGTGAAGTACCACACGACTGTCAGACGTCTTTGTGCCCTGAACGGCATCACGCCGAAGACGACGTTGCGTATCGGGCGGTCGATCCGTGTACGGTAGGGCTTTCACATCCATGTCTGACTGACTGGCGCCCTGGTGGGGACGGAGGATTCGGCCGGTCCTCCCCACTGCGTGGGTCCCCTCTTTCGGGAGCCAATGCCGGCTCCACCCTCCGTCCCCGCCCGGGCATGGCTGGACGCGGCCACGGTGGATTTTGTAACTGATTGATAGTCAGATATCATTTAAGATAGAGCATGGAAACGTAGGCTTTTTTTGGCCACGTTTCCACGCTTTGTTTTGTAACTCATTGAAAATCAACGCACCCAGAAACAGGGCGTGGCCGCGTCCGGTTCAGGCGGGAGTCTGATAAACGCGCCTGGCGGAGGTGGGGACGCTGGAGGCTCGCTGCGCTCATCCCGTCAGGCTGTCGCCTGACACCCGTTCACAAGGACACGGGCGTCCATGCCTCCAGCATCCCCACCTCCGCCAGGCTTATCTTTCATATGGAAATTCAACAAGTGAGAAAACAACTGGTCATTCGTTGCCGGCGTGCGTGGAAAGGCCTGTTTTACGCACGACATGGACCATTTCGGACGCGACGTGCGTGGAAAACGTTTTAGCACGCACGATACACACGGCTTTGAGATAGACCTGTAGACGCTTACGGAAAAAATTGACAATCGAATGGAGGGGAGGGGGAAATAAAAAAAGAAATCCGGTGCTTTTCACAAAGGACCGGACCCCTATATAAAACGAACTTAACAAATAGACATAAAAACCTTTTATTGTCTAGGTGCAAAGTTAAGTACATAAAACGTTATTACCAAATTTTTCGTTAAAATTTTTTAATAATTCTTTTTTACATCCTTTTAATTGTGAAATCTAAAACGTTTCCTCACTTACAATTTCTACTGCTGTGGAGTAAAAATAATAATCTTTTTCATTGAGCATCACCATCATAGGACGTGGCAAACTCACCGAAATTCAGGGAAATCTTCAACTTGCCGGCAGTGATTTTACCTGTGAGCGAGGTGACTTTATATTTTTTATAAGGCATTCCCATGGCCAGCGGAACGATGTCGTTGCCGGAAAGAATGATCTCATTTTCGCGAATTTCACACTTGACTCCGGGAACAGTGACATCCAGAGAAACAGGCATCTGAGGAACGAACTTGACCTTGTTGAAGATGATGGTCGCCTTGCCGTCATCCTGGAGACGGACATTGACATTGACATTTTCGGAAACATTGTCCTTGCCGTCGGCTACTACCGTCATGGTGCCGGAGTAAACGGTTTCGGTCGAAGTTTCGATGATTTTCACCGGTTCATTCTTGGAACAAGCGGCAGCAACTACTAAAGCGGCCGCAATCAAAAAAGCATTGAACAATTTCATAATGACTATATAATTAATTTATTTACAATTACTTAAAAATCCAGCGTAACGCCGGCATTGAAGCGCCTCGGCTTGCCTGTCTGGAAAAACGAATTGCCTACAGACTTGAAATAGAACACGCTGTAGGAGGTATCGGCGAGGTTTTCCCCGCGAACGAAAAACTGGACTTTGCGGAAAAACAGCCTTGCGTCGAGACCTAAAAGAGAATACGGCGGCTGGACCAGGGTTCCGCTTTCGTTCCAGGAGACGGAGCCGTTCCAGAGAAAGTCGGCAGACAACATCAGGGAGTTCAGGACCTTGGAATTGAACCCGAACCTGTACCCTGCCCTGGCATATAGTGAAGAAGACGGAGAATACGGAATCCTGTTTCCGGAATAGTCTTCATGGCCATCGTCATACGAGACGAAACGGGCATCCATGAAAGAGGCGGAGAGATTCACATTCAGGCCCTTCCATCTCCAGGAGAGCTCGGATTCCACGCCACGGCTCCTGGACTTGGCAGCATTGGCCATCATGCGTCCGGTCCCCTTCCCATGCGGGAACACGGTAATCTGCTGATTCCGGCAGCTGATATGGTATGCTGTCGCGGATGCGGTCAGAAAATGTCCGGCCGCATTGAATCCGAAACGCACTCCGGCCTCGTAATCCGTGCAGGACTCCGGCCTGTAGCTGGTGGAAGATGCCGGAATCTCCTCAGCAGCATCTAGATACACGCCAAGTTCAGACATCATTCCGTTCATCATACGGTTCTGCAGGATGTCCGAAAAAATCTGTGTATTGAAACCTCCGGATTTGTAGCCGCGCGAAACGGAGCCAGTCAGTTTCAGGTCAATGCCGCGATGCCGCATGGCTTCAGAGGCGGCATCGAACAGGACGGACGCTTTCGGAAGAATCTGGAAAAACGACATGTGCTCATTTCCGCGGTAGCTGGTCGGGAAATCCTTGTACGAAGGCATTGGCGAAAGCTTGAAATGGATGTCCGAACTGGAGTCGTATGACATATGGTCGCCTTCATAATCCACACGGAGCCCGGCTGTAAAGAGCCATCTGGACAGACGGAAATATGACTCATGATAAGCGGCCATATTGTAGCTCCAGAGAACAAAATCATTGGAAATCAAGAAATTGTCCTCCTCGATCATGAGCTTGCCGAACTCCTGCGGAATGTAGGCATTGGCATTGTCCAGAATGAGGGAACTGATGCCGTCGCGGAGAAATGTCACGGGCGCGCCCATGCCGTTGCGGCGGACGAATGCGAAAACGCCGCTTTGATGGTTCCACCAGGCCGGATGTGTCTGCTGGCGCAGTACAACTTCCTGTGTTACAGATGCTTGCCGCTGCGTCTGGTTCAATGTAAACATCGACGCGGACGTGAAATCCTGGTCCAGATCCATGGAATCGAACAACATCTGAAGGCTGGTTACCGAACTCAGCTTCCATTTGTCCAAGTCGACATTGACGCGCAGCCCGTCCATCACGAAAAGACGCTTGTATGCACTTATGTCATTGTAATTTACAGGATAGAGCCAGCCTCCGGCCAATGCTTCCCCGCCTTGTGCCGCATCCGTAGCATCAGCCTTCCAGAGCCGGTAAGGATAGCCGCCCTGATCCGTATAAGACGCGTGTAAAGTATTGTCAATGAAAGTGTTGCTACGTTTCTTCACATATCGGAGACGCACGGATACGGCATCGGAAACATCACATTTGCTGCCTGAATATTCATTGGTATAAAACCCGTCAGAGTGGCCGTACATC
>ULOP01007762.1_pt1 | contig 9157 bp, 8 predicted proteins | sample 1952681 | NCBI WGS metagenome assembly ULOP01 (sample SAMEA4835606, study PRJEB28245) | human gut metagenome | biome: gut microbiome; material: fecal sample | place: Denmark | collected 2008
ACATAACTATTAGAAATTAACTCACAACTATAAAATGTATTTCGTTTACTGTATATAATGTAAATAAAAAAATTGTTTTATATATTTTTATGTCATCCGGCAATTAGGAAAATTGGCTGTAAGTCTTAACTTTGTCTAAATCTAAAAATGCCTCAATCATTAAACCCTAAGTAGCCACATACAATTTCACAATAGGTGAGAGAAGAGAATGACATCAATATTATCTTAATTGATAGTTTCATTCTCTCCCCATAATCCTATTTAATTATTTTTTCTCAAATAGTACTAGTATTTCCTTTAGCATCAGAAATCGCATCTTCTAGAACATAGCCATATGAGTCTCCACCATTTGTACCATATCCTGTAATCCTAGAGTCATCAGCATATCGCCATACTTTACAAACCTTATCTGAAAAATTTCCTTCAATGGTATAAATTTTGTTGTTTTCTTCATCATATCCTACCACAATAGCAGTATGTGAAGCCCCCGTTTTCAAGAAAAGAATGTCACCATATTTGGGAGTGTATTCTCCTTTTTTTCCAAATCGGTTATTATTTTTATACCATTCCATGCCCATAGCTACAGATGCATATTTAGGTATAATACCATTATTGTTTCCAGAAGATACTAGTAATCCTGCTTGTTTAGCACACCACGATACAAACATTGCGCACCAAGGCTGCCCATTCATTCCATACCATTCACCATATTTTGTAATATTGTTATATTTTTCAATAGTGCCACACTCCGCCAACGCAATATTAACAAATTTTTCTAATGATACGCTTCCCATAAAGGAATTAGCAGCATTATAAGCATTTTTTCTTCTAGTCTCGTACTTGTTCATAACAGAATTAGCCATTGCACTAGCATGAAGTTTATCAAGAGTAATTGGTGCTTCTACAGCTTCTACAATTGCCCTTGCCTGTTTAGGGCTTTGATTATACAGATCTGCATAATAAATAAGTGCTTTCTCATCTGTGATTCCCTTTCCTTTGCCATCTTCCATATACCCTGCCACATCAACTCGCGCCGTTTCATCTTGCACTTTATGACTCTCCGAAGTACCTAAGAGGTTAACCAAAGCTTCTTTCTCTTCCTCTGTAAGATACCGCTTGGAAAAAACTGATCTATCTTGCTTTAATTCATTAACTAATGCGGAATCCTTTCCTAATAAATCTTCAACAAGCTGAGGATTCAATTCTTTAATACCGCATAGTAAATCATGTGCCCTTTCTTCATACCACTGTAAAATACCGATACTAATTGGATCATTGGCGTTAATGGCTGTATAATTTCCTTCTCCTTGAGTTATTACATTTATTGCATAATCAATAATATCATTAGTACCCGAAATAACCGGAATTGTCGGTGGAATCACTTCATATCGTTTAGGATTAGCTGAATACAGCACTGCTAATGTATCCTGTCCCGCAACTCCATCAACGCTTAAATCATTAAGGCGTTGAAAATCGCTTACCGAATCATATGTGCCAGCACCATAAATACCATCTGCAATTCCAGTGCCACAAACGTATCCCAGTTCTATCAGTCTTAACTGCAATTTTTTAACTTCTTCTCCAGAATCTCCTCTTTTCAAAACACTAGGTGCCGAATATCTATTTGCATTGGTAGAATAAAGTACCGACAAAGTCTTCGGTCCCGCAATACCATCCGGTGATAATTCATTACACTTTTGGAAACTTATCACGGCATAATATGTTGCATTTCCGTAAAAACTATCAGCACCCGTATTACCGCATGAATATCCTAAAGCAATTAATCGTTCTTGCAATTTGCGCACAGCTTCTCCCGACATTCCCTTTTTTAAAATAGTAACTTCCGAATATCGGATTGCCTTCTCTGAATAAAGAGCACTTGAAGTATCCTTTCCGATAACTCCATCTGGTGTCAAACTATTCTGTTTCTGAAATGCTACAACTGCATTATATGTACCCGTACCATACTGCCCATCAGCTCCAGCGCTACCACATGAGTACCCTAACTCTATCAATCGTAACTGAGCCTTCTTTACAGACTCCCCTTTAGATCCCCTTGACAATACATATGACGCTGTATTCTGTTCGTCTGGGAATAATAGTTTCATTGTACCTGAGCCGACCATACCATCTGGATCCATGCCATTTTTTCTTTGAAAGTCCAAAACGCTCTCATATGTCACTGTTCCTGCTATTCCATCAATATTTCCGATATTATAACCTGCGTTTTTTAATCCCTGCTGTACTGGCATAATCTGTTCACATAATACATTCCATGTTAAGTCATTAACAATTCCTGTATCTGTAATACCATGTTTAGTTTGAAATCTTTTAACAGCACTTTCTGTTCCATCGCCAAAAATGCCATCTGTTCCTTTAGGATTAATGCACACAATTCTTAATCCCTGCTGTAAACATTTTACATTACTATTTGAATCTCCTTTTTGTAATAACATACCCGTTTTCTCCTTATTTTTTTATTTGAGGTGCACACTCAACATCTAAAAAGAAGTTATTATCATATTTGTAAACAAAGAGGCCGTATTTTGCATAACAAAATACAGCCTCTTTGTTTCATATCTATTATTCTAAAAAACTTATCTATTCAGTATTTTTAACAATACTTTCAAATTTTCTTTTTCATATTCATTAAACACTTCATCACTGAAATTTTCTCCCTCCACCAAAGGAGTATACCATACCTGTCCCATAAAATAATTTTGCAGATCTTCATTTCTAAAAATATATCCATGTCGTGCATATATTTCATTTAATGCCAAATACAATATATCTTCCGGGTAATCCTTTAATTCTTCTATTGTGTATTCTCTTTGATCAGAAGATAATATGGGTTCTAATGGTCTGTCCATTCCATATCTCCCATTATCCTCATCCCATTCCACAACTTCACTCCAATACGCACTTGCCGCTCTATATGGATCGCGCGCCATCATTTGTTGGTCTACATTATTTTCATCTCTGGCTTCCTCGGTATCTATCTCCGTACTATTTTCTCTGTCAAGCACCGCTGAAGATATTGCCATTCCCGTAGCATTGTCAGGATTTTTTTCTAATTCGTTGATTTCAACAGACACCTGTTCTCCAAATACAATCCTTACTTTCCCACTGTTCCCCCATCCATCGTCTTCAAAATCAAATTCTGCTACGGAATCCATAATTTCTGTATCTATATTTTCTACCGATGCTATCCTATAACTACTATTTTGAACATATACATAAGTAGCTTCCAGATGATTTTCCTCTATCTGAGTTGATAATATAGCACCACCCTCCTGAGTATAGATATAATTTTCAGCATATCCATTACTCGTCCAGGTTCCTGAATAAATGGCGTAATCTGAAATAGGAATAGATATAGATGTGCTTTCTTCTCGCAGATTTTCATTTTGAGAACATGCACAAATATTAATAGCGAAAAAAAGTATAATAGCGAAACAAAAAAATCTCTTCATTACTCCTCCACAACAGAAACATTTTCTTAAACTAATCCATATATCATCCTTAACATATCTCTTTCAATACATACTATATCCTCTTATCCCTATTTTGCATATGTCATGCCTCCATAAAACCTTGACTTCTTGCTCCTAAAATTCATCTATCAATAATCAAATACTACAAAAAAAAATAATAAAGTTTACATTTCACAAATATCTTTCTTTTTAACTTATAGATAATCGATTATCTCCAAAATAGTTCTATGTAATATGCTAAACACTATGCACAAAGAAAAGGAGGCAATAACAATGGCAAATCGTGGTTGGATGATTAATCTCACAGGTAGTTCTATTCAAATCTACAGTCAGGGAACTACTCCCACAAAAAAAGTAGGTACTCTTACCAAAAACGAATGTTTTGCAGAAGGCTCTGAATTTGGCGCTAGCTGGGAAGGATGGGGAATGCCCGTTTTCTTCTTAAATGCATCCCATTCCAACACTTTTGGCATGATAGCTACTACCGAAACAGGTCTCGTAGACTTCGCCGATTATGCATCTAATGGTTCTTCATGGGTGAAAGTAAACACTTTAAAAAGAAAGGTTCAGTATGCCACTGTTGCATATTATGCTGACGGCAGTAAATGTTGCGATCTACCTGCTGGTTCGTATGTATGGTTGACACAGGCTTGTACACGTGGACAGCGCCATCCAAATTACATCGCCGTAACAAGCGTGTGCCCTGCTGGCGGTACAACTCGTAATTTTGAAGGTAACGGTTTTATTGATTTGACATACGGTAACCGTTGGGTCAATGTAGGCAGCATACTATTAAGACAGGCATAGTCTATTAATTGCAACAATATGCAAAGGGCTCTGGAATAATTCCAGAGTCCTACCTATGAAAGCTGCCGAAACTTTGGTTAAAGTTTGTATGCACTACCGCAGATAGAAAATATATTTTATCAGCAGAAAAAAAATAACGAAGTAAAAAATCTGCCCAATCTTCTTCACCGTAAAATATGTCATATATAAGCTACTATAAAGAAATATACCGCAAACCAAGTACTCTCAAAGTAAATCCTAGAGAATTGATTTCTCTATTCTCCGAATTCCTTTAGATATTACGCCCTCTAAACTATTTTATTCTACAATTTTTCTAATCCAAAGCTTCTGACGTTCCATTTTCCATCTTCTTTAATAAAATACGCAGCAAAAACATGGTAGCTTCTCCTAGATCAACATAGGACTTAGACATAAATACTCTTCAAAATCCCCTCATCGCTGTATTATAATGCGCAATTACCTTCATATATTATCTACTACTTACATGGTAAAAACTGATAGGTGCAAATGACAAAATAATCAGCTTCCGCTCCATGCACCATCTTTTCTTCCTCACCTACATTTTCTCCGCACACCCAGTAGGAACCATCTGTTTTCTGAATTACCGTGTTATTCAATAGTTTGGGATAGATTTCATTAAATTCGGAAATATTATCATATTCCATGTTGTATTGCAGTTTACCTGTCCAAGCCAAAGCAATATCCTCTGCACTCGGTTGCGGATAATTTTCCAAAGCAAGATTTGTCCAAACCATTGCAACATCTTCTGCTACCATTGTAGGTTTACTCACTACAGCAATATCCGCAACGCCACAGTTTCCAGCGCCATTATATCCCCAAGTCCAAACCGTACCGTCCCGAAGCAGAGCAGCATGGTTATTCCAGCCACCTGTAACCAAGACTGCATCATCCAAAACTTTTTGCGGTTTCGGAATAAAATATAGTCCGTCGGACACCATGCTGGTCTGTAAAGTGGCAGCACCACTATTACACCAGACAGTTCCCCATGTCCAAACCGTATTATCTTCTGCCAGGCAGACAATGTCATCTCTTCCACAGCATGCGTACTTTACCTGTTCCATGAGCAAATAAGGCTCACTGACAAAGTATTGCTCGTCATTTAAATATCTGTTTCCATCAAACGTATCGTATTGCTGTAAAGCTCCACAGCCGGCATTACCTAGACCGTACAGTTTGTGATCTTCCGTTAGAAAAATAACAAATCCCTTTTGTGAATAATCCACGTGGATAACATTTTCCGCAATTCTTACTGCTTCTCTGTGATAATCATAGTCCTGAGTTCCTTGGCCTAATTGTCCGTGTTCATTTCTTCCACTACCCCACAATACATTATTCTCATCAATATAATAAAAGTTTGACGGATCTCCCACATGTGTACGATAATGCTCTGTAATGTCAATCCAAACTTCAGTTCTAGGTAATTTCTCCTGTTGATCAAGTATCTGAGCATTTTCCGCTACCCTTGTTTCCTCATCCAAATGTTCTTCTGGTGCAACTGCCTTCCTGGTAAATGCCAAATATACCAAGCATACAATAAAAACTCCAACGGTCAAAACAACAATTGCCAGTACTCCTTTTTTCATTTTTCGTAATGACGCTATATTTTTAATCCTGCCCTTAATATCATTCTCTCCAAAGTCCACCGGAAGCCAATAAGTGTTGCGATGATGTGTGGAAAGATTCATTAGGGAAACGCAATAGTCTATTTTAATCTTTTCCCCCATCTTTTTAATGACGGCCTCATCACAACTCATTTCCATATCTTTGCAGAAAAGTCGGAATGCAACCCATACCAACGGATTAAACCAATGAATACTCCATGCAATGAATGCTGCAAACTTTACGATATGGTCGCATCTTCTGATATGACATTTTTCATGTAAAATAATGTATTCCTGTTCTTGTTCACTCAAACCCTGCGGAAGATAAATCTTCGGTCTAAATATCCCCATTATAAAGGGCGAAATTCTCTTATCCGTAACATAAATATTTTCCCTTAATGGTATTGATTCTGATACCTTTTTACGAATCAACACAAGGGAAATCGTTCCATACAGTAGTAAGAGGCATAGCCCTGCGATCCATATATACTGGCCCATAAGCACTAACTCATTTTGACGGGAAACTTCTGGTGTCTCCTCTATTTCGTTTGAAATAGTTTGTACCAGAATGCCCTGTGCAACTTCTGATTTATTATCTGTATTCTTTTCCTCCCCGATAATATCTGAGGGCTCAGATAACATTAGTGTTTCCTTAGGCGAAGCCGTATTCTGTTCTAAAAAAAATTCATCAAGTGCAGGACTATAATTGGGAATTAGACTTTTTTCTGATTCCAATGTGATTGGGCAGAGAAGTCGGAACAAAACTACGCTCCAAAGTAAATATGAAATGTATTTTGGATATTTCTTTAATAAAATACGTCCAAGGCAAACAGCTAAAATAACTATGCTAGCTGACCAACTCATTCCTAAAATTTTAAAAAAAACTGATTGTAGCATACCTCATCATCTCCTCATAGAATCGATAATTTTATTAATTTCATCAATTTCCTTGTCCGTAAGTTTCTTTCCTGTTCCAAATGCTGCTAAAAATGCTGGCAAGGATCCCCCAAATGCCTCTTCTACATACTGTTCACTATGACGAGCATAAAATGTTTCCTTAGATACAATCGAAGAAACTATTCCATTTTTATTTTGAAATAGACCACGTTCACAAAGTCTTTTTAATACCGTAAAAGATGTCGTTTTTTTCCATGCGAATTCCTTATAAGCTAATTTTGCTAAATCACCTGACGAAATAGGCTCATTGCTCCATATCATATCTGCAAATTTCGCTTCTGAAGTCCCTATCCTTAACTCACTCATCCTCTTTTTCCTTCTATAATTCTACATAGTGTAGTATATTGTTATACTACACTATGTAGAACACATTGTCAACACATTTATCATTAGGCCCATTACTTTTATCAAAATATTAGACCTAGAAGGCCATTATTATTTTAATATGTAAGATATCTAATAGTTCCCAACAAATATCTTAATCAAAATTAAGCAGCTGCTCTTTTTACATATTCAGAAAAACAGCTTGCTTTATTGTTTTAAACTTCTCTTTTAGTATAAAAAAGAGTTGCTTCTCTCAGTGTTCAACCCTTTTTATAAATCCTTATTATTAACTCCATTCTTTAATTCAGTTAAAATGTTTTTTAAAAAATTAGGCAATTCTACTCCCATCCTTCCAATATTTTCTAGAATTGATAATATTTCATTGATTACAAACCAGAATGTAATCAATAGACTGAAGATAGTTCCCGAATTATGCTGTAGCCCTAGTTCATCAGCAAATCTGTATATTAAATAATCAATACATATTGCTATGAAAATCGTTAATATATACCCCACTTTTTTATATATTCCCAATACACTTTTTTTACTACTCCAACCATATTCTTTATTATCGGGGTACTCTAATGCTTCCTTTTTGGCAGCTAGTAAACCAGATATGTAATCTATCAGCATTAGTACTATTAATAAACACATTAAAGGTATCAGCAATCCAAGTTTACTACTAATCCATACGCCTGCAAAAGCACCCACTACTCCTCCTATCAATTCTTTCCATTTCATAATTCCAACTCTCCTTATAAATATTTTTTACCTATACAAAAAGGAAAAAAATAAACAATTGTAAACATACTATATAAAATATTTTTTTCTTAATATGTTATATAACTCTCTTCGCAAACGATTGATATACTGTCTAGAAAGATTATGTTTGTGTGCAATTTCTGAATCAGACATGCCATCTATAACAATTTCTGTAAAAATGATCTTCTTTCGTTCATCACAATATTCAATTGCGCGTTTTAAATCATTTTCTAAAATAATATCCGAAATATTGTCTTCATAGAGCTGATTAATTGTCATTATGTCTTGATCCATGGCAGTGCAATTATCATGGTACTTTTTGCTGTTTCTGTACAATTCTAAAAATTTATTTTTTAATGCTGTACACAAAAATACTGTGCACTCACTATCTTCATTATAATATTCCATTTTCATTACTGCTTCCCATAATGCAAGCACCATTTCCGAATAGACATCCTCTTTTTCATCTTTGTATAAGAGCTTAGTATACTTATTTATTAGTGGCTTCATCCTTTCTAGCAACATACCAAAATTATTTTTATCTTCTCGTATTTTTTGAATTACAGATGAAACTTCTCCCATTTTCTTCTCCTCCATATAGGTAAAAAGAAGAAATGTGAAAAAGTGTAAACTTCGTTCTTTTGTCTTTTTGGCAACACTTCATTGTCAGACATAATTCACATTGTAACCATGTGTTTTACTAATAACACAGGCACAAAATCATCAATCAAATATATAAACTGACTTTTTTCAGCTAGTCATTGCTCCATTCTTTGCAAAGGAAAGCCAAATGGCTATTTTTTAAAATATTTTGCAAGTGTTCTTCATGGTATCATGAAATGGATAATCACACAGGTGATGACAAGCTTAACCGTATTACCACATTGACATTAGATGCTTTAGACTATAATATGGATGTATTTATGCCTTATTTTCTTGCTACTGAACTAAAATTTGTATCTTCAGAGCAACTGTCACTTTTATGTGAAAAGTTTACATCGGTCTTTCTATGTTTTTGATTCAATGTAGTAATTCAGAATATTCATGTGGATTTTCCCCTCTCATGCAATTTTTTTATGTATTTTTTCAATATAGAAATTTTCCAGGCTCTTTGTATATACTCATCACGCGACTTATTTATGGTAAATCGTTTACGTTTTATAGTTGTGAGTTAATTTCTAATAGTTATGT
>ULOP01018555.1_pt1 | contig 9045 bp, 5 predicted proteins | sample 1952681 | NCBI WGS metagenome assembly ULOP01 (sample SAMEA4835606, study PRJEB28245) | human gut metagenome | biome: gut microbiome; material: fecal sample | place: Denmark | collected 2008
AGGAATCCAAAAAGCAGGCTGCCAGACGTCCAAGACCACCATTACCAAGAGCTGCATCCGGCTCTTCATCCTCAAGCAAGTCTAAGTTTACACCCATCTCGTCAAGTACCTCGCGTACAACTTTGTCCTCTTTAAGGTTGATAATCATGTTACCAAGTGCACGACCCATCAAAAACTCCATGGACAAATAGTAGACTGTCTTCACATCCTTTTTCTCATAGGCTTTGTGCGTTGCCATCCAGTCATCAACTACGATATCTTTGACTGCATAAGAAACTGCCTGAAACAACTGCTGTGGAGTTGCCTCTTCAACCGAACGGCGAAACAACAATTTCATGTAGTTCGAAATGTTATTCTTCAATTCCTTTTTCTTTTCCTTTTCCGTTACAAATGCCATAAATTACCTCTCTTTCTGTAACAAACTCTTCGTTACGCTTCCACTTTTGCAACACCCAGTGTAACAGCCTCACCGTTAATTTTCCAATCTGCGGTGTAACCTTCTGCTTTATCCAAAATAACCTCATCGGCCAAAACATCGGCTTTAATCTGAGATTCATTTGCTTTGATAATTTCTTTAATCTTATCATTTCCCTGCTCGTAAACACGGATATGGTCAACCACTTCAAAACCGGCATCTTTACGCATGGTCTGAATTTTACTGATAACCTCACGCACAAATCCTTCCTCGATTAACTCCGGTGTCAGGTTTGTATCTAATACAACGGTAATACCGTGATCTTCCTCACTCACATAGCCATCCATCTGTGCCGTTTCTACCAGCAAATCCTCTGTCGCCAGTACTTCATCCACGCCGCCAACCGTAACAGTCACGTCACCGGAAGCATTCAACGCATCCATCGTAGCATTGCCATCTAATCCGGCAAGCACTTCTTTCAATTCGTTCAAACGGCTTCCGAAACGGCGTCCGAGAGTACGAAGCTGTGGCTTAAACTGATATGTCGTAAATTCTTTTGTATCATCGGTAAATACAACTTCTTTTACGTTTAGCTCATCTGCAATGATTTCTTTATAGAAATCGGACAATTCGCCTTCTGCCTTTACATACATTTTTCCAATTGGCTGACGGTTTTTGATATTTGCTGTATTACGGCATGCACGGCCAAGAACAACAATGTCCAAAAGTTGTTTCATCTGTGTCTCAAGTTCTTTGTCAATCCATTCTTCCTTAACTTTCGGGAAGTCACACAAATGAATACTTTCCGGTGCTTTTGAATCCAGATTGCACACGAGATTCTGATAAATGCTCTCGGTCATAAATGGAATCATCGGAGCTGCTGCCTTACTGATTGTTACAAGTGCCGTATACAAAGTCATGTAGGCATTCATTTTATCCTGCTCCATGCCTTTTGCCCAGAAACGATCACGACAGCGGCGCACATACCAGTTACTCATATCTTCCACAAAACTCTGCAGTGCTTTTGCGGTCTCCGGAATTTTGTAGTTGTCAAGGTCCTCATCAACTTCTTTAACCGTCGAATACAGACGGGACAAAAGCCAGCGGTCCATAATCGAAAGTTTATCATATTCTAATGTATGCTCGGTTGGATTAAACTGGTCAATCTCCGCATACAACACATAAAAGGCATATGTGTTCCACAGTGTACCCATGAATTTACGCTGTCCTTCGGTAACTGCTTTTCCATGGAAACGGTTCGGCAGCCATGGCGCACTGTTTACATAGAAATACCAGCGGATTGCGTCTGCTCCATAATTTTCCAGAGCATCAAACGGATCTACGGCATTTCCCTTACTCTTACTCATCTTCTGTCCATTTTCATCCTGCACATGTCCAAGAACGATTACATTTTCATATGGTGCTTTGTTGAAAAGTAAAGTAGATTCTGCCATCAGCGAATGGAACCATCCACGTGTCTGGTCAACCGCCTCGGAGATAAACTGGGCCGGAAACTGTTTCTCAAACACGTCTTTATTTTCAAATGGATAGTGATACTGTGCAAATGGCATCGCACCGGAGTCAAACCAACAGTCGATTACTTCCGGTACACGGTGCATAACTTTTCCACAATCCGGACAGGTAAAGGTTACTTCATCAATGTATGGACGGTGGAGTTCTACCTCAGCGGCTTTTGGATCTCCGGCACGCTCTGCCAGTTCTTTTCTTCCGCCGATACATTCCTGATGTCCACATCCTTCACACTCCCAGATGTTTAATGGAGTTCCCCAATAACGGTTACGGGAAATTGCCCAGTCCTGAATATTCTCTAACCAGTTTCCAAAACGTCCTTTTCCAATTGACTCCGGAATCCAGTTTACAGTGTTATTATTTTTAATCAAATCGTCTTTTACTGCTGTTTCACGGATATACCAGGATTCCCTTGCATAGTAAATCAACGGTGTATCACAGCGCCAGCAGTGTGGATATTCATGCTCAAACTTTGGTGCATCAAACAACTGTCCTCTGGCATCTAAGTCTTTTAATACCTCAGGGTCCGCTTTCTTTACGAAAATACCTGCAAATGGAGTCTCTTCTGTCAACTCACCTTTTTCATTTACAAACTGCACAAAAGGAAGGTCATAGTTTCTTCCCACATTGGCATCATCTTCACCAAATGCCGGTGCGATATGAACAATACCGGTACCATCGGTCATCGTAACGTAAGTATCACAGGTTACGAAAAATCCTTTTTTGTTCTGCTTATCAGCACACTCTTTCGCGCAGGCAAACAATGGCTCATATTCTTTATGCTCTAATGCGGTTCCCGGGAAACTCTCTAACACTTCATAAGCCGGCTCATCATCTTTTGCCAGTTTACCAAGTACCGTATCCAAAAGATCCTGCGCCATATAATAAGTATAGCCATCTGCTGCTTTTACTTTACAGTAAGTATCATTCGGGTTTACACAAAGAGCCACGTTACTTGGCAGGGTCCAAGGTGTTGTCGTCCATGCAAGGAAATAGGCATCCTCACCTGTCACCTTAAAGCGGACAATAGCAGAACGCTCTTTTACGGTTTTGTATCCCTGCGCAACCTCCTGTGCGGACAACGGTGTACCACAGCGAGGGCAGTAAGGCACGATTTTAAATCCTTTATACAAAAGGTCTTTATTCCAGATTTCCTTTAATGCCCACCACTCAGACTCAATATAATTGTCATCATATGTGACATATGGGTCATCCATGTCAGCCCAGAAACCTACGGTATCGGAAAAGTCTTCCCACATACCTTTGTATTTCCAGACAGATTCTTTACACTGATTGATAAATGGTTCCATACCATATTCTTCAATCTGCTCTTTTCCATCCAGACCTAACAGTTTTTCTACTTCCAGCTCAACCGGCAGACCATGCGTGTCCCATCCGGCTTTACGTGGCACACGATAACCTTTCATTGTACGGTAACGCGGAATCATATCTTTGATAACACGGGTCAGCACATGACCAATATGCGGTTTTCCGTTCGCAGTTGGCGGTCCATCGTAAAACATATACGTTGGTGCCCCCTCACGCAGTTTAATACTTTTGCGGAAAATATCTTTGTCTTTCCAAAACTTTTCTACTTCTTTTTCTCTCTCGACAAAATTCATGCCTGTTGATACTTTGTTATACATAGTTACCTCCATAAAAATAAAATAAAAAAGCTCCCATCCAACTAGGATGAGAGCCTAAACTTTCATTATACCACCTGTCTTCTACGTCAGGACTGTGAGTGTTTCACAAACCGAACATATATCCTTTTAACGGGGAATACCGGCGCAGTCTACTGGATAAATACCGTTCGACTTTGCAGCTAAGGAGTGATATTCGCCTATGCTTACTGGTGCCGGATTCTCACTATCGCCGGCTCACTGAAACACTTCCACACAGGGTACTGTCTCCGTCAACGCTTTTCTCTATGAGCATTTTCATGATAGTACGATTATTTGCAATTGTCAAGAGTTTGTTATTTCTTGCCATCCAAATCAAATTCACTGACAATCTGATTTAAATTGTTAGCACTTTCTTCGCTATCCTGCATAAATGTTCCGGTTGCCTCAATCTTCCGAACCATCTCAGAAGTTTTCTCTGCAATGTCTGAAACACCGGTTGCCGACTCATTTACCGTCAGATTAATCTCTTCGATTGAATGAGAAATATCGGTAATCGCATCAACCAACGTAACAATTGAATGATTAATTTTAGTCATGCCATCTTCAAAAGCAGCAGCATCTTCGGAATACTTCTCGCCGACTTCCATAAATCCTTTGTAATCGCCAAGAACCGTATTTTCCAAAAAGTCCATTGCATTCTGTAAACAATCTACCATACCGCTTACTGCGTTATGTACCTCACCAATAATGCTGTCGATATCACCAACTGCATTCTGGGTCTGTGTAGCCAAAGCACCGATTTCGGTTGCTACAACGGCAAATCCTTTACCGGCCTCTCCCGCTCTTGCTGCCTCAATGGAAGCATTTAAGGCAAGGAGATTTGTCTGAGAAGAAATTTCCATAATATCATGTGTAAGTTCATTAATCTTCTCTACCGCTTCTGCCTGTTTCATAGCAACTTCCGTACGCTGTTTCACTTCTGCATACATTTCATCTGTACGTTTCCCGGCATTCTCCGTCGTTGTCTTTAACTGGTTCGCACGTTCCATCACTTCCGTTGACAGTGTGGCACCACTCTGTGAAAGTGCCTTGATACTTTCGGCATTTTCTTTTACGGTTGCAATCGTCTGATTTACTGTATCCGTTGCACTGGCTGCTTCTTCCATCGCTGCTGCAAGTTCTTCTGTCGTAGCCGAGTTATTATTACAGATGTCATTGACCTCTGACATATTCACAGTCAAGTCGGTAACATTATCACCCATTTTAATTCCTGCCTGGTCAATTAACGCTACCATCTCACGAAGTTTACTTCGCATCTGCTGTACGGCACGCGCCATCGCACCGGTCTCGTCCTTCATACGGACTAATTTCTCACCCTTTGCACTTTTTACAAAACTAAGTTTCGCCGTATCCTCAATAATTCCTGTCAAATCCTTAATTGGACGAATCATCGAACCACTGAAGAAAAATCCTGTAATTGCTGCATATAAAATTGCCGCAGCAATCGCAATAATCATCATATACATCAAGCGGGTGGAATTGCTCTGCACTTCTTTATCTAAAACAGCCATTACCAATTTCATGCCATTCTTCAATGAAACAGCACTTACCATTTTCCTGCTTCCATCATAAGTGTACTCTTTTATTTCGCCCATCCTTCCGGCTTTCACAAATGAGGCCAGTTCGCCATCTACTTTCTGCAAATCCGTTCCCTGTTTTATATCCTTATGTGACAAAACTTTATTCGTTGAATCAACCAGGAAAGCATATCCGGAATCAAAACATTTGGCTTTGTCGGCAAGTTGTTTTAACTGATTAAAGTTGATATCCATGCCAACAACTCCGATTGCTTCATTGTCAATCATAATCGGAACAACATAGGAAATCATATATACATTCACGTTGGAATTTAAATACGGATCCATCCAAGTTGCCTTTCCATTTTTAACCGGAATATAATACCAGCCCACATGTTCTGCATCGTCTTTGTCAAAACTACTGAAATCTGTCGGTGTCAATGACTTAAAATCTGCATTCTCACTCTCTTTCGAAGCAAAAATACCGGATGTTGCTTCTGTAAATTCCGGATTATAGCGGATATAATAAGTCATCGCGCCCTTCGTGTTATTCGCACACTGAAGAGCTGTAGTCTCTAACGCCTCCGTACAGGAATCCACGTAGCTGCTGCTGCTTTTAAACTTGTCTACATCCTGAATCTGATTTTTTGTTACATCTGCAAGAGTGTTCACCGCAACTTCTACCTGTGAAAGCAGGTTGTCGATATCTTTCCCATACCCTTCACTCACTGTCGTTAATTTTTCTTTTGCATCACTGTTGGCAACCGCTCTCGAATTATAATATCCTATAATTCCGCAAATTAAAGCAGTTATAGCCGTTGTCCCTACCAATAGTAACAATATGCGAAATCGCAATGATTTTGATTTCACACACACGCTCCTCCTATCTCATAAGTAAAATCAATGTTATATTTATTTTACTGCTGATAAGGAAAAAATGCAATTATAACTTTACATATTCTTATTTTTATTTTTATTTTTTCTTGTGCTCTCCGGTAATTGAAAAAATGACCCATTCCGCAATGTTGCAGGCATGGTCTCCGATTCGCTCAAAGTACTTTGCAATCATAAGTAAATCCGTCGCACAAGCCCCCTCTTCCGGATTGCTGCGAATAAGAGAAATTACATCCTCTCTTGACTTAATAAATAAATCATCAATGATGTCATCATGCGCAATGACTTCTTTTGCTTTTTCCTCGTCTTTTTCTACGTATGCTTCCACACTCTGCACAACCATACAGGTCGTTTCTGCTGCCATCTTCCGAATATGCTCCATATCTCTTTTATACTTAGCATCAATTAAATGCAGCGTTACTTCCGAAATATCTGCTGCCTGATCACCAATTCTTTCCATGTCTGTAATCATTTTCAGTGCCGATGAAATTACGCGCAGATCCCTTGCCACAGGCTGCTGCTGCAGCAAAAGTTTCAAGCAGAGATTTTCGATAATCCGCTCCTCCTCATTAATTTCATCATCATAATCAATTACTTTTTCCGCCTGTTCTTTGTCACGGTTATTCAGTGCGCTGATTGCCATGCCGATTGCCTGGCCAATCATATGCCCCATCTGAATCATGTCCTGATTTAATTCTGTAAGCTGTCTGTCAAATCGATTTCTCATCATCCAAACCTCCCCGTAATATAATCTTCTGTACGTTTATCCGTTGGCATGGAAAATAATTTTTCCGTTTTGTCCATTTCAACTACTTCTCCAAGAAGGAAAAATACCGTGCGGTCAGATACACGCGTTGCCTGCTGCATATTATGCGTTACCATTACAATTGTGTATTTATCTTTTAATTCCAGTACCAAATCCTCAATTCTTGAAGTGGAAATCGGGTCTAAGGCACTTGTTGGTTCATCCATCAAAATCACTTCCGGCTCTATTGCAAGCGCTCTGGCAATACATAAACGCTGCTGCTGTCCGCCGGATAAACCAAGGGCACTTTTTTTCAAACGGTCTTTGAGTTCGTCCCAAATTGCTGCCTGTTTCAGCGACCGTTCAACTATTTCATCTAATTTTGCCTTGGAGTGAATTCCATGAGTTCGTGGACCATAAGCAATATTATCGTACACGCTCATTGGAAATGGGTTCGGGTTCTGGAACACCATTCCAACCCGCTTGCGAAGATGATTGACATCAATGTCACCATAAATATCTTCGCCATCTAACTGAAGGGAACCGGAAATCCGACACCCTTCTACCAAATCATTCATCCGGTTTAGCGATTTTAAAAATGTGGATTTACCGCAGCCGGAAGGTCCGATAAAAGCGGTAATCTCATTCGCCGGAATGTTCATACTGACATCTTTCAGTGCATGAAAATCTCCATAATAGAGATTCATGTTTTGTATGCAAAATTTATCTTCCATATTCATTCTCCATTCTAATTGCCATATTTGTTTTTCCCAACTTTTCGGGCGACAAAATTCGACAACATATTGATTGCAATTACAAGTACCAAAAGCACCACTGCCGTTGCATACGATTCATCCGTATGCAGTCCTTCTTTTGATAAATTGTACATATGAACCGATAACGTTCTTGCCGAATCAAAAATGCTGCTTGGCACTTTTGCAATTGTTCCAGCCGTATAAATCAATGCTGCGGTCTCGCCAACAATTCGTCCGGTTGCCAAAATAACACCGGATAAAATGCCCGGAACGGCACTCGGCAAAACTACGTGAAATACGGTTCGCAGTTTTCCGGCACCAAGGCCGAAACTTCCTTCCCGGTAAGAATCCGGCACTGCCATAAGTGCTTCTTCGGTCGTTCGCATAATAACCGGAAGCACCATAATTGCTAAGGTGAGAGCTCCTGATAAAAGGGAAAATCCCCATTTGCAGTAACCGACGAAAAACAACATACCAAACAATCCATAAACAATCGATGGTATTCCGGTCAGTGTCTCTGCCGTCACACGAATTATGCTCACCAGCTTGTTTCCTTTCTTCGCATATTCCACCAGATAAATGGCGGCGAAAATGCCAAGCGGAACCGCAACAATCAAGGTTGCCAGTGTCATAAGCACCGTATTAATCAGTGCCGGCATCATCGAAACATTGTCCGATGTATAAGTAAAAGCAAACAGTGACGGTTTCAAATGTGGAATACCATTTGCCAGAATATAAACAATCAGGTATCCTAACACAAATACCGTAATCGCTGCTGCCAAAATTGTAATCAGGTAAAGAACCAGAGAGGACTTATGTTTTGCAAGTGCTTTCCATTTCTGCTTTTGTTTTTTCAAACCATTTGCCATCTAGTCCACCTTCTTTCTCTTTAAGAGTGAGAACAATAAATTGATAATCAGGATAAAGACAAACAGGACAACGCCTGTCGCAATTAACGCTTCGCGGTGTAAATCTGCCGCATATCCCATTTCAATTACTATGTTTGCTGTAAGTGTACGAACACCCTTTAACAAACCGGCAGGCATTCTTGCCTGATTTCCGGCAATCATAATGACTGCCATCGTCTCACCAATCGCACGGCCGACACCAAGAATGATTCCTGCTAAAATTCCGGATTTCGCTGCCGGTACAACCGTACGGTAAACACTTCTCTCATGCGTGGCACCAAGTGCCAGTGCTCCTTCGTAATATTTATCCGGCACCGCCTGAATAGCTGCCTCTGATGTCTCAATAATCGTTGGCAGAATCATAATGCCAAGCAAAAGAGATGCCGTTAAAATACTGTTTCCATTTCCGCCAAAGGTGTCGCGCACCATCGGAACCAGAACAACAAGTCCAAAAAATCCGTAGACAACGGATGGGATTCCGGCAAGCAAATCGACGCCACCTTTTAAGATTCGATACCATTTTTTCGGACAATATTTTGCTAAGAACACTGCCGTCAAAATGCCAATCGGAACTCCTACAATAAGAGCTCCGGCGG
>ULOP01013294.1_pt1 | contig 8938 bp, 6 predicted proteins | sample 1952681 | NCBI WGS metagenome assembly ULOP01 (sample SAMEA4835606, study PRJEB28245) | human gut metagenome | biome: gut microbiome; material: fecal sample | place: Denmark | collected 2008
CTACCATACTCGTGGTCGGATTTCTTTTTAAAAACCGCTCCACGCCTTCTTTGGAATCATCGATGGAACGGATTCCAAAACCGTGGATGCCCATCCACAACGCATACACCTCATCATAATCTTCCAGTGTCATCACACGGATTGTATATTCTTTACTCATTATTCACCTCATTATAGAGCTCATTGTATGAAAGTTCCTCTTACGCGGAAACAATGAGCGTAGGAAATGCATCAAACAGATGCCTTTCATTATGGAAACATCGGAACCATGGAAAGTCCTTCTGCCTCATCAAATCCGAACAGCAGATTCATGTTCTGTACGGCCTGTCCGGCTGCACCCTTGACCAGATTGTCCAGTGCACCCATCATCACAACTCTGCCGGTACGCTCATCAATGACAAAGTTTACGTCCACGTAATTGCTGCCCTCTACCCACTTGGTCTCCGGGCAGACACCTTTCTTTAATACACGCACGAAACGTTCCTTTGCATAATATTTATCGTAAGCAGCCTTCAGTTCCTCATAGGAAGGATAGGTACCATCCGGCTTTTTGATCAGGGTTGCATACTCTGTCGCAAGAATTCCGCGGTTCATCGGAACCAGATGCGGTGTAAAATTCACGGTAATCTCTTTTCCTGCCGCATAGCCGAGCTGCTCCTCAATCTCCGGTGTATGTCTGTGTGTTGTCACACCGTATGCTTTCATGCTCTCGTTCACTTCGCAGAACAGGTTCGGTGTCTTTGCCCCACGTCCCGCTCCGGAAGTACCGGATTTTGCATCAATAATCAATGTATCCGGATCAATCAGTCCCTCTTTTACCAGCGGATATGCTGTCAGAATGGAACAGGTCGTATAACATCCCGGATTTGCAATCAGACGGGTCTGGGTGGTCACCTTATCACGGTTAATCTCACAGAGTCCGTAAACGGCTTCCTTAATAAACTGTGGGCTTTTATGCTCAATCTTATACCATTTTTCATAGGTAGCAACATCTTTGATTCGAAAATCCGCACTCAGATCAATGATCTTTACCTTATTTAAAATATCCTCATTCAGCACACCTGCCAGAAATCCCTGTGGTGTTGCCGTGAAAATCACATCCACGCGGGAAGCAAGCTCATCCATGTTATCACCCAGACAGTCTGCATCGACAAGTTCAAAAAAGTTTCTGTAAATATCTGCATAATTTTCATCGATATAGCTTCTTGATCCAAACCATTCGATCTGTGCCTCTTTATGATTCAATAAAATACGCACCAGTTCTGCTCCTGCATAACCGGTCGCTCCGATAATTCCTACCTTTACCATGTTTCTTACCTTTTCTTTCTTTTAAAAATATGATTCTATCCTATAATAGTCCATCTTTTTCCATCCGTAAATAGCAAATATTCACAAATTTATGTATATTTATGCAATTTTATGTATATTTTTTCACTTGTGTTTTCATTTGGATTGATGTATAGTAGGGTTAGTCGTACGAGAGCGTACAATTCCATATAGAAAGAAAGGATACAATCTTATGAAAGAAAAAGTTGTTTTAGCTTACTCCGGCGGACTCGATACTACCGCTATTATCCCTTGGTTAAAGGAGACTTATGGTTATGAGGTTGTCTGCTGCTGTATCAACTGCGGACAGGGCGAAGAATTAGACGGACTGGAAGAAAGAGCCAAATTATCCGGCGCTTCTAAATTATATATCGAAGATATCACAGATGAGTTCTGTGACGATTACATCGTACCTTGTGTACAGGCTGGTGCTGTATATGAGCACAAATACTTATTAGGTACTGCCATGGCACGTCCTGGTATCGCAAAGAAACTGGTAGAGATCGCCAGAAAAGAAAACGCTGTTGCAATCTGCCACGGTGCTACCGGAAAAGGAAATGACCAGATCCGTTTCGAGCTTGGTATCAAAGCACTTGCTCCGGATATCAAAATCATTGCTCCTTGGCGTGATGACAAGTGGCAGATGGATTCCCGTGAGGCAGAGATCGCATACTGCAAAGCACACGGAATCGATCTTCCATTCGGCACAGACCAAAGTTACAGCCGTGACCGTAACTTATGGCATATCAGCCATGAAGGACTTGAGCTGGAGAATCCTGCAAACGAGCCAAATTATGATCATCTTCTGGTTCTTGGTGTTTCCCCTGAGAAAGCTCCGGACGAAGGCGAATATGTAACCATGACATTTGAAAAGGGTGTTCCAAAAACTGTAAACGGAAAAGAAATGAAAGTTTCCGATATCATCCGTGAATTAAACCGTCTCGGTGGAAAGCACGGTGTCGGCATCATCGATATCGTAGAAAACCGTGTCGTTGGTATGAAATCCCGTGGTGTATATGAGACTCCTGGCGGAACGATCCTTATGGAAGCACATGACCAGCTGGAAGAACTGGTTCTCGACCGCGATACCTTATCTGCAAAGAAAGAGATGGGCAACCGTCTTGCCAATGTTGTATACGAAGGAAAATGGTTCACTCCTCTTCGCGAAGCAATCCAGGCATTTGTTACTTCTACCCAGAAGTATGTCACCGGTGAAGTAAAATTCAAGCTCTACAAAGGAAACATCATCAAAGCCGGCACAACTTCTCCATACTCTCTCTACAGTGAGTCTCTGGCAAGTTTCACAACCGGTGATCAGTACGATCATCACGATGCAGACGGATTCATCACGCTGTTCGGACTTCCTCTGAAAGTTCGTGCAATGATGCTGCAGAATGTAGATAAAAAAGATCTGGATAAATAAATCCCCAGAATAAAAGAAGCACCGCAGTCGCGGTGCTTCTTTTATTTTTTCGATTGTTACCCGGATTTTATTCTGCCGGAAACCAGGAAGCAAGCTTTACTTTGCTGCTGCCATCTGCCTTATAGCAGTAAACTGCAAGTTTCTCAGTCACATCAGCTCCCTTGTACGGAACATTTGCTTCCACGAATACATAATTTCCACAAACCGAGTATTTTTCAATGCCAAGTTTAAAGGATGCCACAAGGTTTTTCTTTCCCGTCCTGTTATCTGTCCGGTAGAGTTTCGTCTGCATGTACCGATCCTTTCCTGTCGTACGGTAGGTATACGTTCCATCATTGACGGCTTCCAGCGAAACACTCAGATAATTTTCATCCTTAACCGCAAAGGCCTCTCTCTGATAACTGTTTCCCTCCAGATCATAAAATGTCTTGTTCTCGTTTTCCTTGGTATAGTAAATCTTTCCCTCACTCTGAAACAGGGAATACCGATAAGCATCTCCGCTGTTTACAATCTGTGCAACTTTCTTTTTATCCGTTCCGTCCGTCTTCATACTCATAACGGTTCCGGTATCTTCCGAATAATTCATGCCATCTTCACTTTTACTTTTCAGTGCCAGATAATAAATCCGTCCATCTACAAGCTGTGGATCACGTCCGAGCGCAAGTTTCTTTGCGGATTTCCCGTCTTTTGCGATCCGGTAAATATATTCTTTTGTTGCATCGGTTCCATAGTAACGGTCCCAGGTTGCATAAATATATTTCTTATCCACAGATAATTGGGAAAAACCATTGCTTCCCTTTTTGTTTTTCCCTATTTTGTAGGAATATACCTCACTCTTTTTGCCTGTTTTGGTGTTGTATTTCATAATTCCCATACGCACACCCATCATTTCAAACGCATAATACAGGTTCTTTCCATCCGAAACCGTACATGACGTACCCTTCATCAACGGTTTTGCCTCCGTCTTCACGTCCGTGTGGATCGGCATCACCTCATTATCATACGATACCTGACCGGTCTGTTCTGTTGTATCTGCAAAAGCTGTAACCGAAGGCATCACCGCACACCCTGTAAAAGTGATCGCTCCTGCCAGTGTCGAGGCAGCCATTGTTTTTTTAAACTGATTCCAAGATTTTTGTCTCATCATCCAAGACCTCCATTCCTATCTGTCTTTCATTTCGTCTGCATTGTACTCCCGCTTTTTCAGGAACGCAAGCTGTATCTGAAAAAGATAAGAATTTCATAAGAATCGTAACATCTTCTTAAAATATTAAGCCCAAAGTCCCATTGCCCGTGCGATCATGGCAAGAAGAAACAGGTGTGCCGGATAGAATATATAAAAGAAATATTTCATCTGTTTTCCCCTGGTTCCATTGTAAAAATAAACCGGTATCATATCCAGAAATGCTGCCGCTTCAATGATACTTGCCAGCAGGGTTAAAACAAAAACACCGATACCCATTCCCTTCACTTTCTTCGGATAAAACATGTAAATTGCAAAAATTGTCACAATTCCCGACAAATCGTAATCTGTACGGAAAAGAAGTGCCAGAAATCCCCCGGCTGCAACTGTCACAATGATAAGAATCACACGGATGGCTGCTGCTTTTTCCCCGTAAACATCCGCCACAAACTTCTGTTTTATCCCTTCAACACCCCAGATCACCAAAAGTCCGAACAGCAAAGTAAAAAAGACATTGTTGCTGGAAAAATCCCACATTCTCCTGCTGAATGCCAGGTCAAACGGAACCTCGGAAATCAGTGCAAACAAAAAAAGCCTTCCCGCATATTTTGCCCTGCTGCGTGTATGGTAAAATCCTTCTACCAGAAGAAAACAGTAAATCGGAAATGCAGCTCTTCCAATAATGCGCATGAAAAATGCGGGGGCTTCCAGTCCCGGAATCTGTTCTAAAATAACGGCTGACGTGTGATCAATCAGCATGGACACCACGGCGATCCCCTTTAACCAATAGCCGGAAATTCCCTGTTGTTTAACATTCATAATCCTTCTCCTCTTTATTATTTTGCAAGAAGCTGTGCAATCTCTTCTTTGTATGGCGGAATCGTCTTTTTGGTCTCTCCCTCGGCACAAAGCCACGGTGTCTCTAAAATCTTCGGGATTTCCACAAAGCGCGGATCGTGAACCAGACGGTACAATGGTTCAAATCCAATGGTTCCTTTTCCAATGTTTGCATGACGGTCTTTATGTGCTCCCAGGAGATTTAAACTGTCATTGATATGAAAAACCGCAATCTGATCCAGCCCGATCACCTTATCAAAAGTCTCGAACACGCCATCATAATCATGCACCAGATCATAGCCGGCATCATTCACATGACAGGTGTCAAAACAGACTCTTAACCGTTCCTTTTTGTGCACTCCGTCATAGATTGCCCTAATCTCTTCAAACGTTCTTCCAATCTCGCTGCCTTTTCCTGCCATCGTTTCCAACGCAATAAACACATCATCCCCGTTGGCATCAAGCACCATATTCAGTCCCCGGACAGTCTGTGCAATTCCTGCCTCCGCCCCCGCGTCTAATGCAGATCCCGGATGCAGTACCAGAATTTTACTGCGCATGGCAGCCGTGCGCCGGATCTCTTTTTCCAAAAATTCCACAGCAAGCTCAAATGTCTCCGGCTTTACCGTATTGGCAAGATTGATGATATACGGTGCATGAACCACGATTTCCCGGATTCCAGCCTTTGTGGCATACTCCCAGCCCGCCTCAATATTTAAGTCTTTGATTTCTTTTCTCCGGGTATTCTGCGGTGCCCCTGTGTAGAGCATCAGCACATTTGCCCCATAACGCTCCGCTTCCTTCACGGATGCCAGAAACATCTCTTTTCCTGCCATTCCCACATGAGAGCCTATTTTAATTTCTTCCATTTTATATGTCCTCTGCTTTCAGCTTTTTCTTCTGCTGATGTGCAGTAATTGCGATCAGCAGATTTTGCGGAATAAATCTTCCGCATATCGTTACTGCCTTGATTTCAGTCGTCGGAACAATGAGCACTTTGCGTCTTTTCATCTGCTTTAATGCATATCCGGCGCAATACTCCGGTGTGATTCCGGCCAGTGCAAATTCAACATTTGCCACTTCATTGAATTCCGTATTCACCGGACCCGGACACAATGCCCCTACATACACCCGGCTGCCTCTCTGCTTCAGTTCCAGCGCCACTGCCCGCGTCAGACTCGCCATATAGGCTTTGGTCGCATAATAGGTGGCCATATAAGGGCCTGCCGGAAGCAGTCCTGCCGAAGAAGCGACATTTAAAATGTAACCGCCCTCCTGCTTTTCCATGCGGCGAAGCATCAATTTCATCAAAAGATGCATGGCCTTGACGTTCACATCAATCATCTGCATTTCCTTGTCTGCATCTGTCTCCAAAAAACTGCCGCAATCACCGAATCCCGCATTGTTGATCAATATCCCGACCGGAACCGGTTCCAGTTGCTGCATCAGACGGTAACACGCTTCTTTTTCGGACAGATCCGCCGTGATAATCATGCTTTCTGTCCCACTCTTATTTAATTCCTCTGCCAGTGCCTGCAACCGGTTTTCTCTTCGCGCAACCAGTACCAGACGGTATCCTTCTGCCGCAAGCTGTCTTGCAAATGCCATACCGATTCCGGAGCTTGCACCGGTGATTACTGCATATGATTTTTTCATTTTACATCCTCCTAAAGCATAATGAGTATAACACAGCAGCCCCCGGTTGTCTAATAAAATCAGGGCTTACAGAGGTTTCCCCCTGTAAGCCCTATGGCAGAAAATGAGTATAAAACGATTGTTTTAAGGTTCTGGCTTATTTCACCTTTACCTTCATCTTTACTGTTTTCTTGGTTCCGTCTTTTAATGTAACCTCTGCGGTCACTTTTCCGGTTCCTTTCTTCTTTCCGGTAATCTTTCCATTTTTATTTACGGAAACCACAGACTTCTTGGAAGACTTATAGGTAATCTTTGCCACGTTTTCCATATTCAGCTTCTTGTTCCATTTAAATACGGTTGTCTTTTTTGCAGCAACATTTACTGTGGTCTTTGCTGGCTTAACGGTTTTTGCGATCTGCTTTACCTCAGCCTTTACCTCAGCCTGTGTCTTTACGACATAAGTTCCCTCACCCTTAAATGTCAGTGAGACAGAACCATCCTTTGCGACCTTGTAAGCTTTCCGGTTTACAAGAACCAGTTCCCCGGTCTTTTCATCTTTCTTCATTACGGCAAGTTTTGCACCTGCTTTGACATCTGCTGCATTTACCTGTAAGGTGTATGCGGTTGTTCCGTCCGCTTTCTTCACTTCCTGTGTGATGGTCACATCTTTGGTTCCGGCAGCTTCTGTCACAGCTTTAATTACATCCGCATTTACGGTTGCCTTCACACCGGTTTTGGTAGTCTTTCCGGCTGCTTCTACTGCTGCCTCTGCTGTTACTTTTCCGCTGGCATCTTTGGTCACAGTAACACTTGCTTTCGTTCCTTCCGGAAGTTTCTCTGATGGAACAGTAATCTCCGTCGTTGTGTCTTTCTTAATATCCTCCGAAGGCTTGGTTTCGGTTGTTGTGCTTCCACTGCTGGATGAGCTTCCGCTGGATGAGTTCTTTTTCAAAACAACGGTTCCACCGTCTGCAGCTGCAGGAATGGTTACTTCTACCTTGCCATTGTTTACGGTATATGATGTTCCGGAATACAGATCTTTCAAAATTGTTCCGTTGCTTTCACTTACCGGAACTTCTACAGTTTGTGCAGCACCCTTGATATTTAAACCAACATATAATTTAGTTCCTTGATAACTTCTGGATACAATATCATAGCCTTTTTCATCGGATGCCACGATCGTTTTTCTGTCACCTCTTGCAAATACATCTGTGTATGCATTACGGATGGAAAGCATCTTCTTATAATGCTGATAGGTCTTATTGTCATTGTTTACCATTGACCAGTCAAAGTCATAACGATTTGTCTGATATGGATAATTATTTAATCCTGTCAGGCCAATCTCTTCCCCATAATAAATAACTGGCTGTCCTTTTGCCGTAATCTGCAGGCTTGCTGCGACCATGGATGCTGCAGTTGCTGCATCTTCTTTCATTCCACCATCCAAAAGTTTCTGCTTAAATCCATCTTCATCATGACTTCCAAGAAACTGTCCTGTCATGTAAGTATTATTTAACGCACTGTTTCTGGATGCCAGGAAATTTTCTACAGAAGAAATATTTCCTTTTACAAAATTAGCTGCCTGATCATTAAAATCAAAATCCAGATCCGAATCCATTTCTCCGGTTCCTAAAGTATTACCGTTAGAAGCATAACCTCCTCCTGCATACTCTCCAATCATCTTAAAATTCGGATCAGTTTTGGTCAAAGCATTCTTTAACTCTGCCCATGTATCATTTTCAACATGCTTAACCGTATCTACACGGAAATAATCGATACCAAAATCCTTTACCCACTGCGTCTGCCACTTTACAAGCTGTGCACTGACTACTGGGTCTTCTGTTCTGAAATCTGGTAAATTACTTAAGGAGTCTTTCTGATCACTTCCAGATACAATATCTTCTCCGCTTCGGATCATATTGCCAAACTCTGTATCATATCCGGCATGGTTAACCACAATATCTACCATAATACGAATACCGCGGTTATGTGCCTGATCGATCAATGTCTGGAATTCTTCTTTTGTTCCAAGCGTTGGGTTCAGTTTTGTAAAATCGCTTGCCCAATATCCATGGTATGCAGCATTGTACGGAACATCTTCTTTTCCCGTGTCAGTTACCGTAACTCCCGGAATATTTTCTACAATAGGAGTAATCCAGATTGTATTAATTCCCAAATCCTCTAAATAGTCTAACTTTTGTGTAATTCCTGCGAAATCACCACCATGATACAGACCTGCATTATCCTTTCCGTAAGTCTTTGCTCCGCTTGCTGTATTGTTTGATTCATTTCCATCAAAGAAACGATCCGTTACCATAAAATAAATAACTGATTCATCCCAGTCAAAATCATCTGCATTCTTCTTGTTACGTGCAGCAACTTCCGCCTGTACACTTGTTGTATACTCATTTCCATACTGATCTGTTACAACAATTGGCAATGTCTTTTTTCCTAATGTTGTATCAGTTGTAGCTGAAATTGTTACAGCCTGTAAATCTGGTACAATGGCTAATGCACTACTTCCACCTAAAGAA
>ULOP01006736.1_pt1 | contig 8774 bp, 8 predicted proteins | sample 1952681 | NCBI WGS metagenome assembly ULOP01 (sample SAMEA4835606, study PRJEB28245) | human gut metagenome | biome: gut microbiome; material: fecal sample | place: Denmark | collected 2008
TTTCTCGTATCTTCATCCAGATGTGCACCTATATGACCACGGATGTAAGGAACTTCAATCCCTTTCACACAATAATGAATCAAGTCAGCCGTCATCTCCACATCGTCAATGTGAAAAACTCCCTTTGCCTGTCCTTCCAAAAGAACGGTCTTAAAGAGTTGTACCTCCTTCGCATCAAATTTCTTACGGACTTTCTCCACCCGCCAGATATCACGGAAGAAATAAGCACGTAAGGTTCCGTTTCGATAGACTACTTCTTTTACTGCATCCAACCGGGTATATATCATCTCCAACAGTTTTTCGTCCGGCGAGATATTCTTCTCAGCTACCCGCTTCATCATATCCGACAGGATATCTAATTCCGATTCTACAACAGCCAGATAGATTTCATCCTTACTTTTAAAATAGGTATAAAGCGTTCGTCTACCTTTTTTAGAAGCAAGAGCGATATCATTCATCGTAGTGTTCTCTACCCCCATCTTTGCGAAAAGCTGACGGGCAACATCTACTAACTTGGCTTTTGTTTTGGATACGGTCATAGGTTACAAATTGCACATTGCTGAATATTTTGAGCAAAAGTAACTCTTTTCTTTAGACCATACAAGAAAACAGACAGAATATTAACATTTGTATATTAATAGGTACTAAAAAAACTATCATCATTATCCTGCTCATTTTCAGTAAAATAAGAAAGAAATGATGATTTATTCGAAAAATATTCAGCAATTTATTTGTTTGTCTCAAAAAAAGCCGTACCTTTGCACCCATTAAACATCGCGGAGTGGAGCAGTTGGTAGCTCGTTGGGCTCATAACCCAAAGGTCATTCGTTCGAGTCGGATCTCCGCAACTAGAAAAAGAAGAATCGTAGAAATGCGATTCTTCTTTTTTATGTAGGCACTTTCAATAGTAGTTCAATTCACAAGTTCCTTTCAGTTACCAACAAGAATATCAACAAAGTTATTAACAGGTTAATTATCTAAAAATAAGCTAATTGCTCCTAAACGAGGACCGTTTATAAACAAGGCTAGATTCACTTATTCACAACTATATATTTCGTTGATATATTATAAATTCACTCTTCTCTCCCAAACGAACGATACTCCAACGGAGTAAGCCCTGTACGCTTCTTAAAAAAAAAGAAGTATTCGGTAGACTGGAAACCAAGAAAAAAAGAATCTCCTTGACGGATTGGGAAGTACCGACCAGTAGTTGTTTGGCTTTACGAAGTTTCAGTTCTTGAAAGTATTTGGCGGGAGCATATCCTGTATATTCTTTGAAAACACGGCGGAACCATGAATAGCTAATATTCAACCTCATCGCCAATTCCTCCGGATCCACATTGCCGGCTACATTTTCATTCATTATAATCTTGGCCTGTTCAATCTTCTGATCGACATCACTCATTTCAAAAATCTTGTTTTTTGGAGACAGAATGTTCTTTCAACGGATAGGGAGAGTCGGGAGGAATAGACTGATAACCGACCGTATTAACCCACAAACCGAATTTCCGGTCCATGTCATTTACAATCAAGTATTTAAATTCCACTCCTAAGCCATTGTCCTCAGCCATATCAATGTGTTTTCATACAATTTGGGTTGGACAAAAATAAGAATTATCTTCAGAAATCGTATGCTAAGAAACAAAAAACACCCGGAGTGTCTTTTTGGATACATCCGGATGTTTCTCACAAACAAATCTTATTTAAACATTAAAATGCTTTGCGATATAATACTTCAATATCTTCAACTGATGTAGGACGAGGGTTACCACCCGTACAAACATCATTAAAGGCAGCTACCGCCAATGCAGGGATATCTTCTTCTTTCACATTGATCTCATGCAATTTTTGCGGGATACCGATACTGAGAGAAAGAGATTTTACCGCTTCAATAGCCGCTTTTACACCTTCCGCCTCACTCATACCGGCAGTTTCAACTCCCATAGCTTTCGCTATATTGATATATTTCGGAGCAGCCGGAGGTTCAGCATTATATTCCATTACATAAGGCAACAATAGAGCATTTGCCACCCCATGAGGAGTATCATAGAAAGCACCCAACGGGTGAGCCATTGAGTGAACGATTCCCAAACCTACATTTGAGAATCCCATACCAGCAATATATTGTGCTTGAGACATCGCTTCACGGGCAACTACATCTTTGCCATTATCCACAGCCGCTTTCAGATTCTGCGCAATCATTTCAATGGCTTTCAGTTCAAACATATCGCTCATCGCCCAAGCTCCCGGAGTGATGTAACTTTCGATAGCATGCGTCAAAGCGTCCATACCCGTAGCAGCAGTCAGCCCTTTCGGCATAGAATACATCAATTCCGGGTCCACAATAGCCACTGCCGGAATGTCATTCGGGTCTACGCAAACCATTTTCTTACGGGCATCTTCGTCGATAATCACGTAATTGATAGTCACTTCGGCAGCAGTTCCTGCGGTAGTAGGCAATGCGAAGGTCGGCACAGCCTTATGTTTGGTATCGGCCACCCCTTCCAAAGATTTCACATCTGCGAAATCCGGATTGTTCACTACAATACCAATACCTTTTGCCGTATCAATAGAAGAACCACCACCCAATGCCACGATAAAATCAGCACCGGAAGCTTTATATGCAGCCACACCATTCTGTACATTGGCAATAGTAGGATTGGCTTTTACATCACTGTAAAGTTCATAAGGAATCTTATTGTCGTCGAATACTTTGATGATTTCGGCAGCTACACCGAACTTGATAAGGTCTTTATCTGTAACAAAAAAGGCTTTCTTAAAGCCACGTCTAGCTGCTTCCACAGCAATTACACTCCGGCAACCTGCGCCGAAATAAGAAGTCTCATTTAAAATAATGCGATTCATGGTTGTGTTATTTTGTTTAAAGGGTTAACCGCAACATCTCCTATTGTAGGAAATATTGCGGTTGCTAAAGTAGATAAATTCAATGATTAATACAAATATTATTTAGGAAGATTGAAGGCAACAGTCATTTCCTTCATCTGTTCCCGGCTCATGCCATCCGGTTCGAAGCCCATATTCTTGGCTGCAATATAAATTAATGCGGATTTATTTAATACGTCAATTTGGTCGAAAGCCTGCATCGCATCGCAGTCAACAGCAAATACTCCATGCTTTTCCCACATCACCACATCATAGTCCTGCAATTCCTTAATCGTAGCTTCTGCCAGTTCTACCGAACTAGGCAACTTATAAGGAATGATTCCCAAACCTCTCGGGCAGAATGCCTTTGTCTCCGGAATCATACTCCACAACAAATTGGTAGCCACATCCTTTTGAAGGAATTTTTCACAATGCGTCATTGCAATCAATTCGATAGGGTGAGTATGTACGGAAGCCTTATAAGGAGAATTCTTACTCAACAAGTCATTATGCACGCTCAAATGAGAAGGCAGCTCTGATGTCGGGACAACCGCCTCATCAGCTATAATAACATAACTGGCACAATCATCCAAAATCCGGATTACCGAACCATTCTCCATCGGCCAGCGAGCTAAATCACGCATACGTTTGTTGGTTCCTTTACAGTAAAAATAACAGCCTTTGAGATAAGGCAGTGTGACACCGATTGACCTGACTTCACTAATCGGCTGCATCCGACGAATTTCATCGTCTACAAATTCTGTGATATTAATGGTGATATTACCGCCATTACGTTCAGCCCATCCTTTCTGCCACAAGTATCCGGCAACTTCTGCTACCTTGTCTACTTCCTTGGCAAGTGCTGAGCGATTTTCTAAAATTGATTTCATATATATCTATTATTTAAAACAAATTCGGGAATACCAGCGAGAAAATCAACACCAGCAGTCCACAAACCAGCACAGTGATTGTTTTCGCAGATACTCCCTTCCATTCTTTCAGGATAATCCCCCAGACATTACTGAAGGTCACATTCAATGCCATTAGGATACACCAGGAAAAAGCCAGTAATACGGGGCTTTCGGCAAGAAAGCTCTTTCCCATTTCCAGTCCGAAGAACTGCATATACCACAGCACACCGGCCAACGCACAGAATACTAAATTGTTACTCCACACTTTCCCTTTAGCATAGTCATTCATGGATTTATTAGTCACATTCTGTTGCAAACAATAAATTGCATTTGTCAGGAACCCTCCGAATGTAACCAGAAAGATAACAGGAAGCCCTGCATAAAGTCCTTCAACTCCTCCCGCTAATGCAGCCTCCTTGATAGGCGTCCCGGCATCCAGTCCCAAAGCGAAACAGGCACTCATCACACCTGCCAGCAACGCTACCAACAATCCCTTCGTCAAAGCAAAGTCTTTCACAGCAGCGCGCTTTTCTTCTTCACTCATATTCTGCGCACGCAAACTACCAGCATAGCCAATAATCGCAATACCGGCTAACGTAATACAAACACCTAGCAGAAGAACCAGTCCGTTACCTTCGAACAAATTTGTTCCCGCAAAAAGAGCCGGAAGGAGCGTTCCGAAACCGGCACAAGTTCCCAACGAGATGCTCTGTCCCAATGCAACACCCAGATAACGCATGGAAAGCCCGAAAGTCAATCCTCCTACTCCCCACAATATGCCATACAAGATGCTCATTCCGGCACCTCCAGCTCCCCACAGTTCAAACAAACTGCCTCCTTCGGACACCCCCAGCAATGATCCCAGGAACGGAAACACTAACCAGGCAAATACACCTTGTATCAACCAAAAACTTTCCCAACTCCACTCTTTTACCTTTTTAATAGGTACATAAGAACTAGACTGGCAAAAGCTACCAATGGCTATAATCAGCAAGCCGATCAGAATATCCATAACTTATCGTTTAGAAGTTACTTCAGCTTCGTACTTTTCGATCTCCGCAATGAAATCTTCGCCTACCGGAACATTATTTTTCAAGCAGAACATATCCCATACCGCATTCCAAGGAAGCGCTTTTTCTTCTTCAAGCAAAGCCAAACGCTGAAATCCTTGTCCGTTAGCTTCGTATTCACGCAATTTGGCAATCGGTTCAAGCAAAGCACGAGTCATACATTTCTGTGCAGCACGGCTACCGATTACATAAGCACCGATACGATTGATAGATGCATCGAAATAATCAAGGCCATAGTGTACACGATCTAGTGCACCACAACGAACGATTTCACTGAACAGTTCCATAGTAGGATCATCCATGATAGTGACGTGGTCGGAATCCCAACGTACCGGACGGCTTACGTGCAGCATCAGTTCAGGAACATAAAGTAACAATGAAGATACTTTGTCAGCCACACTTTCTGTCGGATGAAAGTGACCTGTATCCAATGTAATCATCTTATTGTGTGAAGCACCATAGCCGATGTAGAAGTCATTAGAACCTACCGTATAACTTTCCAAACCGATACCAAACACCTTAGATTCGATACAGTCTTTCATATTCTTATATCCAGTAGCGAAAATCTGGTCCAGAGAATCTTTCAACAGTGCACGGTATTTCATACGATTGACTGTAATATCCTTGCTTCCGTCGTGTACCCAAAGATTCATGATGCAAGGATCACCTTGCGCTTTACCCATTTCTTCGGCCACTGCACGACAACGTTTCGTATGTTCAATCCAGAACTGGCGGATACCTTCATCCGGGTTAGAAAGCGACAAATCACCGGATTTCGGATGTGAGAAAGAAGTAGAATTAAAGTCCAGTTTCATATTATGTTCTTTCCCCCACTCTATCCAGCTTTTGAAATGTTCGGGTTCCACCTGATCGCGGTCTACCACCTTCCTCTGAAAATCTCCGTAAATCTCATGCAGGTTCAGCCGATGAGTACCCGGGATATAAGAAGCGGCTTTCAAGATATCGGCACGCAGTTCGTCAATATTGCGGGCTTTACCCGGATAGTTACCGGTAGCCTGGATACCACCAGTCAACGAACCGGCCTGTACTTCAAATCCTGCTACGTCGTCAGCCTGCCAACAATGAAGTGACAGATGAAAATCCTGCATGGTTTTCAATACTTGTTCGGTGTCTACCCCTACCGCTGCATAACGTTCCACAGCAATCTCATACGCTTTCTGAATCAGTTCTTCTTTTTTCATGATATTCTATTGTTTAAAATGATATTCCACCGGTTATTTATTAATTATCGAATGCAGTTTTTAAAGTGGATATAAGCCGTATCCCAAGCATCCGTATCTTGTGGATGATAAGTTTTTAAAGGAACAGACCGCTGGATTAGCCGACGCATACCTGCCATATCCGTTGCTTCCCCCGCCGCCATTGCCTGAATCATCACATTACCGATAGCAGTGGCTTCGGACGGTCCCGCAACTACCGGAATACCGATAGCATTGGCAGTAAACTGGTTCAGTAAATCGTTACGGCTGCCACCGCCAATCACATGCAATGTTTCAATCGGACGAGGAGAAAGAGAACGCAAGTTCTCCAACACCTGACGATAACGCAAGGCCAGACTCTCAAAGATACAACGCACTACTTGTCCACGTTGTTCGGGAACAGGCTGTCCGGTGGCATGGCAATAGGCAGCAATCGATTTTTCCATATTCGCAGGGTTTACAAAGCAATCATCATCCGGATTAATCAGGCTGCGGAACGGTTCGCAAGCATCTGCCTCGCTGATTAACTCAGGATAACTTGTATCTCCCCAATTCAAACGGCAACGTTCCAATAGCCACATTCCGCAAATATTCTTCAGCAGACGAATTGTTCCTTCCACACCACCTTCATTCGTAAAATTCAAGGTTTCTGTTTCGGTATTAATCACCGGAGCGTCCGTTTCAACTCCCATCAACGACCAAGTACCGCTACTCAAATAAGCAAAATTACGGTCTAACGCTGGAACAGCGGCAACAGCAGCCCCCGTATCATGTCCGGCCACAGCAATCACAGGCACAGCTCCCAATCCGGTTATTTTCTGCACTTCTTCTGTCAATACTCCTACCTTTTCACCCGGGAATACAAAACGACCGAAGTTCTTCTCTGTCAATCCAACCACTTTCAGTAACTCCGGTTCGAGACTTCGAGTTTGTGCATTCACCAATTGAGCAGTCGAAGCAATCGTATATTCCGTCACCATTTTCCCGGTCAGCATATAACTTAATGCATCCGGCATAAACAATATCTTATCCGCTGCCTCCAATGCGCTATCATTATTACGGCGTAAAGTATCTAACTGAAAAAGTGAATTAAAATTCATTATCTGAATACCCGTCTTTTCATATACCTTGCTACGGGAGATGCGGGAAAAGAGAGCGTCCGGAGCTCCTACCGTATGAGGGTCACGATATGCATAAGGCTGACGAAGTAAGTTTCCGTCTTTTCCGACACAAACAAAATCCACTCCCCACGTATCAATACCGATAGAAGCAATAGACTCGCCACGGTGAGCCACCAATTTTAATCCTTCAATGACATGACGATATAATGCATAAATATCCCAATAGAAATGCCCGCCCACTTCAATCAAGTGATTAGGAAAACGATTGATTTCTTCCAGATTCAATCCACCTTCAATAAAAGTACCCAAGATAGTACGGCCGCTCGTTGCGCCCAAGTCGACTGCAAAAAAGTTTTGTTTCATGGTATTCTGTCTATATATTTAAAGTATCCATTTACCTACATGGCAAAGATAGACGATTCCTTCCTCATGCTCCTTACACATTTTGATTGAAAGGATATACATTTTGACACAAATACATAAACCAAACTTCCACTGTTTAGCATATTTTTCACTTTTATGCAAAAAAAGTATTGTTTTATGCATATTTTCTCCAGAATAATGCATACTTTTGCGCCATTCTTAGAATAATTATACAATGAAGAAGAAAGCAAATCGGTTAGACGCCATCAAAATGATTATCTCAAGCAAAGAGGTCGGTTCGCAGGAAGAACTGCTGCAAGAGTTGAACCGCGAAGGCTTCGAACTGACACAGGCCACCCTCTCCCGCGACTTGAAACAACTGAAAGTAGCCAAAGCTGCCAGTATGAACGGGAAGTACGTATACGTGCTGCCGAACAACATTATGTATAAACGCTCCACCGATCAGAGTGCCGGCGAAATGTTGCGAAGTAACGGATTCATTTCCTTGCAATTTTCAGGCAACATCGCCGTTATCCGCACCCGCCCGGGTTACGCCAGCAGTATGGCTTACGATATCGACAACAATGAATTCAGCGAAATACTGGGAACCATTGCCGGCGATGATACTATCATGTTGGTGTTGCGTGAAGGAGTTGCGACAAGCAAGATTCGCCAGCTTTTGTCACTCATCATTCCGAACATTGAATAACTATACATATTTATATATATAAAGAAATGGACACTCAACAAATAGATGTTATGGTAGCCGACGCCTCACATGAGGTATACGTTGACACTATTTTGGAAACTATCAGAAATGCTGCCGCCGTGCGAGGAACGGGAATCGCAGAACGCACACACGAATACGTAGCGACAAAGATGAAAGAAGGTAAAGCAATCATTGCTCTCTGTGGTGACACATTCGCCGGATTCACCTATATCGAATCATGGGGAAACAAGCAATACGTGGCTACCTCCGGTCTGATCGTACATCCCGATTTCCGTGGTTTGGGGCTGGCAAAACGCATCAAACAGGCTTCCTTCCAACTGGCACGCCTCCGTTGGCCGAAAGCTAAGATTTTCAGCTTGACCTCCGGAGCAGCTGTTATGAAAATGAACACCGAACTGGGATACGTCCCTGTCACCTTCAACGAACTGACAGACGACGAATCTTTCTGGAAAGGATGCGAAGGATGTATCAACCAT
>ULOP01030851.1_pt1 | contig 8740 bp, 10 predicted proteins | sample 1952681 | NCBI WGS metagenome assembly ULOP01 (sample SAMEA4835606, study PRJEB28245) | human gut metagenome | biome: gut microbiome; material: fecal sample | place: Denmark | collected 2008
CTCGATGAGATCAACAATGTGATCGATTTTTCAAGCATTGAATACTTTGACCGCATATCACAGGCGAAAAGCTACAGTGAAAGACTTCATAAATGCTTTGACAGCTCCAAAGCAGAAGAAAACATCAAAGAACAATGTGTCACGGTGACACACTCAGATAACATCACTCAAAAGCATAAAAGTTTGTAATTGAAAGAGGAGGACCATTATGAACGAAAACAGGAATTTTAACGAAGATTTTGAAATCGAGCAGGCAGGACCAGAAGATGTTGGCTGCGATCTTTTTGAGTATGAGCTTACTCCAGAGGGTACATACGTCCCGAAGATAGCATACACAAGTGACCCCGAAGAAGAAAAGCTGCTTAAGAAGCCTATCCGCAGATGGGGACGTGCATGGATGAAATGGATGGAAGCAGAATACCCAGCAGACGTTGACATTCTCGTGTGCGAATGCCGTTGGCAGATCATTCCGAGAGAAATAGATATCGAAGCTGAGGAGAGGTTTGACGAGCTTGACGAGATCTACAGAAAAGATCACCCACGTCCTACAGAGTTCAATGCTATACGCAAGTGGGAAAAGGAAAGACTCATGACGCTCGAACATCAGGTAATGGAGGAGATCGTTTATAAGCGCAGAGAATGAAAAATTTCTCCAGTGTGTCACCGTGACACAAAAATATATAAAAAAGATATACACTTTATTGACATTGGCTCAAAAATCTGATAAAATAAAGGTGAAAAGAGAATGATAATAACTGATGAAAAGCTAAAAGGGTCCATTGAGGATAAAATGGCTATCGCTGACAGCTTTAACCTTATGGACGATGACTTCTTTGCCGTGGTAATGCGTGACAAAGCTGCGTGTTCATATACACTGAGCAGACTGCTTGACAAAAAGCTCAATGTCATTAAAGTTGATACGCAATATGCCATAAGAAATTACAACGGACATTCGGTAGTGCTTGACGCACTTGCCGAGGACGAGGAGCATAAGCTATATAACATAGAAGTTCAGGTCAAAAACAAAGATTATCACCCCAAAAGGGTAAGATACTATCAGGCAAGTCTTGATACTCTGTTTCTTGAGAAAAATCAGAATTACAAAGAGCTGCCTGAGTTGTACCTGATATTTATTTCGGCTACTGACTGGCTGAAAGGCGGCAAGTGTAAATACACGGTTCGCCGCATGGTCGATGAAACACATCAGGAAATTGACAACGGCGTACACGAATATTACTTTAATGCAGCAGTTGATGACGGCAGCTCTCTTGCCAAGCTGCTGCAATATCTAAAGAACAGCAGTGCTGACAACAGCTCGTTCGGAGAGCTGTCAAAGGCAGTATACAACCACAAAAGAACAACGAAAGGAGCGGATAGTATGTGTGAGGCTGTTGAAAACTATGGATATAGGAAAGAGGCTGAGGGCAGAGTTGAAGGCAGAGCCTACGAAATAATCGCTCTTATGTTGGAAACTGGAGCAGACGATGAAGCGATAATTGCAAGGTTGATGTCACGGCTTGAGATTTCCAAAGAAAGAGCTATAGAATACTATAACGCTTACAAGAAGCAAGAGGGTAAAGCTGAAAAGTAATTTTGTCCGTGGACAAAGCAGAACAGAATATGATTATAAGGACACTTGAATTTCAGGTGTCCTTTTTTGTTGACAAATGTCACTTTAAATGATAAAATGGGAGAATGAGGAATGATTTGGTATACTATATTTATAATCATATTTCTGTTTGGAATATTGTACATTTCAAATAACAAGAAGAACAGCAGCGAATTAGTAACATCTATTATTGATAAGTTTTGCTTACTAGCATTATATGTTATATCAACAAAACTTACTAAGCGGCTTATTCCCCAACTGACGGTTACCTTATTAATGGATATATATATTGTTCTGAGGGAAAAATACTGCAGTCCTTTATCTAAGACACAGAAAATAATTTTATTGAGTATAACCAATTTTCTTTTAATTTTTCTATGTTGGAAGTGGATTTATGAACTTACTTAAAACTACATTCGAATACAAACGTAAGGACACTTGAATTTCAGGTGTCCTTTTTTGTTGACAAGATAAAGCGAAAATGATAGAATAAAGGTGAACAACATTGGATCTTTACACAGAACTCTTACACGAATGCAACGCTTGCATATGTTCAGGTATTCTGTCTGAACAAAAAAAGTTTTGTCGAAGACTCATGATCGTTGATATGCAATGTCTTACCAAGTCACAGTACGAATATCTTCTCATGAAAGTTGAAAATTGTATATCCGATTACTATAATAATTTATCAAATGCAAATTTTTATTCGGCACTTAACAATAACGAACGCATTGATAGAACGGTAATAGATCGTACAATGTTGTATCTCAAAAATATAAACAATGACAGAAATAAGGGTATGCTGCTCAAAGCTATGCTCAAAACTCTCAATCATAATAAAACAAAATTTGATACGATTGAGTATAACAGGCTGCTTGCAGAAATAATTACTTCTGCATTTAGAATATAGGTGTACACATGATCATAAAGAATTATAAAATCATACCAAATTTTGAATACAACTCTCTTGTTAAAAGCAGAGAGCAGCTTGCAAAGCTACAACATACCATGTCAAAACTATCAGACAGAGCAGATTTCCTCAATACAATAATGGATCATATAGGTGATCATCAAGAAACACTACTTGACATGTACGATGTTAATGGCTCACTATTTGGACTATTTGTATCACCTATATTAAATCGCAATAGACCAATATATGTTACAACACGATGTGCAGCTTATTGCAATCCAATATCTATGTCATCAAGTGATATTGTGGATGATGTAATGGAAATTGTTTCTGTTGATACAAAAGAACTGCACAGAGAAGGTCATGGCAGCAGAAATATTCAAGCAATGATAGCCATTGCAAGAATAATGAAGTTAAAAAAAATATGGGGGAGTATCTGGGTAGATACACCGATCGGTTTTGATAATCTTTGCTGTTTTTATCAAAAAAACGGGTTTGAAATAAAAGGCAAAAGATTTTACATGAATTTAGAGTAATAAACACAAACATAAGGACACTTGAAGTTTCAGGTGTCCTTTTTTTACAAAAAGGAGTGATTGGACAATGGAAAAAATATTTTATGGTTCACTGGGAATAGCTCTTTGTATAACAGGAATTTGGACTATTATAAGCGCATTTATTCCTGATAAATTCAGAATTTTCAAGAAAGGCAGGAAAGAAAAATGATTTTTTATGATGACGAACACGAGGAAATGTTCAATAAGCTGTGTGGCAAAATGCCCTATTTAGACGGCTATCACTTGTCACTTGCTTATCTCCTCACGATGGACGCTGTTTTGCGTTATCATATTGGCGCACTGTATGACGTTAAAAAAGACGTGATTATTTTCGAGGGCTTGAGCAAGCCGTTTCAGACGCATACGAGCTTGAAAACAACACGCCTTGCATTTAATCTTTGGAACGGCACGGTTTATGACTCAGATCCACCTGAAACTTATATCGACAAAAATGGAGAGAAAGAATATGTACCAAGCAAATACTATGCGCCCGACAGAATTTTCCACTGCACGTATACGCCATACTATATGGAAGCGCTCAAGATGAGGTTCGAAATTTTTATGTAAGTAATGAAATGAAGGTAATGATATGAAAGCTAAAAATTATTGTCCCGAATATGAAAAATACAAAACCATACGTCAGTGGGCGCTCTTAGGACAGCTACCGAAAAAGGACGCTAAAGGCGTTGAGCTTTGGGCAAATAGGAATTGTCAAGCTTCATATGTGTACTACAGCCCTGACGAGGTAGTGCCTGCAACAGAAAAAGAGTTGCAGGATTTTTTTCAGCCTGAGAGGGACAGAAAAAATAAGCTGGCAAGACTTAACCGCAAGTGGCGTAAAGAAGCCGAGGAAAAGAAACGCCAAGAGGAGCAGAAAAAGATTTTTGACGAAGCAGTTGAAGCTGCCTTATTGCCTTATAGAAAGTTGATATGGAGATTAACCGAGAAAACAAAAGAGCTTTATCCGAAAAAAGGGTATCCACAGGCAATTGTTATAGACACCGAAACCACAGGACTTGACCCTTTTCATGATGAGCTATTGCAGGTGTCTATCATTGACGAGGAAGGAAACGTTCTTTTTGACAGCTACTTCAAGCCGATCAGGCACAAAGAATGGTCAAAAGCAGAAAGTGTTAATCATATCTCGCCAAAAATGGTAGCTGACGCACCATATATAAACGAGAAAGCCGCTGAACTATATGCGATATTATCACAGGCACACTGGATAATCGGCTATAACGTTGATTTTGATTTGAATTTTCTTGTGGGAAGCGATATCATAACATCTGAGGAGTGCAACGCCTTTCGTACTGAAGATGTGATGATACAATTCGCTGAAATTTACGGTGAATACAGTGTATATCATGAAGATTATAAGTGGCAGAAACTCACAACAGCGGCAGCGTACTATGATTATGATTGGGCTGAGCATGAGGAAGCACATAACAGCTTGGGTGATTGCTTTGCAACGCTTTTTGTGTATCATAAAATACTTAGCGAAGAATAGCAGATAATTGACACATGATGAATAATATGGTAGAATGGAGTGTGTGCGATGTTACTCAATACATCTCAGTTAAAAGAGCTGTATAACAGATATGACAAGAAAAATAGTTCACTCATATCGATACCATTCTCAGCAATATCTGATGAGCCGTTAAAATTTTATAAATGGTATGCAGCTCTATTTCAAATCGAACTTAACGTCAAGGCGTTTGCTGACGTTGACAGCAAACAGATCATAATATATAAAGGAACGAAAATGAAATACTATGCTACCATTTTAATACCCTACGAAAATCGAGAAGCCTACATTGACGCAGTGTCTGAAATAAACCAAGTCGTATCTTCCAACGGCTGTATCGTTTTATTTGTATGTAATATTCCATATAACCTTGTTTCTTACCTTTCAATTGAAGCGAAACAAAATGAGGGACAGCTCATTGAAAACATTATCAAGAAATATGATTTGAGAAAAGAACCTTCACTGGGGCTTCACGAACTGATCATTGAATTTTGCAACAGAAAATTCAATATGGCGACTATACCACCTAGTTGCAGCAAAGAAGATATAACGCAAATGTTCAGTGACGCTTATTTCTTCTGTTCAAAATCAGATCTCACCAAGAAGGGATACAACTTTAATACTCATATCAGGAGGAAAAAAGTATTTATATCATACTGCCACGCTAACAAGGAATTGGTCTATGAAATAACAGAAGCCCTTGAATACAGCGGCATTGATCTTTGGATAGACAAAAAAGACATAAGCGTAGGTTCTCACCTGCTGGAATCAATCCTTGCAGGTATAGAAGAAAGTGATTTTGCCATTCTCTTTCTTAGTCATGCAACACTGTCATCAAATTACGGACAGTTGGAACTTAAAACAATAATGTCAGCGCTAACAAACAAGAAAAAAGGCTGGTACATAGTTAAAATAGACGATGTAGATGTAAATAACATCATGCCGTCATTAGGCGATTATAAATACTATGACCTAAGCAATGGAAATAAAACAGAGCTCATCAAGGATATCATCAATGCGATAAACGCTCAGAATTAAACAGCAATATTTGACATCACAAATCAATTGTGATATAATCTAGTTTGGAAAAGGTAAACTTAAACGGTAGGCGGTGTCCTCCCACACGGAATGGTCTGAATATTGTCAGCCGAAAGGCTCAGGCAAAATAGGATATTCGGGAGGTGATAGAATGGACTTAGCTTTCTTTGTCTTGACTATCGTGCTGATTGTCGCTCTCAACGAGCTGATAAAAAGCATAAAAAAATAACCGCCCTCGACCAAAAGTTGCGGTTATTTTTTACATAATCAAAAACTGAGGACAACCGTCTATACGGTTTACCTTTTCTATATATAAGTATACATCACTTTAAGATATATGTCAAGTCTAAAAAAGGAGGAAAACCATATGAAGAACACAATGAAAGCCATAGCCGCCCTGCTCATCAGTGCGACAATGATAAGCATAACCGCCTGTGGCAACACAGACAACACATCATCAGCCCCTCCAAAGGCAACTACAACGGCTTCAAGCACAGAAGCTTCGGCTACCACAACGGAAGCCACACTGACCTCTCAGAGTGAGGAAACAACTTCCCTTTCGGCTACCACAACGGGAACGTCTGCAAGCACAAAAAGCACAAGCAGTTCTAAATCATCGACTAATCCAAAGAACACTGCAAAGGCGAACAGCTCTAAGGCTAGTAATGGCGGCACAGTGAATAATAATCAGAGCTACAGCCACAGCACTTCAAACAACGGCTCAGGCAACAACAGCTACAGCAATGACAATAACAACAGCTATCAGCCACAGCAGACGGAACGTCAGACAGAAAGACAGACAGAGCGTCAGACAACGACTAAAAGGCAGACCACAACAACGGCAAAGAAAACACAAGCTCCGAAGCCAAAGCCGACTACAACTACGAAGGCTAAACCAAAGGTAACCCTTACTCAGAGTGATATAGACAGACTTCAGAAAGAATTGCAGGCATACAGCAATGAATTGGCAAGACCAAGAGTCGAGAAGATATATGCCGAATTTGGTTATTCATCAGTAGATGAATTTTTAGCAGACACCGCAGATATTAACCTCGACACTGCTTCATGGGTTTCGAGTGATAACCTTTACAGTTATGATGAATATAATGAAGTGCTAGAAAGAATGAAAAGCGACATAAAGGGTGAATATGATTTTTATGACGAGCACAACTTAACTCAGTCTATAATAATCATTCAAGCAGGAACAGATTATTATGGTCACTCCTGTTGGAACACATATTTGCTGAGAGCATAAAAACTGAATAAAGCGTTTAAGACGATTGATAAAAATTTCAATCGTCTTTTTTTATGCAAAAAAATAATATCCGCAAGGATTTGACATAGAGAAATAAATTGAAAGGGCGAGATAAAAATGAAGAAAAGTATCGTAAAAAGGATAGGCTCTTTATTCACAGTGCTTCTCCTTACAGCTTCAATCTTTTCAAATGGACTGGTTGCCTTTGCGGCTGACACAAAGCATACGCAGAGCAAGGTTCTTGATTGGAGCTATAACTTTGAGGGTTCAGGGCTTAAAAATGCCTATGACCCATTGACAGGCGGAAATACCAATGACGCATTCCGTTACAAGTGGGCGCAGGAGTTCTATTTCTGGAATGACGAAAGCGGTAACAATTGCTATTGTGTTCAGCTTGGTACTGAGCATGATAACAATACTGTAATGAGTTCATCAACATTTGACTCAGACACAATAATAAAAATGTATAGTAATAAAGACCAAAGACAAAATCTTAAAGCCGCAACGATTTACTCATACAAAGGCAAAACTAAGTACGGCTACAACGCAGATACTGAGAGAGTAGCTTCTCAAGCTATGATATGGACAGTATCAGGCGGTTTCTTTGACAGTTCATCAGAAAATCTCTCTTCGGACGAAAATACGATTTTGAACCGCATATATGCTCCTTCATCAGCAGACCATAAAAACCTTGTGGATTGCTACAAAAAGATGAAAGGTGATATACTTAGCCACTATAAAATTCCTGCTGGTGCAACAACTGCCGTAAGAACAGCCCCTACATACGAATTGAAGTATAACACTTCAACAAAGAAGTATGAGGGTACAATAAAGGCTGACAGCAGTATATCACAGTTCGATTTTTCAAAAGTTGACGGAGTTACATTCAAGAAAGACGGAAGCAACATTAAGGTTTCCGCCAATGAAAACATCAAGGCAGGAACAAAAACTGTTACTCTGACAAAGGCAAGAGCAAAGAATAGTGGCAAAATTGAGGAATGTGTTCCACTTTTCTACAAGGGCAAAAATGACTCAGGCTCTCAGGCGAAAGTTGGATATATGTCAGGCAAAGACCCTGTTCAGGCATATATCAAGCTGAAAATTGATATGCCTACAGGCAACGCTGACCTTGAAAAGAACTTCATTGATTTCTTCGGAAACGAGGAAACAAACGTTGCCGACAAGCTGAAAGCTGTTAAATTCAACCTTGTTATGAAGAACGGCGACAGCGATCTATTCATCAAGGCAACAGGCAGCGACGGCAAGTATACATTCAGCTCAACTGTTTCACAGGCTAACGCTACAGATATGACACTTGACGCTGACGGAAATATCCACGTTTCAGGTCTGCCGCAGGGCAGCTATTACTGGAAGGAAACAACTACAGCTAATGGCTATGCACTGAAAACCAAAACAGACGTAACTGTTGAGGCTGATAAAACAAGCAAAACAGTAGTAGATAATCAGAGAACATCTGTAGACAAGGGCGAGCTTGTTATCTACAAAACCGATGAAAGTGGCAAAAAGTATCTCAGCGGAGCAAAGTTTGAGATAACAGCAGCCGAAGATATAGTAGTAAGCGGCGGCATAACGATACGCAAAAAGGGCGACATTATCGACACAGTTACAACCGATGAAAACGGAAAAGCTGTTATTACAAAGGACATCTATCAGGGCTATAGCTACACTGTTACAGAGATAGAAGCACCTAAAGGCTATTCGCTGAACAGCGAGCCTCAGACCGTGAAGATAGCAACAGATACTGCTGATTTTGGATCAGAAGTGTCTGTTAAGAACTCACCTTGGACAGCACCTTTCATCATCACCAAGAAAAACCTCGGCG
>ULOP01021738.1_pt1 | contig 8615 bp, 6 predicted proteins | sample 1952681 | NCBI WGS metagenome assembly ULOP01 (sample SAMEA4835606, study PRJEB28245) | human gut metagenome | biome: gut microbiome; material: fecal sample | place: Denmark | collected 2008
AGAATGATTTCTCCACAGCTGTACTGGGTCATGACTGGCAATGATTTTTCTTTGGACATCAATAATCCGAAAGAGCCTAAAATCCTTTGTGTGGGTAATAATCCAGATCGACAGAACATCTATTCCGCTGCGCTCGGACTGTATAATTCCAGAATCGTCAAACTGATAAACAAGAAAGGGCAGCTTAAAAGCACGGTCATTATAGATGAGCTTCCAACCATCTATTTCCGCGGATTGGACAACCTGATTGCAACGGCACGTTCCAATAAAGTGGCTGTCTGTCTGGGGTTTCAGGACTTCAGCCAGCTTAACCGAGATTACGGCGAAAAGGAGAGCAAGGTGATTCAAAATACGGTCGGCAACATATTCAGCGGTCAGGTGGTCGGCGAAACGGCCAAGACACTTTCCGAACGCTTTGGAAAAATCCTTCAGAAACGACAGTCCATATCCATCAACCGTCAGGATGTTTCCACATCCATCAATACCCAACTGGACTCACTGATTCCTGCATCCAAGATTTCCAATCTTTCACAAGGTACGTTTGTCGGTTCCGTATCGGACAATTTCGGTGAGAAAATCGACCAGAAGATTTTTCATGCAGAAATTATCGTAGACCATGCCAAAGTAAGTGCTGAAGAAAAGGCTTACAAAAAAATTCCGGTTATCAACACATTCAAGGACAGTGAAGGGAATGACATCATGCTCCAGCAGATACAGCGTAATTATGACCAGATAAAGGCGGACGCCCAGGCTATCATCAACGAAGAAATGGAACGTATCAAGAACGATCCGAAACTATGTGAACGGCTGGGTATAGAAAGTGTAGCAGAGGAGAAAAGAAAAGCAGAATAGATGCATAATGACAAATAAATCCTGAATCGGTTTGATTTTCAGGGAACATTCCTTATCTTTAAACTTAAAATAGAACATAACGACGGATTACGGGATGTTTTCCGTTGATTATATACATAAGTCACAAGATGCCCTAAACAGAAATCTAGTAAATGTTATTCTATAAATGATTAATCATTTATATATCAATGCAATAGCATTTTATTCCACTTGCAAAGGAAACAAAATAGGAACAAAATCAATAATTTAAGCGATTCTCCGTTTTTCGCATTTCACTTAGTTTCATCCTTTGCACTTGGTCGTACTAAAAGTGTTTTTCAAGCCATTTTTCCCGACGGTTTCAATGTGAATGATGCGGAAAACAACGTTCCGGACAATGAGTAGGGCATGGCTCAGGCTGACGGCCGGAGTGTTTATGGCGTTTGTGGTCTCCTCCGCTTTTGCCCAAGGAAAGGGGGAAGTGCCGGATTCGCTGTTTGACAAGGCCGTGGAATTCATCAAACGGGCGGAAGGCTGACATCGGGGACAGATGCCTTACATAGGTTACGGGCACCGCTTGCTTCCGGGGGAGACATTGACCGAGAACCTGAGCAAGGCACAGGCCGATTCGCTGCTGAGGAGTGACCTTAGGAAGTGTTGTGATGCGTTCCGGGAGTTTGACAATGATGCATTGCTTTTGGGCGTTTTGAGCTATAATGTGGGCATTTTCAGATTGAAGGGCCATGGCAGGATACTGAAAAGCCGGTTGATACGGAAGCTGGAAAAAGGGGAGCGTGACATCTATGAGGAGTATGTTTCCTTTAGATGCTATAAGGGGAAAGTAATTCCGAGCATAGAGAGGAGAAGGAAAGCTGAGTTTGCGCTTTTCTATATACCTTAGATTATAAAAAAGCCGTGAACAACGATGGGAAGATCGATGTTCACGTTTTTTTTACTGCAATTTTTACTCATTTTCAAATCAGTATATACGACTGGTTATTCCAATTTGTGCTTTAGATTGAAATGATAATGTCTTGTGGTATTCCCGTATAATATGCTATTTTTTCCACTGGTATATTATCTTCCTTCATTTTTATTATTATATCAATGGTTTCTCTGGTAAGAGAAGATGGTATAGAAGTGAACAGAATATCTGACAGTTTATTTATGGCTTTAATAACTCTTTGCCTGTCTGATTCCACTTTTAAATTTATATCACTGAAAGTAGAAAGTTCATCATGCAAAATGAGATAGTATATTCCGCCTATTATCAGTGCGGATATGGTTACAATGTCAATATCCGTATCTGAGAACAGTCTTGAATATTTTTGGCATAGAGGCAATGTATGTAGTTCTCGTAACCGGGCGGTACGCTGACTGGTTTCATTATTATTAGCCAGTTCCCATTTCAGAAGCTCTTGCATTGCTTTGTTCTCCGATAAAGAATGGAACAATCCTGTCAGAATGTTCGTGTACAATTCTTTATCATTGCTTGATTGTTTCTGGGACTTTATGATATCATTGAACCAGTAATCGTATTTTTTGACATACTCATCAATAAACTTGTTCAAATCCTCATATCTATGGTAGAATTGGACAGGTTCGATTTCTGCCAGATGTATGATACCGGTAACTGTCAATTTTGAAAATCCATCATTTTCAATCAATTGATTTGCCGCATCAAGTATACTTTCTTCTATGTCCTTTGCACTTCTTCGCTTTCTCCTTTCTTTCATTATTCCTTTTTTATTTTTATATCTTTATTTATATCATTAAGAGCGTTGATTAAAGCATCCAACTGTTCATGTTCATGCGTGGCAAGAACACTGATCCTTAATCTGGCCTCTTTGGTTCTTACTGCCGGATATACAATTCCAATTGTAAAGATACCTTTTTCCTGTAACATTTTAGCTATTTCATAAACTTTTTTATTATCTCTTATCATAATGGGGAAAATAGGTGACACGGATTTGCCTATGTCAAACCCTTCGGTTGTCAGCCGGCTCCTAAGGTAATCGGTATTTTCCCAAAGTCTGGCTCTTATTGCCGGTTCTTTCTTTATTATTTCCAAAGCTTTCAAAATGGATGCGGTTACTTGTGGTGTAGGGGCTGCCGAGAAGACATTGCTGTCCGCATAAAATTTCAGGTATTGTATTATCTTTTTTGAGGCGGCAGCAAATCCTCCTACACAACCAAATGATTTGCTGAATGTTCCGGTGATGATATCCACTTGCCCTAAACAATTGAAATGTTCTGCCGTTCCCTTACCGTTGGCTCCCATTACACCTATTCCGTGTGCATCATCCAGCATCAACATAGCTTCATGGGTTTTGCAAAGAGAAATTATTTCGGGAAGCAAGGACAAATCCCCATCTTGTGAATATACCCCATCTATTATTACAAGCCTGGTCTGATATTGGTCTTTGGTTTCTTTCAGCGTTTTCTCTAAATATTCCAAATCATTGTGCCCTATCCGCTTTACATTTGTCCCTTTTAATCCTGCCATTGCGCTTGTATGGATATAAGGATCCACTAACGCAATGTCATTTTGACCTAATAAGGCTCTTAATATCCCTGCATTTGCTCCGAAACCGGAAGAAAACAGTATTGCGTCCTCCTGCCCTACAAAAGATGCGATTTCTTGTTCCAATTGTTGATGTATATCGAGATATCCACCTATAACCTGTGCGGCACAAGCACCTGTTCCATATTTAATAATAGCGTCTATTCCAGCCTGTTTAGTTTCCTCTCGTTGTGACATTCCCAAATAGTCATTGGAGATAAATGCAGTGACAGGTCGGTCAAAGCCTTCAATGGTCATTGTTGATCCGACTCCTGTCTGGGAAGTTATCCAATAGCTTTTGCAACCAAATTCATTTAATTGATTGATGTACTGCTGGAAGTCGTCAGCTCTCTCGATAGCGTTCTTCTTTAAAGAAAGTTCAAAGTCTTTTAATGAGTAATAAATATTTTCCATATTAATATAATTTAGATTGTATAGTACAAATATATATATTTTATTTATGTTTATCAACACATAATGGCAAAAAATATCTAAGAATGCTATTTTATATACAATCAATATTGTATATTTGCATCCGTACTAGTACTATATAACAAAATGTTCATTAAATTTTTAGAAAATGAAAAAAGTATTGATAATTAAAGGATTTATAGCTGCTTCAATAATTGCAGTTCTAGAGCAATTGACTTCATGTCAAAATGAGGATGGTTTTACTCAAGAAAGTACTGTATTCTCATAAAGTATTATTGGTGAAATCCATAGACTAGTTGCAGAACAGATAGGGGTAAATATTTCCACCATTCTTATAAAAAGGCAGATAATAGTTTATACCAGATTCGGTTTATTCATTGAATCGGAACTAATGTAGAAACATATATGAAGTTATTTCTCATTGGTTTATAATGACCGCTTGGGATGGTTACTGTACTAATATATAAGGATTAACTTCTTACTTCAAATCTTTACAATATTGATATTACATATTCACTCTAATTTCAAGAACCAAATTAAAAAACATTTTTATGAAAAAACTTTTTCATTCTTTATGGGGCGTAAGCCGATTATTAGTAGGGGGAATGACCGTAGCTCTTACCTCTTGCACACAAGGTTCAGGACTTTTAGATGATTTCTCAGAAGCATCAGAAAGTTCGGTTTTATCAAGATCCATTTCTGTTGCTGATTCTGTAAGTCTGTTTTCTAATGCAGATGAATATCAAAAGCAGGAAACGAAATCTTATTCTTATTATCCTGAGACAGATGAATTTTATTCATCAAATATGTATGCTGTTAGAGAGTTGCCTTTTGCATTGAAAGTCAGAGGAGGTGGAGTGGCTGGACAACCTTATCTTTCTACTCAAGGAATGAGAAAAGAATTGACACTTTCAGCATATAATTCTTCAAAATTCTATTTAAAGATTTTGCCGCCTAGTAGTGGAATACCATATTTGATTTATTCAAAGTCTTATAATAAGCCATTGGTTTGTGGTCAATATAACAATGCTCCAAACAATAAACTTGTTTTTGTTTGGGATTCGGAAGATATAAGTTCTGGAAGTTGGGACCTTATACCATCAACATATAAAGGATATTTTAATATTGAAAATCAGACATATTTAGGAACGGAAGACCCCAATAATCCTTGGAGTGTATTTAATTATTCCATAGAAGTAAAGAGTAATGGGCAGGTGGGGTATGCAAAATATAATAAGCAACCACAGCAAGAGTTTCTATTAGAGTTTCAGGATAAATTTAAAGTAAAAGAAATAGTATTTGAACCTGAAGCTGTAGTGACGGAATTAGACCCTGTTGTTGTGTACTCAAATGGTCAGACTGGAGCAGTTGCTGGACCATCAAATATTACAATTTATGCAAAAAAAGATGTAAAAGACACTTCTTATTATACAGAGAAAGGAACTTTGAAAATTCCAATGGAAAATGAAGAACAAATGTTTTTACGCCCTGCAATAATAGCCGGCCAATTTATTGCCCCTGGCAATTTTAGTAGTGGAGAAATGCCTGATTCAACAATCTTTTTGCCTAGAGCTCCTTATACTTCCACAACGTATGAGATACCTAAAACATTATCAGTGACTATTCCGGTAGAAGTTGATGAGCCATCTTTAATTAAAGTAACGACTTATTTAAAGAAATATAGTGTAAAGGCTGACTATACTATTACTATGACTTATCGTAATGGAAATGAGTCCAATGATAGAGAAGTTAAATTTAAAGGTTCTTGGTATGGAATAATAAATACTACATCAAAGGCAAAACCAGACGAAATAGTAACAATTCCTTTAGAAGAATATATGAAAAGTTTATCTAATAATAATCTGCAATAAGAAAAGATTATGAAATCGATATTATATATAATAATTTTATCTGTAACAATTCCATTGTTTATGGCTTGTTCAGAGGATTTGAACTTATGCGCACAGCAAAATACTGCATTAGAAGCTGATTATTCATGTGATGATGTGATTCTTCAAGAACGTAATCCATCTCTTCCAGATGTTATTACAGGAAAACCTTCTTTTGATGAAGAATTGACAAGAAGTGGTGAGATGGTTGGGGGAAGTGATAAATATCTAGGTTATGGTTATAAATTGCTTAAAGGGAATTATATACCAAGTGATTTTGATAACTTTACGCATTCCATACTTGATATTGAATCTATAAAAGAATATGATAAATCATATATAGATGAAACATATCCGAACTGGAATGATCAGTCATCGTTTGCTTATTATGATTTTAATAATTATACGCATTTTTCATCAATAAGTAAAACAGTGAAAAGTGGATTTTCTTTAAATCTAGGTTTTTTTTCTATAGGGAAAAAGAAAACGACAACCGAAACATTTAGAACTTTCATTAACGAATCAAAGGAACAGGCTTATGGGGAAATGAATATATTGTTTGCTCATGGCAAATTTACCTTGTTAAGTTCCAATGGTTCTAATAAAGTTTTTGCAAGGCAGTTTTTAAGAAGGTCTTTTATTAATAATTTATATACCTCTCCTATATCATCTATCATTGATTCATATGGAGATTTTGTTGTTGTTGGTTATTATACAGGTGGAAGAGCTTTTGCGCAATATATGGGTAATGCGGGTTCAAATACGAATGTTGAACAGAAAACTAAATCCTTAGAGAAAAATATTAATGCTTCACTTGTATATAAAGGTGACTCACTTAATGGATCGTTCGGATTTAATGGAAAGGATGGTACTTTTGATTCTACAGTGTACAAAAGACAAGATATATTTATACGTGTAAAAACATTGGGTGGTATTCAAGATGAAACAGGTGTAGTGAATACTACAATGGCACTTAAAGACATAAATATAAACTTGCAATCTTGGAGAAAATCATTAAATGATTCAAAAAATCATACAGTGATTGATTTAATAGAAGAAGGATTATATCCAATGTCGGATTTTGTACTGGAAAGAAACTTTCAAAGACGTTTTGATGATACTTCTAAAGAAATTCTTCTTCCTGTTACAAGACTTTATACTCCGTCTATTACGATTGCAAGGGTATTGGCAAAGACATCTGTTTCAGGAGAAAGTCTATATGATGTAGCTGCTGTGTTAACAACAAGACAGGGTGACCAAATAGTATTGAGTAAAAGTAATGCTACGGATGCGGAATTAAGGCAAAATGAAGATGATAATATTTTTATCAAAAAAGCCCAAATTATATCATCAGAAATATCAAGGTATTTCAGCTCTGATATTCAGATAAGTTATAATACTAGAAAGCGTATTAATCCTCAAATGCGTTCTCCGCTATGTATGGTTTTGGAGAACTTCAATGAAAAAGGTTTCTATAAGTACTATCATGAGGCAACTAATATGGAATATTTATATGACCCAACTACCAAACTCTGTTTTTCATTTTTTGCAGATGAAAGAGATGAGAGTTTGCTAGAGGTATATGGTCTTAGTTCATGGGCCTTCAATTTATCAGAAAAACAAATATCAATAGCTACGCTAGCTAATCTATATACAATTATAGGGTTGTGATTTTGAAGTTTGTGTAAAATCTTAATTAATAATATATGAAATCTTATTTTAAATTATTCTATTGGTTAATGCTTGGTGTATTGTTTTCAGTAAACATTGGTTTGACAAGCTGCGTTGATAGAGATTCTGAGGAGCCAAAAGAAGAACTTACTCCTCAGGCCCTTTATCAAACTTCATGGCGTGGGACAGGAAGTTGTGCTGCTTGGGCTGTACAAAATATGGGCGTAGGTATACAATTTATAGATACCCAAACAGGAAAAGTAAATTGGGAAGGTTATGATGAAATTAATATTACCTACGCGATAGAAGGAAAATATGTTACATTTAATAGTAATGCTTTATATTTAGGTGGCGCTCCTTGGGTTATTAAGAGCTATACAAAAAAGCATATACTCCTTATGCAGAATGAAGCAAGTCCTGACAAAGAGAAAGTTGCTACAATAGAGCTGGATAGGATAGATTGATTTGATGGTGTTGTCATTAGTATTTTTTATTCCTTGGGCGCAATCGTCATTCAATTTATAGAATAAGAGAGAGTGTATCAAAATTCCCTTTTTGAGGAAATTACCCTTGCTATAGCTATCTGTGGCAGGGGTAAATCTTTATTTAGGGAACGTAAATAGAACTGTGTCAATCCTTTAATTTGTCTTTTCTTTGGTCTAACATTATTTCAAATATATCTGATTTTCAGATATTTATCCGAAAGTAAAATTGTAAATAATTTTACTTGTTAGGAATTGACACAGTTTGAATTACGGTCTCTTCCGCAACAATGTATGCAGACTGATATACCACCTTAAAGAATAAAAAAATTATTTCAGACCGACTTTCTTCATTTTCTTATAAAGAGCTGTACGGCTACATCCCAGTTCAATGGCTGTCTGGCTGACATTGCCGTGATTTTTTTCCAGTATATTTCGTATCCTTTCCCTTTCCTGAATGATATAAATTTCCGAATTACTACCACAAACCACATTATCCAATCCCAAATCACAGACATCCAACAATACGTTATCTGCCACAATGACCGCACGTTTGACTTTTGCACTCAGTTCCCGCACATTACCCGGCCAATCATAACCCAACATACATGCCTTCGCTTCTTCTGTAAAACCTTCATTCTTAACAGGTATTCTATAGGAATGTTCTTTTCTGAAAAATTCGGCAAGTGGAAGAATGTCGTCCTTGCAGTCTTTTAACGGTGGCTGTAAAATTTCCAATTCAGCAAG
>ULOP01040846.1_pt1 | contig 8543 bp, 2 predicted proteins | sample 1952681 | NCBI WGS metagenome assembly ULOP01 (sample SAMEA4835606, study PRJEB28245) | human gut metagenome | biome: gut microbiome; material: fecal sample | place: Denmark | collected 2008
CTTTGTTGTATTTCTTACGATAGCGTTGCAGGTCGCTGAACAGTTCCGCCGGATCCTCCAGCAGAGCCTGAGCTGCCAGCAGGTTAGAAGTACTGGTATTTACCTCTCCCCTTTCCAACATTTGTGCTGCTCCCGGTTCGGTCTCTACCGCTTCCCGCATCTGCTGCAGACATTCCTGATAATATGCGTCTCTGCTCTCAGCGTCTTCTGACACATCTGTCAATATTTCTTTTGCCATCCCTACAGAAATCTGCTCTGAAATATTGTTCTCCGATAAACGTACTTCCTGTGTCAGTCCGGTATCATCCGACACTTTCCAGTCCATATGGGAGGTTCTTCTGCTCCTGGAAGCTGCCAGGAGTGTGGAAAATTGCAATTCTGCGCCGATATTTACCACCGCGCCTACTGCGGCACCATCTTCTCTCTCAATCTGGTGTACCATACGATAGATACCGATATAAGCTTTCCGCTCATTCTCCGTGATATCTTTCTTTTGTTCCAGCTGATACAGGAAACGGCTGTAGTCCTCCGCCTCTTCCTCATAACTCTGAGGATTTTCGGCAAAATAGGACTCCAGTTCCCCAAAAGTCTTCTCCAACGGATTTACGCCGTCCCGGATCATCTGTAATACATTCTTCGGTGTCAGTTTCACAATCACTGCAGTGACCTGTTTGTCTGCTTCTTTGACTCTCTCGATATTTTCTGCAGTAATCTCCATCCGGTTATACGCGAGGATGCGGACCGCCCGCTGGTTCTCCAGTGTTTTATCCAATGACATATCTGTCAGAATGTCATCTACATTGGAAAATGCCTTGCGGATGCTGTCCCCCAGATCTCTTCTGGGGGCTGTCATCAGTGTCTCATAACGTTCATTTGCTTCTGTATAGGCCGTCTGCAACGCCTTACCTTCGCTGTGAAATTCTGCCACGGTCTCCTGAGAAACTTTCTGTTCCAGGCTATAGGGTCCCAACACGCTGACCGGCAGTCCCGGCAGTTCGTTTGTCACCTGTACGGTCTGTGTATAGGTCTCATATTTTGCCACGGCATCCGCATCGTTGGGGAAATACTTATCCGCAACTTCTGCCTCCGCTCTACGCAGTGCTTCGATCAGCTGCTCCATAGGGGCCGTATCAATGGAAAAATCACTCTGTAAGAGTTTCACATTCACTTCCGCTGTCATGCGCAACCGGATCTCTTCCAGTTGTTTTCTGGCCGCCAGATTCTCCGCCGTGACATCCCATTTTGCATCCGAGAACCAGTCCTGTACCATTTCTGTGGCTTTCTCGTATATATTTTCCTGCCGTGCCAGATTCGCATGAACAGGGGATTTCCCCTCCGCGAGTGCCGATGCCGCTGCCTGTGCAAAAGCATCCTCACTGACGGGATAGTCAATCGTATCCAGTTCTGCCAGCTGCTGCAAGGTATCCGTTGTCAGCGGCAAACCTGCTCCCACCAGCCACTGCGCTTTCTGGCGGTTCTCATCATTGACCGGCAGGCCGGCATCCGTGATCACCTTATCCATCTGGTCCTGCAATTCCTGCGGTACGGTATTCTGCTGTACTTTCGCACCGCTGTTCTCTGCCACATACAAGTTCCAGATCTCCGGCTCCAATCCATTATCTACAAGATACCCGACCTCGCCTTCCTGGGGCTGCTGCAGAGAAGATGCCATCTCCCAGGCGGTTTTTAATTCATCTACATTTTCAGGAGTCAGAGGTATATCCGTTGCCCGGAACTGTTCTTCAATACTTTGTGCCAGTGTATCGCTGCCCACAGCTGCCGCCAGGGTGTCCAGATCTATGTCGTCCGTGTATCCGGCAATGTTCTGTCCGGAACGCACCAGTTCTGCTTTGATCCTGTCCACGATGGTAACTGCGGTATCCTGATCCAGTTCTCTGGGGTCAAATCCGTCCTCACAAGCCTTCGCATAATCCTCCTGGGACATAGTATGTGACAGTAGTGTCATGTAATCCTGCTGTAATGCCACATTGGTGTTCCCGGCATCCTGCTGCAGTTCAATCAGGGATTTTCCCTTATTATTCTCTTCATTTCCCACAGGCATTGGGATCTGCCCACTCTCGTATACGGCTCCAAAAGTATTTGCATTCACACTTTTTTTATTGCGCTGTATCTTATCTCTGCCCCAGGTATTTTTCTCCGTCTGGATACTTTCTGTTCTATTTTCTGTATCAGTTACCGTCTGATTCTGAAATGTTATCTTCACGCTTGTCGTCCTTCCTGGTAATAACTCTTGAAATAACTATTCAGAGACTCATTCGCAAAATCGCTCTTTCAGAGCTTTCCTTTTGCCCATTGAGGCTATATCGCCCTATAAATATCACTAAATCCTCTTACGAATGCAAGCATTCAAAGAGGCCTTAGTGATATTTACATGTCTCTGAATAGTTAAGAAAAAAGATGAGTGCACCTTTGGGTCACACTCATCTTTTATTTCGGTCGTTTCTTATAATTTCTTAACCGGACTTAGAACAGAAATACAGCAGCTCCGTAAGGGGGCAGATCAAAGCTGATAGAATAATCCTTGTAATGGTAAGGCTTTTTCTCTGCCATGATCTCTGCGGGAATTTCATTGCCCCAGCCGCCGAAACGCTCCTCATCGCTGTTGAGCAGCAGCTTATATTTCTTCTTTTTCGGCACGGGTACGATATAATTCTCCCATTTCATCGGAGTCATATTCAATACAAACAGCAGATTGTTCTTGCTGCTGGAACATTTTCTCACAAAGCAATAGGTGCTGTGTTCTGCATCATCCGCATTCATCCACTCGAAACCGTCCCAGGTATTGTCGATCTCATACATTGCAGGATACTTGCGGTACAGTTCCAACAGTTCCTTTACATAGGTATGTACACCCTGATTCAGCTTCTCGCCTAACAGATACCAGTCCAGTTCGCGTTCTTCACTCCACTCACGCTCCTGTCCGAAATCCTGTCCCATGAACAACAGCTTTTTACCGGAATGTCCGAACATGTAGGTATAGCCCACACGCAGATTTGCGTATTTATCCGCAGTATAACCTGGCATCTTATTTACCATGGAACACTTCAGATGTACCACTTCGTCATGAGACAGGGGCAGAATGTAGTTCTCACTGTCATTGTAGCTCATGGCAAAGGTCATAGCGTAATGATTGCCCTTACGATACAGAGGATCCAGCTTCATGTATTCACAGAAATCATGCATCCAGCCCATATTCCATTTAAAGGAGAAGCCTAATCCCTCGCCTCCGATATCGCTGGTCACATTCGGCCATGCCGTGGATTCCTCGGCAATTGTCACAAATCCGGGATACGTTCCACGGATGACAGAATTCAGATGGTGGAAGAACTCAATGGCCTCCAGATTCTTGTTGCCACCGAATTTATTCGGCAGCCACTCACCTTCTTTTTTACCATAATCCAGATATAGCATGGATGCCACTGCATCTACACGGATGCCGTCCACATGGAACTCTCTGAGCCAGAACAAGGCATTGGCTACCAGGAAGTTCTTTACTTCATTTTTGCCGTAATTGAAGATTTTGGTTCCCCATTCGGGATGCTCTCCCAGACGGGGATCGGGATGTTCAAAAATGCACTGACCGTCAAATTCAGCCAAGCCATGGGCATCAGTTGCAAAATGCGCAGGTACCCAGTCCAGAATCACGCCGACTCCGGCCTTGTGCAGTTCATTGATCAGGTACATAAAATCCTTCGGTGTTCCGTAACGGGAAGTCGGTGCATAGTAGCCGGTCACCTGATATCCCCAGGAACCGTCAAACGGATGCTCTGCAATACCCATCAGTTCTACATGGGTATACTTCATCTCCTTCAGATATTCTATGATCCGGTCCGCAAACTCCCGGTAATTGTAGAATCCTTCGGCGGTACCGTTGTTAGGATGCTTCATAAAAGAACCGATATGGCATTCGTAGATCGCCATAGGCTCTTTATTCATATCCTTTTTGTCCCGGGCTTCCATCCACTTGGAATCTCTCCAGTCAAAGCCTGTAATATCGGTAACGATAGATGCAGTGCCCGGCCGGTACTCCGCATAATTGGCAAAAGGATCGGCTTTGTAGAGCTTTCTGCCATCCTTTGCATAGATCAGGAACTTATACATCGTTCCCTCTTCCACGCCGGGAATGAACAGCCCCCAGATACCGCCTTCTCCCAGCTTCTGCATGGGATGGGATTCCTCATTCCATTCATTGAATGTGCCAATGACATTCACCTGTGCTGCATTTGGTGCCCATACTCCGAAATAGACTCCCTGCACGCCGTCTTCCACCGACAGATGTGCACCCAGTTTTTTGTAAATATCATAATGGGTCCCCTGGGCAAAAAGATACTGATCTGCTTCGGAAATAAATATCTTCTCCTTCGTCATGGCTGTGCCTCCCGCTATAAAATTTAACTGTTCAGAATAAGTTATACAAAATCTTTCTCGGTGAGGATGATCATATCCTCATCGTCATATCTCTTGGCGAACAGTACATCAAAGAAATGCTTCAATGTCTTTTTATTTGCATGATTGATTGCTTCATCCACAATCTGCTTCACATCCACTACCGTAACCACATGATCTATCGTCTGCATATCTTCGATTCTGGTATGTAACGCCAGCTCTCCGAGTTCGTCAATAGAGTATTCCATCTCCCGTGCATACTGTTTGCCGAATGCCACCAGCGTGTTATTGCTGAGGGCTTCCACATCCATTCGTGCGGTAAAGCACTCTCTCAATTTTTCATGTTTCTCGAGGAATTTATCAATATCCCTCTTCGTATCTTCCAGAATAATTACGATTCCCTGACTCTCCTGCTGTAATGCCTTGTGAAGTACATTTGCCGTAGCATCGTTCATTTCGGATGCCTTGCAAATGATCAGCGCGCCGTTTTTCAGCTTGGATAAGGTATCTGCAGTATCCTTTTTATTCAATGCATGTCCAGAGATCTTTGCCACTTTTCCGGAGAAATTGCTGTCGGTTGCCTGAATTTCGCGAACCATGTTCTTCGCCAGAGATAAGGTATCCATACCCTCTTCTCCAGTGATGATCACGTTGCCGGTGTAGGCTGCCAGACTGATATTATCAATGGCCTTGACTAACTGCTCTCTGGCAGATCTGCTCTGGATAAAGGGTGCGTACAGCTCTCTCTCTTCTCTGGTAAGCGCACGAACCTTTGCTTTGTCTCGCTCTACTGCGGGGCGCTCCGGCTGTTCCGGTGCTTCCCCGGCTTCCGGCGTTTCCTCAGCCGTCAGTTCTATCTCTTCGCTGGCTGTTTCCTCATCTACCGATTCTACTGCTTCCGCCGTGGGCTCCTCTACAGGCTCGTCATCCATTGCTTCTTCCGGTTCTGCCTGTTCCTCGTCTATGATTTCTTCCTGCTCATAGATTTCTGCTTCCGGTTCCGCAGGTTCCTCAAATTCTTCTGCTTCCGGCTCATATGCAGGTTCTTCCGCGAGTTCTTCTACAGTATCCTCTTCCGGAAGCTCTTCTACAGGCTCTTGTTCCGCTTCCTCTGCAGGAGCAGCCTCCGTCAGTTCTTCCACGGGTTCCTCTGTGGCAGGCTCTTCCGTGATCTCTTCCAGCTCTTCTACCTCATCGGTATCTGTTGTATCTTCTGCCACGGTATCTGCCGTGTCCGCAGCTTTTTCTTTTTCCAGTTTTTCCAGCAATCCGTCTCTTACCGCCTGCTCAAACTCCGTGAACATGGCTCCGGTCTGCTGTAATACATGTTGGCGAACCTCTTCTTCTCTCTTCTCCAGGTTCTCCTTCTTCTTGCGTTCCCACTCTGCCAGAATATCCTCGATATTCATCTGGCCGGTGATCTGTTTCTCAATGCTCTCTGCCTCCGGCATTACCAGGCTGATCTGACCGTCGGATTCCTGTGCCAGCACATCGGCCAGTTCCTTGGGTGGCTCTACGGGAGCTTCCGGTACTTTCCGTGTTTCCGGTTCCTTCACGATTTCCTGTACTTCCGGTGTCTTCTGTACTTCAGATAGCTCCGGTACTACATCGGTTCTTCTTGCAACAACAGGCTCTTCCGGCAGAATCTCTTCCGTCTCTACCTGAGGCACCTGTGACAGATCGCCGATTTCTCCGGTCTCCCCAAAGAATACTTCCGAGCTCTCCATCTGCTCCGTCTCCGGCTCCAGATCGTCTTCACTGACATCTGCGATCTCCGGATAGTCCAGAGACTCCGTATCGGAATCCCCTGGATCGATCATGGGTGCCACGATAGAACGGGTAATAGAATCCGAAGTCTCCTTCGCATGGTCCTCACTCAGTACCTCCCGCAGGCCTGCTGCCAGTTCTGCCTGTAGATTGATCGTATTATATTGTCCCACATCCATGGTCTTCACATGAATGTCGAAATCATCTTCCGCCGGCTGCGCGGGTGCCTGCTGGGGCTGTACCGGCTGCACCGGTTCATAGACTCTGGTGTCACCGGTCACCTGCTCGTAGGTTTCCTCCTGTACATAACCCTGATTCGGCTCATAGCCTCCGTCCTGTACATAACCCTGATTCGGGTCATAACTTCCATCCTGTGCATAGCCCTGGTTCGGGTCATAACTTCCGCCCTGTGCATAGCCCTGATTCGGGTCGTAACTTCCGTCTTGCACATAGCCCTGATTCGGATCATAAGTTTCGTTCTGTCCATAACCGGGATCCTGCGCATAATTCTGAGAATACTGCTGCGTACCGGGTGCGTCAAAACGATGATCGTATTTTTCCTGCTGTTCCGGTGTTAGCGGCTGATGGAGCATTTTCAGCTCCATTGCCTTGATAACGTATTTGCCCTCGCCAAACCAAAGGATCAGCTCATCACATTCCTCTACACATCTGGCAGCAAGTCCTACTCTATGATATAGATAAGCCAACTCATATGCCCATTTTTCTCTGTAATCTCTCTTTTTCAGTTCTTCCAGAACAGCAATGCGCTCTTCCAGACTGACATCCTGCGCCTCATATAATTTGTACTGCAAAATATATCTGCCGGGATCCTTGGGCGCTACCTGCACAAACTCTTTGTAATACTCGATAGCCTGTACATACTCTTCCATTTTAATGGAAAGTTCGCACAGAGAATAGCAGATCGTCCTTCCTCCCGGACGGCGTTCATATGCCAGAAGCAGCATATCTCTGGCATCCTCGTATCTTCGATTGATCTTGTAAAGGTCACTAATGGTGCACAGCATCATAACACTTTTGACTCTGCGCCAGTCAATGGTATCCGCAATCTCCGCAGCCTGCGCATACTCCCCACGGCTGATCAGGTCTTTGATTTCTTCCGCTCTTAATTTATATTCACTCTTATCCAAGGTATTTCGCTCCCTTAACCTTTTCTTATCCTAAGCTTCTCATTCCCCCGGGTATACTACCCCACTTTTTTCTTATTCAGTGTACCATAGTACCCATTGATATGTCAAAATCAAACTGGGCAAAATGTATGGAAATCTCCCCTTCGGAATACTACCCACGAAAGTGGGATGACTTCTTGGGCTTTTGACGTTTTTTCGCCTGTCGGATTGCTTCTTTGCGTCGGTTCCGAAGGTCCTGATCCACCGAACGATACCGGGATCTGGAACGATTTCTTCTGCGGTTAAATCTCCAGGTCAGGCGGGTACTGCGGTGGGCAAAATGATAATTCTTGAAAAACGTACGTAATAACAGTGCAAGGAAGATCAATACCGCAATTCCCACGATACAGAAAAATACTTTTACCACATTAATGAAAATAACCGCAGGACCGCCGGAAGTGCTGTTTTCCTCCTCCGGGGATGTCTCCTGTGCAACCGTTGGAATTCCACCATTGTTTCCGGTGTTATCTCCTGCTGTTTCGGTTGTCTCTGTATTGTCTGCCTCTGTGGTCGTTGTGCCTGACTGCGTTTCATCGGTTGCACCGCTTTCCTCTGCAGACTCCGTGGTCTCTGCCGTATTTTCCCGGAAGACACTACTGCCCTTTTCCGCTGCCGTAAAGTCCAGGGATGCCGTTCCCAGTGCCACATCATTGTAAGTATAAGTGATCACAGCCACCTGTCCTGGTTCTGTATTATCATAGGAAATACTGGACACCGCATCCTGAAAGGTGATGGTGTTCGGCAAAGTGATGCTGTCCGTCTGGTTCAGTTCCAGAATCGGTTTGGAGTTGCCGAAAATATCATTCCCACTGTAAAAAGATCCTGCATTCTCGATATTATACTTGGTCTCTGTCTGAGAAATGTTCACTCTCTGAAAATTGCTGAAACCATAATCAAACAGAGTGATTGTATCTTCATAGTAATTCGGATTTTCGTCTTTCATGACCACACAGATCAGCTTCATGCCGTCTTTTTCCGCACAGGACACCAGTGTACTGCGGGCAACATCGGTGTAACCGGTCTTACAGCCTACCAGATACGGATATGCATATTTACCGCCGGGGATCAGTTCCATCTTGTTGACTTCCATAATATCATCTGGCTGGCGTTCCGACGGCAAAATGTGCAGCATATGTGTCATTGTCATTTTACACAGCGCTTCGTTGGCAAAAAAAGCTCTTC
>ULOP01043919.1_pt1 | contig 8431 bp, 5 predicted proteins | sample 1952681 | NCBI WGS metagenome assembly ULOP01 (sample SAMEA4835606, study PRJEB28245) | human gut metagenome | biome: gut microbiome; material: fecal sample | place: Denmark | collected 2008
GCAGTTCTGGAATGATGCCATCAAGGCCGCTGCGGCCAGAATGATGGCGGTAAGAATCGATAAATGCTTCATAAATCATGTGGTTAAAATCTGTGTATATGTCAGAGCGCTAACCTGATATATACCAATAGGTTCATAAGAAGAACGACCCGCAAATTGCGAGCCGTTCTTCCCATATTCATTGAAAAAAAGTCTTTCTGACAAACAAGTTACTCGATAGCGGCTGTCGCCTTCGTATGGAACTGCTGTTCAATTATCATGGAGGCCAATACAAGATAGGCGAAACGGAAAGCCATGAAGATGCGACGGGAAACGAATACGCCTCTGATACCAAAACTGCCATCTGGCTTGATCCATATTTTCTCTTATCTCGTCACTACTTCAAGATTTATTTCAGATTTTCAACGGTTTGATACAACCGATTGAGGAATAAATACTTGGCGAAGTATTTGAGAAATAACAGTAACGAGTCTGTTTCTTTCTTTACTCTTGAATTGTTTCTATTGACTGGAAATACCCTTCCCATGCTTGTTGGTAAATTGTCAACGATTCGGCTGGGACTTTCAGTACGCAATTTTCGTTTATCTGATAGAACGGACGCCAGCTGTTATTTAATTCGTCTGTTTGAGGAGTCTGTGGAACAGACTGAGCCCGACAAATAACCTCATTCATTGATTCCCATTTGAATGCAGTTGCATGAAGCGAAACCAACGTGGCGGGAAGGTCAATGTTGTCAATTGAGTTATGGGCAAACGCAGCATTTCCGATTGACTCTACTTTATTCGGGATGGTCAGTTGGGTAATGCCATTATTGGAAAAAGCTCTTGCCCCAATTGTTTTTAATGAGGACGGCAAAGTAAGCGAAGAAATTTTGCATCCACAGAATGCATCATCTCCAATGGCTGTAATTCCTTCGGGCAATGATAGGGATGTAAGCTTAGTTTGTAAATAGAAACAGCATTGCGGTATTTCAGTTATATCAGCTTCGATAATAACTGATTGTAATGTCGGATTGTTGTTATTGCATCCGAATGCCCATTTCCCTATTGATGTAACGGATGAAGGTATAACCACTTCAGTGAGTTTTGCATTTTGAAACGCCCAATTACCGATTGTCTTTACAGATGGGGGAATGTTGATGGTGGTAATGGCACTCCCATAGAAGCAACTTGCAGGAATTTCAGTCACCCCCTGGGGAATCGTGAAAGAGGTCACCTTGGTATTTTCGAGTATCCAACGTCCGAGAGTGTTGACAGTAGATGGAACATTGAGTTTCTCAAGAGCAGTGCAGTTTGCGAAAGCTGCCTCTTCAATGGAGATAAGTCCTTCCGGCAGGATTACTTCTTTCAGCGTTGTATTTTCACCGTTATAAAAAGCCAAAGCCCTATTCGGGAATACAGTCATATTCGTACCGGATAGGTCGAGAACTTCTAAGGCAGTAAGATTTTCACGGATATATTTAAAGTCGGTTTCATTTAAAGTACCGGTCACTTTAAGCGCATTGATATTTGTGAGAGTGATACCGCTCAAGACATTACTTAGTTCTCCTGCCGATATGTCCACTATTACACCGTTGAAATATTCCAGCACTCTCGAAGCGGAGATTTCCTTTCCTCTGTTGTCGATAAGCGTAATTTTAAGGATAGCCTTATCGCCGTTGTTCGCTCCGGTGGCTGTCACAGTTACTTTTGCATTATTTTGATATTTCCCATTCGTAAATGTCGGTTTAGTCAATTTTACCTGCCAAGGCGATGAAGCCGCACGGGTTTGAAAATCCATACTCACTCCCGCTTCGTTCTTCACTTCTGCTACGAGAGCGGTATAATCTTCTTCTTTCAACGTTTCCGGCAGGACGATATTGATAACATTCGTGGTCGGGGTCAGCATGAATGTTTCATAGCTTTCGAAGCCCACAGTCAGTGCAGAGGTACGTGGCAAGGTTATCTTAGTGCCATCAGCCAATGTGAAGATTACATTATCAAGGTCACTCGTATAATCAATGCCATCTTTTGCAAAAATTGCATCGCCTTGCGCTTTTACTCCGGTATCCGATGTGTCTATCCACCAATTGCCGTTATCACCGATATAAGGTGTCAGACCATCGCTGCCGGAAACTCCGTTATCACCTTTGTCGCCTTTTTCTCCGGTTACGGGCATTTTGTTTCCATTATCAAGCAGCCACTCGCCGTTAACAGTCCAGTAGTGTTTCCCGTCAGAGTCCTGCTTCACGCTGATGACGGGCGTTGTTCCGTCCTCGCCCTTTTCTCCTTGCTCGCCGTTTTTGATGGTTACATTGCCGCTTTTGAGGAATGAGATGACGTAGCCCGTTCCGTCCTCAAGAGGTGTAACCGCCGTAACATAATCCTTATCTTCAAGGGCCTCGACAAGGCTTTGCAATGACCGGATGTCAGTGTTGACGGATTTCTGCCATTCTTCAAGGGCTGTTATTCGGCTATCAAGGTTCTCAATGTCGCCCCTAAGCTCCGAATCGTCGTAGTCATCGCCGCAAGAGGACAACCCGAACATGCAGGCGCACACCATGGAACACGCAATCCACACCTTACGGATTGTTCCCGTTCCGATAAATTGTTTTTTCATACTGATTAAATGTGTCTTTCCAGTTCCTCAAAGACCTTTAAAAACACGAAGCGTGGAACTGCAATGCCACGTCTTAGTTGATGGTCGTAGGAAACCGTTGCGCACTGATGTAATAATAGCAGCCCACGCTATAGCGTGAGAACCACTATACTATTCATGTACACATTTGAAAATTACCTGCGTTTTCAACTACAAGATAAGCATAACGCTTCTTACTTTTCAAATTGGAGAGGGACGCCCCAATCCAAATGCAAAAGTAATAAAAAAGCAGAGATAATCACTTGTCTTGTAGTGGATTTATTTTAAGAATATTATTCCGCTGAGTTGTACATTCATATCATTTTTGCCTTCGCTGTCGATGGAAATATTGTTGGTAAAGAACACTCCGCCATCTCCGTAGAAGTATAGTGGCTTGCATCCGTTCTCTTTCTGCGCCGTGTCAATCTCGCTCACAGGAATCGTCAGCGTGACAGAATCTGATGAGACGGTTACGAAGGCCGTGTCGGCCAATGGTACAGAGCCATTGAAGTTGATGTTTTCAAAGCGTGTGAATCCCTTAGGAATTATGGATGCCCCTTTGGTGTTGATTTCAATCCAGTGGAAACCGGATTCGTCTACCTCTACGGTGTCCATCTGCATAAGTCCAAAGTTCCAGAACCCCACAGTTGTGTCAACAATCTCACGCACGACTCTTTCCGGGTACATGATGTAGAGGTATTCCATCTTCTCGTCTGTCTCAATCATAGTTGCGATATCCCCGGATTTCATTATCTCTGAATATCTTGCCGAGTCCAAAGGAAAACTGATGCCGGGACAGTTGGAGGATAGTGCTTTCTTTACTTCGCTGACTAGGACTCTTCGGGACATGGCTGAGAAATTCTGCGGGCCAACAGACGAAAGTGCTGCAAGCGCTAGAAAGGACAGCGGAATCCATCGGAATCTTTTGCATTTGCTGACCGTCAAACCTATGCAGACAGCATAGCCCCAAACGTTGAAGAGGACTACGTATAGGCGTGGCGCGGTGATTCCGTAGTCCGTTATCCTTTTGGCGATTCCTACCGTCATCAATATAAGAAGCGGAAGGAAAATGGCAGGCAAGAGTTTGAGCGCCTTGCGGTCGAATCTCCACTTGTTGTCTTCTTTTCGAAATTGTACCGGATAGAGCAGAAACATCATCAGTATCAGGCATATCATTGATACCATTACAAGTGTTGATACCCATCCGCAGGGAAGCTTCCATTCAAAAAGGATCTTTACGGCATATACATAGAGCGTTACTACATAAGTGCCGAAAAGAGGAAATATCAAATAGTTGATCAGTCCGAGTCCAGTTGTTCCGGGACGTTCAGTGTCATGTCTCTCTTTTTCTGGAATCAATTGCATGAACACCATCGGCGCGACGAATATCATGCATACCAGGAACACGTCAGCGAACACCTTCCATCCGATTTCAACTCCGAAGAGTACATTGAATGCAAGAACGAGCAACTCCAATCCTCCAGCCAGGAGCACCCCGACAGCAAAAGCAGTCGCGAATGCTGATGTGCAGTCGATGATATAGTTCCATAGCCTCATGTCATTGTTGGATTCTTGAAAGACAGGAGCAATGAATATTCCTGAAACTATTATCCCCACGAGTGTGACAGCTGCATTGGTCCAACTCAAATCCAGCGGCCATGCCTGGCGGAACGCGAGGCAGACCCCTAGCCATAAGGCATTGACGGCTATAATCCAAAGCGGTTTTACGGTGTGTCTCTCATCATTTCTCCAATCCGTGAGCACGAGCTTTAGCACCAGATTAAGCAGACCGGCGGTTATCGTCCAGAACATCAGGAAAAAAGAGTCTTTTCCATCTATTTTATCTTCAAGATGAATCAACACGACCGACATGATGGCTGCAGCTATCATAAAGCAAGCCGAAGTCGTAAATCTCTTGAAGGTTCCTGCCATTTTCTGGCATAAGTCCTTGATCGTGGTTTTGTCTATCATATTGCAAAATAATCAATTCTTAAATTTAACAATATTTTCTGAACCCTCAAATTCCAAATCACCCATCAGGCTCTGAAGCAGCTTATCAAGGAGAATTATCCCACGGCAAAAGTTATCATGTATGATGAATTGCCGATAGCCGGAACGTATCCTGTGACACCGGTGAGATTTGCCCAATTCGTGTGATTTATCTAAATTTGGCGTGTCGGAATTAGTGACAGGCACGTTACGGATTCCGGCACATTGGATTTGAACTGGATTTGACATGGAAAATACTTACGACATTGAAACTTACATTGACAAACTCGAGGGAGAACTCGTGCGAATTTGTCGCGAATGCGGCTTTCCTGTGACGTCGGCGCCCAAGGAGGAAGCAGCGTCCCAAACAGCACCGTCAATGCTCTTGTCAAGTCCCGACATTGACGGGCATTGGCAAAAATTGGGCGGAGACTATGTCGCAGATGCAATGCCGCAAATTGCTGATTATCCTACAGTTGCCGTCGCGTGGGCTGCTTATCTGGGTATGGCGGTGGCCTGCGGTTGGGATTCGGACTGGGCAATGTGTGCGAACATGCCTTATTCAGTCTATTATGGCCGTCAAGGCTTCGATGACATGGATGACCACATCATCAGTGACATTATCGGCATTGAACTGAATTCTCCGGAAGCCGAGTCACTTCGGGAACTTTTCCGCAAATGTGCCGATGCCACAGTCTCGCTGATACGACACGAACACATTGAGCCGCAGAGCATTGCCGCATATCAGGTCTTCGTGGCATCATGTCAGGAGATGTACCGTATCGGCGCTGCGGTCGAACTTGCGCGTCTCGGCTACAAGTTTGAAAAACTATAACAGTTTCCGCCGGCTTCAGTCTGCATATGGCCTCTTGTCAGGACGCGGCCACGGGGTGTTTTGTAACTCATTGGGAATCAGTGCCTCCAAAAATCAAGCGTGGCCGCGTCCTTGTCTCCATCGGGAATCGCCTCCATCCATTTATTCAAGGTGGCGGTTCTCGGTTTCACCAATGCCGCCAACGCTTCACTGATGGACGATTCCTGTGTATCCGGTATCAGTTTTAAATCACTTTTGCCTCTGGTTCATATGAAAGCAGGAGGAAAACCAAGTGGCCTTCCTCCTGCCTTATAGAAGCGAAATCAAGTTCTATTTGAATTTCTTTTCGTTTACGAAGTCATTGTACTCCTTCATCTCGTCATCCCAACCAGTGTATTTCATGCCCTTTACAACATACTTCTTGACTGTACCGTCCGGGTAAGCCCTTGAATAAGAATCGATTTCTATTGTGTCAATCTTGTTGTTATTGTTGGTGCCTGTCGTTCCGCCGGTTATGATTTTTCCGCTGAAGGAAATAGTGTAGTCTTTGTAATCCCCCAGTTGGCTTGCTGCAGTATAGTAGCCTCCCTGGCCGGATCCTGCACCTTCGAGATATGGATTCCATGCAGTTCTCGGTTCTGTCGCAGTGATACCTGAACATGTGAATGTCTGCTCTTTCAGGTTGACATCGACTTTGAAACGGACAGCGTCCAGATATTTCGGACTGTTGAGAGGCGTTGCTGCCGGATTTACGTCGGTAATGGTGACCCAAGCTTTGTCTGAATCATTGTGAGCCGTGTTTGTGATGAGGATCGCAAACACTGTAGATGCCTGTGAGGAACCATTCTCATAGGCGAATGAGACATACTTTCCATCTATTTTAGAGATGGCAGTCATGCCGGGTTCATCTACCTTGTAGGTCTCGCATGAAATGACCGAGAATACGGCCGCCGACATTAGTGCAAGGCTTTTGATTATTTTATTCATAATTCATTCATTTTAAGTTGATACGATCCTTATTTATGCCACCACATCTTCACGTTCAGAGCTACAGGCTCAGGTGAGTTGACGTTATATGTGGCTGAAGTCTTGGAATAGAGGAAACGCTGCGGATAACCGCTGTCCAATACACCATGAAAGTCAGTGATCGTCTTTCCTCTTGCAGGGTAGCCTGTCCTGTTGATGTCGAACCATGATTCTATAGGCATGCAGCGGATGTTGGAAGCCCACTTGTGATTTATTATCTGCTCTACCATGTCCTCGGTACTTCCGGACTTGAAAGCGTATGGGCCGGCCAACAGTGCCGTGGCGTCAGCTTCCTTGCATTTCGCTCTTGCAAAAGCCGCCTTGACAGCTGTTTCATAAGCGGTCTGTGCCTTTGCCGCATTGCCAAGTCTTGCATATGCTTCGGCCTTGAGGAATTCAGCCTCATCTACGGTTCCGAAATATACCGGATCTGTCGCGCCTATGGCCAGACGGCTGGTCTTGGTAGGGTCGCTAGCCAAACCATATTGCTCTCCTCCGAATTTTCCGTCAGGATTGCTGTCGTAGTAATAAGCGAATCTCGGGTCTGATGCGTCGAGTACATTGGCGATATCTGAACAAGCTCTGATGTTCATGTTGGAGTTGAGCTGACGACGGTCGTTCTCGTAAAGAGGATTGGACTTGTCGGAAGCATCGAGGAAATTGTCAAATGCCGCGTCCTGTTTAAGGAGGTTGTCCTCGGAGAGAAGTGACTCTATCTTGGACTTGTTGGTGTTGAAATCACGCAACATCATCTTGAGGTAGAGGGTGTTTGCGAACTGGAGCCATCCGTCGATATTGCCTCCGAACACCATGTCCGAAGAAGCCGACAGATTGTTTGACTCGTCAGTCTTGGCCTTGGCATGAAGTCCTCGTACTTCTTCCAGAATGCCGATGATATGTTTCTGCATATCCTCGCCTGAATCGAAATGAGGATTCTGTGATTCTGTCAGATATCCCTCGGAGTAGGCAACTTTATCGTACAGGCTGGTAAGAAGATACAGATTGTATGCCAGCATTGTCTTTGCCTCCATTACATAGTTTGCGTTGCCTTCTTCAGCCTCCCCCTTGGTTATGATTTCCTTCAATGTCGGCAGGATCGAACCATAGAAGTAACTCCACGGGCTGGTGAAAGATGAATTGGTGACATCGTAAGTCATGTGAGAGTAGTACTGGTTGGCGGTGCTGCACTGGTTGACATACTGTGCCCAGAAATAGCCGTACAAGTTGATGTCATAACCTACCTTGTAGGCTGTCATGAGCTGTGTTGTAGGAAGGAGGCTCTTTATCTTAGCATCAGCCACATAGTTCGGATCCGTATTGATGTCCAGCCAGCTCTTGCAGCTTCCCATTGAAAGAAGGGCAAGCGCCGAGACGAAATATGTAAATATCTTTTTCATAATCTATCCTAGTTAAATCATTAGAATACAATCTTTACGCTACCACCGAACGTCCTGGTGGACGGTGCGGAGAAATATTCTCCATACTGGGATGTCAGGTCGTTTCCGTAGTTGGTGTTGTCCGGATCTACGAGTCCCTGCTTGGGAGTCCACATGAGGAGATTTCTGCCGACTAGAGAAACATTGATCGATGACAGCCATCTGACATTTTCGAACCACTTGTCCGGAAGAGTGTACGAAATGTTCAGTTCGCGAAGTTTCACGTATGTCTTGTCGATAAGGAAATCGCGATATACAGCATAATTGTTGCTGTTGTTATATAAACCGTGAATATTGTAGTAAGAGTTAACCGGTCTGTCATTTTCGGCATAAACAGGATTTCCTGATCCGTCCTTGCCGACCTGAACCACTGAGTTTGGATAAATCCAAGGGTCTCTCAAGTTGTACATCGTTTCTTCTGCGTTACCGGTGAAGAAGAGAGTTGACTTGGTCGCCGAGTACATGAGACCGCCATGACGGAAGTCGAAGCTGAATCCGATGGAGAGTCTCTTGTAGCGGATTGTGTTGTTCAGACCCATAGTGTAGTCTT
>ULOP01028464.1_pt1 | contig 8294 bp, 4 predicted proteins | sample 1952681 | NCBI WGS metagenome assembly ULOP01 (sample SAMEA4835606, study PRJEB28245) | human gut metagenome | biome: gut microbiome; material: fecal sample | place: Denmark | collected 2008
TCTTTCCATGCTTCGTCGATAACGTGCAGCAGGATTGACTTTTCAAATGCTTTTACTACCTCTTTGGATTCGGATTCGTAAGCAGCTTTCAGGTTACAAGAGATATTGTACATACGTTTACCGTCCGTGATAGGAATCAGGATGTTCTCGTACATGTGTCCCTGGTTCTCATATACCTGTTTGATAACCGGATTGGCAATCTGTGCCAGGCGTTCAGTCTTACGTTTGAAGTTCTCCATGGCAATGCCGAATGTCTTTTCAGCCAGTTTCTCTTTCTTCTCGTTGCGGAATTCTTCTTCGGTGAACGGAGTTTCCATAGCCAACGTCTGAAGCAGTTCCATTTGGCAACCTTCGTAGTCGTTGTTCTCGATAGCGTTGGCGCAACGGTCCCAAATCATGTTCACAATATCCATACCGATACGTTCGCCCATTAAAGCATGGCGGCGTTTCGTATAGACAACCGTACGTTGCTTGTTCATCACGTCGTCATATTCCAACAGGCGTTTACGGATACCGAAGTTGTTTTCTTCTACCTTCTTCTGTGCACGTTCGATAGAGTTGGAAATCATCTTGTGCTCAATCATTTCACCTTCCTGGAAACCGAGTCTGTCCATTACGCTGGCGATACGGTCGGAGGAGAACAGACGCATCAAGTCGTCTTCCAGTGACACGAAGAATACAGAAGAACCCGGGTCGCCCTGACGTCCTGCACGACCACGCAACTGGCGGTCTACACGGCGGGATTCGTGGCGCTCCGTACCGATGATTGCCAAACCGCCTGCGGCTTTCACTTCCGGGCTTAGCTTGATGTCGGTACCACGACCGGCCATGTTGGTGGCAATGGTAACTGTTCCGCTCAAACCGGCAGTAGCAACAATATCAGCTTCTTTCTGGTGTAACTTCGCATTCAGCACCTTGTGTTCGATCTTGCGCATGGTCAACATCTTGCTCAGCATTTCAGAGATTTCTACCGAAGTAGTACCTACCAATACCGGGCGTCCGGCGTTCACCAGTTGTTCGATTTCTTCGATTACGGCTTTATATTTTTCACGTTTCGTCTTGTAGACGCGGTCGTTCATATCTTTACGGGCAATCGGGCGGTTGGTCGGGATCACTACCACATCCAGTTTGTAGATGTCCCAGAGTTCGCCGGCTTCCGTTTCGGCTGTACCGGTCATACCGGATAGCTTGTGATACATACGGAAGTAGTTCTGCAGAGTAATCGTAGCAAAAGTCTGTGTGGCAGCTTCCACTTTCACGCCTTCTTTGGCTTCGATAGCCTGGTGCAATCCGTCAGAGTAACGGCGGCCTTCCATGATACGTCCGGTCTGTTCGTCTACAATCTTCACCTGTCCGTCGATCACTACGTATTCGTCGTCTTTCTCGAACATGGTGTAAGCCTTCAACAATTGGTTGATAGTATGTACACGTTCCGATTTAATAGCGTAGTTTGTAAGCAGTTCGTCCTTTTTCTCCAACAACTGTTCGTTGGTCAGGTTCATATTCTCCAATTCCGAAAGTTCTGCGGCAATGTCCGGAAGAACGAACAATGTCGGGTCTTCGGAGTTACCGGTGATCAGGTCGATACCTTTATCGGTCAGGTCTACACTGTTCAGCTTTTCATCAATGACGAAGTACAACGGTTCCGTCACTTCGTGCATACGCTTGTTGTTCTGCTCCATGTAGATTTCTTCCGTCTTCAGCATACCGGCTTTAATGCCCTGTTCACTCAGGAACTTAATCAATGCTTTGTTCTTCGGCAAACATTTGTGGCTGCGGTACAGGGCGAGGAATCCTTCTTCCACTTCTTTCTTATCGTTGGATGCGATCAGTTTTTTTGCTTCAGACAAGTACTTGGTTGCCAATACTTTCTGTGCTTCTACCAGACGCTCTACTAGTGGACGGAGCTGCTCGAACAGTTGGTCGTCACCTTTCGGCACGGGACCGGAGATAATCAGCGGAGTACGGGCGTCATCGATCAATACGGAGTCGACCTCATCGACGATAGCGTAGTTGTGCTGACGCTGTACAAGGTCTTTCGGGCTGATCGCCATATTGTCACGCAGGTAGTCGAAACCGAATTCGTTGTTGGTACCGAACGTGATGTCTGCCAGATATGCCTGGCGGCGTGCGTCGGAGTTCGGCTGGTGACGGTCGATGCAATCTACGCTCAAACCGTGGAACATATAAAGAGGGCCCATCCATTCGGAGTCACGTTTTGCCAGATAATCATTCACGGTAACCACGTGCACACCGTTTCCGGTCAGTGCATTCAGGAATACGGGGAGGGTAGCCACCAATGTCTTACCTTCACCGGTTGCCATTTCCGCAATCTTGCCTTTGTGCAGAACGACACCACCGAACAACTGTACATCGTAGTGTACCATGTTCCAGACCGTATCGTTACCACCGGCTATCCAGTGATTCTGATAAATGGCCTTATCGCCCTCGATGCGTACAAAGTCTTTTGTAGCAGCCAGTTGGCGGTCGAAATCAGTGGCGGTAACTATGATTTCTTCATTTTCCGTGAAACGTTTTGCAGTAGCCTTGACGATTGAGAAAGCAACGGGCAGTACTTCGTCCAGTGCTTTTTCGTATTTATCCAGAATTTCTTTTTCTATCTTGTCGATTTGTGCAAAGACTTCTTCGCGGTCTTCCAGTTCCAGGCTTTCGATACTCGCTTTCAGTTCTTCCACTTTCGCACGTTCGGCGGTAGCCGACTCATGGATATATTTTTTGAGTTCTTCCGTTTTGGCACGGAGTGCGTCGTTGTCCAGTTTCTCAATCTCCGGGTAAGCAGCTTTGATTTTCTCCACCCAGGGCTTGATTTCTTTCATGTCTCGCGTGGATTTGTTTCCGAAAATCGAGCTTAAAAATTCATTGAATCCCATTTGTATAAGTATGTTTATTATTTATCGAATTAAAATAGTTTGCGCAAAGTTACATTAAAATGCTGATTTATTTATGTTTTGCGCCCTGTTTTTGTGAGGTTTCTTTTACCGCAGGCCGGTAATAGGAGCAGACGTGCAGGCGTTGGGAGCCCGGATGCGCATAAAATGTGCCAGTGTAGGCGCGATATGGTCTATTGTTACAGGTGTCTGGATAACGGCCGGTTTCACGGAATGTCCCATGAAAATCAATGGCGAAGGGATATAAGAATGGCGTACCACTTTGTTTTCGCCACCATTCTCGTTGACGATTGTCCACCCGGGGAGGACGTCGATTACGAGGTCTCCCGAACGTTTGCGGTGGTAACCGTTGCGTATTTTATAGATCTCCGGAGTCCATGAACCCAGTAGAAGCCGGTTGGCGGAATATGCCTCGTTCACTCCGCTGAACTGCATCAGGAATTCGGCGGACTTCTGCTGTATTTCCGTCAAGTTCAGTTCTTTCTTTTCCAGTAATTTATGGTTCAGATAGATTTGCTGGTTGTGGTGGGTTTCAACGTACTTTCCCTCACCGTATGTAGCCATGAGGTACATATTCAGCAAGGCGGCGCAGCGGTTGAGATAAAACTCTCCGCCGGGGATTTTGTATAATCCCGAATCGGGCGATTCGCTGTCCGTATAACCGGTCGAGGTGACGAAAAGAAGCACGTTTTGTAGTCCTACCTTCTTGTCGAGCACATCGAGCAGGTTGGCGATACTGCGGTCGAGACGTACGTATGTGTCTTGTATTTCCATAGCACATTCCTGTACGGATTTATGTGCGTAGTTGCCCGCATAATAAGTCAGTGCCAATAAGTCAGTAATATCGTCCATACCGATAGAACTTTTGTTGAGCGCTTCTTCGGCGAGTGCATTGACTTCATCGTTCACAAAGGGACTGGCGATGAACCGTCGGAACTTGTTGTTGCGGTCGTCATCAAATTTATATTTGAAAAGCATATCCCGCCAATCTGGCAGGAAAGTGTACATCCCCCGCGGGAAAACCGGTTCCCATGTCATGCCGGCGATACGGAAATCGACAGCCTGGCGGTCGTTGTATTGACTTGCCCACCAGGGAAATTCTCCGTAGTAGGTTGTCCCGCTCCATTTTCCGGTATTGGGATTGAGCCAGAAAGCACCGTTTCCGGCATGTCCGGCGGCAAAAATGGCGGCGTCGCAGTTGGGGGCAATGGCGTATACAAGTCCCTTGCCTTGTGTAGCTATTTTAAGCTCGTCGGCAATGGTGGAAGTCAGCAATTTGGTGGGGGCGACCGTCTGATCGGTGTAATATCCCATAAATGCCGTGTCGTCCGTGCTGTTGACGGGGCGGAGGGTGGCGGCGTCCATCCAGCGTTTGGAGATAATTCCGTTCATGGAGGGCGTCGTACCGCTATAAATGGCAGCTATGGCGGAAGCGCGGTCTACACCGCTGAAAGTATATTCGGCGTTATGGAACACTCTTCCCTCTTTCCAAAGACGTTTGAAGCCCTTCTCGCCGTAAAGTGACGAAAATGCTTCCAGGTAGTCCGTACGTAATTGGTCGATCGTCAGTCCCACCACTAATTTAGGGGCGGCAGGTAGCGACTGGGCTTGCAGCCCGGTGAAGGTCAGTACGGTGATAAGGGAAGTTAGTAGTCCTTTCATTATTTCTTTTTAGATGTCACAATTAGATTGCTCACTGAACGTATCAGCAAACAGAGTGCCAAAGGTACAACAGCAAAGTCAAATCTTTGCGGAATTACCGGAAAAAGCACTATAAAAAGTGTTAAAATAATAAGATTTAAGGTCAAATACCAACATTTCTTCCCTTTTCGGACACAATATATGATGTAAGGAAGGAAAAGAAGCTGGCCCGGATGAAAGACAAATAACAGGAAATTGGAGCTGACAGCCGGGTGTTCGGAGAAGAGGGCCAGGAACGCAAGGATACATCCTGCGATACCTGCCGTACCGAACAATATGAGGTCGACTCCCCAGAGTCCTGTCCGTCGGCGGATGCCGTAAATGGTAGCGGCGGCGGTAAGTATAAAGAGGAGAAGAGCGGATTGCAGCGGAGTGGGTATCCAAAAGCTTTCATCTTCTTCGGGAGTGGCATCCACAATCAGTTCGCTGTCCGTTACAAGCGGGCGTTGAATGGAATCACCGGTAATTTGTGCGCCGGCAAATGCATCCATTAGATAGAACGGGGCAAACATCATCTGTCGCTGCGTGATAGGCCGATCGGCTTCGCTTCCGATACATAGATCAATGCCGAAACGTGCCCACGGATGTCCTTTGCAATATTGGTGGACGATCTCGCGGAAGGTACGTGAACCGTCTTGCGGTTCTACGGGATAAATCACTTTGCCTGAAATACTTTCTTCTATCTTGTCGCGGGGACGGGTGGCACAATTATCGTAAAAGAAATTATAACGGTATACCCGGTTTTCGGGGCGGTAATTTTCTTGTAACAGGCGGATTAGTTCGGCCTTTTCTTCGTTGTTCAGGTTAAGTGTCTGTTGCCATACGCTGCGTCCGAAATAGGCATATTCTCCTGCAAAATGAGGGTAGTCGATCACTCCCAGCCGGTAGTCCGTTTCTCCGAGTGAGAAGCGGAGAGCGAAGTTAGGGATGTCAAAGCTGAATAAGCCGTAATTGAATACGACGTCAATCCCTTGTGAGGGATTTTCGTAACGAATGGCAGTGTGTCCGAACAGGGTGTATATCACTTCTCCGGGAGCACAAGTCAGCAGGCTAAGACGGATAGAGTCATTGCTGTTGGCAGTTGTTTGTCCAATGGGCAGGAGCAACAGGAAAAGAGAGAAGATTACATATAAAAAAGACCGTTTCATCAGTAGGTTCGTTTTATTTTGGCAGCGAATATACAAAGAATTGTTGGATTCGTGAAACAGAGGCTCTGTTTTATCAAAATAGAGCCTCTGTTTGGGGTAAATAGAGCCTTCATTTGGGTGAAATAGAGCCTCTGTTTTACCGGAATTATACACGTAAAAGCGTGCCACCAACCGTGCTACCCCTTTTGCATGTATAATTGATTGTGAATTAGTGATTTATCTCCTGCTGAAAAATGGAGGCGTGCCACCAACCGTGCATATATAAATAAAAATATATATTATTCTATATTATATAGTTCGCCCGACACACTTTTTTGAGAGAGAGAACAGAAGAAGAACCAAAAAAGAATATAATTTCTCTCAGATGTTTCGATTTCTCTTTTTTTACTTTACCTTTGCGCCCGCTAAAAGATAAGAATGCATTGAATTTAATTATCGACATAGGAAATACCGCTGCGAAGGTTGCCCTCTTTGACGGTGGGGAAATGGTGGAAGTGCTGACCGAGTCCAATCAGTCATTGGATTGTCTGGAAGCTCTTTGTGCCAAATACCCGGTTGAGCAGGGAATTGTAGCTACCGTGATTGATTTAAGCGAACGGGTGCTTGCGGCTTTGGTCGCCTTGCCTTTCCCTTTGCTGTGGCTCGATTCGAAGACTCCGCTTCCGGTCACCAACCTGTACGAAACTCCCGAAACGCTGGGATACGACCGAATGGCTGCTGTGGTGGGAGCGAATGAGCAATATCCTCGTAGAGATATATTGGTAATTGATGCGGGAACTTGCATTACTTACGAGTTTATAGACTCGAAAGGACAGTATCATGGTGGTAATATTTCTCCCGGTATGCAGATGCGTTTCAAGGCACTCAACCAGTTTACCGGACGCTTGCCTCTTATTGACTCCAACGGGCGCAAACTCCCCATGGGGCGGGATACCGAAACGGCTATACGCGCCGGGGTGTTGAAAGGTATGGAATACGAAATTTCAGGTTATATTGAGTCTATGAAGCATAAATATCCTGAACTTTTGGTTTTTTTAACGGGCGGAGATGATTTTTCTTTTGATACAAACGTAAAAAGTATCATCTTTGCAGATAGATTTTTAGTGTTGAAAGGATTAAATAGAATTTTAAACTATAATAATGGTAGGATTTAAACACACGCTTTGGGCGCTATTGCTCACAATGGTTACCGGAATGGCAATCGCTCAAAATAATACAAACTCTCCTTATACACGATATGGCTATGGCGACTTGTCTGACCAGAACTTCGGAAACAGTAAGGCAATGGGAGGAATTGCTTTCGGACTCCGGGACGGAGCGCAGATCAATCCGTTGAATCCTGCTTCGTATACAGCCATTGACTCGTTGACTTTCCTCTTTGAAGGGGGCGTCAGTCTTCAAAATATGAATATTAGTGGCGGTGGCGTGAAGCTGAACGCCAAAAACTCTAGTTTCGACTATCTGGCAATGCAATTCCGGTTACATAGGAGACTAGCGATGAGTATCGGTTTGCTGCCGTTCTCCAATGTGGGATATACGGTGTCGGATACTCAGACTGCGACAGATCCCGCAACTGGTAATACGACAGCTTATGCCAGAAATTATACAGGCGACGGAGGCTTACACCAACTATATGTCGGATTGGGTGTGAAGGTATTCAAAGATCTTTCAGTGGGTGTAAATGCTTCTTATTTCTGGGGGGATATAACCCGTTCGCGGACTATTTATTATCCGAATGTATCCGGGGCTTATAATTTTGTGCAACAGGCGACTGCATCTGTATCATCTTATAAGCTGGACTTTGGAGCACAGTATACAAAGGATATAGATAAGAAACATTCAGTGACGCTTGGTGTTGTATATTCTCCAAAAATAAAACTGGGGAATGATTATGATGTGACCACACAGTTGGTCTCTAATAGTACAGGTACGGTTGAAACTTCAACTAGCGTGGCGCCGGATGCTACATTGGCACTCCCTAATACGTATGGTGTCGGATTTACCTATAACTATGACAAACGACTGACAATCGGAGTGGATTACAGTTTGCAACAATGGTCGAAAGCAGACTTTGGTGTAAGGACAACAGATGAATCCATACGTGGTGATTTTGATGAAACTTATGCTTATTGCGACCGTTCTAAAATATCTGTGGGTGCGGAATATATCCCTAACTTGCTGGGACGTTCTTATCTTGCTCACATAAAATATCGTTTGGGAGCTTATTATACGACCCCGTATTATAAGATCAACGGCAAGAAGGCTACCCGCGAATATGGTGTAACAGCCGGTTTCGGTCTGCCTGTTCCCCGTTCACGCTCTATCCTCAGTATCAGCGGACAGTTTGTTCGTATCAGTGGACAAGAAGCGACTTTTGTGAACGAAAATATCTTCCGCGTAAGTATCGGATTGACGTTCAACGAACGTTGGTTCTTCAAGCGTAGAGTAGAGTAATGCAAGAATTAAAAAGAGAAGAGAATAGACGACTATAATATTATACTAACAACTAAAATTTAGATACAATGAAAATTAAAAC